>ERZ1643249.370-NODE-370-length-53235-cov-7.447461_pt1 | contig 53235 bp, 49 predicted proteins | sample MGYA00579263_ERZ1643249 | MGnify/ENA primary metagenome ERZ1643249 (study PRJEB29033, sample SAMEA4952264) | chicken gut metagenome | biome: Broiler Chicken; feature: Gastrointestinal Tract; material: Caecum | place: Ireland | collected 2018 | study: Broiler...
AGATAGAATTTAAACATTCTACCTAATTTTTATCGTGTTCCATCTGAACTGTAACCCGGAAGCCAACAAATTTGCAAAAAATACTTGCATAGTTTTTTGTTTTGTTATATATTTATATTGTCTTATGTCCGCGTAGCTCAGCTGGATAGAGCAATCGCCTTCTAAGCGATCGGTCATGCGTTCGAATCGCATCGTGGACACCATCTGATATTACAATCCTTATTTCAAGGATTTTTTATTTTAGAAAAAGAAAAGAGGTATATTTCAATCTCTTTTCATATTATTAATGAGCATATTGAATGGTTCGCTCTACTACATCTTTAATATCACGTTCATTAAAGGGTTTCCTTAAAATATCGACAATTGGATATTCGAAAGCCTTCGCTACCAATTGATCATCTCCTACCCCTGTAATAATAGAAACTGGTATTTTATCAAACAAATTGTTGGTTCTAAAATACTCTAACACTTGAAAACCATTTACTTTAGGCATATTTAAATCAAGAAGCATTCCCACAACAGGAACAGCAGAATTAGAAATTAAGTTTAGAGCCTCTTGTCCATCATTTGCCATTAATATTTCAAATTGATTATTAAATATTTTTTGAATAAAAGTCTTAATAACAGCAGAATCGTCCACTACAATAAGAGCCCGATCTTTCTTAGGCGCTACAATCGTGGTAGCAGTTCCTACTTCTTCAATTCCTAAATATTGTTTTACAAGGTGAACAATACGGTCGAGTTCTAAAATCAAAGCATCAAAATTCTCCGTAACATAATATAAATTATTGTCTTTTGAAGCCATTTCATGTTGATAAGCTAACTCTGCTAACTTATCAAAACCAAAATATTTCGAATCACTCTTTAGTCCATGAACTAAAATTGCATAATTAGCCATATCACCAGATTCTTTAAATTGTTTTATTCTTTCTTCCTTTTCATCAATATCTGCTAAAAAGTCACTTAATGTGTCATCATAAGTGGCCATATCACCAAATAATTCTAAACTTTTCTTAACATTTACTCCATTATTCGTTAACATTGATACATCTCTCATATTTTTCCTCCTAGCATACTAATAGTATAACACATTTTATTTTTTGTTCAAATATTTATCAAGGACTCGTTCCAATTCTTTTTTCTCAATTGGTTTTGGAATATAGTCAGCAAATCCATCAGAAAGATATTTTTCTTTCATACCTGAAATTGCATTGGCCGTAAGCGCTACCACCGGAATCGAAAAGTTCGGCATTTTTTTCAAGATAGATAAAGTTTGAGTCCCTGTCATTCTTGGCATCATATCATCCAACAAAATCAGATCATATGAATTATTTTGCCGTATTTTTTGAATACATTCTGCTCCACTCATCGCACTATCCACTTCAATGCCATAAGCAGAAAGAAGGCGAACTGCCACTTTAATATTTAATTTGTTATCATCAACTACTAAAACTTTTCCCACTTTTGAAATCTCCATCGTTAATTCGGTTGTGCGTTCTAGGCTTGGAATATTTTCTTGCGGAAGCTCTTCTTTTTTCGCAATACGCTGATCAATAGAAGCTGTAAATTTGCTTCCCTTTCCATAAACACTTTGAACAACTAACTCTCCATGCATCAATTCAACTAGTTTCTTCGTAATAGCAAGTCCTAAACCTGTTCCTTCAATTGTGATATTCCGTTCTTCATCAAAACGTTCAAATTTAGTAAAAAGTTTATCAATTTTATCTCGTTTAATTCCGATCCCTGTATCTTCTACCAAACAAATCAACCGACATACCCCATTCTTTTTAACGCAACTAACCGAAAATTCAATCCACCCCTGCTCAGTATATTTGACAGCATTCGTTAGAATATTAAGACAAATTTGCTTCAATCTAGAATAATCCCCATATAATACTTCTGGTAAATCTTCAGCAAAATTCGTTCTAAATTCAATTGGTTTTTCTGTCCCTTTCAATCGTGCTTCGGTAAGTACGGCCAACTCTTCAAAAATTTTTTTAGGATAATAATAAGTATTCACAATTTCAAGTTTATTCGCTTCTATCTTAGAAATATCAAGAATCCCATTGACAATCTCTAATAAACTATCGGACGCCATTAAAATGTCTTTGACATCCGATTGTACTGTTTTTGGAAGTCCCTTTTCATTCGCTAACAATTGACTAAAACCAGTAATGGCATTTAATGGAGTTCGAATTTCATGAGACATATTGGATAAGAATTCTGTTTTTGCATTATTCGCTTTCTCTGCCGTTTCTCTTGCTAAATTTAATTCAGCGATCATTTGTAAGTCCGGATTTTCAATGGTAAAATACATTAAGAAAGTAACAAAAGTTTGAACTGTCTGTAAAAGAACTAAAGTCGGTTCAAAAATTTGAATCATACCCGTAACAAAGAATAAAATAGTATAAATTAAAATTGGAACATACTTTTTACTACGTAATTCTTTAATACGCATGAACATACAGAGAACCGAAAATAGCAAAAACATAATAGCCATTATTTTTAAGAAATCAACGGATGCTCCATAAGTATAAGAATAAAACTTATTTCCTGGCACAAAGTAATATTGAATAGGAAAAACTAATAATAAAACACTTGCTACAGCCCAAACCACAATAATAGGAGTGAAAATTGTTTTTAATAATTGCTTTTGAAAAGATACCGCAATCGTATAGAGCAACAACAAAGTGATCCAAGTAAAAACATTCACCAAAAACAAATGAGAGACCAAACTATTGAGCCATGGCATCGTATCCATCACAAGACAAGTTAGCATCTGTGACATTTCTAAAATGGCGCCGGAAAAACAGACAATAATCAAATAACGATAGATCCTATTTTCAACAGTATTTAATCGTTTTTTGGAGAAAAAAACAATCATTAACAAAACGATATAGAAAAAACTAACATAAGAAAAATAAATATTATAATTCATAACACCACACTCTTTATCTTTAAACTACTTAGATTATAGCACAAAAGAAAAAAGCACTGCAATAGTACTTTTAACCTTTTGAAAATACTTTTGGTTTTTCGGTAATAATGCCATGCTCTTCTAGATATTGTTGTTTTAAGACTTTTTTATCAATTTTACCTACTGAAGTGATTGGAAGAGAATCTCGGAAAAGAATGTCATAAGGATAATTATAATCTGGAAGATAACTTTCTTGAAAAGCAGTCATAATCTCTTCCTTCATCATATTTTCTAATCCTTGATCACGATATTTCTCTTCTAATACAGCAAAAACAACTGGAGCTTGACCTTCTTCGGCACTAGGAATTCCCACACAAGCACAATTTTGAATGTAAGGCTTTTGACTTACCACGTTTTCGATAACCGAAGGATAAACTTTATATCCACTACGAGGAGAAATATCTTTAATCCGATCGGTAACAAATACTTGTCCATCTTTTGCAACATATCCCCAATCGCCAGAATGTAACCAGATTTTTCCATCTTCATGTTTTTTTAGCATGAGAGAAGTTTCCTCTGGTTGATTATAATATCCTTTCATGACAGTAGGACCCGTAATACAAAGCTCACCAGATTCCCCATAACTCTTTTCTTCTCCTGTATCCAAATCAAAAGCAGAAATCGTAATTTGCGGAAGAGGAATTCCTACACTACCAATGGAATTAATAATATCACTAGAAACAGTCGCTGCGGCTGCACATTCCGTTAAACCATAGCCTTTTTTAATCACACGACCCCCACGTGAAACCAAAAAGTCATCCAAACGAAATTCTTTTTCTTGTTTTAAAGCATCTCCTCCTACGATATAGCTAACTGCTTGACCAAGATCCGCTTCTTGGAACGCTTTATCTTCCATGGCAGAATCAAAATAACCTGGAACACCTAAACATATTTCCGCTTTATGTTTTAATAACAATTCGGCAAATTTTGCTTGATCCATCTTAGGAATTAAAGTAGATTCCCAACCTTTGGAAACAGCAGTGTGAATACCGTTAACCGCTCCGTAAGCAACAAAAGGAACCAGTACGTTTAAGAAGCGACGATGGCGTTTTAAGTCCGTATGTACATAATCAAGGTTTTCAACCATCGCATTTAAATTTTCATTCGTAAGTTCTACCCCCTTAGGAGTTCCCGTTGTTCCGCCCGTATGTACGATACAAGCTGTTGTATTTTCTCTATAAGGAGCCGTTGGAACATAAATTGTTTTACGACCACCTCGAATAAATGTCGACCACGAAAGAAAAATATCGTTGTATTTAATATTTGGCAACTCTCCTTTTTTCTTATCTTGATGATCTTTTAAGGCTTTTATCTGCTTTACCCCTAAAGGCAAAGAATCATTTGGTGATAAAACTACAACCTTTTTTAAACCGGTTTCTTTGATAATAGGAGTAACCGCAGAATAACACATATTAAGCATAAACAAATGACGAGATTGTACTTCATTTAAATACATTTTTATTCCCACTGGTTTTGTTCTTGGATCAATCATATTAGGAATTGCATTCATCTTATTTAGGGCATAAAACAAATAAACAATTTCAGGACTATTAACCCCCATAACCGTGACGATATCATTTTCTTTTACTCCTAAGCTAAGCAAAGCTTTTTCTGTTTCATCAATTTTTTTAAAAAACTCTCGATAAGTAATTTTTCTTCCAAAATAGCGAAGAACAACATCATTTAAATAAGCTTCGTTCCGCTGTTTCATATAATCATAAGCTTTTAATTTTGGCACTTCTGTTAAATAACTTTCTTCTGGATACCATTGCCAGTGAGGATGATCAATGGATGGTTTCCCAGTGAATTTCTTTTTCTCTTTGTTTTCTTTTTCTTCCATTGTGATTTCGTTGTCTTTCATTTCTTCCTCCAAATTTTTGTTTTTCCCTTTTTATCCTCATCTATATCCATCTTAGCGAGAAACAAAAAAGCTGTCAAGAGTTAAACAGCTTCAAGTTCACTACGAGTATAAGTCTTTACTCCAGAACTCGTTTCTACCTGGTATAAATTACCAAATTTCATAACCACAATTCCTTTTTCATCGGTCAAAGGAATAAAAACTTCCGTCCCAATAGGGATCTCATCTTCCCCAGAATCATACGTCGTATTTTTTACAATTAACCCCATACTACTTTCCCTTCTTCCCAAAATAACGAAATTCATCTTTTGTTTCATCGATTGGTCTACAAACAGTATAACCATTCTCAAAAGCAATTTTACGACTCGCTTTATTCTCTTTTTGAATGACCAGTTTCAAATCAGAAATATCCTTCTCCGTAATCAAGTAACTAGTAATCTCTCCCAAAAAACGACTACCAAGACCTTTACCTCTATTTTCTTCTCCCAAGATACACCATAATTCTAGAGTATTATCTCTTTTATCTTCCTTTTCTCCAAATAACCCCAAAGAATTACCCTCTTTATCTTTTAAGACATAATTCTTAGTTTGAGCTTTTTCTAAATAATTCATCAAATGTGGTGAAATATAATCTACTTTTGAACCCCGTTCGATCTTTTTCACTAGAACATAATGATCAATTTTATCTTTATCAAATTTTTCAACTTTAAAATGTTTTAATTTCATCTTGATCCTTCCATTCCCCCTTTATCATAGAAAAAATAAAGTCTTTTGTCAATTTTTCTTTTCTAAAATAGAAGAATATCTTTTTCCAATTTGTTCAGCGACAAACATACCATCCATCGCTGAAGTCATAATTCCGCCTGCGTAACCAGCTCCTTCGCCACAAGGATAGATTCCTTTTTTATTTGCTTCTCCTTTTTCATCTCTTGGAATATGAACAGGAGAAGAGGTTCGACTCTCTACTCCTGCCAAGAGGGCATCCTCTCGATCAAAACTAGGAATCTTCTCTCCAAAAGCCGGAATAGCTTCTTTCAAAGACTCATTAATAATAGAGGGAAAGATTTTATTTAAATCTGCAAATTGATAAGCCCCTAAAAATAAAGGTTCTACTTTACCAAAAGAAGTAGAAACAAGCCCCCTTCGATAATCTTTCCAAAGCTGCATTGGAATCTTTCCTTGCCCCTGTTGATAAGCAAGGGCTTCTAATTTTCGTTGAAAAGAAAGGCCAGCCAAAGGATGATCTCCAAAATCTTTGGGTGTAACAGTTACAACCAAGGCACTATTGGCATTCTTACTATCTCTTTTCTGATAACTCATACCATTAATTGCTAAATATCCTTTTTCACTCGAAGCGTTAATAACATATCCTCCAGGACACATACAAAAAGAATAAACGCCTCGTCTTTTTGTAGTAGTATAAGTTAATTTATAACTCGCAGGTGGTAGTTTGTCCGCTTTTTCGCGATACTGAACTTGATTAATCATCGCTTGAGGATGCTCGATCCGGATACCCACTGCAAAAGGTTTCGCTTCCATGGTAATTCCTTTCTCATAGAGCATTTGAAAAGTATCCCGTGCACTATGCCCGATCGCTAAAACCAAAACCGAACAAGGAATCTTTTTTCGATGATTCACTTCTATCGCTTCCAAAACATCTTTAGAAAAAATAAGGTCAGTAAGACAAGTGTTATACCAAAATTCTCCACCCCTTTTCATAATTTCTTGACGCAATCTTATAATAACCTTTCGTAATAGATCCGTACCAATATGAGGATTTTGTTGATATAAAATCTCTTTCTCTGCCCCACAAGCGACAAAGATTTCCAGTATTTTCTTTTTTCGATAAAACTTATCCTTAGCTGTAGTATTTAATTTTCCATCCGAAAAAGTACCCGCTCCTCCTTCTCCAAATTGGACATTACTATTTTCATTAAGCTTACCAGTTTGAAAAAAACGCTCCACTGTTTTCACTCGTTCCTCAATTTTTTCTCCACGCTCGATAATAAGAGGACAATACCCTTCTTCTGCCAGTAGATAAGCTGCAAAAAGACCAGCTGGCCCACTTCCAACGATAATGGGACGAGATAGAAGCCTTTCTTGGCCATGAGAAGGAAAAACATATTCTTCATGGGGAGCTTTCAAAAGCAAAGAAGAAGAATATTTTTTCAAGAAAGAAGCCTCCTGTTTTAACGCAAGATCAACGACATTCACATAATGAATCTTCTCTTTGGATCTCGCATCAAGAGATTGTTTTACAATATGGAATTCTAAAATATCTTGATCTTTTAAATGATATTTCTTTTTTACTATTTTCTTTAAATCCTCTTCCGTTTTTTCTTCTATTTTGGTTTTGATTCCTCTAATCCGAATCATTTGATCCCCTCCCCTGCTAACAATCCTGAAAGAAAGGCAAACATTAAATTATAACCGCCACAATCACCATCTACATCAAGAATTTCTCCCGCAAAATAAAGATTTTTTACTTTAAGAGATTCCATCGTCTGCCGATTAATTTCTAATAAAGAAACACCCCCACTACACACTTGAGCTTGCTCAAAATCGCCTGTTTTTACTACTTCAAAAGGATAAGCCAGCAGAAGAGAAACAAATTCTTTTTGCTTTTTCAAAGAAAGTTCCTGCCATTTTTGATCTTTCGAGAAACCTATTTTTTGAAAGAAAGCAAGCACTAATTTATAAGGCAAAAAGACCTCTAATAATTCCTCTAAAGTTCGATGAGACCATATTTTACTTCTTTCATCCAAAAAATGTAAACCGATCTCTTTTTTCGTAGAACCAAGAAAAGGTAAAAAATTTATTCTTATTTCTTCTTTTTTCTTCTGAATAAGCCCTTTGGCCACCAATCCACTTAAATCAAAAACACAAATTCCACTAATTCCATAAGAAGTGAGTTGTAATTCTCCCTGTTTCGTTGTGATTAACTTTCCTTCTTCATAAAGCGAAACTTGCGCTTCGCATCGTACCCCAGACCAAAATTTATAGACCTTTTCTTCCTTTCCATAAAGTGGAACAAGACTCGGTAAAACTGGCACAATAGTATGCCCCAAAACTTCTGCTAACAAATAGCCATTCCCATCCGATCCTGTTTTGGAATAGGCCTTGGAACCAGTCGCTAAAATAAGAGAATCTGCTTGATAAATCCCTTTGCTGGTATTTAATAAAAACTTCTCTTTGTCTTTCGTAATAGACCTCACCAAACAATCTTTTTCAAAAACAACTCCTAGATCCTTCGCTTCTAGTTCAAAGGCTCTTGTTATGCTAAACGCTTGATTCGAATAAGGGTAATAATAACCATTCTTTATTTTAGGGATGATCCCCAATTCATCAAAGAAATGAAACAACTTTTCTTGATTTTCTGCTGTCCATATTTCTTCAAAAAGTGGGAGTTGAGCCGAATGAAAATGAACCAGGCTGCGATCCACATTTCCATAATTACAACGACCATTTCCAGTCATAGAAAGTTTTTTACCAAGTTGATTGTTTCGTTCTAACACCAACACCGAAAGCCCTTTTGTTCGAGCTGCAATCGCTGCAGCCAAAGAAGAAGCTCCTCCTCCTACGATAATTACTTGCTTCATAAAATCACCAGTCTTATTATAAACGAAAAAAATTAGACAAGCAAATAAATATAGTAGGCAAGAAAAACAAGTAACATGATAATACCCTCTTTTTTACTTAATGTTCGTTCACTCCGGGCAAAAAGGAAAAGAAGAAAAGACGATAAAAACACTGCTAAAATATCAACGAAACCAAAACCCGTTAATAAAACATCCCCATAGATCACAGTCGGTAACCCTAAAACAATACAAATATTAAAAATATTCGTTCCAATGATATTTCCAATCGCAATATCAAATTCTCCTTTTCTAGCACTACTAACTGTCATAACCATCTCAGGTAAGCTCGTCCCAATTACCACCGCAAACATGGTAATAATTTTCTCACTGATATTTAAGCTGTAAGCAATATTTTTAGCAGATGTTACAATTAAATCACTACTAAAGATAATCACTACGATCGATACCGCTAGAAAAAGAAGAGATACCAAGGGGTGAAAAAGGATTTGAGGTTCCTCTTCTTTGGGCTTATGAAAAAGCATTTGAACTAAATAAACGACAAAAACCAAAAACAATAAAATCAAAATAATTCCATCTGCTCTAGAAAAAGAATTACGAGTCAAAGGATTAAAAAGACGATCTAACATCAAGACAGAAAAAACGGTAGTAACTAGAACGAGAATGGGTAATTCTTTTTTAATCGTCGCATGTTTTACTTTAATCGGACGTAGAAAACAAGCTAACCCTAAAACCAAAAAAACATTGACAATGCAACTCCCTACGACGTTAGCAAAAGCCATTTGACCATCTCCTTTACTGACACTTTGAAAAGAAATGGCTATTTCAGGAGCACAAGTGCCAAAAGAAACAATCGTTAAAGCAATCAACATCTTAGGAACTTTTAATTTCAAAGCAAGAGAACTTGCAGCATCAACTAAGATATCAGAAGTCTTAATAATCAGAATAAAACCCGCTATTAAAAAAGAATATCCATGCTCTACCAGCTACCTCTCTATTTTATTATTAGTATAACCGATTTTTTCTATTCTTACAACCAAGAAAAAAGGAAGAAAACTCTTAAATTTTCTTCCCTACCACAATCAAGTAAGATCCTACCGGTTCAAAATAACAAGTCTGTAAAACGATGATTTCATCCGTTGGAACGATTCCTACTCCTGTATCATAAAGAGACTGTTTTTTAAGCCAAGCCAAATGCGCAGCATAAGTTTCATCAGTAAAATTCAAGTTAACGTGTTGATAATCTTGAGTTGCAATATAAACCGAAAAAATTTGATAACGATATAACTTATTTTCGGTTTGAAAAAGAATGATATTGTGATCAGAATAATAAGTAGGATCGACATAATTTTCTAAAAGATGAAAGTCAGTCTCGATTGTCTCAGAATTATGACCATAAAGAATAATCTTACGCTCATCGACATTGTTTCGATAATCTAAGAAAACACTTCCTAAACTATTTTTTGTTTTATCGGGCAAATGATCTAAATAATATTTATTATCATCACTTTGTAGAACAGGAACTACTAAACTAGTATTAGGAATTTGAAGTTCTCCTACTACCTCTTGATTATTATATTCGGTCCGATATTGTAAAATCTTTTCCCCATTTGAAATTTCTTCTTCTGTTTTTTGCTCTTCTATTACAATGGTATCAGCAATACGACCCTTTGGCTCTTCTTTTTTTGCTTCCTGTGGTTTCAAAGAAGCCTGAAATAAGAAGATGCCCGTAAAGAGACAAAGAAAAGCTAACACAAGAATTATGTTCTTCTTTTTTGTCATATAGATCATCCCCTTTTAGACAGAAAGAACTCCTAATTAGGAATTCCTTCTTTCTTTTAATGTCTTTTCAAGATAGTAATATTTACTACACCCATTATAGCAAAAGTAATAACAAGAATCAAGATGGCATCTTTATCGCTCATCGCTTCTAAACCGGTTTGAGGTGGTTCAATTTCCCATCCTTCCGTACTACCAGTTTCGCTAAGTCCCCATTTCGCATAAACAGTTAACTCATTCACTGGTGTTCCATCAAGCTCTAATTTTGTTGTACCATCAAAAGCAGTATTCAATAGTTTATAAAGTTCTTCGAAGTTGCCTGCAGCAGCATATTTCGCCGCTAACTCTTGATCATCGGCAATATACCAACCTAAGAAGACATATCCTTCCCGACTAGCGGAAGCTAACACTTTTTCTGCTAAATTCATACTGTTACCAAAAATGGTAATGTCACTTGCAAAACGAGTATGAAGCCCCGTAAGCATATCCGTATATCCATAACCAAAAGTTACTTTTCCAGCCGTTCCTAAATAGTTAAGAAGACCTTCCGTTGCATCATATTTTAAGATAGATACAGGAGTCCATACATAAGCTTTTCCAAAAGCAGCTGGATCAAGATCTTCTCCAAGTCTATTATACCGGAAGGTATAATCATGACGAGTACCTGTATTCGGATCATAATAGGTAAAAGTATGACTTCCTTCTCCACCTACTTCTTGATTGATTCCTTGATGTAAAACAAATTGGGTTAAAGCTGTAGAATCACTATTAACTGGTCCTGCAAATTGAACCTCTTCTTTTGGTCCTTGACCACTTGGCATGGTTGGATTTTGTTCTTGATGATATTTATCTTGCAAAGAATCGGAAGCAGACATATTATCCGAATCGGCTTGAAGGCTTCCACCTTCTACTACAGTACTACCACTATTTTGCTTGTCATTATTATTATTATTATTATCATAGTCATCATAAATATCACTAGACTCTGTTCCATTTTCTACTAAAACCGAATTTTCTAATACATAGAAAACAGCTTTTCCGGATGAAGTATCATAAAGGGAATAACCACTTACGCCATCACTCATCATAGTCGAATTTTTAACCGTAAGAGTTCCTTTCGCTACAACACCGGCCCAATATCCAGAATCAGTTGGTTTTACTTCAAATCCATAGCTGGAATCTCCATAGCCATCCCCATTGGTTGTAATAGTAGAATCTGTGATATTGGTTACACCATTTTCAATATAGAAGCGAACTCCTGGACCTCCATTGTTGTTAGAAATGACAGTACTATTCAAAATATCCGTACTTGTTTTCCCCGCGTTATATTTTGAAACATTTAAACCAATATAAGCATTATCTGAAGTATTAATCATACTATTTGTCGCATCAAGCGAAATGTTTGTCGCTCCATGAGAACCATTTCCCATAACATTTAAAGTAGAATCAGCAATTTTCACAAAGAAATTGTTAATTCCAATCCCACCATTGTTATTAATATTTACCATAGCCTGATCAGTAATATTTAAAAGATAAGGTAAACCTTGTCCAGTAATACCATTACTCTGATTGTTTGTAATATCTAATATTGCATGATCGATATTAAGATTGACACTTTCAGCATAATCGGTATTCATACAAATTCCTTGACCATTGTTATCAAACAAGGCATAACTTCCGGCATTCATTTGAAAAGTAAAGTTTGTAACATCAATAGCAAAGATTCCTGCTCCAACGTTATTGGTGGCGTAGAATTTTGCATTTGTTCCTAAAGTAAAGTTTGCATTTCCTTTTCCTCGAACATCAATTGCCGATCCACTTGTTCCATTTCCTTGTCCTTTATCTACAACAGAAGAATAAATTGAATCCGGATCATCATATCCTCCGCCATAATAGTCATGTTGCATGCTAAAAGTTAATACATTGTCCTGAATTCTTAAAGTTGCATAATCACTTAATATTAAGGCACTATAAATACTAGTTCCAGCACTGGCATATCCTAAACGAACCCCATGATTATGATCCGTTAAGGTTAAGTCTCCACTTAAAATAACAGATCCTTGTTCTACAAATAAAGCTGCCGATGCATTTCCTTCTGTGCTAGCATTTCCATCAATGGTAGCATTATTTGCTGTGATTTTAGTATTACTTTCTCTTACAATGAATTGTAATTCAGTATAATCACCAGCGATACTAAAATTCATATAATCTTTTTGTACTGTAATTATTTTATGATAGTTCTTACCATTTTTTACAGTACTATAATCTCCACTTGCAATCGTAATATTGTCTTGTGAAGTAGCACTTGCTAAAATCGTATCAATTTCTTCTTGTGTTGTGTCTGGCGTAATCGTATATTCTTGCGCATTAACACTTTGTTGAAAGAAGAAAAAGGAGAAGACTGCAACAAGTACCAAAGATAGTTGTTTTACTCCTTTTACCATAATTACCCTCCTTTTTCTCTTTATTATTTATGGCCAATAATAAAGATACTACCAAATTCTTTAGGTCAGGCAATTGTTAAAACCGTCTTTACCCGATCCCCCTAAAGTTAGCTTACTATAATAAAGGTTGTTCCTTTTTCTGTCAAGGAAAGAAAAGAAAAAATTAAAAAAAATAGAGTTCCAACAAACTCTATTTTTTTAAAACTCTTTTAAATAAGGAAATTCTCTTATTCCCATCAAATAATTTCCAATCTCAAGTAAAACGGCTTTATAATAATCCATTCTTTTCTCTTTTTCTTGTTTTTCTAAAATCGAAATAAGATCTTGAAAAACTCTCTTTACAAAGCTAGGATCTTTTTTCATGATAAGCATAATATTATAATACCTCACAAAAGCCATATCGATATTATAATCGGTCGAAATAGCACCTTCTAACATTGCCATTTTCTTGGCCTGCTCCAAAGGAATCTCTGGATATAAAGCTAAAATTTCCTGTGCGACTTGCTCTACTCTACCTTTTTCTAATAAGTTCCCATTATATTCAAACTTCATTTTATTTTCTTACCTTCCTATCAAATGTATCATTCATCACCTGATCCACCATTTCCCGATCAATTTTTATCTCTTGCCCAGTCTTCTCTAAAGCAACATCAAGAAAAGAATTCCTTAAACTATTCGCAACCAACTGTAACCCTCTTGCTCCCATATTTAAATGATAGGCTTCTTCCGCCATTGCTTGATAAGCATCCTCATTAACCAATAAAGAGTTCCCTGTAGCTTGTAATAAATTTTGAAGGCCTATCATGGGACTAATATCAGAATTTTTTAACATCTCTACATAATTTTCTTTCGAATAATCTTCCGTATAAAGATAAACATTAATTCTTCCTGCTAACTCTTTTTCTATCCCAATGTCCATTAAGGCTTGCGGAGACATTTCAAAATGATCCCCTACCTCTTCTCGAAACTCTGCTCCAAAACCAATCGGATTTTTCTTTTGAACGGCTTGTTCTCTTAGCTTTGTTAAAGCCCCTAAACAGACAAAAGTTAAAGAAGAAGTATCAAATTCAATTATTTTCGTAGTCGATTTTTTCTTATCTTCTCCTTTGACCGATAATTCATACTTCCCCCCGCCCATAAAATCGAGAAGCTGCTGCTGGACAGCTTTTTTCATTTTCAAATCATTCACTTCTTCCGAAGAATAAGCAATCTTATCAAATTCATCCAAAACAATAATTCCTCGTTCCGCTTTTTTTAAATCTCCATCAGAAAGTTGATATAACCCCACAAGCAAACTGGTTAAATCTGCTCCGGCATAACCAGTTGCCGAATAACTAGTAATTGAAGTGGTCTTAAAAGGAACTCCTAACTTTTCGGCAATTTCTTTTGTAATAGCGGTTTTCCCCGTACCAGATGCTCCATCCACAAAAATAATCGAACGAGCACCCATATCTTCCTTAGATAAAGCTCTTCTCTGATTAAAAACTAAATTACGGAATAAAGCTTCCGCAAACTGCTCTTGCGCTACAAATTTATGCTCAATACCAGGTAATAAATCAAACACTTCTTTTGTCATAACAAATTCTTTTTTTCGATCTTCTTTCGGCACTTCTATTTCGACTTCTTCTACAACCGTTTTTAAAGGCGTAGTTGCTTCTACTACACGATCAAACGTTACTCCCTTTTGCGTTTGAAAAGAAAGAGGTTCTTTTTTTGAAATGGTTTTGGACAAAAGATCATCTGTTTTCTTTTTCCCATTGTCTCTTAACTTTAAAGTCTCATTTATTTTATGATGAATGACAGAAAATCTTGGCTCTTGAATTATTTTTTTATAAAACTCGACCGAATTTTGTAAATCTAACGACCGCTTGACAACATCCTTTAGATCAAAAATAAATTTCTTTTGATAAAGTTCTTTATATTGATCATCTTCCAAAGGAACAATTTCTTCTGGTTTTAAAGAAAGAAAATGAAAATAATTATCTCTTAGCAAAGAATAAGAACTTAGCGATTTTTGTAAAGGACCTTCTACTAAATATCCTGCTAACAAAAAAGAAAGATACTGCTTATCCATATCCATAATAGAGATAGGACCAAATACCTCATCTTCTTGAACCACTTTTTTATTCTCTATAGCATGATAAATATCCATTGTTTTATTCACATAAGTTTTCATACTATTATTTAAATTATCATATTGTAATTGTTGTCTTTCTTCCTCTGACATGAAAACCACCTCTTTATTTCCAGAATAACACAAAAAAGAAAGAAAAAGAAGATTTTTTTATCTTCTCATATGCTATTACCTCTTATAATTTTTCTTAATACTTTACTTTCTTTTTCTAGCTTTTTATTCTCTTTGGTATATTGATAAGATTCTTGCACCCCAAACCAAAAGTTTTTTGATTCTAATAAAGAAGAGCCGGAAGGATATCCTTTCGTGGTATTAAATTGCCCCCGTAAACCCACTTTTAACAAAGCTGTATCTTGTAATTTTAAAATCAAAGGATCAAACTTTGAAAAGGTCTCCAAACAGCCTCTTTCTTGAAGCCTCATACGATAATCAAGCAACTGATATAAAACAGTACCAAACGTTGCCGTATAATCGATATTACCTTGGTTTTCTTCCAATAAAAACAAAGCATTTTCTAACGTTTTTTTCTCTTTCAAACCTTTTTCCAACAAACCCCATTTCTGCTGTTCTATCATTCTTTTGACAATTTGATCTGGGTACATATCTTTTCCATAAGCCTCCAAAGAGGAAAGAATTTTATCTTCTTTAAAAATATCCATCATCTCATAAAGAAATTTGCTTTTCATATCAAGAAACACTATCTTAGTACCTTTATCTTTTTTTAAAGAAAATTTACCAATTTCTAAATTTCTAGAATATCCTACTAGATTTTCTAATTCTAAACGAACAATATAAAATTTACCACGATACTGTATTTTCTGACAAAATCCTATTTCTTTTTTCTTTCGTTTATCAATAGAAAAATGAATGTTTTTATCTCCCAATGGCACAAAATAAACATGCTCTCTTACAGAATCTGTCACAATTTCAGCTTTTGTTCTATATCTTTCTAAAAATTGATCAATCACTTCACAATCTTCTAAAGTGAGTGGATCATAATTATATTCTTTCATCTCCTAAGCTCCTTTTTCTTTTCGTTTTTATGCGAATACCTCTCTAAGACTTTTAGGGGACTTTTTTCATATCTTCCAAAATTCTCTTCAATACTCTTTATTAAATATTTACAACTTTCTGTCACTAATTTCGAATTCATGGCTTGTTGATAAGAAAAAAATTGATACCCCATGCATTTCTCTGGTTCCATAATTTTAATGGGTCCTTCAATGTATTTCACAAAATAAATAAGAAAGATCCAATGAATTTCTTTTTTCTCACAATGATATATTCCAATAGAATCCGAAAGAGCAAAGCAAAAGTCTTGCCCTGCTTCTTCTTCTATTTCACGAATCATCGCTTCTTTAAAACTAGAATCTTCTTTTTCTACTTTGCCTCCAATATCTTCATACAAACCCTTCTCATCAAAAGCCTTGCTTCCTCTTTGTTGTAATAAGATCTCTCCCTTTTCATTTTCAATATGCGCGATAACACCAATCTTTTGATGCGGATAAGAAAACTGTTTTAAATCTTCAAAAGTCGCTTCATGATCTAACACATAAAAATTCAGCTCTCCCGTTCCCATAAGTATTACCTCCTTAAAGATTTCACCATCTGCTTTGCTTCCTTCAGATCCTCTCTCGAAATATCAGGATTCCTTTTTAAAGATATTTTAGGATCTTTCAAAGAGGAGAAAGAAGAAATAGAATTTAATTGTTCCAAACTATATGGGGTAATCGGAGCCTCAAAAGTATCTACTACATAACGATCCAAGTTTTCAAAATAAGCATCTACCCCTTGAGCTTTGATTCCAACCTGATTTGTTCTTACCAGCACCATCGAAGCATTACCAAACATTGGATAATGAAATTTATAATCGGAAAATGCAAAATGATCGATACTATTCTTCATAAACTGGGTGGTAAAGTCAGCGGGAAGAGAAGAAGGATTTGTTAAACTCTCTGTATCTTCTTCCTCAAATAGAGAAAAAGAAAAATTCTGTTGTTCCTGTTCAGCCAATTTCTTTAGCTGGATAGCAATATTTTCTTGCAATTTTTCTTTTATTTGCTGTTCACTTGAAAGATTTATTTCATCCGTTAAAAACATCATCCCCTTTTGCGGATACAAATAATATAATTTTTCATTTCCTTCAACCGGTCGTTGAAACATTTCTTCTAGTTCTTCTCTTGTTCTATAACTAGTCGCTTTTTAAAGAGGCAACACCTTATTTATAACAAAAGCTTCCTTCCCCCTCTTCATTGCATAACTTTCCATCATATAACCATCAGAAATTCTAAGATAGGGTTCTTCAAAGTTTAATAGTTGATTGCTGTAATGCACTTTTTCTTTCAAAAGTTTTTTTCATAATGCGTTGGAATATTATAATAAGGAAATTGTTTTCTTCTTACGTCTTGCAAATATTGATTGATAAGAACCTCTTGACCTTCAGAATGATGATACATCACTCCCTCTTTGCTAAAAAAGGTTAAAGCAATCCGGTAGGGGAGCATCACTTGAACACAATCTTTCCCAACATAACAAGGGTCTATTCGATTCACCGTTTCTAATGTTTGTTTTACCATAAACTAGCCTCCCATGTGAAGACTAGTATAACACATTTTTGACGAAAAAAAGAAAATTTCTCTTCTTTTCTTTTACGAATGAATCGATTTTAAAATTTTTGTTTTACTTTTTTCAAGATCATTTTCTTTATGAATATATTGATCGAATTGGACTTGACCCAAACGAAAATACTCTTCCTTCTGACTACTAAGACGAGAACCAATCTCATCAAAGGATTGATCCATTAACACTTTTGGAGAAAGGGGATCAATCACTTCTTTTGCCAGTCCTTTTTGAATATCAAGTTTTGTTCCAAACTGATTTAATTCTTTTTCAACGAGCAGAACAAACAAACTCTCTCCTATTTTTGTCGGGAACGAATGAATAATATTTTGAATTTCTCTGTTTGAAATTGTTCCATCCGTCATGGTAGATAACGCATATTCTATCTTTTTTTCTACTTCTTTTATTTTTTCGGCTTGATAAGCAACTAAGATACTACGATCTTTTTTATATACCTGTAAGGTATGATAAACCTGATCCCTTGTTCTACCTTGAAAAAGCATAAAAGAAGAACAACAAGACTCTGTCAAGATCGGATAATCTTTTAAATACAGGTTGTGCGGAAAATATTTTAAATCGAAGCGAATCGGAAAAGATCTTGCCTCTAAATTCATACCGTTTTCAACACAAATTCCACAAAAACTGGAACATACTTCTTTCTGTTTTAAGCGATTGATTCCATATATGACTCCAGATGGTTCTATATAAGTATATTTATCTTGGGAATCATCATATTTTATATATTTTGGAGGATCCGTATATTCTTGTTCAAATTCTTCCACCATTCTCCCCTTGAATTGTTTTCTTATATAGATTTTATTCCATAAACGATATGTTTTCCTAGTACCTTCTTCTTGAATGGTCTTGCAATATCTAACCACCATTTTATCACCCTTATTACCAAAGCCAATACCATGAGTCCTTTCTTTTTCAAAAACCAATTTATAAGAACCATTCTTAACGGTCATTCGACTAATAATAGGATTGCTCTTCCCTATATAGAAAAGACTCTCTATTTTTCTTTCAGGGCTTGTGATAGTAAGATGATTAAATTGAAACGATCCATGAAAATTCAACATTTTAGCTTCACTCGTATAACAAGAAGCATAAGAAATATTATTTTTAGAATCAATCATTTCAATAGAGGGAATATTTTCATCCACTTTCGTGATAACATAATCCTCTATTCTTGATTTATCGATAGGAATATTAAATAAAGCCGCTATTTGATCTATCCTTGAATCCCCTTCTCTATTTCCTTTAAAAATACTTTTTATTTCCTTTTTTGTAAGTTCACTTAATTCTTGAGCCATACAATCCTCCTTGTTTCTACTTTTAGTCTATCATACGGCAGACTTCGTCCGCAACCTAACTTGCAAACTTTCCAAAACGAATATATAATAACATTTACAAATTTCAACTGTCAGAAAAAAGGCCGACCTATATAAGTCCTTTTCTTAATAAGCATTAAGTTTTTCACGTTAGAATTATAAGATTCAATATTACACAGTTGAACATAATAAACAAGTTTATTCTCATGTGTTTTCATATGGGGTAAGGGGTCTTTTTACCTTTTTATCAAAAACTTGTTTTTTATTTATGTTTCTTTAAAGCAATAGCATAGCTTATAATTTTTTTACAATAAGTTTCAAGAAACAAGTATTTCTTCTTGTTAAAATTTTTATTATGTCGAGTTTGCAAGAGGTAAATTGTAATAGTCAGCCTATACTTCATGAAAACCTTATTGGAAGAGTATCATAACCATTCATCGAATTAATTTATACGTTTTTTAAGATATTATGGAATAATAACTAATCTTTTTTCTTCTACGATCGAAACAATATGCATATTTTTCTTGGAAAAAGCGTAAAAAACTCTTGCATGAATTTTTTATTTATGATACGATGTAATGGCGATGGACCCTTAGCTCAGTTGGTTAGAGCATTCGGCTCATAACCGAACGGTCGATGGTTCGAGTCCATCAGGGTCCACCACTTAACGCGGGTATGGCGGAATTGGCAGACGCGCTAGACTTAGGATCTAGTGTCCCAGACGTGCAGGTTCAACTCCTGTTACCCGCACCACTTTAAAATTTCGTTTGAGTGATTCAAACTTGGGATACATATTTCAGTCATAAAAATATGGCTGTTTTTTTATTTTCTTCTTGATTACCCAAAAGAAATAAAGTAATATAACAAACAAACAGAAGGGGGAAATTTGAATGAAGATCTATTATTCTAGATTACAAATTGAATTAACCAGAAGATGCAACCAAAGTTGTGCTCACTGTTGCCGTGGAGAAGCGCAAAATGTAGATCTAACGAAAGAAATTATCGATGACCTTTTCGAAAAAAATGATATCTATTATATTGGAACTTTATTGTTTTCTGGTGGAGAACCCACTTTAAATGGAGAAATGCTCGAATATACAGTAGATAAAATAATAGAAAAAGAAATTATGATTGATAGGTTTCTGTTTGGCATTAATGGTTTATCTTATAGTGAAGCCTTTGTTAACGGTTTAAATAAATTGCAAAACTATATTCTTTTAAAAAGTGAAAGACCAAGACGTCAAGCCGGAATTCTTATGGTCTCTCAAGATCAATTTCATCAAAAAGCAGATCCTAAAGTTATCGAAAAATTACAGTCTCTTTCTTATTTTTCCCCTATTGATAAACAAGAAACAAAAGAAGAAAATATTCTACCTTATGGCAGAGCTTTTGGAAATGGATTAAGCAAACAACAACAAGATTTCAGTCGATTAACAGATTACCAAAAAAATTATACAATCACAGAATATGAAGGAAATCCTTATTGTGTCATTTCTTATCAATATATAGCAGCGAATGGAAATATCATTAATGACGGAACTGTCTCTTATAATCTCATGGATGAATTGTACAACAACAAAAAGTGGAAGATATTTATAACAATGGACCCGTTAAAAAATTAATCAAATACAGAAAAAAAGAGAACTAAAAAATTCTCTTTCTGATGACAAACAAAAAAGAGATTTTCATCTCTATTTGTTCAACATATTTAATAAATTGATTTTAAACATATCTTTTTCTGGATGAGATTTTGAAATCATTACACCTTTATAAGTAGACAACTCTGCCCGATGGCCTTCATCTAAAATTCCTTCGGGTGTAATATTGGTTAATAAAATAACTTTCTTTTCAAGATAAACGGTGTAATGAACTTTAATTTCGCCATGAACTTTAGCAAAAAGGGAATCGGTTGGTAATTTCAATTCATAGCTTTCTGTTTTTGCTTTCTTATCTTCCGCTACCTTTTCTCCTAAAAAACATCCTGAACGCATTTTAGGATAATATTCAAAAGTTAGTTTCTTATAAGCAAGCATATTATACTTACGAACCGATCTTTCTCTTTTTCTAAAATCATTCTCATCCAAATATTCAAATATATATGACTTCTCCATAAACTGACCCCCCTCTTCACCCTTTATCTTGAAGTTGCTTATATTATACACGAAAAGTCGTGATTTGTCAAACAAAACTTCTATTTTGGGAAAATCAACACTCAATTTTCACAAATTTTTCTTGTAAAATCGAATATAAGTAACATTGAACGGGCTTTTTTGTTTTCCTTTCTAAAAATTCTTTATAGCCTTTTACCTGCTTTTGATAAGCCGCATCGACAGTATTCATTAACTTATAATCAATCACTACAACGTCCTTATCCCCTACTAATAATAAATCTATTTTACCATGAGCTCTTTTAGAACGAAAAGTATCGATAAATTCATACTCTTGATAGACTTGATAATTCTCATACTTTTTCAAAAAAGGCTGCTCTAAAAAGGCTTTTATCTTCATCTTGAGAAAAGGATTCTCTACGTTTGGTACTTGCTTGTTCTTAAAATCCACTCGTTCTAGTAACGTATGAATCTTAGTACCAAGCTCCATCCATTTGTAAGCTTCTTCGCTTTGCTTTTCTTGCTTCTTTTTAGAATAAGTCAGTTGTTCTATTTTCTCTTGGCTATAGCAGGAAGGAAGAATCGTAAGAGGTTTCTTTGTCGTTTCTTTCTTTTGATCCAAGTCTTTTACCTTTAAATAATTTTTACTAATATAAGGAATCTGTTCCACTAAGGTTTCCCTTGCCTCAAAGTAAGGTCTGACACTCTTCATGATGTCATAGAAAGAATGATACTGTAATCTCTCTTCTCTTGAAACAATCTCTTCTTTTTCTTTTTCTTCCCTGAAAGCAGGCATCACAATCACAATCTTTTCTCTTGCTCTTGTTAAAGCAACATAAAAAAGGCGAATCTTTTCACTGATGTCTTCTCTTTTTAATTCTTGTAACATGAGAGCTTTGGTAATCATATCCTCTTCCCCTTCAAAATCAGGAATGGCAATCCCATATTTTTTATCAAACAAAACATCCTGTTTAAAATCACTTTCATTAAATTTTTTCGTAAATCCTGCAAAATAACAAATGGGATATTCCAAGCCTTTGGAAGTGTGAATCGTCATTATTTTGACACTATTACTCTCTGGTCGGGACAAAGCCAGTTTAATCTCAAAGCCAGAATCCATAATATTGGTAAAATAATCAACCACTTCTTTTAAGGAATAATTTAAAGCTTCTAAGTTTTCGACTAAATGATAGAAATATTCTAATCGCGATGCCATCTGCTCTACATTCCCTATTTTATATAGTTTTTCTTCATAATGTATTTTTCTTAACACTTTTCGAAAATAAGAAGTTGGCGTTAATTCCTCATATTTTTCTATAATCTCTTTAAAGTCCTGATAAATTTTAGTTTTATGAAATTGTTTACTCATAAGTGTATCATAAATTTCTTGATCCGTCCCTTCATATAGAAAGCTACGAGCAAGCGAAGCATAAGCGGCTTGGAAAGCAGTATCATAATTTTTGGTGGCAAACCGATACCCTATTAAAAATAAATTTTTGATCAAAGCCAAATCACTTTGACTACTAGCGAAATCACTTTGCCAAAGAGTAAGCGGAATCCCTAAATATTCAAAAATCTGCTTGTATTTTACAAAGTCTGTCGAACGATCAAGCAAGATCACAAAATCTTGATATTCGATTTGCCGTAAACAATCTTGATCTTTATCGTAAACCATTTCTTCTTGAGCCATTCTTCGTTTAATATCATCTCCAATTAAGAAGGCTTCTTTTTCAACACTACTATATTCTTTGTCTTCTCCATCATAAAGAACAAGATCCATATGATAATCAAGAACGGTCTTCGCTTTTTCTTCATAAGTCATATTACCAAAGATCATGGCATGTCCTTCTTGGTATTCCGCACCACCTATGTCCTTATCCATAATATGCGAAAAAAGATCATTAATATCCTCTAATACTTCTCTACGACTCCGAAAGTTTTTGCTAAGATCAATGACACTACCAGCTTGATGTTTTTTATAGCGATCATATTTCTCTTTAAAAAGATTGGGGTTTGCATTCCGAAAACGATAAATCGATTGTTTTATATCTCCGACCATATAAACATTATCTCGGGCAATATAAGAAATAAAAGTCTCTTGAACATCATTGGTATCTTGATATTCATCAATTAAGATTTCTTGAAAAGAATGGGCCAGCTCCTCCCGAACTTCCCGATGATCTCGCACTAGTTGAATAGCCATTTTTTCAATATCCATAAACGTATAAGCTTCTTTTTCTCTTTTATATTCTCTTAACTTTTGATCTAGTTGTTGAATGATTTCTAAGAGAATTTTAATCGTATCCTTGGTACGGAGAATGCCTTTTTTCATCTCCTCTTTTGTTTCATAGGTACAAAGATTCTGCAACTCCTCTAAAGCCACTTTTACTTGTTCTTTGGCTTGTTTTCCTTCTTCCCCCATTCCTGCCGGAAGACGAGGAAGGGAAAAATCAAGATGGGATTTCATTTCTTCATAACTCTTATTATTCCATAAAGGCTCAAATAAAACAAGGATTTTACTTAAATATTTTCCTTCCAAAAGAGAAGTAAAATCCTGATAGCATTCATAAAGGGCTTCTTTTTTTGTTTGAATAAGCGCAAGATACTCCTCTACTCTTTCTTCTACAATCTTTTCATTATAATAAGTATTAAGATAATCTTTTAGATACTCCTCTTTTTCAATAATCAAATCTAACTTTTCGTTCAAAGATAAAATTTTTTCTTTTAAGGAATCATCTCCCTTAAAACAGAAATAATAAATCAAGTGTTCAAAGGAAGGAGTTGGATTTTGATAATAAGCATCAAAAATTTCCTCTAAAATTTCTTTCTTTTTCAAACGTAAGATACTTTCTTCCATTATTTTGACCTGTTTTGAAACGCCCAAAACATCACTATATTTCTTGACAATAGCAAGTGAAAAAGCATCAAAAGTAGTAATATAACTACTATCAATCTGATCCAATTGATCTTGGAGATGTTCTTTCGCTAGCTTCTTTCGAATCCGTTCTTTCATTTCCATCGCCGCTTTATTGGTGAAAGTTAAGATTAAAAGCTGTTTAATAGAAATTCCTTCTTTGATCTTACGCAAGACCCGCTCCGTTAAAACAGCTGTCTTCCCGGATCCTGCTCCGGCACTTACTAAAATGTTTTCTCCTTCCCGGTCAATCGCTTGTTGTTGTTCCTCTGTAAACTTTGGCATACTACACCTCCTTCTCTTCTTTTTCTACATAACGATTATCTTTTTCATCATGGAAACAAAAAGAGGCAAAAGAACAATATTCACAACTAACGTTTTTGCGTTCCACGATCTTAGGTTGAATCGGAAAAGCACCTTCTTCAATTGCCTTGCTAAACTCTAGTATTTTCTTTTCGACTAAGGAAACCATGACCTCTTTCTGCTCTTCCGTCATGACTTTCGCCCGACTACTAATCGTGTTTTGTTTGGTTACCGAAAGCCCTTTGATCCAATCGCTTTTAGAATAGTTTTCATCTAATATGGCAAGCGTATCCTCTTCTTCGGCACTAACCCCAAATAACCTTAAATCCTTTTTCTTCTCCTCGAGCGTTTTCGAAGAAGAAAGTAACTTCTGATAATAAAAGCCAGCAAAAACAGGTTGATCAAAGATCCCACTTTTTTCAACCAAATAAAGATAACAAGGCAACTGCATATATAATCCATCTTTCAAATAATCAAGTTGAAGATGAATTTGTCCCGTTTTATAGTCAATAATAGCATAGTAAGTTTTATCCCCTATCTTACGATATAAAATCTTATCAAGAAAGCCTTTGATGGTAACCTGATCTCGCAAAGGAATTTCAATTTTTTTCTCAAGAAACTGCGAAGTTAAACCCGTCGTTTGTTCTTGTTCTTTAATGGTTTCGACTAAGAACAACAATTCTTCTTTCAACCGTCTCATGAAAAATCGCTCTTTTAAAGTCAAATTCTCTTCTTTTAAAATATATTGATAACTCTTTTCAAAGTCAAACGATTCCTGATACATTTTCGATAGGACATAGTGAAAAATATTTCCTAATTTTTGAGCGAAAGAAGGCATATATTCTTCTAAATGCAAAACATATTTGGCATAATAACGAAAAGGACAAAGGGCATAATCGGAAAGATGAGAATAAGATAGGACAAGAGGCTCTTTTTTGGTGATAACAGAATGATATAAATGATCATAAGAACGGTAGAAAGAAACCGAATAATAATCTTGTAATTCCAACAAAAGAGGGTTTTCTTCATGATAAGTATAATATTGATCTAAAAGAGAAGCATACGTAAATTGATTATAAGAATCACTATAAAAGAAGGAATGTTTCTCCGCTTCTTTCACCAAGATATTTTCTTCTTCGATCATACTACTAGGATAAAAAGTCTCCTGCAAAGAAGTATCTTTATAAGAAATAACTTTATGCGGAATACTACCACAAGCTTGTAAAAACTCTTCTTTTTTCTTTTTATTCCAAAGGTCACTCGTTAAAAGATTAACTTCTTTTTTTTCACGATCACTCAAATAATCTTCATCTTTTTTCAAATGAGGTAATTTGTTTTGATTCCAACCTAAAATAAAAAGATAATCATCCTCTCCTAAAACAAAAGGCGTTGTCAAAGCCTCATCTACGACGGTAACCATATCATAATATTCTTGTTTTACTAAAGCAACTTTTTTCAATTCATCCTGAAGTAACAAATCATAATAAGGACTATTCTTGGCAAAATCTAATTTTTCTTCTATTACCAACAACTGATGCCGCACTTCCTCGTTTTTCATCTCTTCTAAATTACGTTCTCGAAAGTACTTCTTTCCCATCTTAGTCGTTAAAAAGTTATCTTCAAAAGGATAAAAAAAAGGAATATCATATTGCGAAAAAATCTCTTCCAAAAGATAGAAATAAGAAGAATCTACCCCTGCTAACAAAATATGCCGATAAGAGACCCCCTTCTTATTTAACTGACGAATCCGATCCGCTACTCCTACTACTTCTGCTCGCATTGTCCCATAATGATAAACTTCCTGAAAAGGATACGATGGTTCTTCTTCCCAAAAGATAGCATGTAGATCTTTTAACATTTTTTCTTCATAAGGTTCTAATAGAAGATAACCATCTACTATGACCTTTTTGGTCTTAAGAAAATCACGAAAACTAAGATCATATTCCAAATACCCTTTCTCTTCTAGTTCCTTTTTATAATATTGTATTTTTTTTAATTTTGAAGAAAAATAAGTTTGATCAAGAGAAATAGGATATAACAACTTTAAAATCTCTTTCGCCACTTCAAGGGATTCTCCTTGCTCTAAAAGAGAAAGAATCGCTTCGTCTTTGATATGAAAAAAATACTTTTCCTTCAAAGATTCCAAGCTATCAAAAGTAACAGAGTAGAATTCATCCTCCTGTTCTAACTCTTCTAAAATCTTCATCTTTCTTTTCGAAGGGGTAATAATATAATAACTTTCCTCTTTTGATAATCCTTTCATAGAAGTTCTCCTTTCTATTCTATTATACACGAGATATCTCTTTTTTTCGAAAAAAAAAGAAGTTTTAAGCTTCTTCCTTGGCCACAACTGTTTTTCCTTTGTAAGCTCCACAATTTGGGCAGACACGATGAGGTTTAATCATTTCCCCACACTTTGGACAAGCTACCATTCCTGGAACTCTTAAAGCATTATGTGCTCTTCTCATTCTTTTTCTAGTTTTAGAAACCCTATGAAATGGCACTGCAAACAATTGAATATCTAGCTTTAACATTTCTCTCACTCCTCTTCCATCTTTTCTAATAATTCTTGAAATGGATTATTTTTTTCTTTTTTTTGATAATCCTCTTCCGACACTAATTTCCATCCATCCCCTTGATATTGCTCTAAGTCTTGGACTTGAGTATAATGCATAGGGATCTCTAGTACTATATTTTCCCACAAAATGGAAAGAATATCAAGATCATTTTGATCTTTTTCTAATCTTTCAGCAACATTTTCTTCCATTTGAAAGGAAAAAGGATATGGGATCTCTTCTAAAGAAATAGAATCTTTCAAAATCATGGTTCCTGAAACATCCATATTTAAAAGAATATTTTCATCATCAAAATAAGTAAGTGTTCCTTTCGCTTTAACAGGTCTTAAAGAAACAATATCTGTATTTTGATACCATTCATAAGGTATTTCGAATTCTCCTACAATATCGATCGAATTTTCTTCGCCTCTTAATAACTTTTGAATATTCACTTTCATCACCTAATTCAAGTCCCTTATCACTTTTGGAAACACATACATTCTAGCATAAGCATCAATATTTTTCAAGAGGGACTTAAGTACTTAAGTACTATTAATCTGCTCTTTCGTAATACAAAAAAGTACCGAGTTTTCGTAAATATTGAAAAAAGCTTTTTTCATCACTGAATTTTCTTTTCAATTTGTTTTATTTTCTTTTTAACATCTAAAGCCCCAAATTTTTTATTAAAATCTACTTTTCGACTACAAGTCCTCATCTCTTCATAACACTTTCGTAAAGAATAATCCACCATCTCATCAGGAGATGTTTTTTCTTGTTCTAACATTTTTTCTAAAGCTTTCCGCTTACTATTCAAAGAAATAGGACGTTTTGCTAAGTTTTCAAACATTTCGATTTGTTCCTTCTGCTTTCTCCATAATTCTTCATAATTTGTACAGAAAATACCTCTTTTAAAAAAATTATTACTGGCTGGGCCCAATTTAAAATGATAGCCTTTTTCTAAATATTTTGCAAAATAAGAAAAACGCCAAAGATCTTCTAAAGTTTCACAATCGGTATCTCCCATAAAAGCCCCATAAAAGGGAACGATATAACAATTATATTGATCACTTATTTCAAATTGCTTTGAAGTAATCTTTAAAGAACTTGAACAAGTAAGTCTTTGATAGGATTTCGCCGAAATAATCCCAGGAAGGATTTCATCTTTTCGAAACGCATTCTCACTTTTTGAACCTGCAAAATCTTCTATGGTATTCTTTTTTTCTTTTTCTTGCGATAACAAACTTATAATATAATTCTTTTTCTCTTTGCTCACCTTTTCTTTTAATTGTTCTAAAAGCTCTTCTCTTGTTCTTTTGCGTATATTTCCTTTCTTATCTAATTTATACTCGATTCGCAACTGCTTAAAGTGATACCAACTAGGATGATGGAAAAACAGCTGATCAAAGGCCTCTTCAAAATCCATATAATCTTGAGTCACGCGCATATTTTTTCGAAAGTCCCGAAAATAATTTTGATATTCTAGTCTATTTTTTTGATAAAAAGAAGTTAGCTTTTCCTCATCTTCTGATTGAAGAGTAATATTCATGATATGTAATATGTTTCGAAATAATTTAATCCCTTCGATATTCGCTACTTTTTCTGAACTTTCAAAACCATAGTTTTCTTGGTAATAACTATAATCCAACCCTTTCTTTGATTTTAAAGCATCTAATGCGATTAAACTTTCTTTTAAAATACGGATAACATCTTGATTGATAGTACCACAAACTAAGTCAATATCATATTTAAAATGCAATAATTCATGACAAGGTATCAAAAATTCTAATAAATTTCCTTGATAAAGATGCCAAACACTTAACTCATCTATTTTTATAGTATCATAGTGATAACTGCCTTTCGCACGTCCTTTAAAATCTACAATTTCACAATGTGGTTGAAAATGAGGACCAACATCAAAAGAAGTTGTTTCTAAATAACAATTCATCAAATTTTCAACAAAACGTACTATTAATTTTTTAAATTCAGGATAATAAAGAAGAGGCTTTTGAGGTCTTCGATGTTGATAATGATAGGAAAAGATTTTGGTTAAAACTCGAAATTCTTTTGAATTCTTTTGAGTGTTTATTACAGATTCCATTCTATTTTCTCCTTTTCTCTTCTTATTAAAAAAAAAAAGAAAAAAGAAAGTCAACCATCTGACTTTCCCTCGAACCAAAAAAATTACTTAATTTGCTCTTTTACTTTTTTCATGCCCTTCTTGATATCATTTTTAAAGAAACGATAACTGGTAGAAATTAAAATATAAACTGGAAGGGCAATGACAATTCCAAAAAATCCGCCAATGGTACCCCCAATCGATACAACCATAATCGTAACGAGTGGATTGATATTATTCGTTTTTCCATATACCCTTGGTGAAATAATATAGCCATCTAATTGTGGAAAAATAAGACAAATAATCAAAGTCGCAATAAACACTTTAGAACTAACAACCGAAGCGGTTAACAGTGCTAAAATGTTCGTAAATAGCCCTCCAAAATAAGGAATAATAGTAGTAAGGGAAGCTAGTACGCCAAACAATAACCAGTTGGGATGACCCGCAATTAAGAAGACAAAGGAATATTCAAAAAATTGGATTACCATAAAAAGACCTAATCCTTTTAAATAATTACTGAATTCATGATCTAGTGTTTTGACATATTGATAACTCTTATTCCGATAATTTTGTAAAACGCGTTTAAAGAATGCTCTAATTTTATCCATATAAGAAAGAAAGTAAATAGTTACCACAAAAACAATCACTAGATTTCCCAAGAAAGACATCGTCTTTCCTACAAAGTCAAAGGTTCCTTCCCTTGTCAATTGAGCAAGCCCATCAATCGCATTACCTAAAAAAGAATTAACTGCATTTTCAACAAAAGTTAAATCCCAATTAAATTTTTCACCCACATCTTCTAAAACCGTTCCAATAGAAGAAGCAAAAGATACTAATTGATTATATAAAAGAGGTAATGTGATGCTTAAAATTGCAACCAAAATAACTAAAGTACCTAAAACCACGGTAGTTACAGCTAACGATTTTCGTACTCCTTTCGCTTCTAATTTACGAACAAAAGGAGAAAGAGCATAAGCAATGGCAAAAGCGATAAGAAAAGGCAAACACACCCGAACGACGGACATAAAAATTTGAAACCAAGTTCCGATATTCGTTACAATAATATAAAGCAATCCCATTAAAATTAAGAAATTTAATAGTTTATAATTAATTCGATTGCGATACATAAGATCCCTCACCTTTCTAACATAATGGTAACCGGCCCATGATTCGTAAAACAAATATCCATATTCGCTCCAAATACACCTGTTTGAACAGAAAGATAATCGGATAAGGTTTTGTTAAAAAAATCATATAACAAAGATGCTTTTGGACCCTTCATCGCTTTTAAATAACTGGGACGATTTCCTTTTTTACAGTCAGCATAAAGAGTAAACTGAGAAATGGATAAAATTTCTCCCTTAACATCTAAAACAGAACGATTCATAACACCATCATCATCATCAAAAATTCTAAGATTTAAAATCTTATTAACCATCCCCAAAATGGTCTCTTTGGTATCCCCTTCGGTAAAACCAACAAATAACACGAGACCTTCTTCAATTTCACTCTTTACTTTTTGATTGATAATACACTTTGCATTTTTACATCTTTGAACAATTACTCTCATTGAATTAACCTTTCTACATTAACAATATATGGTTCTTTTTTTAACTCTTGCATCAATTTTTCAAGATGTTCTTTATTTTTTACATAGGCTTCCATCTGGTAAACATTATATTGATCTTTCGAAACCACTTTTACCCCATCTACATTGACATTCAGGCGACTTGTTTGCTGAATAATATCAGCTAGATGATTTTCATTGGTATTGGAATAAATAATTAAGGACACTTCGTACTTGCTAGCAGGTGTATTACTCCAAGAAACAGAAACACATCTCTCTTCCATCATAGCAAGATTATGACAATTACTTCTATGAATCGTAATACCATTCCCTCTCGTAATATAGCCAATAATATCATCTCCATAGACAGGATCACAGCAGGAAGCAAGACTTACACGAATGTTATCAATGCCTGCAACAACAATATCCGAAGAAACCTCGTTTGATTTTGGAATTGGTTTCGATTTTGGTTTTTCTTCTTCCTCTTGCTTGAAAACTGTCCGAATGACCGTAATAGGACTATACTTCCCATTCCCGATATCTAAGTATAACTCATCCATATTGTCTATTTTTAGCGTTTCAAGAATTTGTTTTTCATTTTCTTCTTTATAAAATTCTTGAATACTATATTTTTTCTTCCGTAATTCTTTTTCAAGAGCCTCTTTTCCTCGCTCCATCAAAATTTCTTTTTCGTTCTTACTGAAATAACCTCGAATTTTATTCTTCGTCTGGGTACATTTTACAATATTTAACCATTCTTTGGAAGGATGGGCATTTTTATTAGTATTAATTTTGACAATATCATTGTTTTGCAACTGATAGTCAAGGGGAACAATATTATTATTGACAATAGCTCCTACGGTTGTTTCCCCTACTCTCGTATGAACTTTATAAGCAAAATCCAAAGGAGTTGCCCCTCTTGGTAACTCAATGACATCACCTTTGGGTGTAAAGGTATAAATATTATTATTTAAAACCTCATCCTTGACACTATTAATAAATTCTTCACTACTCATTTTATCTTGCGATAATTCCATAATCGATTTAAAGAATTGTAGTTTCTGTTCGGTCGTATTTTGCATTAATTTAGAAGCATCTTTATGCTCTTTATAAGCCCAATGAGAAGCGATACCATTTTCTGCTACTTCATCCATTTGATAGGTACGAATTTGAATTTCAAACAAATAACCATCAATTCCAAAAACAGTAGTATGAAGAGATTGATACATATTTACTTTCGGCATAGCGATGTAGTCTTTAAAACGATTGGGTAACGGCCGAAATTTGGAATGAATAATTCCAAGTGCCAAATAACAGTCTTGTTCCGTATTTACTAGAATACGGATCGCTAACAAATCATAGATATCACTAAATTTCTTTCCCCGATCGAGCTTGTTATAAATACTATAAATACTCTTCGCTCTTCCTTTAATTTCATGCGAAATATGATGCTCATTTAACAAATCGGACACTTCTTTCATCATCTCATTAACCGTCCGATCCCGTTCGACTTTTGTTTTGTTTAATTTTTCAGCAATATCATAAAAAACAGTTGGTTTTAAATAACGTAATGCCAAATCTTCTAATTCACTTTTAATCTTATGAATTCCTAAGTGATGAGCAAGGGGCGCAAAAATCTCTAAAACCTCCTTGGCTTTCCGCTTTTGTTTTTCCTCTGGAATCGCCCAAAGAGTGCGCATATTATGAAGACGATCGGCTAACTTAATAATAATAACTCGAACATCTTCACTCATTCCTACAATAATTTTTTTATAATATTCAATTAAATATTCATTATCGGTAGAAAAATGAATCCGTCCTAGTTTGGTAACGCCATCTACCAATTTTGTTACCGTTTTTCCAAAGTGTTCTTCCAGTTCTTCTTTGGTACAATCACAATCTTCTAACACATCATGCAATAAGGCTGCTTCAATACTCTCACTATCCGCATAAATGGTCGTTAGAATCATCGCTACTGCTAACGGATGAAAAATATATTCTTCCCCTGTTTTGCGGTATTGTCCTTCATGCTTTTCTTTGGCAAAAAGATAAGCCTCTTTTATTTTCTTCAGCTCATCTTTTTTCATATATCCCTTCGCTTTGTCAAGCAAAGCATCAATGGTAACTTTTTCTTTCGAATGAGACAAATGAATCTCCTCCCTTCGAATCAATCATTAATTCCTTTGATAATTTTTTCTTGAACCTCCTGTCTTCTTATTTTCTTTGGCTTGTTCTTTTTTGCACTTCTCTTCTCTAATTTAACATAGATATAACCAGCTAAAAAGATCGACGAATAAGTTCCGGCAATTAAACCAATCACCATAGCTACATTAAAAGTTAAAATTCCACTACTGCCAAAGATCATAAGAGCAATAATAGGAAGCAAAGTAGTTAAAGAAGTATAAATACTACGGCTCATCGTTTGCCCAATGCTTAAGTTAACAAGGTCTTCCAACTCTCCTTCTTTTAATTTCGCACTATCTTTTTTCTTCCTATTTTCCCTGATACGATCAAAGACAACAATCGTATTATTAATCGAATAACCAATAATGGTTAAAATGGCTACTATAAACATGGAATTCACTTCTACTTGGAAAATTAAAATTCCAGCGACCATCATAAGAGCATCATGAATTAAGCATAAAACAGAACTTAATCCAAAATGGAAAGTAAAGCGGAAACTTACATATAGGATAATACCGATTAAAGAAAGAGCAATAGAAATAGCAGCATTTTTAATCAGTTCTTGGGCTACAATATTACTTACCACCCCAATATCAACATCAGCTTGATATTTATTGGTAAAATAATTCGTTACTTCGGCAATCTCATCATCCGCTAACACATCTTTTACCCGAAGAGAAACTTCTCCATCTCCCGCCTCATAAGAGACTTTCGTAAGTCCTAAACTCTCTAAGTCCGCATCAAGACTAGATTCTGAAATTGGATTCGAGGAAACTAAAGTAATATCACTCCCAGCTTGATAATCAATTCCTAAATGGAATCCCTTTACACCAAAGAAAACGGCGCCAATTAAAATGCAAACACAAGAGAAAATAGCAAAATATTTACTCATACGAAGATAATTCTTCGGTTTCTTCTCTAGCGTTTCTTTTTCAAGATCTTTCTTTTTTACATGTAAGAAAAGATTTAATTTATCATCAAAATAGCCAGTTTTTACAAAACCTTTCATCATCATTCTCGTAATACCAACCATGGTTACCATAGTAACGGCAATATTAATGATAAGCATGGTTGCAAATCCTTTGACACTACTTTCTCCAAAAATAAACATGATGATCGCTACTAAAAGAGTGGTTAAGTTTGCATCTAGAATCGTCGTAAAACTAGCTTTGCTTCCATTTTTAAAAGCCGATTCCAAACTTCTACCTTTTTGTAATTCTTCTTTAATCCTGGCATAGGTTAAAACATTCGCATCCACAGCCATTCCAATACCTAAAAGTAAAGCTGCGATACCAGGTAAAGTCAACACACCTCCTACTAACCAAAAGACAGCAAAGACGAGTAAAGTATAAAGAAGAATACAGACAGAAGAAATAAAACCTGCAAAATGATAAACAAAGATTAACAACAACGCTACCAAACTAATACCAACAATGCCAGCGATCAACGTCTTTTGTAAAGTAGCTTCTCCAAAAGAAGCTCCTACCGTTTGACTTGAAACTTCGGTTAATTTGGCAGGAAGAGACCCCGAATTAATAAGATCAACCAAATTCTGAGCCTGTTCCTCGGTAAAGTTTCCTTGAATAATTACATCACTAGCAAAAGCTTGATTAACTGTCGCTGCACTTAAACAATGCGAACTTTCCGTTCCACAAGTATATTGACTTGCCGCATAACTATCCGTTCCTTCCTCAAAATCAAGCCAAATAACAATGCGATTATCCTCATAATCTTTAACCCGATTCGTGACTTCATAAAAAGTATCCACATCGGCAATACTTAAAGCAACCGCCGGTCTTCCATTACTATCAGTAGTAAGTCTCGCTCCCCCAGATTCCAAAACTTCACTCGTCATTAATAAATTATCATTCGTATCTCGAAAAGTAAGCGATGCGACCGTAGACAAAGTCTCCCTTGCCTCTTCTTGATTGGTTACCCCTGCAAGTCTTACCCGAATTTTATCATTCCCTTCTAAAATAATTTCCGGTTCACTTACCCCAAGAGAATCAATTCTTCGACTCATACTATGATAAGTAGAAGTTAATTTTTCTTTTGTCATTTTACTTCCATCCAAAGGAGTTACTTGATATAAAATTTCAAATCCCCCTTGTAAATCTAGCCCATATTTTAAATTCTTAAAAACAGGATTCAAAACAAAGCAGATTAAAACCGATAAAGCGGTTAATAAAAGAGTCCTTATTATTACACTATTTCTTTTTGCTTTCATCACTTTCACCTCATATTACTTCTAAATTCTCTTCTTCTCTTTTCCTTTTGGCCTGAAACATCATATCCTTAACATAACGGTCAAGTTCATAACTATCAACATGCATAATATCACTCACAATATCAGACAATTGTAGATCCTGAGCTTTTCTCCACTTATTTAAAATCAAATAATTCCAAATATCTTTTTCGCGGATATAAGAGAGTCCAAGTCGGGCGAGTTCCTGACATTTTGCTCTTAAAGCAGGTAACACTCTTTGATACAACTCTTCTTGACTGTTAAATTCCAAATCCATGTGATCACCACCAAACTAACAACATTATAGCGCATTTTCGCTTTCTTTGAAAAGCAAAACAAGCAATTTTTTAAAAGTTTCCGTTCTACTTTTTCCTCTTTCCCGATAAAATGTAATGGTGATAGCTATGAGCCAAATATCTTATGCTTTTCTTTTTTCTTGTATGGCCGGACTTTCCACTTTACTAGGAACGATCCCTATCTTTTTTTCTTTTCAAGAAAAAGAGCGTTTTCTAGCCGCTACCCTCTCTTTTGCCGCCGGAGTCATGATTACCGTTTCTCTTACGGATCTTCTTCCAGAGTCAATTGTTCTTTTAAAAAATGTTTTCTTCCCCATACCCGCCTACCTTTTCTTATTCATTTTCTTTGTGTTAGGTCTCCTTTTATCCATGTTTGTCGATCGACATATGCAAAAAAAAGAGACAAAAGGAGTTAAAAATCAAAAACTCTATCGAATCGGTCTCGTTTCGATGATCGCCATTATTCTTCATAATCTACCCGAAGGAATTGCAACCTTTCTTTCTTCTAGTCAAAATATGGCCCTAGGCCTTACGTTAACAATCGCGATTGCCCTACATAATATTCCCGAAGGAATTAGTATTTCCATTCCTGTTTATTATGCTACTAATTCAAGAAAAAAAGCCTGTCTTTACACTTTATTTTCCGGTTTATCCGAACCCTTCGGTGCTCTTGTTGCCTATCTTTTTCTCGCTCCTTTTATCAATGACCAGATCATGGGCTTTTTATTAAGTATGATCGCCGGTATCATGATTCATATTTCCATTTATGAATTATTAAAAGAAGCTTTTTCCTATCAAAAAAGAAAGACAACCATCCTATCTTTCCTTTTCGGTTTCATTGTAATGTTAGGCTCTCACTTCTTATTAAATTCCTAATATTAATGAGTTTTTTTCTTTTGAATCACTTTTATATTGCGAGCCAACCGAACCTCATCGGCTCTTTTTTCTTCTCGAAACTCCACAACATCTCCTACTTTTAAGGAATCTTCACTAAAATCTCTTGCCGAAAAATCGACTGTTTTCTCCTCTTCCAAAGCAAATATAATTCCTGTCCTACCATCAAACACCATAACTTTCCCTATTTTTTTCATTTCAAACTACCTCTTTTAAAATCGACTTGTACCCTGTTTTGATTCTCTTCTAATAAATAATCTCTTACCGCTTCCACTTGTTTTCTTTTTTCCGAATTCATTGTTGGTAAACACATCATCTCCAACGAATGATCCTTTAAAATACCAAGATAAAATTCATCCCCTTTATATAATTCCTCATACTTTTCTCTTTGAAAAGGTTCAAAATTTCGGGCTTTTTCTTCCCGTAAAGACTTTTTTTCTTCTAATAAAACATCTAAAGCCAAAAGACGATCCATCTCTTTCTCTGTCACTTCCTCTAACCTTTTAAGAGGAGAAGAAACCGTATCATAAGATCCTTCGATAACCAGGGATGGATTGGGATCAATTTCCCCTTCATGCGGGGTAATTAAAGAAGCAAGCTCTTCTAAATCAGCATGGGGCATTGAATCAACAAAAGCCAAATGCTCTATCGTTGGAAATTCTTCTTCCAAAAGGCCCGTAGGATCGTTTACAAAAAAGTATTCTAAATTATCTCCCTGTTCTTTCGCCTTCGCCATCATTTCCATTCCTAGCGGTACTAAAAAATCCTTCGTATAAAACTGAGAAGCAATGCCCAAGCGATCATGAATAAAATCCATAATGACAAAGTTTCCCCGCCGGAAAAGAAGAGCCCTTGCCACAAATTCTTGCGTTTCCTGATCCCGAATCATTAACACATCCCCCGTTTCTTGAGTTAAGCACTCATAGAAAGCCGCTTCTCCCGCATTATCCGGCCCAATACAACTCGAATCACAATTTTTGCCAATCATCAATCGTTCAACATCAAAATTTTCGGCTGTCGCATAAGAATAATACTGATAAGTTCCCGAAATAGGAGGAATGGTTACTTTTTTCTCCTTTATCATAGCTAGATAAGTATTTAAATATTTTTTTGAATCCTGACTCGTTTCTTGAAAAGAAACAATTTTATCCACACGATCCTGTCCTAATACCGCAAGTGAAATATCATCAACACTCCCATAAGCTTGAGATAAAAGAAGAACTTGATCAAAATGATTCATAACTTCTTCTTTTCTTTCAACATGGATCTTTCTTTCCTCTTTCATATGTCGCAAAATCATAGAATAATTGGCATAAATATTTTTAAGCGCTTCCGCTGACGTCTCTTTAAAATAACCGAAAATCGGTAACAATTCCCGCAAAGAAGGATCTTTTTTTCCTTGATAAAAGATATCTTCCAGATCTTGTTTGGAAGAAATTAAAAGAAGCTCTGCTAAAAAAGAAGCAATATGATAATTTGTTGCAATCTTATAATTGTGATAGTGATAAGGATAAGAAGAACGATGCATCGTTACCGCTGTCGGATGACGAAAAGAAGGAAGATGAGACAGAATTACTTTTGTGTATTGATTCACTAACATCTTGATCCCTCGTTTGGATGCCTGAGGAAAAACAGAAGATATGCCCTCTTTCGTAAGTTGATTTTGAAAGAAAAGATCATCCAAACTCATAAATAGTTTAGAATCTAATACAATCCCCTCTTTTTTTAACTTTTTCCACTGGTATAATTTTTCATGCAACCGTTCGATTTCTTCCTTTGATACCATTTGTTTGATTTCTTCTGCCGAAAGAGCCTTCAAATCATCAGAAATTTGAATTTTTTGACTCATCGAAGAAGTAAGAGGTAGAAAGCAAGTCAAACGTTCCACCCACTCTTTTTTCTTTTTTTTCGTAAAATATTGTTGTTGAAATTGTAAGATTTTACGATAAAAAGGAGTCGTAAGCTCTCGGGGAAGCCGTCTTTCTTTTTCATATACTTGAGCCAATTCCTCAACTTTCTTCCTATAATAAGGAGTAAGATTTTCTTTTTTCGTTTCAAAGACAATCTCATCAACTAAAAGAGAAAGAAACTCTTGATCTTTCGCATAGGAATACCGTTTTAAATAAAATAAAACCTTCTCATTAATATCCGCATAATCGGAAAAAGCCCGAAATCGTCGCATTTTACGATAAGATGCTAACGCCAAGCCATCCAAAAGCTGATTCATCCGTTGATAATAAAATTGTTGAGTATTTTGGTCCTCTTCTTCTATTTCAAAAAACAATAATTTTACCACCTCGTAAGCGAACGCTGCTCCTCCTTCATAACCATATTCTGGGGTAAGGAACGGAAGAGAAAGAAATTTTTTTGCATCTTTTTCAATAAGGCAAGCCGTAAGAATACCCCGTTTCCTTTCAAACGAAAGATTATAATCGAACACTTCATAGGAAGAATCAAATTCGATTAATGTTTGCATAAAAATACGATTTTTACAAAAAGAAGGATGTGCTAGTAAGTCCGAAGCATTCGGTCGAAAACCGTTTTGTAAAGCCAAACGAATCTTTTCCTCCGTCAAATCTTCTACCTCAAAAGAAAAACTATCTTTCTTTAAGTCCAATGTGTCAAACACAAGGCCTCACCTACTTTCTTCTTTCTTCTATTATAAGCTATTTTCTCTTTCCTTCAAAGAGATTTCTTTCTGCCCCCTTGAGGTTTTTCTTCTTTTATAGTAAAATGAGATCACGGTGATGATATGAAAAAAGTTTTAATCGGCCTCATTCACCTCTATCAAAAAATACCGGGACCTTTTCATGGAGGATGTCATTTTTATCCTACCTGCTCCAATTATGCCATTGAGGCCATTGAAGAATACGGCTGTATGAAAGGAGCTTTTTTAAGTATAAAAAGAATACTAAGATGTCATCCAGGAGCAAAATTTGGTTATGACCCGGTAAAAAGAAAGGATAAGAAGAATGTTACAAAAAATGAAGAAATGGTTTAAATTTATTTTGTTAGGGGGACTTATTACTCTATGCTGTGGTTGTAAAAGCGATACAATGGAAGATATTGAAATTATTACCACCAATTATCCCAATGAGTATATTATTGAAAAACTGTATGGCGATCACGCAACGATTTCATCCATTTATCCCGATGGTGTCGATCCTGATACTTATGAATTAACAGACAAGCAACTCCAAGACTTTGCCAAAAAAGACTTATTTATTTACACAGGATTAATTGATCGAGAAAGAGATTTAGCAATTAAACTTTTAGATTATAATAGTGATTTAAAAATTATTGACAGCTCTTATGTTTTAGAGAATGATTATGATACCGATCAACTTTGGAACGATCCTTCTTTTATGTTAATGATGTGTCAAAATGTTCGCATTAGTTTACAAGAATATCTTGAAAACACTCTATTAAAAGATGAAGTGGAAAAAAATTATGAGGACTTGAAAGTGGAAATTTCCGAACTGGATGCCGATATCCGCTTAACCGTTGAAAATGCTCCATATAAAACCATTGTCGCTGCCGATAATGCGTTCCGTTTTCTTGAAAAATATGGAGTTACCGTGTACTTATTAAATGATGATACCAGCGAAAAAGATCTTGTCACTATCCAAGATCTCATTGAAAGTGGAGCGATTACCAAAATCTTTACTTATGAAGATAATGAAATCACCTCTAACGTTCAAAATATCATTAATCAATACCCGAATCAAGTAAGTTATCAATACTTTGAAAAGATTACCATTTTAAGTGATTCCGAACGAGAATCTAAACTAGATTATCTAATCCTTATGAATCGAAACTTAGATGCCCTAAGGGAAGAGCTTTATCACGGAACAGAAACCACATAAAAAAAGAGCCGAAGCTCTTTTTTTATGATCTTAATTTCTTTTGCTCAATTTCTTCTTTGATTAAAGTGATAAATTCCTCAATCGAAACTGTGTTCGTCTCCTGTTTTCCATGAAGACGATAACTAATGGTACCATCTTCTTGCTCTTTGTCTCCTAAAATTAAATTATAAGGAGTCTTCATCGTTTGGCTTTCTCTCATACGATAACTTAATTTCTCATTACGAGCATCCACTTTTACCCGAATATTCTCTTTCTGCAACCGTTGCTCTATTTCTTTAGCATACTCCAAATGCACTTCAGGATTTACGGGAATAATATTTACTTGTAATGGTGATAACCAAGTTGGAAAAGCTCCGGCAAAATGCTCAATCAAAATACCAATAAACCGTTCAATCGAACCAAAAATAACTCGATGAAGCATAACTGGTCGTTTTTTTGTTCCATCTTTATCGATATAAGTCAAATCAAAACGTTCTGGTAGATTTGCATCCAACTGAATGGTACCACATTGCCAAACCCTTCCAAGAGAATCTTTAATATGAAAGTCAAGTTTCGGACCATAAAATGCACCATCACCCGGATTAATCTTACAATCATGACCTGCCTTCTTACAAGCCTCTTGTAAAATGGCTTCGCTCTTGTTCCAAGATTCGATTGTTCCAATATATTTATCTTCAGGACGTGTTGACAATTCAATATCATAAGTTAAACCAAAAAGGGAATAAATTCGATCAATAAAGGCTATCAAACGAATAATCTCTTCTTCAATTTGATCTTCCCTCATAAAAATATGAGCATCATCTTGCGTAAACGTGCGCACTCGAAACAAACCATTTAAAGCACCACTCGCTTCATGACGATGAACTTGCCCCAACTCTCCACAACGAATTGGAAGATCTTTATAAGAGTGCAAAGAATTTTTGTAAACAAGCATTCCTCCAGGACAATTCATAGGCTTAATCGCAAATTCTTTTTCGTCAATCATAGAAGTATACATATTCTCTCGATAATTATCCCAATGTCCCGATACTTCCCAAAGCTCCTTACTTAGCATAATAGGAGTCTTGATAAATTGATATCCTTCCTTTGTATGTTCTTCATACCAAAAATTTTCTAAAACATTTCGAAGAATCATTCCATTTGGTAAAAAGAAAGGAAAACCAGGACCATACTCACTAATCATAAAAATGCCTAACTCTTTTCCAAGTTTCCGATGATCTCTTTGTTTCGCTTCTTCTAACATTTTTAAGTGCTCTTCTAGATCTTCTGCTGTTTTATAACAAACCCCATAGATTCTCTGTAATACTTTATTCTTAGAATCCCCTTTAAAATAAGCACCACTACATTTTAAAAGTTTAAAATACTTTAATTCTTTGACACTATCTACATGAGGACCCCGACAAAGATCCGTAAAATCCCCTTGGGTATAACAACTAATAACTTCATCTTTAGGCATATTTTCAATCAAATCAATTTTATAAGGATCATCTTTAAACATCTCTAAAGCTTCTTCTCGACTAATCTCATGTCGAACAATTTTTTTACCATCTTTCGCAATCTTTTTCATTTCTTTTTCAATTTTTGGTAAATCTTCTTCCGTAATCGCTTGATCACCTAAATCAATATCATAGTAAAAGCCATCTTCAATAACCGGACCCACCCAAAATTTGGCCTCAGGATATAAATGTTTTACCGCTTGCGCTAGTAAATGAGCACAACTATGATTTAAAGGCATTAATTCTTTATCTTCTTTTATATTTTTCATTTTTATTTCCTCCTATATTGATATGTTTTAAATTGCTGTTCTCTTCGGTTTGGCTTATCCAAAGAAAAGGTATCTTCCCTTAAGAAACTCTCTGCACTTTTTAAAATATGACCAAAAGTTTCACAATACTCCATTTGATTCTCCACCACCGCTTCTAAAATTAAAGCGGCATAATCCCAATCATTTTGTTTGATCGCTTTCTTATACTCACTTAATAAAGAAGAAATACGCCGTTCCAAAAGAGGCGTTTCCTCTTGATCTTTTAAATGAGGAGCGACTTGCACCGCCCTTGGAACATAATAAGGAACAACCGCCCGACCTTTGGTTTCATCTTGAACATAAACAATACGCTGTCCTGCATAATCTTGCCGTTTGGCCTCTTTAAAAGAAGCCTTTCTAGGAAGAGGATCCCCATGCTCCAAAAGAAAGCCATACATACCTCGATGGGTTAAGACGTGTTTTCTCTTTTTTAGTTTATGTTCCATTTTCTGAATTCTTTTTTCTATAATCAGATCATCTGCCGTAAAAGGAATACCAGAATTCTTCTTTTCTTCTAACTTACTCTTCCACTTCTCCATCTTCCGAATCTGATCTTCTACTTTTTTACTATATCCCCGCTCTTGATAAGGGGTCTGTAGCCAATTAGCCATAAATTCTTTAATATTGACAAGCTCTTTTTTACTTTTTTTCATTTCTTTCTCCTTATAAAAAACTCCTACTAGCAATATCACTAGTAGGAGTGCATAAACACGGTACCATCCTCTTTTTCACTTTTTTTCTTTTAACGGAATGACCCGGGGTTACTTTATCTAACCCTACTCGTAAAGGGAGTAACAAAAAGGATCTTCTTCATTCTCACCCACCATGAAGTCTCTTTCACTAAGATCGTCTTTTTATCTTATCCTCTACTCAAATGTATTTCTTCCTACAACTTCATTGTACTACAAAATATAACTTTGTCAAACAAATTTCTTTATTTTTCAAAATCTCTTGCCTCTGACAACAAATGATCTAACGTGTCTAATTGATAACCTCTTTGTTTTAAATAATTGATTACAACCCCTAATTCTTTTCTATTTTCTTTGGTATTCTCAACTTCAATAATATAACCTGCCCCTACTTTTCCTTTCACAGTCTGATAAAAATTCTTTTCTACTCTTAACGTTGGAATAATTGTATGCATCTTCTCTTTTTCACAAAGTTCTAATATTTCTTTTTGATCATATTCGGCATAACAGTATTTTCCCTTTTGATTGGTAAGCAGCTGCAATTGGTCTAAAACTCCTGTAAATAACAAGGGATCATAACCCCCATCATAACTTAAAATTTCCACCTCATGAAAATCATCGACCAATTGATATACTTCATCTTTCTTTTGCTCCAACCAAACACCATCGACAAAAAAAGTTCCTCTTACATTATTCTGATCTAAAACCGTTTTTATTTCATCCACTTCCATCCCCTCTTTAATTACAAAAACAAAAGCAATCGTATTGGTAAGACCATTCCCACTTGAAATATATTTATCATAGTAATCTTCGATAGAAATCGTAGGTTCTACCTCTTCAAAGACATATAAATTTTCATTATAACTTCCATAACGCTTCATCTTAGAAAAAGAAGCTTCTACATCCACCATATAACCATTATAACCAGGCAAAAGAAATTGATCGTTTAAAACAGCATCAACCGAAGTTTCTTCCTTCTTCTCTTTTTCTTTTAAAATCTGTTTCATAATGGGATCTTTTTGCTCCACAATGTGAATTGCTTTCTCGGTATAATAGAAACTAAACAGCACGAAAAGACAAGCGATCGAAGCTTCTAAGATCTTCTTCTTCATGCTTTTTCACCTCTAGTTTAATCTATGACAAAGCTTTTTCCTCCATAACAAAAAAGAGAATTTTTTCTCTTTAAACTTCTTGGATCACAGTAATAATCATGGGCTTTGATTCCATGGTTTTATAGAAGTATTTGCCTAAGGCCTCTCGTACTTCATTCTTGATCTTAGCATAATCTACCCGTTTGCTACCAACTTCAATATTATGCTCAAGAACTTCTTTGGTCATATTTTTAATTTCTTCAATCACATCAAGATTTTCTTTGACATAAATAAAACCACGGGTTAAAACTTCAGGACCGGATAAGATTTCTTTGGTATCACGATCCAACGTACAACTGATAATCACAATTCCATTTTCTCCTAACATTTCCCGATCTTTTAAAACAAGATCCCCAATATCGCCAGAACTTTTGCCATCAATTAAGATTTCATCCGTTTCAATATGCTCTTTCGTATCAACCAAATTACCATTTTCAAAGGTTACTACATCCCCATTTTGTTTTAATAAAATGTTTTCTTTGGGAATACCAAGACTTTCCGCTATTTCCGCATTCGCAAATTGATGCCGATACTCTCCCTTCACCGGAAAATAATATTTTGGTTGTAAAATGTTAATCAAAAGCTTTAAATCCTCACTCGAAGCATGATGAAGAAGATGTTTTTTGCTGGACAAACTTACGGCATTAACACCTTGCATAGCAATTTCATCCATAACGTAAGAAAGACGCTTTTCGATCCCTTCATAGGCTGGCTCTGTGATAAAGATCGTATCCGTTTTTTTCAACTTAATATATTTATCAAAGCCTCTTAAAATCCTCTCTAAGTTCGCAAAAGGTTTTTCTTTTTCATCCGAAATCAATACAACCGCATTTTTATCTTCTAGATTACTTAAATCACCAATCACTCTTTTATCCAATTTTAAATAATGATGATTTAAAGCATAATGAATTAAATTTTGTAGACTCTTGCCCATAATAACAATTTTACGATGCGTCTTCGATACTTCATTAAAGATTTCTTGAATACGATAAATATGAGCCGGAAAGACGGTTGCAATAATACGGTTTTCATTCTTAGCAAGAACAGTTCGAATAAAATCCTCTACCCGATTATTCGGCGCGGTATATCCAGGACGTTCCGCATATAATGACTCAGCCATCAAACAAAGAACCCCTTGTTTTCCTACATAAGCAAGACGCCCAATATCGGTCTTATAAATTCCCGTCATCGCATGATCAAAAGTAAAATCTCCCGTATAGACAATCGCTCCAGCTTTTGTATTTAAAACGTAACAAATAGCATCCGGAATCGAATGCGTCATGCCAATAGTAAAGATAGTTTCGGTTTTAAAATCCAACTTACAATGGGGTTTGATTTCATGAAAATGAATACATTTCATTTCTTCTTCCGTCATATCCATTCGCAAAATCTCTAAGGTTAATTTCGTCCCATAAACAGAAACCCCTTTTAAACGCTTTGCCATATCAGGAATCGCTCCCATATTACTTTCATGTCCATGCGTTAAAAAGATTCCTTGAATTCTCTTTTTGTTTTTCACTAAATAATCAAAATTAGGAATAATATAATCAATTCCCAAATTACGTTCATTATCATATTTTAGTCCGGCATCAAAAACATAAATCTTTTTATCCACTTCGACAACATACATATTTTTGCCGTTTTCATTTAAGCCACCGAGACTAAATATTTTTATTTTACTCATATAAACTCCTTTCTTTCCTAACGTAGCAAACGAACAGTATTATACCTCATTTCTTCTTTTTTGGCAAATATTGCTTAATCTTCTGCTTCTCTTCTTCCAATTCATTGCGTAATTGTCCTTCTTTTTCTTTGGCTGCTTCAAAAGCAAAAGGAATCAGATTAGAAAGAGGATGCAACTTTAACAATTGATAATCTTGAACATGTCGAAAATATTTTTCTTGAGCAATAGAATAATTCATCATTTGCAAAGAAGCCCTTAAATAAGGTTCTTCGACAAATTCCTTTTCTTGCTCAAAAGACTCCTCCAACCGCAAAGAAAGCTCTCCTAACACTTGAGCACCCACTTCCAAAGATTCCGCCAATTGTGTCACTTGATAAAAAAAATAGGGATCCTGTACATAATCCGGATAATTGAAAAGCAAAAATTGCACAAAAAGGTTTCTTTCCTGATAATTCGCTTCTGCTTCTGCTACTAACGTTTTTAATACAAAACGATATAATTTTAATGATTTTTCCGTCATATTTTCCCCCTTATTTTAAGCTAACTTTTCCAAAGCATTCTTAGCCGCTTCCTGCTCTGCTTCTTTCTTACTACTGCCAACACCTCTCCCATAAACGATTCCATCAATTTTTACTTCCATCGTAAATGTTTTTTGATGAGATGGCCCTTCTTCTTTCACTAGATCATAATAAAGACTTCTCTTATCCGTTTGAACCGCCTCTTGTAAAGCCGATTTGTAATCTTGAAAAAATGTTACTTTCGGATCCTTAATATAAGGAACAATAATATTTAAAACAACCCTTCGAACCGTCGCATAACCAAGATCCACATAAATCGCTCCTACTAAAGCCTCAAAAATATCCGCCACAATCGCTTTCTTATATTTTCCCCCAGCATGTTCTTCCCCATGTCCTACTTTAAGATATCGATGAAGTCCAAGCGAAGTAGAATATTCATAAAGAGCATTTTCACAAACATAACTAGCTCTTACCTTTGTCATCTCCCCTTCATTTTCTTGCTCATTATTATAAAGATAATCCGCCACCACCAAATCGACGACCGCATCTCCTAAAAACTCTAAACGCTCATAATCTTTCTTAGCGCGATGTTCATTCGCATAAGAAGAATGAGAAAAAGCAATATTATAAAGAGTTAAATTTTTGGGTGTAATTTTTAATTTCTGAAATAATTCTTCCATATCTTTCTCCTCCTCTTCATTATACTATCTTCTGTTCTCTTTGAAAAGAAAAAGATCCCTTCCGGTTGATAGGAAAAAACCACTCCCTTTTTCAATCTTGATCTCTTTTTCTTGCTTTTTTCTTAAAATTCTAAACTATTTTCATTCAATAAAAAGTCATAAATTCCTATAATAAGAATTCCTTCCTCATTTTTATATTTCGGAATATCGCTATTGATAATAATAATTTTTTTAAAAAAGTCATTTACATTTAATAAGGGCCTTAATTCTTGGTCTTTTTTCTCTTCATTATCTATGTTTAAAGCCGATTGAATATAATATCGATTATCGATCATACCCTTTATTGACAGCAAAATCGATTTCCACTCTTTTTCGAGAATCTTTTTCTCTTACTTCTACCACTCCAACATCAACATTATAACCTCGTCTTTTTAGCTCATTAAATATCACATTTTCCATAATATGACTTTCTTCTATTTGGCGAAAGCCAAGAAAGGAATTGCGTATTCCAAGATCGGTAAAATAATATTTATATGGAGTTTCAATGTATTGCTTTTCTTTAATATCATATCTTACTGCTTTTTCAATCAAAAAAGCTTCTTCTAAATATTGTAAGTAAGAATATATTGTTTTATCGGTAACGGTACTTTCTTTGTTCCTGCTTTTAAACGTATTATATAATTTTAAAGGATTGGTTAAAGAGCCAAGGCCAGAAGCCAATATTTCTACAAGTTCATATAATTCCTTATCATTGTTTACTTTATTTCTTTCAATCACATCGTTTAAATATACATTTTTCTGTTGACTATTTAAATAACTTACCTTATCTTCTGATGTTTTCTGTAAAAGAACAAGAGGTAATCCTCCATAAGAGATATATTCTTTCCAAGCCTCATACTTACTACCATCATAAACTGACAGAAACTCAGAAAAAGAAAGCGGATAAACTCTGATTTCATCACCCCTACCTCTAAACTCCGTTACAATATCACTTGATAAAAATTTAGAATTACCACCAGTGACATAAATATCAACATTATCTAAGCGAAGGAGACCATTTAAAAGAGGAACAAATTTATCTACTAATTGAATTTCATCCAAAAGAACATAATACATATCCTTATCTTTGCGTTGGTCTCTAATATAATCATTTAATTTATGAGGATCTAATAACTCCTCATTTGAAATATCATCTAAAGCGACAAAAACAATATGATCTTGTTTTACCCCATTCTGTAATAAATAATTCGTAAAAATAGTATTTAATAAATAAGATTTTCCACATCTTCTGATTCCAGTAATAATTTTAATTAAACGATTATTCTTTTTACTTATTAACTTATTTAAATAGTAGTCTCTTTTTATTTCCATCCTATATCCTTCATTACGAATTTATGCCATAAACGGCATTTTTTCGTAATAAATATACCATTTCTTTCCCCAAAAGTCAATGAAACCTCTTTGTTATTCTTTTCGCATTAATAAAGCAACACATTCCATATGATAAGTATTTGGAAACTCATCAATGGCTACCATATTTTCAAGCTGGTAACTCTCTCGAAACTCTTCTAGATCTCTTGCTAAAGTCAAAGGATCACACGAAACATAGAGAATATATTTGGGAGAACACTCTTTCATCTGCTGACGAACTTTCTTTGAAAGACCTGCTCTTGGGGGATCGACAAGAATAAGATCGGGTGTCTTTTTATTTTGACTCAAAAACACTCCAGTATCTTGAGCAAAAAAAGAAACATTTTCGATGTTATTTCTCTTCTTTGAAACATTCGCATTTCGAATTGCCTCTTTCGATAATTCCACCCCATAAACTTCTTTTTCATAAGGAGCAATTAAAAGTGATAATGTTCCGGTTCCACAATATAAATCAAAAGCAATCCCCCGTTTCGTATCTTTCACAAAGTCAATTACCGTCTGATAAATTTTCTTTAACCCAAGATCATTCACTTGAAAGAAAGAATCTTTTGAAACCACAAAAAGAGTATCAAAAATCTTAACCTCTAATTGTGTCTTTTTCGTAAGGGCCTCCTCATTATAAAAAAGAATATCACAAAGCGGAAGAAAGAAAGAACTAATTTTCTTCTTTGATAGGGTTCCCTTAAGAGAAAGCAACACTTGATCTTCTAACACTCGAATCATCGCTTCCGTTAAGCCTTGTTCTTTCTGTAAAAAGAAACGGATAGACGCAATAACCTCAAGCATTTTTTTCTTTAACAAAAGACAAGTAGAAAAAGGAACAATTTTATTTGTTTCCTCTTGGTAGAAGCCAATCTCTTTTCCCTTAATATGAAGAATCACTTTATTTCGATAGAAAAAAGGCTCCGTTTTTAAAATCGGAATTTCTTTTTCATAAGAATATTTCGTATAATGTTCCAAGATATTCTTTACTTTTTCTTGCTTAAAAGCTAATTGTTCTGGATAAGAAAGATGTAAAATCTGACAACCTCCACACTCCTGATAAGAAGGACAAAGCGTTTTTTCTTCGGAAATAGTTCGGCCGATCGCATAATGCTTCTTTTCTTTCACCATAATATAAGAAACAGTATCACCTTTTTTTACATGAGGTACAAAAACAACTTTTCCTTCTTGTTTGATAATTCCGCGTCCAAAATGATCATAACCAATCACTTCTCCCATCCGTTTCGTTTTTTCTTTCCTTTCCATACTATCTTCCTCTTTCTTTTGTATTTATTATAATGTTTTTCGTCTCTTTCGTCCATACTAAGAATAAGGTGATACAAGTGGAAACAATAAAAAAAATCAAAGAAGCTTTTGGAAATGCCTCGGATCTCATTATCCGCGATTTTCAAATTGGGGAATGTACGATTTATCTTGTTCAAAATGAGGTATTATGCAACTCCAGTTTTATTAATGAATATATTTTAGATCGCTTAACCAATCTTTCCTTAACCAAAGAAAATGAAGAATTCTTGTTGTATAACTTTCTTCCCGATAATTCTGTTATCAAAGTAAAAGATCTGGATCAAATGATAGATTTTGTCTGTAAAGGTTTTGCTCTTTTAATCTACGAAGAAGAAAAAGGAATTGCCATTGAAGCGAAAGCCTCTCTTGATCGAGGAATTGGAGAAGCAAACAGTGAAAGTACGATCCGAGGGAGCAAAGATGCTTTCAATGAAAACTTTAATACCAACTTAGGCCTAATCAGAAGAAGACTTCGTTGTGAACATTGCTTTATGGAAACTTTATTTCTAGGAAAGGAATCAAGAGTAAAAACCGGAATTCTTTATATGAATGATATTGCTTTAAAAGAAAATGTGGAAACCGTTAAGAAAAAGTTAGAAAGAATCAATGTAGATGGGGTTTTCGATAGTGGTTCTTTAAAAAGGTATTTGGAAGAAAAACATAATTTCTTGTTTCCTACCGTACTAGCGACAGAACGTCCCGATCGAGCAGCCCAAGCTTTGTTAGAAGGAAAAATTGTAATTATTACGGACAACTCTCCTTTTGCCTTAATTACTCCTACTTTCTTTGTCGATTACCTGCATAGCCCAGACGATTATTATCAACGTTCTTTTCATATCTCCTTCCTTCGCATCATCCGCCTTCTGGCTTTTCTTATTGCCATCTTTACCCCCGCTCTTTATATAGCACTTACTACCCATAATCAAGATATGCTTCCCTTTGATCTCTTACTCAATTTTGCCGCCCAACGAGAAAGTGTTCCTTTTTCCGCTTTAACCGAAGCCTTATTTATGAGTATTTCTTTTGAAATTTTAAGAGAAAGTGATATTCGAAAACCTGCTTCCATGGGAAGTGCTGTCTCTATTTTAGGAGGCTTAATTCTAGGAGATGCCGCCGTATCGGCAGGAATCATCTCCCCCATCATGATTATAGTTATTTCAATCTCTGCTATTTCAGGCCTTGCTTTTACTTCCCAAGAAATGATTTCTTCCTTACGTTGGCTTCGTTTTATCATGATGTTTCTAGCAATGTTTTTTGGTATCTTTGGCATTTTTTGGGGAGCTATTTTTCTTCTAGCAAGTCTTACAACCACCACCACTTTAAACCTACCTTATTTTGCCCCCATTTCTCCCCTTGTCAAAGAAGAATTAGGCGATTCCCTCATTAAATCCAAAAACAAAAAGATTCGGAAAAGAAATCCCTTATTAACCAAAAATAAAGTTCGAGAAAGAGAGCGTGAAAAAAAATGAAAAAAATAATATTTCTTTTCATCAGCCTATTCTTTTTAGGAGGCTGTGGCCATTACAATGAAATTAATAAACTTGCCTTTATCGATGGGATAGGAATAGAAAAGCAAGACGATACTTATCATTTATATCTAGCTGTAGTGAAAGAAGAAAAACAAGAAACAGAAACCACCAAGAAACACACAATCTATCATGTAACCGGACAAAGTTTAGAAGAAGCCTTTCAAAAAGGCGAAATGCTTCACAACAAAAGAGCCTATTATCATCATCTTACCCTCATGCTCCTTCACTCTTCTCTTTTAGAGAACAACCAATATCAAAAATTATTTCCTTTTTTAAAAGACAAACTACAACAAGGAGATTATTTACTCTTAGAAACTCCTTCTCCTCTTTCTTCAATTCTAAAACAATATCAAGATCCAACCGATCTAAAAGAATTCATTCGAAGAGAACAAAAAGAAAGCGGAACCACAACCCTTCTTACCTTTGATGACATCAATGCCCATGATTATGATCCCGAATACAGCGCTTCTATTCCAAGCGTTATCTTAGAAGATAACACCTTAAAAACCAATGGCATGTTTTTATTAGGAAAAGATCTTACATACAATCATTCCTTTAGTAAAATAAGCTATCTACTCAGCAATCAAATAACAGAATACTATCAAACAATCTCTTTAGATCAACAATCTTATTTTATTCATCTTTTGCATCTCAACTGTCATATTTCTTGGAAAGAAAACACTTTTTCTATTACTATAACAGGATCACTTGAAAGTGATGAATTACCAAAAGAAAAAGAAAAAGAAGCCAAAAAGAAAATAGAAGAGATTTTAGAAGAAGAAATAAAAACTTTTGTTCAAAAGGAGCAAAAAGAAAATGTCAGCACCACTCCTCTTAAAAATATTTTATATTTAAAATTAGGAAAAAAACAAAACTTAGACGAAATCTATCAAACGAGTAAACTTGATCTTAAGCTATCATTATCTTTTCAAGGAGGTCAATCATGAAAGAAACAAAAATCAGAAAGATCGGCCTATTACCACTTTTTTGTTACACTTTTTTCCTTAGTCACTTCTTCTTTCTTTTTTACGGAAGAAAGATTATCTTAACCAGTCAAGATAATACCATTTTATCTTGTCTACTAGGAATTATATTAAATCTTATTCTTTTCCAAATACTTTTAAAGCTAAGAACCCAAAAAATAACCATTCCCTCAAAGATCAAAAAACCACTTGCCTTTCTTCTTCTCTTTTTGTTAAGCTACTTTATTTTTCTAATCTTAAATAAAACCATAGACTTTGTTCAAATGCATTATCTACCCCAAGGAAGTTATTTTTCTCTTTTTCTTCTATTATTCCTACTTATCCTTATTATCTCTAATCGTAATATTTCTAGCGTTACTTCCCTCGCCTTTCTTCTTTTTCTTTTCTTTGTTCCTCTTTTTCTCATTCATTTCATCGGTAACTTCCAATTTATTACTCTAAGCTATTTAAAACCACTCTTCACGACAAATCTTCCTACCATTTTAAAAGGAACCCTTCTCTTTTCCCTCTATACCATGACACCACTTCTACTCCTATTATTTATACCCTTTGATTCCATTGATCAAAAAGAAAAACAAAATAAAACCCTTACTTTTGCCCTAATCTTAAGCAATCTCTGTACCCTTCTTGGCTTCCTCATGATCTTATTTGGAACCTCTTTGAAATATGGAAGCAGCTACGAATACCCTTTTATGCTGATTGTAAGAAAAATATCAGGCTTTCTTATTTTCAATCGCCTTACTTATTTATTTTCCCCTTACCTTCTTTTTGACAGTATTATTTTATTAGGAGGATTACTTACTACTTGGAAAGAACAATTATCCATTTTGAAAAAGAAAAAATAGCACAATAAAATGACTTAGAAATCTCTAGCCATTTTATTCTTAAACTTATATCTTAAATTAAGGCAAAACACTACACGCCACGATCATTTCATCCCCCTTGCAAAGTTAGCTAAGCGTTCTCCCATACTGGCATATAAATAACTTCCGTCTGGAAATATATCCGTTGAAAAATTGTAAAAACTTCCTTCTTGATAACCACTACTATCACTACAGAATCTACCACTTGTTACCATTCTATCATAATTACTCTTTCCTAAGGTATTTTGATACCATGTATCGACTTCTCTTTTCATAAAACTATCTGTTCCATTATCATAAGTATATCCTGTATATTTTGGATCATTCCACGATAAGTTGTAAGGAGTCACTCCTATGGAATAAGAATGAGCCAAATCACTACTATCAGGAGTAGCACTTATTCCATTATAAATTAATCTTAAACTACCATCTCCATTCACTCTTACAATCTTCCAGTACATCTTATCCCCAGTTGACGCTAACTTTACGGGAGTACAAGTGTTATTCTTTGCCTCTTCACAACTTTCCTGGCTTTGATAATAACTTTCATTATTTCCGTGATAAATATAATAATCTTCCTCATATGTTCCGAATTGTAAGTTATTATTCTTTATATTTCCACGATAATAATAAGTAGTTCCATCTTCATCAATATTAGAATACAATCCTTCTGTTATATAGTTTGGATCATTTAACTCTTGAAAGGTATTTATATCATACGGCAGACTTTGTCCGCACCCTAACCAACTTAAAATAACAAAAAAAGCAAACCTCACTTGAAATAGTTTGCCAAAACAGTATAATAACTGTTACGTGCTCTAACGCACACT
>ERZ1643249.372-NODE-372-length-53187-cov-238.954773_pt1 | contig 53187 bp, 45 predicted proteins | sample MGYA00579263_ERZ1643249 | MGnify/ENA primary metagenome ERZ1643249 (study PRJEB29033, sample SAMEA4952264) | chicken gut metagenome | biome: Broiler Chicken; feature: Gastrointestinal Tract; material: Caecum | place: Ireland | collected 2018 | study: Broiler...
CGCCTGTTTCACCCTGAGTTCCTTCAGTTTCACCTGTTTCGCCTTGCGTTCCTTCGGTTTCGCCTGTTTCACCCTGGGTTCCTTCGGTTTCACCTGTTTCACCCTGAGTTCCTTCAGTTTCGCCTGTTTCACCCTGAGTTCCTTCAGTTTCACCTGTTTCGCCTTGCGTTCCTTCTTGTTCTTTTAATATTTGTTCTTCTGTTTTTGGTTTCAGAGGTTCATGTTGTTGAATATCTCCGCTGCCTTCTTCATAATCTTCGTTAGGAACATACAATCCGCCCGTTTGATTATTAGTTTGATACTTATAGTCATCTCTATAGTCACCATCATGTTTGTAGTCACCTTTATTTGGTGCTATCTCATCAAGGTATTGTCTTATTGCTTCCCCTGTTGCATCAACATCTATATCCGTTCCAAAGAGTCCCATTAGAGTATCTGCTTCATAGCTTGCTTCATAAAGACGCTGGAATGTATTTGCATTTGTTTCGGTGAATGTTTTTGCATCCGTTTCATTATCAGGAGCGCCGGATTGACCGGAAGCGCCAACAATCGCTAAATATGCAGCAAGTGCATCGGCTTTACCTGAAAGCGGAGTATCAAGATATTCGCTTGTATAGTCTGCTATATTTTCAGGGTCAATAAGAGCTGCCCAAGCATTACTGCTGATTTGAGCCTGTGTTACCCAATAATCATTATATTCATTTGGATCTGTCGGATCTGTTGTTGGATCTGTAGTTGGATTTGTTGTTGGATCTGTAGTCGGATTTGTTGTTGGATCTGTAGTCGGATTTGTTGTTGGATCTGTCGGATCAGTCGGGTCTGTTGGATCTGTCGGATCAGTTGGATCAGTTGGATCTGTTGGATTCGTCGGTTTTGATGGATTCGTCGGTTTTGATGGATTTGTCGGATCTGTCGGTTTTGATGGATTTGTTGGAGTTGATGGGTTTGTCGATGGTTTTGGATCAGGTCCGCCATCCCCATCACCTGTAGGTGTTGGTTTTTGACCATCATCATCGTCATCATCACCTTTCACCGGAGATGTCGGTCCTTGAGGTGGAATAGCCGCATCCTGTTCATCTTTGACAGGCGGGAGTTCTTGTCTTCTACCTTCACCATTAACTCTGCTGTTATCAATAGCAACATTTTTTGAACCGTTTATCCAGGCAAGAGTTGCATCATCACCGAATTTACCGCTGATGTCGCCTTCGTTTATTTGAATATTTTTGTCTTCACCATCTGTATCTTCGCAATCTGATGAAGAACCGGTTCCATAGATATCATATACATCGCTGTCATCAATAGCTATATTTTCAGAGCCGTTTATCCAGGCGAGAGTTGCTTCATCACCGAATTCAGCATCTATATCACCGCCGTTTATCTGAACATTTGAGCCATCACCTATTTTGTCAAGATCAATATCCTGACTGCCGCCGTTGATTGCGTCAGCCATATCAAGCAATTCTTCAGAAGTAAATTCAGCCCATTGCTCATCTGAAATTTTTGATAAAAATTCAGATGTTGTAGGATCAGTAGCCTCAGCAGTTGCTGTTGCCTGAGTTGTACCTTCTTCAGGTTTATTATCAGCAGCTTTTACTTGCACAGGAGATATAGCCATCAAAGCAGCCATAACAACAGCAGTAGCTCTCGCTTTTATAGAAGCGAATTTGGATTTTTTGCGGCTGCCATCTTCTGATTGACGAACAAAAGAGTCATTTGAATCCTGAGGATTTGTATTATAAGCAGGACTTTCTTTTGTTTTTTTTCTATTAAAAATTCCCTTGAAATTTGTAGCAGACTGAGTTGAGTTGATACCGTTAATTTGCATCGTAGTCCCTTTCCCTTTTCTTTAGTTTTTATTTAATGTATTAAAATTAAGTATAAAAATAAAAAAGATTGATAATTTTCCCTACTTTTGTTTACATTTATACACAATTCATTTTGAAGATGTTTTGCTCCTTTCTGAATAATTATAAAGAATAACGTTATAATTCGCAAAGATGAAACAATAAGTAATGTTAATAAAAAAACGTTTTTCTTTAATTTGAAAAACGTTTTTTATTTTATATTTTATATCGGAATACCTGCCTGCTCTTCAGGTTGAGTCTTCATATTGTTATATTCCTGCAGAATTTGATATCCTATTTCCTCCTGAGGAGGTAAATTAACCAATTTTGTCGGAATACCGGCATGGTGAATTTTCGGAATAAGTTCCGATGCTGAAACAGTAATCGGCATATTTGTATCATCATCAGTATCATTGACGGTAAATACCACTTTGCCGTCAGCATCCTGTTGATAGCCTATAACAGTGATTTCATGCCCGCCGATTATTCTATTACTTTCATCAGCCTCAGTTATACCGATAATTACATCAGAACCGCCGTTGAGAGAATCAATAAGCTGTTTTTGAACAGCATTAAAATCATAGTTATAGCCTACTATTCTTTGATTATCATCAACTATTTGATAAGTCAGGGATATTTTCGATTCATTATTGACTATTGTTTCAACAAAAGTTTTTTCAAATTCAGTCAGACCTTCGTTATTTGTACTGAGAGGACCAAAGCGCTTATCAACAAGAGAGTTGTAGGCATCTTCACTCCCGAGATTCATCAGCGCAGACTGCATCATAACATCTACTGATGAACGTTCATTAGGGTCTTTAAAATCATTTTGTATTTGTGCTCGAATAATTGCATTCTTATCAGGTTTGATAGTTACCTCTGCAGTATTCCAGTCAAGCAATTTATAATCTGTCTTAAAATCATCCAAAATGGATAGAGAATCAGCAGGTTTATCAGTGATTTTATCAAGCTGTACTTTTGTTTTAATCTCAGGATTTTGTGAGGTCAGCCCCTCAACCATTCTTGCAAACTCGGCAGGTTTTTTGTGAGCAAGGCTGAACTCAACACTCGCAGCCACACAACAGCTGCTGGCTGTCACATTGGTATCTTCAAGACTAAATGTGTTCTCAGGAGGCTGGTTGTTTCCGTTCACACCCCGTGCAAGTACGACATCACGCATTTTCTCAGGAGGAATATCTCCAAATGACTGAGTAATTATATGAGGATTTGCAAGAGTATTTATTGTCTGAGAAAGAATTTTTGATGTTTCAAGCCCGTCATGGCGCGGATTTTTCAAAATTTTATACAAATTTTCAAGAACAGAAGAACCGTCATTCGAGTTTCTTTGAAGGATTATACCGGTATCCGTAAGTTTATCAAAATTTGCCTTCGTTTCCCTATCGAGAGATTTTTCTATTTCCGAATACATCTGTTTGTCATCAGGAGATGACACATTGTTGTTGAACAGTCTTGATTTCCAGAAGGCTCCGAAACTCAGCTGTTCCAAATTTTGCCTTGAATCATAAGAAGATACACCTTTAGATTCTGTTGTTTTTTCTTGAACAGAAGCAGGTTCAATTTTGTTATTATAACTAAAATATTGATTACCTAAAGAATTAACCATAATCTTACGCTTATACCTTCTTATTTAAAATAAAAACAAAAGGATAGATTTTATTGATATTTTTCTTTAAAATTAATTAAGTAATATTAAAAATAAGCTTGATAGTTATATAATTATACTAAGTTTTCGTTATTGAGGATAGTATCATCAACAGCTCACAAGTTCTAAGAGTAAAAAAAGAAAATTCAATTTTTGAACTGAATGCAGAAAACATTGAGTTCAAAACATTGTCAGAAGAAGAAAAAAAAATAAACTTCGAGAGGCTGACCCGTTTCAAATACCCGCCTGAAAGATTGTTCCGTGTGTATTATGACATAATTTTGAAGCATCTGATTTTCCCGAAAATATCAAAAAAATTTCTTCAAAATTTATCCTTCTATGATGCCGAAAAACTTGCCTCAACAATATGGAACAATTCAATATCAGAAGGACAAACGGAGAATAATAATATCCATAGAGATATTATTATTCTGGATATTCATACTTTCAACACAAGATGTGTATTGCAGGACTTGTTTTTTACCAAATTACCTGAAGAATTCAGCTTCGAAAAAATAGCCAGAAATCCTGTTTTTTCTGACTACAAACTGCAAAAAGAGGATTTTAACGGATTATTTTCTTATGATAAATTATATGAAATCATCAGAAACAGAAATATATTCCACTTTCAAAAAACGGATAAAACACTATATAGAGCAAATCTACTGATAATTGCAGAAGGAGTAACCGAAGAACTGCTTCTTTCTGAAATAGGAAAACTCTGGGGAATTGACTTTGATGAAGCAGGAATACAAATCTATGGAGCAGGAGGCAAAAATCAGGCAGTCAAGGCATACAACGAAAATAAGGACAGACTGAATATCCCAATTCTTGTTCTGTTTGACTCTGATGCAGAAGAGAATGAAGAGCTAATAAAACCCATCCTGAGAAAAGAAGATAAAATTTATCGCATAAAAAGCGGAGAATTTGAAGATTTATTATCTGATTCATTAATTCTCAACACCATAAACGACAGATATAAAATGAATATCACCCAGCTTAAGCTTGAGGATATCAAAAAGGAAAGCCACAGAAAGACAGAAGTTCTAAACGACATCTTCAAAGACAACGGTCTTGGTGATTTCAAAAAAGCAGAATTTTCAAAGCTCATCAGCCAGCATATTATGTCAAAAGAAGATTTTTCAGCAGAAACAGACAAAATTATGACAGAAATAAAAAAAATGTACGAAAATAAACAGCTTTAACTTTCTACATATTTCCACATCAAAAGTATTTTTCTAGTAAAATAGATATAAAATAATTTTTTAAAGGATTGATTATGTCAGACAAAGAGAGAGGTCTAAAATACAAAAGAGTCCTGCTGAAACTTAGCGGAGAGGCTCTTATGGGAAATCAGGGGTTCGGGATTGACCCGGAGATGATTAACAATATAGCAAAAGAAATCAAAAACGTAGTCAGCCTCGGCGTTGAACTTGCTATTGTCGTAGGCGGCGGAAATATTTTCAGAGGCGTACAAAACAGTGCAAAACTCGGAATGGATCAAGCATCAGGCGATTATGTCGGGATGCTTGCTACTGTTATGAATGCGTCGGTTCTCCAGGGCGTTTTGAGAAAAAACGGCGTCGAATGCCGAGTGCTGACAGCAATCACAATGAACAAAATAGCTGAGCCTTATGTCAGATTCAGAGCCATCAGACACCTTGAAAAAGGCAGAGTTGTCATCTTCGCAGCTGGAACAGGAAATCCTTTTTTCACGACAGACACCGCAGCAGCACTGAGAGCAGCAGAAATAGACGCTCAAGCAATGCTTATGGCAAAAAATAAAGTCGACGGCATCTACAACAAAGATCCGAGAAAATTCCCTGATGCAAAAAAATATGACGAAATATCTTTTGATGAAGTAATCCATGAAGACCTCAAAATCATGGACACTGCAGCGGTTGCACTTTGCAAAAACAGTGATATACCTATAATTGTATTTGACTTTGAAGCAACAGGGGCAATTGAAAAAATTCTTAAAGGCGAAAAAATAGGAACAACAGTAGGAGGACATAAATAATGAGTACGGCCGAACTTATGAAAAACGGTGAAGACAAAATGCAAAAGGCAATAGCAGCCTGCAAAAAAGAATTTGCAAATGTCAGAACAGGCAGAGCAAACCCGCTTATATTAGACAAAGTACATGTTGAATACTACGGAGTTCCTACACCTCTCAGACAAATTTCAAACGTTTCAGTCCAGGACGGTCAAACTCTTGTTATACAACCTTATGACAAAGGTATTCTCTCTGAAATAGAAAAAGCTATCACTAAAGCTGATATCGGCTTGACTCCAAACAACGACGGTATGGTAATAAGACTTAAATTTCCTCAGCCGACAGAAGAAAGAAGAAAAGAACTGGTCAAAACAGTCAAAAAACTCGGAGAAGAAGCAAAGGTCGCTATCAGAAACGTCAGAAGAGATATGACCGATGACCTCAAAAAAATCGAAAAAGAAGAAAACATGCCTGAAGATACAGTAAAAGGTGTTCAGGATGATATCCAAAAACTTACTGATAAATACATCAAACAAATAGATGCAGCTATCGCAGAAAAAGAAAAAGAGGTTCTTACGGTATAGTGAAAAGAGTTATTACAGCAACTATCGGACTGACGCTTCTTTTTGCGGTCTTGATATTCGGAGGAGTATATTTATTTCTGTTCCTGTGCATACTCTGCGGATTAGGTCTAAAAGAGTTTGCAGCTATGCTTCGCAAAAAAGGATTTAACCCTGCAATGCCTGTTGTTTATGCATCAGGTCTGCCGATTTTCCTTGCTGCATTATTCAACAAACCTTATCTTATTCTCGGTTTTCTTGCGGTATTCACAATAATATCATTCCTTGCAATAATGAGCAGGAACGAAAAAGCAACAACAGCAGATACAGCTCTTACCATTTTGTGTATGATTTACGGATTTTATCTCCCATCTCACCTGCTTCTGCTTAGAGGAATAAACTCTTCAAACCTTTCCTTTTTCAACCTGAACTTTTTTAACGATGGTTTCTGGTTTATTTTTATTGTCTTCCTTGTTATAAGCATATCTGATATCGCAGGTTTTTATGTCGGAACAAACTTCGGCAAACACAAGCTCTGCCCTTATCTCAGTCCTAAAAAAACAATAGAAGGCGCTCTCGGCAGCACTATTCTCGGAATACTCGCTTCCATGGGGGTGGGCTATCTCGTCGGAATTGATTTGCTGAACGGATTTCTCTTTGGAACTATAACCGTTATAGCCGCCCAGCTTGGCGACCTCGCTGAATCAATGATGAAACGTGATGCCCACACAAAAGACTCGGGAGATATACTCCCAGGGCATGGCGGTATTATGGACAGGTCTGACAGCTATATGTTTACTGGTGTAGTGGCATATTATTATATTCTCTACTGCTATCCTGCAATAAAAGGAATATCGTCTTCTTTGGGCTTAATATAGATTTAGACAATGAAAATCAGCGACTCACGAAAAAAAGAACTTCTGCAATTTTTGCATAACAACAACCTGCTATGCGATAATCTCGAACTTCTCAACAAAGCGCTCACCCATAGTTCCTATACAAACGAACATAATTTGAGTTCATCTGAAAATTATGAAAGACTCGAATTTTTCGGAGATGCTGTCTTGAAACTTATATCAAGCAAATATCTCTATGAAAAATTTGAAGACTATGATGAAGGCGAACTATCAAAAATAAGAGCCGCCCTCATAAGCGACAACACTCTTGCAAAATTCGCCTTAAAAATTAACCTCGGCGAATATATGATTTTTGGTCCAGCTGAGAAAAAACTCGGGGGAGAAAAACGAAAATCAAGTCTTGCCTGCGCCTTTGAGGCACTTCTAGGAGCACTGTATCTCGATAACAAAGAAGAAATCACAAAAAATTTTCTCCTGAAATTTATCTCTGAAGAAACGCCCTACATCGAATCTCACCTTATTCAGCTTAATGCAAAATCAACTCTTCAGGAATACACTCAGGAAAAATATAAAACACTGCCTGAATATAAAATTATCAACGAAACTGGACCTGCTCACAAAAAAACTTTTGAGATACAAATTGAAATCAACGGAGAAATTATCTCAACAGCAACAGGGGATAGCAAAAAACAAGCGCAGCAAAATGCAGCTTATCTGGCGCTTGAAAAATTGGGATTACTCAAAGAGGAAAATGAACAAAATGTCTAAAAACATTCTAATCGCACCATCAATACTATCAGCCGATTTTGCAAACCTGAAAGATGAAATCCAAAAAGTGGAACTTGCTGGTGCTGATTGGCTTCACATAGATGTCATGGATGGTCACTTTGTTCCGAATATTACAATAGGTCCGCAGGTCGTAAAATCTCTAAGAAAAGAAACCAACCTGACTTTCGATGTTCACCTCATGATAGAAAATCCTCTTAAGTACATTGACAGCTTTGCACAGGCAGGTGCAGACTATATCACAGTACACTACGAAGCCTGTGAAAACAACATCGATGAAGTCATCAACAAAATAAAGTCAAATAACATAAAAACAGGACTTTCAATAAAACCCAAAACTCCTATCAGTGTTCTCAAACCATTCCTCAATAAAATTGATTTGGTACTGATTATGAGTGTAGAACCGGGGTTTGGCGGACAAAAATATATAGAAACGAGCACCGAAAAAATCCGGCAGCTAAAAAAAATATCACCTGAAAAGCTCATCATAGAAGTTGACGGCGGAATAAATCAAGAAACGGCAAAACTCGCTGTTGAGGCAGGAGCTGACGCTCTTGTTGCAGGAGCATATGTCTATGGAGCCAACGATGTCAAACAGGCAATAAACAGCCTAAAAATCGTATAGTTAGCTGATAGAGATATTTGTGAATTCAATCATAATAAATAATAGCAAGGACAGGTTAGTATGAGTTCACAAGAAGATAAAAAATTTCTTTTTCTGACATCAGAGGACAACAAGGAGCACAAAACTCCCGAAGAAGATATATCTATGCCGCAAAAAGCCGAAAAACTCTTTCCTCAGCAGGAAGGAGAAATTCCTGTCAAAAGACTAAACGACGTAGACTCAAAAATATTCGAAGATTCTGCCTACAACGCAGTTGAAGACATCTCTCTAAAACTTGAATTAAAAATGCTGCAAATGAATAAGGAACTTGATTTGATAAATGAGCAGATAGAACTTCTGAATATAGTAAACCCTGAAAATAAAGAACAAAAAATCAACGAATTCTATGAACAAATACAGAAAAGAAAAAACATATTATCAGACCTGAAAAAAGAATACAGAAATCTTGGCATTCTCTACAAAATCAACGATACAATGTCGTCAACAATAGAGTTGACGGAGCAAAATCTCAAAAAAACAAAAGAAACCATATCAAATACAGAACTTGCAAACAAATCAATCGCACTAGTTCCGTTTTTGAAGACCCGCTCTTATCTTGTAAAAACAATGGATAAACTTGGAAAAATTTACAATAAACTAGAAGAAATGAGCAACTCAAAGCAAACACCATGGGGTGAAAGTGATGAGAGAATGGACAATTTTGTATCATTTATGCGAACTGCGAACAAACTTGACGCAAGCCTAAGCAGATTTTTCGGGCTGAAACCGCAAATAGATTCATCAAAAAAGAAAACATCTTTGTCAAATAAAATGTAAATATTCATTACAAATTTGACTTTTATTTTCACGAATATGTCAAAAAATTTTTTTCACCATATTTTTGATAAATCACACATGTCAAAAATGGGAGAATCCTCAGATTATGAAAAAAACTTTTTTATTTGCCATAAGCGCAACACTTATGATGACAACACAAGCATTTGCAATTGATGCAAACTTGAGCGGAGTTGGAGGAGGAGTAAACGTAAGCGGTCTTGACACAAATCATGCAATAGTTGATACAAACCGAATTCATGGTTCAGTAGGTGTTACTGACTGGACAAAATTCAATATAGGAAAAGGTGAAACAGTTACAAACAGATTTAATGCCCAAAATCAACACCTCTTATTCAGAGTAATCGGCGACCCGACAAAAATTAACGGAACCTGGAACTCAGCAGGTGTCGGAGCGGCAACAGGAAGAACAACCCTCATCAACCCAGCAGGTGTTATGGTCGGTAACGGCGCAGTAATCAACCTCAACGCTCTCAACATCTCAACAGTTGATGCGGTAAATAAAAAAGCAGGAAACATAAGACTCGAAAAAGGAGCCAAACTTGATGTAAACGACCTGAATGTATCTGGCGGAGCAATTTATTCAGCTGCCGATCTCCTTGGCAAATCCGTTAAATTATCAACAAAAGACGGTGTAAACTTCGAGGCAATCCCCGGAGTTGAAATCGGAGGAGTCGGAAAAGGCGATATTCTTGTAGGAAACTCAACTTATCAAACAAAAGACGGCACCCTAGTTATCACCTCAGGAAACAACCTCAAGTTCCAGAATGCTACAATCAAAAATGCAAATGCAAATTTATCAGCAAAAGGAGATATAGTTGTCGAAGCAGGATTTATTGATGATGCTGGCAAAGTCGACTACTCAATGGATAAAAGAGCAAAATTCGATAACGCAAACGTAAAAATCTCAAGCGATAACGGAAATATCTATATGAATCATATAGATAACAAAAACGGCTCTCACCTTCTCATTCAATCAAAAACAGGCAGCATAAACACATATAACAACGTCAACTCGGGAAGATCAACTTATACTGTTGATAACAAAAGCGGTGAAATCATCACTCAAAACTTCCATAACGACGGCGGTGTATTCTCTGCAAAAACAGAAACAGGCAGACAGGTTGTAACAAATCCTGATAATAACTCTATATCTTTGATGAACATCGTATCTGACTCAGGAGATGTTTATGTTGAAGGAATGAACAACCATGAATTTTCAAAAGTTAATATCTCTACAGGTTCTGCTAAAGGAGAAAAAGCTCCGTCAGTGAACATCATCGGCAGCAAAAACGCCAAATTAAGCCAAGTTGATATAACAAACAAAAACGGTAATGTCAACATCAACCAGATTAAATCTAACGGTGCTCTATCAGTAGAAGGCAAAACCTACGTAAATATCAAAAATGACAGCGTGCTTGCAGGTGATACAAAACTGAAAGGCGGAGAGATTAACGTAACAAAATCAGTTGTATCAAATCTTACCTCACTTGAAGCTGAGAAAAATGCCTCTTTCACTGACATCAAAGGAAATATGAACATAAACGCAGGTTCAGGTTTAGGACTGGATTCAGATGTAAAAGTCGGTGAAAACTTGATAATAAAAACAGAAGATCCGACAAGCCAGGTTGATATAATCAACAATAACGGCAAAAAATCCGTTGTTTCAGTAGGCAAAAATCTCAACATAGATGCAGGTCATGTAAAAATAAAAGGTAATAACATCAACGTAGAAAAAAATCTGAACGTAAACAGCAATGGATTAGAAGTTACTGATGGCGTAAAAGTCAAAGGTGATACTGTTTTGAACGGTGAAATCCTGAAAAAATAGAACACATTCAAAAATGCAAAAACAGGTCTTAAAAAAGACCTGCTTTTTGTTGATTATTCATCCATAAGAGATACAAGTTTTTGTATGTTAGTATCTATGTTTTCAACTTTTGATTCAAGATTTTTTATTTTCAACATAACCGTATCATTCTTCTGAAGCGTATCAAGCTGCTTCAAAATCGAATCAAGTTTATCTTCAAGAACAGATATACGATTGTTATTCTCATTGATTTTTGATGATAAAACTTCATCAACTTTCTTTTCGAGAATCGCTGCTATTTCATCAGAATTAATCTGAACAGAAGAATTTTCTTTGCTTAATGCTGAAGAAACAGCATTTTTCAGCTCTTCCAAATTTTCTTTTAAGTCAGCAGCCTGAAGATTTGGCAGTTCTTTTGAGAGGAGTTCGAGAGTATTTTTCCTTATTTCCTCAAGAAGCGATGAATAATCCTCAACAGGAGCGTGAACTGATTCTGATATAGCAGATGAAATATTGAGAATATTTGCTGACATATTTGCAACAGAAATTCTCAGCTCTTCAAATTCTGATGAATAATCATGTATATCAGAAACATTTGTAATGTTTTTCAGCTCATTTATCGAGTCGGTAATTGCATCAAGTTTTTCACCGAATAGCGAATTATTTTGATGAAAAGAGTCTATTTCCTGTGAAAATTTGCCATAATCAATTTCTTTCAAGCCGACGACATCTTCCCCGAGTTCTTCAAGAACTTTACCTGCTGATTCCATCCATTCTGCAAGGACGAGGAAAGAATTTTTTATGTTCTCAAGAGAATTTGAATTGTTCGCAGAATGCTCTGTAAAGACCTGCATTTCATGTTTTAATTCTGAAAATCGTCTATCAAAGAGTTTTATCGAATCATTGAAAGCAAAAGTCATATTTGAGAGTGTTTGTTGAATTTTATCAGGTTCACTCTTTGTAATCATATTCTTGAAATTCTCAAGATTATCTCTCAAGACATTTGTGCTGTCTTCTGATGATAAAATCAGCTTGTTTGTACACATATTCAGATTTGTGACATCTTCATTCAGCTGCTCAAACTTTTGAGCAATATTTTGAAAATCATATTTGAGGTCAACGACGCTCTCTCTTATGTTATTAATTTCTTCTTCATTTTCTGTTTTTTGAGAGAGTTCATTTATAGCAAGCCTGATTTTTGCAAAATCATCTTCAACATCCGTCAAGCTGTATTTTTCACTCTGGAAGAAAGAGAGAACACTGCCGATTCCGTTTTCAACTCCTTCAATCAAAGATTGAACATCAGATAGCCTGTTTAGTTTTTCTATAATTTCATTTAGAGTATTTTCTTCTGAAGAACCGCGAAGAGTGTTTTTAACTTCAAAAACGGCATTTTTTATCTGTCCTACATCATATCTTATCCCTTCAGAAGATTCATATATAAAATCTTTGATTTCCTCAGATTCTTCCTCAAAAGAAATATTATCAAATATTGTGACTATCTCTGATACCAAATCGCCGACAATCGAATTTACCTGACCTTTTAGTTCCTGCAAATCCTTTTGGGTTTCAACACTGCTTATTTTTGAGAGGCTGTTTTCTATTTTTGCATCGAGAGAAACTATTTCATTTTTTATTTCGTCTTTTGCTTCAGAGAAGTCTGATTTTATTGAAGAGATATCAATATTTTTTATCTCGTTCTTCAATTCGTCTTTTACTTCAGAGAGTCCGTTTTTGAGGGAAGATAAATCAATATTTTTTATTTCTTCTTTTAGCTCATCCTTTGCTTCGCTTATGCCAAGCATAATATCTGATTCAGAAAGGCCGACATTCTCTTCAAGATCAACCAAAGCTGACTTAACTTCATCCAAAAGAGCCAATACTTCATCATTTGAGTGTGCCGGCACCTGTTCATAAGTTGTGCTTATTCTTTTTTGAATATCGTCTACAGACTCTTTTACGGCAATAATAAGCTCAAGAGGGCTTTCTTCGCTCAATCCGTCCAAAAGTTCCAATACGGCATCTATCTTGACATAAATATCTTCGAATTTATTAGAATCATCAATATTATTTTTTATCTCTGAAATCGAGGTATCCAACCTGTCAATCAGCTCTTTAACTTCTTTTTTATCAGTGCCGAAGACATCTCCAAGCTCTGTTATTTTTGAAGATAAAGAACTTATTTCCTCAACAACTCTTTGATCCATAGATTCTGATGTCAGTGAAAAAGTTTTTTCCAAATCAGAAATAAGAGATTTTACATCCTCACCATTATTCTTTAGTGTTTCTGCCGATTGTTTGAACTCAGCTATCTCATCTGTGAGTGTTTTTACACGTTCATCAAGTTCATCTCCGAGGTCTGATTTTATTCCGTTCAGAGTTGCCTCCATTCCTGAAATCAGCTCTTCAAGTGCGCTGTTATCAGGCTTGTAGCTCTCGAGAGATGTTTTGAACTCAGCTATCTCATCTGTGAGTGTTTTTACACGTTCATCAATATTCGACCCAAGTTCATTTTTCAATACTTCAAAAGAAGTGTCGAATTTTGATATAACCTCACTGTTTGATTGTTTCAATGAGTCAATTGACAATTTGAAAGAAGAAATTTCATTTTCAAGTAATTTAACTTTTTCTTCCAGAGCAGCATTTATGGACTCTTTTGCTTCCTCCAATATTTTATCAAAGTTTGATAAAACATCCTGTATTGATGATTTATCGGGACTTATAGAAGCAATTGATGTTTTCAGCGATGAGATTTCTTCGCTGAATTTTACACCAAAGTTATCCTCAAATTCGGTCATGCTTGAATTGAGTTTTGAGATTATTTCTTTCAAATCATAGCTTATAGAAGGAGCTATTTCGTCAACAGAGTTTTTTACATCAGAAAGATTTGCCTCAATTGAAGAAATAGCATCTTTCATCCCGGAAACTTTATTGTTGAAACCAGAACCGAAGTTTTTCTCAAACTCACTCAAGCCTGCATCAAATTTAAAGAGCATATCAGCAAGCTCGCTGCCCATATTTGATGAGATATCATTCATCGAAGTTTTGATGTCAGAAATAGAATTTTCTATAGATTCAATGTTTGGTTTCAAATCAGAATTTACATCTTTTTTGATATCCCTGATAGCTGAATCAACACGTGAGAAAAACTCCTTTGACTCCTTATTTGCTGAAGAAAAACTATTAAATCCGTCTTTGATAGTTGTATCAAACTCATTTTTCAGAGAGTCAAGGGCTGAATAAAGTTTATTTATCAGTTCTTTTGTTTCTTCAGAGTCACTGTGTTGGGCATTCAGGTTATCTTTGAAGTTATTATCAATATTCTCCTGAATAGTGTCTAAAGAAGAGTATAGCTTGTTTAGAAGCTCTCTTATTTCTGAATTGTTTTTGTCTATTGCTTCAAAATTATCAGAAACTCTCTCATCAAAACCTGTATGAATACTGTCAACTGATACACTCAATTTTTCTATTAAATTCTTGATATCTGATGATGATACTTCATTCAACTCTTTAAGCGAACTCATTTTATCATCCAAATCTTTGAGATTATTTTTCAGAGTATATCTAACATCAGCTCGCACCTCAGAAAGAGTTGAATTAACTCCGGATATCAAATCTTTCAGCTCTTTATTACCGTTTTGAAGAGCGGTATCTATTGTATCTTTGAAAATTAACAACTCTTTTTCAAGAGAGGTGACATTAAGTTTCAAATCATCAAAATTTATATTAGAGTCACTGCTGATACCTTTCAGCATAAGATTGTATTTTGTATCGATTTCTCCAAGAGCAGATATAATCGAATTTATTCCTTCATTGAAGGCTTTTTCATCAGGAATAAGCGGTTTCTCTTTTGAGTCAAACTCCTTAATCAATCCAAGAAGGCTTTTCATTTTTTCATCAAGAATGTCCACTATTTTCTTGAACTCTTCATCAAAAGAAACGACATCAGGTTTGATTGACTCAATCAAATCTTTGACATCTCCGTCTATATTAAGCTGTTCAAACTCAACGACTTTAAAGTTAATGTTTATAATGATTTTCTTAAGAGCTTCGATATTTACCGAAAAATTATTAACGACATCTTTTATGTCTTCAAGGAGTGTTACATCTATGTCTTTTTCCGGAGAATTTGCAATGAGAATTTCCAATCTTGCAACCAATTTTGCTATTTCATCAAAGTATAGAGAAATACTGTTATATTTTGACTCAATATTTTTATTTGCATCACTGATGAACAAAGGAATTTCGTCATCGCCAAATGATTCAAGCTGAGAGAGCAGTGATTCTGACTCTATTTGAGGAATGTTCGGTTCAATATCTCCAAATTCGGAATTTTTGAAAAGAGATTTTTTCACAACATCCAAAATACTACCGAGTCTTTTTCCAGAAGATTCGACCTGTTTTTCTATATTATCAAGTTTTTTTCCGTCAATCACGTCAGCTTCTCTCTCTCTTATAAATACCCTTGTAATAATTCTATCAGATTATTTTCAATAGGGTAAAAACATTAAGAAAGTTAATATTCGATTATAAAGAAATCAATTCATTTTTGATTTTTTCTATATCCTGATTGGTCAAAAAACGCGGAGAGCCTTCTTTCAAGGAATGATTTCTCAAGAGATATGAGGGATGAAATATCGGTATCATCTTTGATGAATTCGGTCCGTCAAAAAATTGGCCTCTTATTTTTGATATCGGAAGTTTGGTTGAGAGCATGGATTTTACCGCAGTCATGCCGCATAAAATAATTATTTTCGGTTTAACATATTCTATTTGAGAATCCAAATACTCCCGGCATTGTTGTTTTTCAAAATCGGTTGGTACACGGTTTTCAGGAGGACGACATTTGACAGTGTTGCAGATATAAACATCTTTTTCTCTATCAATACCATGCTCGGTCAAAATTTTCGTGAGAAGCTTTCCTGCTCTTCCGACAAAAGGCACCCCTGTTTCATCCTCGTTTGCCCCTGGAGCCTCACCGATAAGCATGATTTTAGCATGCCTGTTTCCATCTTCAAAAACAACATTTGTCCTTGTTTTTGAGAGTTCACATTTTTGGCAGCCAGTGCATTTCTTTTTCAAATCATCAAAATTTTTCATTATTTTTTCTTTTTAAAAATATTCTTAAAAAAGTCCAGCAAAGGGAAAGAGTAAAGTTTGCGAATTTCTGCTATTTCTCTTTGGATATCTCTCATCTGCTCTGAATCATAGGCACAGTTTTGAGCAAATCTGTTGAGAAGTTTCTTGGCTTTTGAAGGTTTCTTCATTGATTTATAGCATGCTACGAGATTTTTGCACACACCGTAATCATTCGGATCAAATCTCAAAGCGTAATGAAGTTCATTTACTGCTTCATCAAACTTTTTAACCTGAATATAAGCTTCTCCTAAAGCTTTATAATAATCCTTTTGCATATTATCAAGAGAAACGGCTTCTTTTAGATATTTGATTGAATTATCAAAATCATTGTTCAACTTGAAAATCTGACCTATTTCATAATGCAATTTTGCACTGTCAGGTTTGAGCTGTAGCGCATTCATATAATATTTGAACGCTTCAGAGTATTCTTCTTTTTCTTTTTTAATATTAGCAATTTCAGTAAATATCTCCGGCATATTCTGGCTTTTTGAAACAAGATAGCTGAAATATTCAAGCGCTTTTTCTTTGTTTCCGAGATGTTTGTAGCAATAAGCAAGACCGATATAAGAGTTGATATATTTCGGATTTTTTTCAACAACCTTTTGATAATACTCTATAGCCATATCATACATTTTTTTGTCTTCATAAATTTTGGCTATTTCAATATAATTTTCTACATGCCCGCTATCTTTGCTTACAGCAGCAAGATAATACTCAAGAGCCTTATCTTTCATATCAAGAATATTATAAATATTAGCAATTGCATTGTAGATTTTTTCGTCATCTTTATTTACTTTGAGAGCCTGATCAAGATAATATAATGCCTCTTTGTAATTTTTCTTTTCAGTCAGTATTTTTGACTTCAACCAGAAAACAGAGTCTTCTTCATCTCCTGAGTCAATCAGTTTATTCAAAAATTCTTCTGAACGATCATATAATCCCTCTTGATAATATAAATAAGCAAGAGCGTATTTAGCCTCAGTATCCTGAGGATGAATTTGCAAAACAGTATGATAAGCATATGCAGCTTCCTGCTGCCAGCCAATGAGAGAATAGCACAATCCTAAATTCATATATGAATTTATATCGGTGGCGTCTATAGCTTCAACAACAAATTTGAACTCTGCAATAGCCTCCTCATAATTCTCAAGCGCAGAATAAATCAACCCCATATAATAATGCGGTTCTTTGAGATTGAAGTTCAAAGACAGGACATACTGGAATATATTTTTTGCATCTTCAAATCTGTTTTCACAATAGAAAACTTTACCTAATGCAATTCTTACATCAAGGTTGTCAGGATTCAATTCAAGCGCTTTATAAAAATTTTCTGAAGCATCCTCGTATTTTTCTTCTTTTGCATCACAAACCCCGAGAAGATAATAACATTCATCAGAATTCGGGAATTTTTCAAGCATTACATTTTTGATAAAACACCGTGCTTCCTTAACTTTTGAAGAACTAAAATAACTCTCAACAAGCTCTTTATGATAAGAAAAATCTTTCTCTACTTTCAGAAGTTCTTTCAAATACTCTTCTGTTTTCGGGAGGTCTTTTTGGAGTCTATATACATTAATCAATCCAAGAAGAGTTTCTTTATGAGATTTATCTATCTCAAGAGCCGTATCATAATAGTTCTTTGCTCTGTCAATGTCACCAAGACCTATATAACAATCTCCTATCATTGAGAGAATATCTGGATTATCAGGACTGAGCGAAAGACTTTTGTAATAATGTTCTATCGCTGTTTTAAAATCCCGATTTTTCTTGTATTGATCAGCTAAAACTAAGAAATCATTCAAATCTTGATTCACAAAAATTCTATCCTCAAAAAATAGGTTTATTTATACATTATAAGCATAAATAAACCTATACACAAATCATTTACAATAAATGACTTATTTATTTGACTTTTACTGACTCGAGTGCTTTTTTCAGCGTATCAACTACCTGTTTTTGCTGTTCCAAAGTAATTTCAGGGAACATTGGCAATGACATAACTTTTGTTGTTTTATCTTCCGTAACAGGCAAATCTCCGAGTTTACCGCCGAGATAAGCATGTACCTTCTGCAGATGAAGCGGTACAGGATAATAAATCATCGCACCTATTCCGTTTTCCTGCAAGAATTTATGCACTTCATCCCGATGAGGAACCTGAATTGTATACTGGTGATAAACACAGTATGTATTCGCTCCTTCTTTAGGAGTTACAACACCTTCTACATCTTTCAACAATTCGTTGTATCTATAAGCAACCTCACGTCTTTTTTTGTTCCATTCATCAATATAAGGCAGTTTCACTCTCAAAATAGCAGCCTGTATTTCATCCATACGGCTGTTCAAACCGATTTCATCATGATAATAACGAACAGCGCTGCCATGGTTTCTCAAAGAAACAACTCTTTTTGCGAGATATTCGCTGTTTGTCGTAATCATACCTGCATCACCGAACGCACCGAGGTTCTTTGTCGGGAAGAAACTGAAGCATCCGATATCACCGAATGTACCGACTTTTTGACCTTTAAATGTTGAACCGATTGCCTGAGCGCAATCTTCTATTACATAGAGATTGTATCTTTTTGCAATATCCATAATCACATCCATCTGAGCAGGCTGTCCATAGAGATGAACAGGGATGATTGCCTTTGTTTTCGGCGTAATTTTTGACTCAAGTTTGGAGGCATCAAGGAGGAATGTATCAGGGTCAATATCAACAAAAACATGTTTTGCACCGACAACACCGATAGCCTCTGTTGTTGCAACAAATGTGAATGCAACTGTTATAACTTCATCGCCTTGCCCGATTTCTAAAGCTCTCAAAGCAAGCTGCAGGGCATCCGTTCCGTTTGCACAGGTAACTGCGTGTTTTGCACCGCAATATTCAGCTATCTCTGCTTCAAACGCCTTTACATTCGGACCGAGAATATAACTTCCAGAGCGCAAAACTTCTATAACGTTTTTTTCAAGTTTTTCTTGTATTTGTTTGTATTGACCTTTCAAATCTAAAATAGGAATCATAGAACAATCCTCTTCTTTCCAACTATTCTCTACGTTTACTAGTTTAGCATAATATTCTTATGCCTTTATAAAATCTTTACCTGAAAAAGACTTATCAAATAAAAGAAAGAATAAGACTGTTCAAAGGTTTTACGAGTTCTTCAATTTTATCCTGCTCATAAAACTTTTCAAAAACAAGTTTGTCTTCAACAAAAACCATGACTGATGGAATTTTTCGGGGAATATTTATTCTGTGTTTTTTCACATACCTGCAAGAATCAGGGTCTTCGATGTTGCATAAAACATAATCAACTTTCCCATCATAAGAGTCTATCAGCTTTTGCATAACAGTTTGAATCCCATGTGTATCAGAATGCCAGCTTGCATAAAGCAGCAAAACTGTCACATTCTCTCTTGCTAAACATTGCAAAGGGAAAAAAATAAAAATAATCAAAATAAATAAAACATGTTTAAAAAATTTTCTCAAAACAAAACTCCTGTTGTTATAAAGAAATATCACAAACTTTTTATATACTCTCTCATTCTGTATAATAATAATTGAATATCGGAGGAGATATGCGAATAATTGGAATAGACCCGGGAATAGCCATCAGCGGTTATGGAATACTTGATTTTGATGAATATAAAAACACTTTTGAACTTATAACAAGCGGTTCGGTGCAAACGGATAAAAATAACTCAACAGAGCAAAGACTGCTTGAACTGCATAATGACATAAGCGAGCTCATCAAAATGTATTCTCCTGATTGTGCTGTTATCGAGAAGTTATTTTATTTCAAAAATGCAAAAACTATTATTCCCGTATCGGAAGCAAGAGGAGTAATTTGTATGACTTTTGCAAAATACGGTATAGATATAGCAGAATATACGCCGCAGCAGGCAAAACAGGTTATAACAGGCTATGGGAGAGCAGACAAACCGGAAGTAGCCGATATGGTCAAAATTATTCTCAACACAGATAATATCCCGAAACTTGATGATACTGTTGACGCAATTGCTCTAGGTATCTGTCATATCAGAAACATAAGACTTACAGCAGAGGTAGTATAGATGAAATATTATATAAAACAGGTTTTATACATAAGCGCAATAATAGGAGGAGTTCTAGGAATATTCTCTCTTATTCCGTATTTTATGTGTCTTGGCTCATTAATATTCTGCATTATCAGCGTCATAACAATAATATTCCTCAAAAGAAACGGTTATGCAGGTGTTATATCACTCAACGACGGAACTGTTATCGGAGCAATATCAGGATTCATCGGAGCAGCCGCAGCCTGTTTGGTTTATATGCCGCTTGCTTTCATAGGAGCAATCATTTTCAAACAGCCTTTGTTGTTCAAATTCAATGACCTTATATTCATCGTTCCCATCACAATAGTTGTCTTCGGAATGTTAGGGGCGATTATGAATGCATTCTGCGGTATGGTTACAGCTTACTTATACGAAAAACTCGAAAAAGACCGCCCGGAAGAAGAGCAGGTTGATTTTATTATAGATGAGGAATAATTCTAAATCATTAAGCAGTTTATGCAAAAAAATTCCACAGACCTACTTCCGATAAATAACAATGGCGTTCGAAACTTTTCTTGAGGGTTTCTCGCTAGGGCAGTTTATGAGATGACCGTTGACAACCATCTGAGTAGAACCGCCGCCGTCCAAATTCATCGCATGATAAGCGCCGAAAGAGAGCATCAAATCAGCAAGTTCAGAAAGAGTAGCACCCTCTGATACACCCTTTTGCCGTCCGTCAACAGTCAGAATAATCAGCTTGTTATCTTTCGAAAAACCTATTGCTGTTCTTGGCGCTTTACCTCTGAATATATCCTTTTGGAATCGTTGATTCTGTATAAATTTTCTGCCGTTTCTTACAAGCACGGGACCTGCAGCAACAGCATATTCCATATCATTCCATATATCTGGAGTAAGAGTGTATTTATATCTCACTCTATCATTGCACTCAGGAGTTTTTTTGAGCTGTTTTTTGTTGAAAACAACGACATAAGATTTTGCCGGTATTCTAACCCTTTCTGTTGCAATTTCTTTTATTTTTCCACGTTTAACCACAACATGATAATACTCACTCGATGTTCTAGGGGTATATCTTCCCCAGAGATTATTATAGATATAAGCTCCTTTTGAAGACATAACAGGCTGATTTATGTTTGTCAAAGGGAGAGTATTTCCTGAAAGAGTTACTCTTCCGCTTAGACTGACTTCACCGATTTTGTACTCTTCATCCTCCGTAACGCCAAATGCAGTCCTTGAGAATAGAGGTCCGGTCAAAAGTTTTCCATTCACGATGGATAACCCTAAAGGCGTTCCATCTCCTTTGAAATATTGTGCATTCACACCGGCATAAGCATATCTTGCAATATATCTGACAGTGTGACGGGCTCGCATTTTTCTGCTGCCAAAAGCCAATCTAACTTCATAGGGACTTTCTTCTTCTATTGTTATGACATTTACTACGGCAGGGCGCCCACCGAGAGTGTATCTATAGCGGGCATGAGGAAAAGAATTTTGCAAATCAGGAATAAGAGGAAGCACTGTTGTTTCCTCAGCAAACGCCTGAGAAGCAGTCATAACCACTAAACACAGCAAAAGAACATATTTCAAACATAATCTGAACATACAACAAATTCCCCGATAAAAACTTATTTTTTCAGAGCTTCCTTCAAAGCAGCTTCAAGAGTTTCTACCTTTGCTTCAAGCATTTTTATCTTATCCTGTGAGGCTTCTGCACTGACAAGATTTTTTTCGGCATTTCTCGACTCTTTTTTCAGCTTATTTGATATTGCAGAAAAAGTTGAATAAGACAGACAAAGAGTAAAAATTATGCCGCCCAAGAACGCCCCAAAAAGGATAACAGCTTCGCTCATGCGAAATGTCTTTCTGAACAGAGGGTCTATAACATCAACACTGACACCAAAATTCAAATAACTCAAAGCTGCAAGTTTCACAACTATCAATAATGCTATCAACTTCAAAAATATATTCATCTAATTTTTACCTCTCAATATTTTCAAAACTTTTTTCAACTCATCATCGGGTTCAAGCTCGATTACCTTTTGAATATTAGCGCCAGGCGGAAGAAAAGTCAATTTATAAGCCTGCAAAACCTGTTCATTCAACCTCATATTTGCAGAACCGCCTCCATATATGGTATCGCCCAAAATAGGATGTTTTATATAAGACATATGAACCCTGATTTGATGAGTACGCCCTGTTTCCAGAGTCATCTCAACATAAGTAAAATTCTTGAATCGTTCAAGAACTTTGTAATGAGAAACGGCCCTTTTGCCATCTTCAACAACGCCCATTTTTTCACGATGAATAGGATGGCGTCCTATCGGAGCATTGATGGTTCCTTCATCATCTTTTAAAACACCGTGCACAACTGTCAGATATTGTCTTATGGCTGATTTTTCTTTTATCTGCTGCGCAAGAAAATTGTGAGCATAATCATTCTTCGCTATCATCAAAAGACCTGAAGTATTCTTATCAAGACGGTGAAGAATCCCCGGGCGCATAATCCCGTTTATACCCGAGAGATTGTCTTTGCAATAATACAAAAGCGCATTCACTAAAGTATCTTCCTTTTGCACAGAAGTCGGATGAGTCAACATGCCTGATGGTTTGTTCACAACGAGCATATTATCATCTTCATATCTTATATCAAGAGGAATGTTTTGAGCTTTAAGTTCAAGAGGCTGGGCATCAGGGATTTCAACTTCTACAGAGTCCGCTGTTTTGAGTTTATATGATGATTTCTGTTCTTTTTCATTTATTTTCACACAGCCTTTTTTGATTAAATTTTGAATATAAGAACGGGAAAACCCTTCGAGTGCATCAGAGAGATAAACATCCAGCCGTCTCTCAGATTCCTGTGGTTCGACAATTAAAATTATTTTTTGAGACGGCATAATATATCCTCTGCTCCCAGAAGAGAAATTATCACCATAACTACACCGGCAGTGATGGCTATATCTGCCAGGTTGAATACGGCAAAATTGATAAAATCAAGAGAAATAAAATCAGTCACAGCCCCTGTTCCAGAGAATGCCCTGTCAAAGAAATTACCGGCACTGCCTCCAAGAATCAAACCCCATGATATTTTTTGATAAAGGGAAAAATCTCTGTTTGAAAAAAGGAAATAAACACTTATCGCCAAAATTGTAATAAAAGAAAACACGCTCAAAAAAACAATATTATCTTTCAGAATACCAAAAGCTGCACCTGTATTTTCTATGTAATAGATGCTAAAAATATTTTTCAAAATAACAATCTTTGTTTCAGGAATAAATATACAAGATACAGCCGACTTCAGCGCTCTATCGACCATCATAACAATAAAAGCAGTTAAAAATACCTGATGATTTCCAAACATCTTAAAGCCTGCTCAAATCATCAGGAACAAAAGATTTTTCACCGGTAACATTTACTCTCTGCATAACAAGAGCAAGCCCTGTCACTTTGAGTCTTGAATTTTGATAGATATCAAAAACAGTTTCCGTAAACCCTAAAGATGCAATAGCCATCTCATTGTTATTATTTGAGTTTGCTTTTACTATTCTCTCAAGAAGACCTTTTTCGTTAATCTGTCTGAAAACTTCTTTTGAATGAATTTCAGGGTAAACTATCGGTTCTGCGCTGATAGAACTGACTACAACAGCATTAGGAGCCTTATTCACACGAAGCGAAATAGTATATTCTTCATTGGGTTTTACAATTTTCGGAGCAGAAATTTCCATGGAAATTTTCTTTGAGCTGCCGTATTTCAAAACAGTCTTTTCAGACACAACTTTCTCAGCAAAAATCTTCCAATCCTTGCCTACTTTTTTGAAATACAAAAGATTCTCAGATGTGCTGAACAACTCTCCGTAGTCATTTGTTACGTCAGACTTTTTGGCAGTTGTAGCAACAGCTTTATCAGAAGTCAGAACAACTGTATATTTATCACCGACTCTGATATCCTTAATCTGAGAAGAATATTTTATATCAGGATATCCCTTCCAGGTTTCGTTTATGAGAGAAAAGAGTTTTTCTTTCCCGAAACCATCAGCGTTCATATAATCCTCTGTATACATATCGCTGAGTTTATCTATTTTAAACTCGTTAGAATATTTTGTATGCTGGGATACAGCCTGCTTTACTTCTTTGAAAGTTTTGGGATCCCCCTGTATAAAAGATGATTTTACCGGATGCCCGCTGATTAAAGTCTTCTGAGGACTTGCAGCATAAGATATCAGCGATGTATTTAACAATATGATGCCAATGATAGCTATCAATTTTATATTCATATTTTTGTTGTTCCCAAATTAGTTATCTCATTTAATTTTATTTAATTTAAATTAAATAATCAATAAATTATTTTCCAGCTGTTCTTGATGATGAGAACTTGTAGTTATTCAGTTTTTGATAATCTGAGCCGAGCATATATTTATCAGCTTCTTCAATTATCTTAATAACTTCATAACCGTTTGTTCCGTCGCTTCTTGGTTTGGTTCTGTTTATTATACAGTTGATAAAATGCTGGCATTCAAGTTTCAGCGGTTCTATCTCCATATATTCAGGAGTCAGTATATCTTCTTTCTTATTTGAATTATTTTCAAAAATCAAAATTTTATGTTCGCAAACAGTATCATCTAACATAGCGCTTGCTTTTGTCCCTCTAATCAGGAGCATAACCCTTTTCTGCGGATGTATCCAGCTTGTTGATATATGCCCGTAGACATCATCTTCGAAGTTCAAATCAAGATGGACTATATCCATAATATCATTTCCGGAGGTTGAAAATCCTACTGCTGATTTCACGCTAACAGGTTTTTTCCCGATGATATAACTAATCATTGATATATCATGCGGAGCTAGATCCCACATTACGCTCTTGTCATTTTTGAAGTAGTTTATGTTCAATCTGTCGCTCTGAGCATAAACTATATCACCGAGAACTCCTTCCGCAACAAGTTCTCTGAGTCTTGAAACAGCAGGGTGATACAAAAGAAGATGACCGACCATCAAAACTCTTCCGAGTTCTTCTGAGAGGTCTTTCAGCTCTTTTGCCTGATCGGCTGTCGTTGCAATAGGTTTTTCGACATAGACATCTTTTCCTGATAACAGAGCCTTTTTCACAACATCGTAGTGAGTGTGACTCGGTGTTGCAACAACAACCCCTGTTATATCTTTTGATGAGATAACTTCATCTATGTTATTTATAAATTTCACACCCTGATAGTTATCTTTTATTGCATCGATATTCTCCTGACGCATATCACACACAGTGTCGAGGACTTCAAGGTTATAAAAATTTCTTACCAGATTTTTTCCCCACACTCCGCAACCGATTACAGCTATTCTTGGTTTCAACTTTTTTCTCCCTATATATATCTTTATAATTTTATTTAACAATCATTAAAACCGACAGTCAACCGAATTGTTACCGTATTTATATTAATTTTTTATAAAGACATATTCTAGTCAAACAGAGTTATCATAGAAGAATTTTTGAAAAACTCAAAACACATCTTTATCTGCTCAGGATTATTTTTTTCTTCTGCAAGGGTAGGAAGGTTGTCTTCATCAAAAAAGCCGCTTGCAAGCGTTTCGGTATTCTTTTTAAACTCACCGCCTATCAACCTGCAAAGCACAAATATCTTGATTATGTCATAAGCATACACCGGAAGATTATGCCTTTTTCTGTCCTGAATTGCAATAATCCTCTCAGCTTCGACATCAACACCGGCTTCTTCTCTTGCTTCTTTTTCTGTATTTGATTTCACTGACTCACAGGCATCGCACCAGCCTCCGGGGAGCGACCATTTTCCGTTATTTTCCTGAACGAGAAGAATTTTCCCGTCTTTGAAGATTGCTGCACGTGTATCAATCTTCGGAGTTTGAAAGCCTGTTTCAGAGCAGAATAAATCCTTAACTTTTTCTTTTGATATACCGCTTTTGTAAGAAATCATCTCGGAAGATATTTCTCTTATACGTTCAAAGCGCTCTATATCGAACTTATTCTGAGAATAAGCCAGTCCGCATTGAGCTAAAAACTGCAGCTCTTTTGCCCAGCCAAGCCATGGTTCATAAGATTTTTCTTGTTCGTTCATAGACTTATCTTTGAGCGGTAACAACGAGAAGATGCCAGCCGAATTGTGTTTTTATCGGCTGAGAAACTTCGTTCAGAGGAAGAGAAAAAGCAGCATCTTCAAATTCTTTGACCATCTGACCTTTTGTAAAAAATCCCAAATCACCGCCGTTTCTGCCAGATGGACACATAGACACTTTTGAAGCAATCTCTGCAAAACTTGCACCGTTCAAAATTTCGTCTCTCAGTTTTTTTGCTTCTTCTTCCGTTCTTACTAAGATATGACTTGCTCTAACTTCTGTCGGCATAATATGTTCTCCTGTTTTCTTAAAGCAAAAAAGCTGCTTTAGTATGTGTAATATCCTGTTTTATAACCATCTTTCCGTTTTGATTTTTTCCGACAACAAACTCTACCGCAAATTTTTCGTTGCTTGTTGATGGTTTTCTATATCCCTTAATTTTGATATCATTCCCATATGGGATAAATTGAAGATTTGTGTATAAATTCTTATACTTTGTAACAGCAGCCATTTTGCTGTAATATTTCAGTTTCATCTTATATGCTGAAGCTGAAATAACTTTTGTTTCAAAAGTTTCAGGTCCTTTGATGATAATTCTTTTTATTGATGCATTGTCATCATAAAAATTCAAAAGATTTGTATCATATGAACTTGCTGCTTTAACAAAACTGTTGAAAAAATCCATTCCTTCATCAATAGAAATTGCAAAAGATACAGGACAAATAAAGAAAGCAGCTATCAATCCCAAAAAGATACGTCTAACATAACCCATAACGATCTCAATTCCTATTTACTCTCTTATGGAAAATATATTAACCCAATTTTTTTTGTTCTGCAAGTCTGTTTGCTTTTCCTTCTACAGCCTTGATTCCGGGTTGTTCTTTTGAACCCGTGTATTTCTGTCTGAATGCATACATAATCTTTGGAATAATTACTGAAACAAACAGAACACTTGTTGCAATATTGCCGATAATACCGGCTCTTTTTACCATTTTGGCTTTATTCAGGAATTTTTCCGGATCTGCTGATTTTTCTGCTGTTTCTGCAAACTGAATCATATTTTTATTGAGTTCTTTAATTTTATCTACATCAACAAATTTGAAGAGGTTTCTCTCCCCGTTTTTGGTTGAAATAAGTTTTGTTTTTTCTGCATATTTGAGTGTAATATCGCTGAATTTTCCGTCTTTCAAATTGTTGTCTATGAAGTTCAGCATCTCTTCTTCTCCCATATCTGCAAGAGATTTTATGGGGGTTTTGCTCTTGATTGTTTCTGCAAAACTATTGCCCTCGAGTACTTTAGGGTCAAGATTTATAGGAGTTTTGAGAAGTTTTTCAGAAACGCTTTCTATCAATTTTGCAAGATGATTTCCTCCGACATACATAAAGTACATAATCCCGCCTTCTCTGATAGCGGTTTCTAAAGCAGCTGCATGAGGATGGTTATTTTTCTTGCCTTCGTTTGCTTTTCTTTCTCTCAACTCTTCGTTGACAATTCTGCTTCCTGAAATGCCTGCATCAAGAATAACCATATTGCTAAGCGGGCTGTGTTGAGCAGCCTGCGCGGCAGCAAGCGGATTCAATATGTCCTTGATACCTTTGAATGATACCTCTGAATTTTGTGCATCTTTTCTTGTGAAGGCTCTAAAGTTCAAATCTTCCTGTGTTTTCTTTCTTATTAAATCATTTGAGCCTTTGAAATTTTTATCAAAATATTCTTTTCTGATGAATGTATCAGAGTCAAACTCGGGATTTTTTGCCTTTTTGTTGATTACATTATTCGTAATTGAATAAATCCACTTCGGCAAAAATTTTGTCAGTACAATCAAAGGGATAGCCGTTGATACGACTGTTTTTGAAATATGAAGAGCTTTATAAGTTTTTGGATTGTCTAAAACTTTTTTGAAAGCTTCCTTATCTGCACCTTTGGCTTTTTCTGCCACTTTTTCTAGAGATTGAGCACCCTTGTTTGTAAGATACTTCAAATCAATCTTCGGGTCATACCCTGCCATTTTGAAAACTGTTTTATCGAAAACTTTTCTAAGAAGCGGTATTCCGCCTAACCATACTGCAGAAGTTGCGCTTCCTTCTATAAATCTTTCTCTAGCCTCAAGAGTTCTTGTTTCGCCGCCGTTTTTGTAAGCCATTGCCGTTCTTCCGGCATTTTCGACTCCGTCTTTTATTGCGACTGGTAATAGTGATGTTGAATTATTTCCAAGTGATGAAAAAATATTAGTAACTGTTAGTGACATTAAACTTGCTTTTCAGCCTCCGTACTCAAACAGGGTATTATAGACCCCAACTCAAATTCATTAACCTTTTTTGTTTGGCATTTGCCCTTATCTGAGTATTTCGTCGATTTATAAACATAATTTTCATTATCTCCTTTTTTATTTTTTTAATATTGCTGAATGTTAAAAAGTGCCAGTTTTTTTCTTTTTTTTGACAAAATGTAATAATTTTTTTTGATATAAAAAACCTTCCTAGCGAAAGGAAGGTCAAAACAAGCTAAAAATCATACCGAACGAATTCGGACTGTATCTTAGATGCAGCCTTCCGAGTTTGTATAAAAACAACGTCGTTGATATGATCTTATTCTCATTTTAACCTCGCAAAATTTTCGTATAATTTATTTAAACACAAACACCATGCCCTGTCCAGTGGTTATCTCACTTTATTTTCTTCTCCTTTTATGAGCCTCAAGATGTTTGACCTGTGCAGCCATACAATATACAATGCACCTAACGCACAATAAATTATATAACTTTTCGGCTGTTTGCACACCCACATAGCTACAGGCGCAAGCAAAAGAGCAATAATTGACGCAAGCGAAATATACCTTGAAAAATAGGCAATAACTGACCATATTACAGCAATCGCCATGCCTGCAATCCAATTCAACCCCAAGATTGTTCCGACTCCAGAAGCAACTGATTTCCCCCCTGAAAAGCCAAGGAACAACGACTTGCTATGCCCGAGAATAACAGCAACCGATACAGCAACAGGCAGAATATGCCATGAAAGAAGAATATTAAATCTCACTTCAAGATATTTTGAAATAAGAACGGGAATAAGCCCTTTCATTGCATCAAGAAAAAGAACAATAAAAAACCATTTTGTTCCCATTACTCTTTTAACATTCGTCGCCCCTGTGCTTCCTGAGCCTGTTTCTCTGATATCTATACCTTTGAAGTGCTTAACAATAAGATACCCTGTAGGAATTGACCCTATAACATAGGCAGCTGCCACAACCAGTAAAAAATAAATATATTGCATTATATTCTCCTTCGACTATTTTCTTTTTGCCTTTTCGCTCTTTTCTCGGGGAATTATACGAATAGGCGTGCCCAAAAAGCCGAATGCCTCACGCATTTTTCTCTCGAGATATCTCTTATAGCTGTCTTTCAAAAGCTTTGCGTTGTTGACAAATATCACAAAACTTGGAGGTGCCGCTGAAGTCTGAGTTGAATAATAAATCTTCGCCCTCTTACCTTTTTCAGACAGAGGAGGATTAAGGTCAAACGCTTCGTTGACAACCTTATTCAACAAGCTTGTTGATACTCTTTTGTTGCAGCTTGCATAGACATCAACTGCAGTTGAAAAAATCTTGTTCAGCCTCAGTTTCGTTTTTGCGCTTATGAAAATTATCGGAGCATAATCTAAAAACGGTGCCTCGGAGCGTATTTCTTTTTTGAACTTATCAGCCGTATTTGAATCTTTATCTTCGACAATATCCCATTTATTCACGGCGATAATCAGCCCCCGACCTGCCTCTATAGTCAGCTCGGCAATTTTTTTGTCCTGCTCCGTCAACCCTTCAAGCGCATCAACAACAAGAACTGAAATATCACTGCGGCTAATCGCCTTGATTGCCCTGTCAACAGCAAATTTTTCAACGCCGTAGTCAACTTTTGATTTTTTTCTTATGCCTGCCGTATCGACAATAACAAATTCCGTTCCATCAACAACAAGTGTTGAGTCAATCGTATCTCTTGTTGTGCCTGATACATCACTCACTATAACTCTATCCTTACCGAGAACAGCATTCACAATAGAAGACTTACCGGCGTTAGGTTTCCCGATTATGGCAAGTTTTATCGGCGGAGCTTTTTTTTCCTCAACAAAATCAGGCAAAAACTCAGTGATAATATCAAGCAAATCACCGACGCCTCCTGTGCCATGCAGAGCAGATATCGGATATGGCTCACCTAATGAGAGTTGATAAAACTCATGAATATACGCTTCTTTTTCAGGAACATCAATTTTATTCACAGCGAGAAAGACTTTTTTCCCGCTTTTTCTCAAAACATTTGCAATATCTTCATCAACAGGGGTAATCCCTTCTATGCCGTCGACGAGAAATATTACGGCATCAGCTTCTTCACAGGCAATTTTTGCCTGATCAAAAATAGAAAGCATTATTTCATCTTCATCCCCGGGGATAATACCGCCAGTATCAATTACGGAAAAAGATTTTCTATTCCATTCAACGTCAAAATAGAGTCTATCACGTGTTACTCCCGGCATATCATCAACGATTGACTGTCTTTTTCCCAACAATCTGTTGACGAATGTTGATTTACCAACATTCGGACGTCCGACTATTGCGACCGTTGGTTTATTCTTCATACAATTTTCCCTTTCAGACACCATGTTGATGCTTCTTCTATTTTGACATTAACAATCGTTCCAATCATTGAGTCATCACCTTGAGCATGAACAACTTTGTTGCTTCTTGTGCGTCCTGAAACAACAACTTTCCCGTCTTCAATTTTTGAACTTTCAACAAGAATATCCATAACTTTGCCCACGCATTTTTGGTTTGAATAAAGCGAGTAATCTTTCACCTTCTGGTTCAAGATTGCAAGACGTTCTTTTTTTGTTTTTTCATCAATGAACCTATCTCTCCAGGTAGCTGCTGGAGTTTGTCTTCTTGGAGAGTAAGCAGCCGTATTTGAATAATCCAAACCAGCCTCATCAATTATTGAAAGAGTATCTTCAAACTGATCCTGAGTTTCGCCTGGGAAACCGACAATAAAATCAGATGTAATGCTCACATCAGGCATGGCTGAGCGGAGTTTCTTGCAAATTTCGAGATACTGCGCCCGTGTATAGCGGCGGCGCATATTTTTCAACACCTCATCATTGCCTGATTGCATAGGAATATGAAAATACTCGCAGACTTTATCAAGTTCTTTCACCGTTTGTATCAGTTCATCAGAAATATCGGTAGGATAAGAGGTAACAAATCTTATTCTCAAAAGCCCATCTAAAGAATGCAAAGAGCGCAAAAGATTTGATAAGTTAACAGAATCATCATCGATATCTCTACCGTAAGAATCAACAGTCTGCCCCAAAAGAGTAATCTCTTTATACCCCTGAGCGACAATACGTTTTGCTTCCTCGAGAATTTCTTCAGGCATGCGGCTTCTCTGGCGTCCTCTGACATATGGAACAACGCAATAGGTGCAGAAATAGTCACATCCTTCGATAATAGGAAGCCATGCATTCACTCCCTCTGCTCTTTCAATCGGATAATCAAGGGCATTTGCCTTATATGGTTCTTTTCTGATAGCACAAACCTTTTCTCCATCATTAACTTTTTTGATTAAGTCAGGAAGTTCATAGATATTGTGAGTACCGAAGACTAAATCAACTCCCCGAAGACGTTTGAAGACCAGTTCTTTATCCTGTTGTGCAACACATCCGCAGATAGCTATTTTGATATCAGGATGTTCTTTTTTTCTCTGGCACCATTTTCCTAAAAGACTATAAGCCTTATCTGCCGAAAGTTGGCGGATATTGCAGGTGTTGACTATCAACAAATCAGCGTTCTTCGAATCATCGCATTTTGAATAACCGCATTGAGATAAAATCCCGAAAATACGTTCCGAGTCAGACTTGTTCATCTGACATCCGAGAGTTTCTATATAGACATTTTTATTCATATTATTATAATTTCAAATATATCTGATACACTAAAGATGTTTATAACATAAATGTATAAAAAAATCACAAAACCTGTCTGTTTGTAAACTACTACCCGGGTTTATTATTGTAGATTTTTGAAAGTTCATATAACATATAAAATAACTGACAAAGAAAGAATTCTATGAGATTATTTATCGCAGTATTATTTCTAATTATGAATGTATTTATACCGTCCTTATGTTTTGGAGAAGTTCTCAAAGGCGGTATTTCGGCAGTTGATATGATACCTGATGAATTCTACGGAACATGGTCTGTCATATCAACAAGAGTTGAAACAAACAACGAAAGTTTCTTCAAAGAAAGAACTTCTGATATATGGATATTGCAGAGAGCAGGGAATGCAATTACACTCACAAATCCTGCGACTCTTGCAACTTCAACCATTTCTGTTGACGAAGTTGAAAACAACACGGCAAAATTCTCTCGGGCATCAAAAAACAAATACGAAGACGAAACCGAACACGTCACAATCACATTAAATGACAATACATTTATCGGAGAAGATAGACTTGAAATGAAAAAGTTCTCGATAGATAATAAACTTATAGAGCATAATATTGTAAAATACAGACTTGAAGGTAAGAAAATTTCAGGCAGAAATGCCATTTTGTATAAGATGATAAGGGAATAAACATGAGCGAGAAAGAAATTTTGAACTATGATTTATTAATACTCGGGGGAGGACCTGCAGGTCTAAGTGCAGGAATCTACGGAGCAAGAGGGAATGTGTCGACAGCGATTGTTGATATCAGTATGTTCGGCGGGCAGCCGTCACTGTATCTCGAAGTTGAGAATTATCCCGGATTCAAACTCGTAGGCGGTTTTGACCTGATGAACGAATTTGAAGAACACGCAGACAAATTTGCAATAAATAAATACCCGAACGAAGAAATCATCTCGGTAAATCTCAAAGAGAACGATAACACCATTGAAACATCAAAAAAAATATTCAAAGCGAAAACACTTATCATAGCAGCAGGCGCACAGGCAAAAAAATTGGACATCCCCGGAGAAAAAGAATTTGCAGGCAGAGGCGTCAGTTACTGCGCTATATGCGACGGAGCATTCTTCAAAGATAAAGTCGTAACGGTCGTCGGCGGTGGCAATGCCGCTGTTGAAGAAGCGATTTATCTCACAAAATTTGCATCAAAAGTAAACATTATGCACAGAAGGGACGCTCTTCGTGCTGATAAAATTGTTCAGGAAAGAGCTTTCAAAAATCCGAAAATTAACTTCATCTGGAATGCCGTTCCGATTGAAATCAAAGGCGAAAACACCGTATCAGAAGTTATAATAAAAAATACCAAAACGGATGAAGTATCATCTCTCAAAACAGACGGTGTGTTCCCATATATCGGATTTGCTCCGAACTCTCAATTGTTTGCTTCTCAGCTGAATATGGATTCAGCAGGATTTATTGTTACTGATGAATATATGCAGACAAATATCCCCGGGGTATATGCAGCAGGAGATATAAGAACAACACCTCTACGCCAGATAATCACAGCAGCAGCAGACGGTGCCGTTGCAGCGACATCTGCAATAAAATATTTGGAAAAATTACACGAAGAAGTTGTCGTGTAAGAATTTAGCTTATCAGAGTGAATATAGGAGAAAAACAAAATGTTAAGCGAAAAAATGGTAAAAGAACTGAACAATCAAATAAACGAAGAATTGTTCTCTTCATATCTTTATCTTTCTATGTCATCTTATTGCAATGCACAGGGTCTTGCAGGATTCTCAAACTGGATGAGAGTGCAGGCTCAAGAAGAATTATCTCATGCAACAAAAATCTTTGATTACCTGCTTGAAAGAAATGCTCAGGTTACACTAGGTTCAATCGAGCAGCCAAAACATGAATGGAAAGATTTGCTGAATGTGTTTGAAGAAACACTTGCGCATGAAAAACATATCACAGGCAGATTCAATCTTCTTATGTCAGTTGCCGTAGAAGAAAAAGATTATGCAACACAATCCTTCCTGAAATGGTTTATTGATGAGCAGGTTGAAGAAGAGTCAAATGTTGACACTATGCTCAGCAAGCTGAAACTCATAGGCGATAATACAAGTGCTGTTTTCTATCTTGATCAGGAAGCATCAACACGTGTTTATGTCGCACCTACTGCAGAATAATATCAAGATAATTCATTTAGAGTAGAAAAAATATAAAAAAAACTCTTTACAATAAATTTTGACGTTGATATAATACACACATAAACTAAAGAGACGTTCCTCAGTAGCTCAATGGCGGAGCAACCGGCTGTTAACCGGTAGGTTGTTGGTTCGAGTCCAACCTGGGGAGGTCTTTTTTTATGAGAAAAAATTTTTATACCCTATCGTTCAAAATATATTTAAACAATCCTGCTATACATTTCGGATATTTGAAAATATTCATCCCGAATGTAAAGAAACAGAACAGTAGAGAAAAGGGGAACCTGCCTTAAAGTCACTGTTGGTAAACAATTTTAAATAAATTTAGGGTTTCAGAAAAGTCCAAAATGTCTGATTACTGTCCTTTATATGTTTAAAAATACCCAAAAATTTTAATTGATATGCCCCCAAGGGTTATTTCCGTAAGAGAACAGATAAGGACAGTGATAAGACATTCATTGTCAAAAATTTAACAGAAGTTCCAGAAAAAAATTTTTCTGTTCATAAACGGAACCTTAACGGAACTTTATTCGGAACCAAACGGAACATTAGTTTTAGTATGTTTAATGTATAATGAAGTTCAAAGGAAAATAAAGCTGATGAATAATGAAATAATACTTGATACAAAGCTTATTGGTGATATAAAAGGAAACTTCTTTGTTCCTTCTTATCAAAGAGGTTATCGTTGGGGAAAGTCAGAAGTTACACGTCTTTTAGAAGATTTATGTTCTACCGATGGGAAAAGAAATTACTGTCTTCAACCTATTGTTGTAAGAGCAAATGGTGATAAATATGAACTGATAGATGGCCAACAAAGATTAACTACAATATATTTAATTTATAGGTACATGAACGAAGTAAGTTTTGGATTTATTGATGAACCACGTTTTACACTTTCTTATAAAACTAGAGAAAAATCAGAAAAATTTCTAAAAACAATAGATGAATCGTGCAAGGATGACAATATTGACTTTTGGCATATTTGTTCTGCCTATCAAAGTATTAAAGAATGGTTTGACAAAAAGGATAAAAAATCAACTATAACAAATATAAATAAATATTTTGATGAAATCGTCAAAGTTATATGGTATGAAGTCAGTGAGTCAGAAGATGCTATAAATTTATTCACAAGGCTTAATATTGGTAAAATCCCGCTTACTAGTGCTGAGCTCGTAAAAGCAATGTTTTTAAGTAGGAGTAAAGAAACAAATCTTGGAAAGAAAAAACAAGAAGAAATTTCTTTGCAATGGGATTATATCGAAAAAGAACTTCACAATGATCATTTATGGTATTTTTTAACAAACAAAACAAAAATAAAATATCAGACAAGAATAGATCTAATTCTTGATCTCATCTCTGCAAAACCTATTGATAATCGTGAAAAATACTACACTTTTTTTAAATTTGATGAAATGAGCAAAATCGACTCATTGGATAGTATATGGGAGAATATTCAACAAACGTTTCTTATATTAAAAGATTGGTACGAAAACCATGAATTATACCATAAGATAGGCTATTTAATTGCATCAGAGACACTAACATTGGGAGAAATTTTTGATATTTCAAAAAATAAAACAAAAAATAAATTTAGGGAAGTTATTGATGAAAAAATAAAAAATAGTATAAAAATCAATGAAAATTATTCCGAATTAAGTTACGAAAAAGAAACAGATAGAAATAGAATATCTACCTTATTGTTACTTTTTAATATTGAATCCGTTCGTCAAAATGGTGAAGAAACTCAATGGTTTCCTTTTGATAAATACAAATATAGTAAGGATGAAAAAGTTTTATGGAGTCTTGAACATATTCATGCACAACATTCTGAGGGGATGAAAACTCAAGAAACTTGGAAAACATGGCTTACACTTCATCTTCCTTCTATCCAAGTCGTTAAAAAAGAGTCAAACGAACTTATAGATAAGATAAAATCTGCAATAAAAAAAGAAAAATTAGAAAGAACAGAATTTGAAGCAATTCAAAAAGATATCATTAATATACTTTCAGTAGAAGGAAATATTGAATATCTACATTCAATATCTAACTTAGCAATACTTAATTGCGGTGATAATGCAGCATTGAACAATTCAACTTTTGATGTTAAAAGAAATGCAATTATAGAGATGGATAAAGGAGGAAAATATATACCATTTTGTACTAAAATGGTCTTTTTGAAATATTACACACCTTCGTCAGATAATCAATTACATTTTTGGGGACATTCTGACAGAGTGGCATACATCAAAGCAATAAATGAGATTTTATACTATAAATCTCATTATCTTGATGAACCTATATACCTTGAAGGGGAGGAAAATTAAGTGGAAGCTAAACTTTATTCTTTTATTGACATTTTCAATAGTGAATTTAATACCGATCAAGAAATTGTAAGACTTGAGCAAATTACAATACCAATCATACAAAGAGATTACGCCCAAGGAAGAAATGATCCAAGCATAGAACGTATAAGAGATCGTTTTCTTAATTCTTTGTATGCTGCTGTTACCAAAAAGCCTATAATTCTTGATTTTATATATGGTGATATTGATAAGTTTGGTAATATGACACCGTTAGATGGTCAACAACGACTTACAACCTTATTTTTACTTTATTGGTATGCTGCAAAAAAAGAAAATATTTCAGAAAACGAATATAGTTTTCTGAATAAATTCAGTTATGATACAAGATATAGTGCTCGAACTTTTTGTAAATATCTTGTAAAATTTTGTCCATCTTTTGAGGACGCTCTTTCTAATGAAATTATCGATCAGGAATGGTTCCCACTGGATTGGAAAAAAGACTCTACAATTAGTTCAATGCTTGTAATGCTTGATGCTATAGATGAAAAATTTAAAGATGTAGAAAAACTGTGGCAAAAATTAAAAAATAAATCTATTATGTTTTATTTTTTGCCAATCAAAGATATGGGACTTACAGATGAACTTTATATAAAAATGAATTCTCGTGGCAAACCTCTAACTATCTTTGAGCATTTTAAAGCCGAATTAGAACGTAATATTAGTATAATAGATGAGAACCTTGCAGACAATATAATTTATAAAATTGACCAAGATTGGACTAATTTATTGTGGCGATATAGAAATAGTCATATTGGCTCTGAAGACGATAATATCATTGATGATGAATTTCTTCGTTATTTTAAATTTATATGTGATATAATCTGTTATAAAAATAAGGAAAATCCAAAAGAAAATAAAGATGAATTTGATTTACTACAGAAATATTTTTCTCCCGACAATCCAGATGTATTAAAAAATCTTTCTACAATGGAAGCATTTTTTGATTGTTGGTGTAATCTTTCAGGATATAATACTCCTTTTGATTTTTTTAAATCGTTTATGTCATATAAACATGAATTTAATAAAATTATAGTAGAATCTCGTTTTAACATTGATATCCTTGGAGATTGTCTTCATACATATTCTGATAGAAATGGTCGTATAAGATTATTTCCATTGAATAGAATGGTGTTATTATATGCAATCATATTTTATCTTAACAATCATGATAGAATAACAGAAAATGATTTCAAACGAAGGATTAGAATAATTAATAACTTAATTCAGAATTCGGAAGATGAAATAAGTGATAGGGCGGATAAAAATCGTATTCCCGCTATTTTGGATGAAGTAGATTACATTCTCATGACAGGAGAGATCAACGATAATATCAGTAGCAACTTTAATATTAATCAATTAGAAGAAGAAAAAGAAAAAATTGCTTTTCTAAAGGAAAAACCACATTTAATAGAGACATTATTTAGACTTGAAGATCACAGTATGTTATTTGGACAAATTAGCATTTTAGGGTTAGATAATTTAACATATGCTGAGAGATTTGAATCATTATTCAAGTGTAATTGGGATAAAATAGATTGTGCTCTGATGGCAATAGGTGATTATGGGCAAATGGAACAAAATAGGTGGCGCTATCAATATGCTTCTAGCGCTATTAAACAAGCTTGGATAAAGCTTTTTCATAAAAGTTCCAATTTTGGCTTTGATAAAACTAGAAATATTCTTGTCAAATTGTTGTCTATGCACAAAGAATTTAATGATGAAATCTTAGATAAAATAGCTAAAAATTACACGGATGAATGTTTACGTAACAAAATTTTTCCATTTAGATACTATTATATATGTTATCCCGAATATCGTCCTGGTTCTTATGGAAAATTAAGTAATGGTTCTGCTAAGGATGAACCTTATATGTTTGCGGTACTACAAACAAAGGCACAATGGTCGAAAAATGCTTATATTCCTTTTTTAAAGGCTGCTGATGCTGAAAATCTTTCTGTCGATTATATGGGACAACGTCTTATATATGATAATGAGCAAATTATTTGTAAAAACGATTCATATATATGCCTAAAGAATAATAATATAGTTTACACAATAAAAATCAATCAAAATGAAAATGGTTTTGATATTGAAGATCGCATCTTAAAATTGAAAGAATATATTAGGACTCTTCCTAAATGTAATTAACATAAAAGATATATTATATTTTTATTTTTCACCCTCAACAAATTCTTTAATAACCTTGTATACATATCTTGTAGTGGTTTCGCAAGCTAACACAAGTTTATTAATTGTATATTTAGTTCCATCAAAATTATCTATAATATATTGTTTTTTGTATTTCTGATTACAATGAGCATGGATTGAAAATTTTTGCCCTGCAGCATTGAACATTAATTTTTTAGTTGCTTCCAAGCCAATAATAGAACACAAAAACTTTAAATCATCTGTTGGTAAATTCTCTTCAGTTATGTATTTTGCCCATACCGGCTCTTCTGTTTTGCAATTTCTAACCATATTACTCCTTTTCTCTATTATAGTACAAACGGAACCAACAAAGGTTCCGTTTTGTTCCGCTTGGAAAAATCTTCTCTATCACAAAATTTTTGCCTTTTCAATATCAACAAAACAATGTTTTATCTGCATTGAAGGAGTCAAAAAAGATGTGTTTCGATATGGATACATTGACTACACTTTGTACGGCAACAGAGTTAATCTGAGAGAGGAGAAAAATATGCAAACTTCAAACGCTGACTGGATTACAACTAAAGAACTGGCAAAAATTAAAGGAGTATCTGAAAGAGCTGTTAGAAAAGCTATTAGTAATAATAAATATGTAATCAGAAAATGTTCTAAATCTTACGAAATTTTGGTAACATCTTTAGAAGAAAATGTTAGAGAAAAAATAACAGCTAGTAAAGAAAATTTGCCACAAGTAACAAATAATTCATATATTGTTCCAGAAATGCAAAAGAAATTAGCTTTAGCAAAATATGATTTAATTAAGAAATGGGATGAGTTTAGAAAGGATAAGAAAAATAAAACAATCGCAGGAAAAGACTTCCTTGAAGCATATAATCATAATTGCATTTGCGAAGAGTTATTCAATGTAGTAGGTAAAGTTGCAATAGGAACAATTTATGAATGGCATAAAAAGCTTCGTACCTATAATGATGATTGGCATTGTTTAATTAATAATTACACTTTTGGTGAAAAGACTAGAAAAACATTAATGAAACCTGAAGAGGAAGCCGAATTTCTTAAAAACCTGTTACATCCTAATCAGTTAAATATAGGAAAAGCAATTAAACTAACAAAGTTAGCATTAACACAACGAGGTTTTAAAAATTTATGTTGCGACCTTACGTATAGAAGATTTGCCAATAATTATAAAAATGAGCATTATAATACTTGGGTAGAAGCAAGAGAAGGTAACAAGGCTCTTCACGATAAAGTTCTGCCATATATAACAAGAGACATTTCAAAACTTGAAGTCGGGGATGTACTTATTGGTGATGGACACAGATTATCATTTTTTGTTAAACATCCATATACCGGTAAACCTATAAGACCAATGATGGTAGCATACCAAGATTGGAAATCGGGAGGCTTTGTTGGTTTTGAAATAATGCTGGAAGAAAATACGCAATGTATTGCAAGTGCATTAAGAAATGCAATCATAAATTTAGGGAAAGTTCCGAAATTTGTTTATCAAGATAACGGGAAAGCATTTAAAGCAAAATATTTTATAGAAAATGGGCTAAGCGGTTTATTTACTAATCTTGGAATTCAACCTGTTTATGCAAAACCATATAACGCAAAAGCCAAACCCATAGAAAGGTTGTTCCGAGAACTACAAGATAGCTGTGAAGTATTGCTTCCTTCTTATACTGGTACAAGTATTATCAAAAAGCCTGCCCAATTAAAAAGGAATGAAAAATTACATAAATCTCTTTATAAAGTTAATGTTCCAACTCTTGAGCAAGTAGTAAATTTTATTTGGAATTGGGTACAGAAATATCATTATGAGCAACCTTGTCCTCATATAGCTGGAGAAACGATTGGTAAGGTTCTTGAAAGCGGTAAAGGGGAAGGCGTTAATATAGAAACATTAGACGATCTTATGATGGTAAGAGAAATAAAGAAAATTTACAGGAATGGCATTTTATTCTTAAAAAATAACTATTATGACGAAGCTTTATTTGGATATAAAAAAGAAGTGATTATTAAATACAGCTTGTTCAATTTGAGTTCAATTAAAGTTTATAAATTAAATGGTGAATTTATATGTGAAGCTAAAAGAATTGAGCCAATACATCCATTGGCAAATTACTTAGGCGAAGTGAAAGATATAGAAGAGCTTAAGCAAAAAACAAGGATAAAAAAGAAATTAGAAAAACAGACAGAGCAAGAGTATATAAACCAAATAAAACGTAATCAAGTTCATACCTCATTATTAACAATGGATTTAATTGAGAAGCAGGAAGAGGTTGAAATAAATGATTTTAAATTAGCAATAAAAGAAGAAATTCAAGCAGATGATTTTAACGGTTGTTTTAATACAAGATTTGAAAAGTATGAATACCTAATGAAACAAGATAAATTAACCAAAAAAGAACAAGAATGGATTTTGGAATACAAATCAACAAGTGAATATGAGCAAATATATGGTGATGATAATAAGGAGGTTTTTAATGCATAAATTATTTGTAAAAACACGTAATGTTAAAAATTTTATTGATTTAATGAACAACCTTATTGATAAATCAAATGAAGTCCCAAAGATGGGATTAATCTATGGTGATCCTGGTTTAGGAAAAAGTCGAACAGCAGTTTGGTGGGCAACACAAAATGATGCTGTCTATGTAAGAGCTCAAAATAATATGACAAGTCATGGAATATTGGAAAAAGTTGTGGAAGATTTAGGAGAAGCACCTTCTAAAAAATCTACAGAATTAATGAAACAATGTATTGCCCATTTAAGACTTCATCCACAGATAGTTATTGTTGATGAAATTGATTATCTAATAGGTCATTCAAGAACAATTGAAACTTTGAGGGATTTACACGATTTAACGGGTGCTCCCATTGTCCTGATAGGAATGCATGAATCAAAAACAAAACTTGGTAAATACAGACATTTGTATGACAGAATTTCTGAAATTGTCGAATTTAAACCGTTTTCTAAAGAAGATATGGACATTATTGTAGAAGAATTATCAGAAATAAAAATAACAGATGAGGCTAAAGAAATATTTTTTGAAAAAACAAATCGCTTTAGACAAGTAATTAAGGGGATTGCTTTACTTGAAAATATAGCTAAAACAAATGGGTTGAATAAAATTGATGTTAAACAAGTGAAAGGATTAAACATTGAAAAATAAAGATTTAATAATAAAAGTAGCAAGAAGATTAGATAAATTTAATCTTGATGAAATAATTGTAGTATCTGAACTTCAAGAACAAGAAGTGAAAGAAATTTTATCTGATTTAATTAAAGAACAGGTAATTATTAAAAGTAGTAACAAGTATTTTTTTAATAATAAAAGAAATAATGAGCAAAACGAAATATTATCTACAAAAAACAATACTCTTAAACCTATTATTCTTGAAGAAGAGGAAGGTTATGAGGAACTACTAAAATATAATAAAGATGTTCAAAATAAGATAAAAAGGTATGTCGCAGCGATAAATTTTGTAATTAATGCTGGAAAAGGTAATTTAAAGCGTGTGGTAGAATTATTTAATGAAACTTCAGGCTTAAAGCGAGTTCCATATTCAATTTTAGTAAAACTTCTTCATAACTATAAAATGTATGGGTTTAAAGGGATATTGCCTAAATACCATAATCATGGTGAAAGTCCTATTCCAGATGAATTATACATGTGTTTTAAAAATTTTTATTTAACAAAAGAAAAATTAAGTGCCAAAGAGGCTCTATATCGTGCACAAAAGTTATTACACGATGAACAAAGAATTGAACAACCTTATACATATAACCTAAACTCTTTTACAAGAAAAATTAAAACGGATTTTACGGAAGAACAAATTAAATACTTTAGAAATAATGTAAAACCATTAAAAGCTAAAATTTCTAATGATGAAAATGATGAACCGCTTGATATGGAGTTTAAAAATGCTGCCAGAATTTATCTTAATCGATTAAAAATAGAAAATAAGCAAGAAAAATTATTGCATGAGAAAACATATTACAAAAATCATCTGAAAGAATATTTTGACAATTTAACTATTCGAGAAATTACGCCCAAAGTTGTTGCTAAGTATAAACAAAGTATGTTTGATAAAGGTTTTAAATTAGTATCTGTGAATCAATATATTTTACTTTTAAAAGCTATAATAAGAGGTGTTTGCCCCAAAATAAACAATTTAGTAACAAGAGAAGATAAGGATCGTAGAAATGCCTATGCACTAGATATGAATATTCTAACTGAAGATGAAATTCTAAATTTACTCAATATATGTAAATTGAAATACCCTGAAGCCTATCCTATAATTTATATTTCATTATCAACAGGAGCTAGTGTTCCTGAATTATTGGGATTAACTTGGGATAGGGTAGACTTTGAAGAAAATACAATATTTTTAAAATACTTTCTATATGATGAACGTTTAATTACAAATAGAAGCGGTACTTCAAAACGAAAATTAAAAATTGATAAAAGGATGACTGAGATTTTGAAAGAAAAGTATAAAGCTACAAAACCTTTACCTGCTGATTTTGTTTTTAGATTTTCTTCACCCGAACTACCACAACAATATTTTGAAAATGTGGTATTAAATGGTTTATCAAAAAAATTGAGAATTCAAAGGATCTATCCAAGTGATTTACAACATAACTTTACTAATTTATGCCTTAAGCAAAAAATCCCTTTTACATATATACAAAAATCATTAGGATATTTTGGTATTATAAACTTTGTTAAAATATATCGAAATCTAATAGAGCAGTCAGAAGAAAAATACTATAATCCGTTAGAAAATTTAAACCCTCTAAAATGAGCCCTAAGTGGTTCATTTTTTATTTTGGTATATAAAACTATATAAATTGAATTTTATAACCCTTAATGGCGGAGTTGAACACTTTTTGAACGGTATTAAAATCTAGTTTGAATATTACCTTCCGGATAATTTATAAAATATGCATTTAAAGTATCAGAATCTTGCCTAAGATTATATATAATAGGAGTAATATTTCTAAGCTCTTCGTATTCTTGTTGTTTTTGACAGAAATAATCAAGCACAACTGTTGTGTTGTAAATCCGCTCTGCTAGATTTTCTAACTCCATAAAATCTTTTTGTTTAATGCGATATTTCTTACTTTTACTCATACAACCTCCTAATGTACACAACACATTAGCGTGAAAGTAAAACAAAAGCATTCAAATCTTTACAGAACAACACAATCATTATGATTAGCTTGTAAAATATTTTCCAATTATAGCAATTTTTGTTGTTTTAAGGTGAATGAATGTCGCTTCTATTGAGGTATTAAAATTCCAAGTTTCGAATCGTATTGGTTGATAAATCTAACTTTTGTCATAACTTCCTCTTCGCCGATTATTAAATCAATATTACTTTGCATTCGAGCCAATGCGTCTTCATCATGGTAATAAATATTAATAATAGATTTTTCTTTTGCCAAAAGAATATGTTTCAAAATATTATGGTCGGTTTTATCAAGAGAATGTCCTATTATGTGGAATGTCGGAACATATATTTTCTTAGGGTATTTTAACTCATTTAACAGTTCTTGATATGGTTCTATTGTTCCATATTTATGTCTTTGATGATGTTTTTTAAATATATTAAATTCGACAGGAATTTGTTCATTATCAAAGCTATGAGTTCCCAAAACCATATTACAGCTATCTTCATTATTTATTTTTCCATGTACATAAACTGCTTTTGTTTTTATTCCGCAAGAACTATAATTGAAATTTATTTTATAAAGCTGTTCACATGTATCTGTATAATTAAAATTCAACAAGCTTACACAATCACTATTTACACGTAAGTTAAATTTGGGCGTATTTTTTATTTTTCTATTTTCTTCTTCAACTAAATATTTTTCAAACTCTTTTACAAAATCACGAAGTTGACTATATAAAAAGTTAACAAAATCTTTGATTGTTATACAATAACAATCATTAGCGTTATAAAAGAGTTCAGGTTTTCTAAAATATTTTTGAGATTCATCAAAATTAAATTCTTCATAATCTTTCGAAATCAAGAAAACTATATCTTTATATCTTTCATACCAAACTCCATTTTTAAAATAAGGCAACTCGCTCAGTTTTGTAATTACATTATAAATCTCATTTTCAAGATCAATCCATTTATCACCGGCTAGTGTTTTATTTAAAAAATGTTTAACCCAAACATTGTTATATAAAAAGTTGTTGCTATGATCTGTACCAACGCTATTAATACTACTATATTTTTCTTGGCAATATTTTAAAAAATCATTATATTTAGTGTCTAATTTGTGAGCTAAATCAAATCCATTTCCTAAAATCAAAATATCCATAGCACTACTCCTGATATTCTTCAAAGTTTTCCACTTGTTTCATAACTTTATTAAATACTTCCGGACTATATTGAGGTGGATATCCGTTTTTAACTAAACACATTTTTATTTCAAATTTTAAATTATTCCGTACATTCTGATTATTAAGCCAATCGGTAAAAGAAGATTTTATATCAATTATTTCTTTAACTTTTTGTGCTAATGATTTACATTTATCATTAATCACTACTCCATCTACTTCTTTATCAGTACCGTATTCGAAATTATGCTGATTCCTTAATGAAATCAAAATATCATAGAAAGCTTTTTCTTCAAAAGTTAAACCTATTTTACGAAAACTTTCTCGACTTTCGTTCATTTGGCTTAATATAGATAAAGCCTGTTCAGTTGCAGTTTTAATAATATCTTCAGAAGCTTTTTCCTGAGTTTCTCCTGCTTCTTCTTCGCTTAAATGTTTACGGCGTTCATTATATTCTTCAAGCGTTTTTTCTAGCAATTCTTGGAAAGTTTTTGATGCCACTTGATTTACTTTTCCATATTCTTTTATTTGTTTACGAAGCATTTTTACAAGAAGCTCAAGTTTTGTTGCAGGCATTTTCACATCTGATAATTTTTCAAAATATTCAGGAGAAAAAATATCTTCTTCCTCGCTTGATTCTAGAATACTTTCAACTTGATTATATTTTAGAGCTTCTTCAACCATTTTGGAAACTACAACATTCATAGTTTCTGTATCAACTTCGCTTGTTCCGCTCATTTTGCGTACAAAACCCGCAATAGCCATAAAACATTGTGCAAGTGCTGATTCTTCTTCTCCAAGTTCACCTGATGGCTGACAAACGTCGAATGCTGTTCTCATTCTTTTTACAGTTTTTAAGAAATAAGTTTTAAATGAAACTTTCTTAGAACCATTTCTACCTTCTGTTTTTAATTCTTGAGTTGAGACAAAAACAAATTCAGCGGCTTTAGCCAGTAATCGGTATCTCGTAGCAGGATCACATTGCGGATTTAAAAATGGTGATAAATCATAATCCCCAAATAAATTTTTCAATATTTCTAAGTTTTCTCTAAATATCTTAGTTGCCTGTTCAACATCATCGGCATTTGGTGCAACAGAAGAATCTCCGCCATATATTTTCATAGCTTCACGCATATTATCACGGATACCGATATAATCTATAACCATTCCATACTCTTTACCTGGATATTTTCTGTTTACACGGCTGATGGTTTGAATTAACAAATGTTTTTTCAACGGCTTATCATTATACAAATATGTAAGTGAAGGAACATCAAAACCTGTAATCCACATATCAACAACTATTACAATTCTGAAATTAGATTTTTCTTTTTTAAATAAAGCATCCAATTCTTCTGAACGTTTATCGTTTCTTGTTCCGCCCAGATAATCATATATATCCTTTTTATCATTGCTACCTACACTTGCGACCATAGCAATGCAAGGCATAGGTTTTAGTTCATTAAGTTCTTCTTGAGTTGCGCAAATCCCGTCAGGAATTTTCTTTTCTTCAAACCATTCAGGATATTTTTCTTTAAATTTCTGCAATAAATCATAAGCAATTTCTCTTTTAGAACAAACAATCATTGCCTTCTGGATTCTATCTGGCTCATTGTTGCACGCAGAAACATAATGGTCATGAATATCTACCGCAAGACGTTCCAAACGGGAAGACTCTCCAAGGATAACTTCCATAGACGACATGGCACTTTTACTCGCTGCAATATCTTCTTCAGTTGCGCCATCATCAGCACACTTTTTATAATAATCCTCAATTTCTTTAACCTTTGATTGATCAAGTAAAACTTTTGCTATACGAGGATGATATTTTATAGGAACTGTAAGTCCGTCAGCAACAGCCTGATCCATAGTATATCGGTCTATTTCATCGCCAAACGTTTGATATGTTTCAGCAATAGGTGTGCCTGTAAATCCAACAAAAGTGGCGTTTGGAAAAGCTTCTTTTAAAACTTTTGCATAAGGTTTTGAAATAAGAGCTTTCATATTCTCATCAGTATCTTTGCTGAACTTAATTTCTTTTGCATGTTCAATTTGGGTTCTATGTGCTTCGTCAGAAAAACAAATAATATTCTGACGTTCGTTTATCAAACCGATTTTATCATCTTTTCTGTCACAGAATTTTTGTATTGTACAAATATAAAAACCGCCGCTTTGTCTTGCACCCAACTCTTGTCTTAATTTTTCCCTACTTTTTACAATAGAAACTTCTCCAAGATTCAAAAACTCTTTGCTTTTTGTAAACAACTTCGCACCTTGTTTTTGTAGTTCTTCTCTATCAACAATTAAAATAATTGTTGGAGAACCGATTTGAGGAATATTTGTACACCTTAGCGCAAGTTGTCTTGCTAAAAATGCCATTGTGTAAGTTTTTCCGCATCCTGTTGCACCAAAATATGTTCCACCCTTTCCACTACCGGTTTCAACAGAATTAACAATACTTTCTTTTAATAGCCTTGCCGCAAAAAATTGTGGGTACCTGCAAACTATTTCTTTTTCATCTCTATCATAGATGCTGTCTTGAAAATAAATGTAATCTCTGAATATTTCAAGAAAACGATTAGGCTCATATACACCTTTTATCATTGTTTGAGTTTCTGCAAACGGCAATGTAGAAATTTTGTCATCATGATTTACTCTTCGCCACGCGTAGAAATGTTCATAAGGAGTTCTAACCGTTCCGAGTCTTGTTTTTACACCATCAGAAATACATGCTAACGGACAATAATGCAATAAATGCGGAATATCTCTCCAATATCTGATATTAATTTGTTCCCAGGCCTCAAATATGGTGGCATTTGGATCTGCCGGATTTTTAAGTTCTATAATACAAAGAGGCATACCATTTGTATACAAGATAATATCCGGTCTTCGTGTCTTATTTTGTCCGTTATCCGTATATTCTACTGTTAATTGATTAACTACTCTAAAAGTATTGTTATTTGAATTTTCAAAATCAATTAATGGAATAATTCTTGTCATACCATTTTTAGGTGTAAATTGAATCCCGTCAACCATCCAGATATATACTTTATGTAATGTTGCAAAATCACTTTCACTACCAACAAGACGAACATTATCAAATATTTGTGTGATTTCGTCTTCTTCTAAATCAGGATTTGTTCTTGCAATAAATTCTTTGAAATCATCTTCTATTAAAACATCTCTTTTGTTTACACGCTTAACGTTACTTCCTAAAAGATATTCCCATCCTTCATCCTGCAAAAAAGCAATAAATGCACATTCAAACTCAGATTCACAAAAAAGACCGTTATATTCTTGTAACTTAGCCATATCACACCTCCACTGTCCTTTTTGCTTCTTCAATAGAACCTTTTATAAGAATAGGGCAAATCTCTTTGATTTGTGCTTTCAATTTTTCATTAATTTCTTTGCGCTTATTGTATGCATTGTAGATATTGACAATACTTTGTTGGATTTTTGTATCTGGAACTGGTATTTTAATTTCGTAAAAACGATCCATATCTAGGTTAGTTCTAATACTTGCATCACTATAGAACCAACCTAGCCTATCTGTTTCTTTACGAGAAAACCACATCATTATATATTCTGCAAGAACATTTTTATCTTGTACTTCTAAAACAGTATATGCTGGAGAGATTATAATAGGTTCTTCTCCTCTGTATAATGCTATGCGAATACATTCATCTCTTCCCGTTTGCATTCCCGAAAATGCAAATTGTCCATCTTTTACTAATTTATATTTTGATAAATCCACATCAAAAGTGTTTGCTACTGATGGCATAAATTGTTTTGTAATATTAATACCTTGCACATCCTTTATATAACCATCAACGTTACGACAGTCAATTTCATTCAAAACACTTCCTATGTTTTTTTTATCTGCACTATGCTTATACTTATCAATAAGAACTTCAAAAGATTTTTTTAAATCCTCCAAACCGCATTCATAGGTTTGTTGGTTTTCTACCATCGCTTTGTAAATGTCAACATATTTTTTTTGAATAGCAAGTGGCGGAAGTTCTACATCTATATCGCAGAAGACTTCCCAATCAAGATTAGAACGAATACTTCCATCACTTAAAAAAGCCCCCAATCTATCTTTTTCCTTTGATAAAAAAGTTAAAAAGAAATACATTGGCGACACAACATTGCTCGCTGTTATTTCAAAAGTTGTATATGCGGGAGAAACAATAATAGGTTCTTCTTTTGTATACATACTTATACGAATGCATTCATCTCTACCTGTTTGCATACCGCTAAATACAAATCTATTTTTTCGTACAACTTTATAATTTGTTTCATTTAAACCTTCTGTATTCGCTGCAGTTGGCATAAATTCTTTGTGTATATTAATTCCTTGAAACTCTTTAATCCCATAGGAATTTCGTTCATCAATAATATTAATTAAATCTCCAATTTTAAACTTAGTTAATGCCATAGCCAATTCCCTTAAATGCATCTTCCAGCATTTTTTGAGATTCTTTTTCAGCCTTCAAAATATTTTTCATTTCGGACTGAATACGAGTCATTTCTTTTTCATAATCGATATCTAAGTCGTGGTCAATAAATTCGATATATTTACTAGGTGTGAGAGCCCAGCCTTTAGTCTCTATTTCTTCAATATTCACACTGCGATATAATTCAGGCTCTTGGTAATTTTTGCCGTCTAATCCTTCGCCTTGCCAAGTATGGTAAATGTTTGAAGCTTTTTCAATTTGGTCAGGTGACAATAATATTTTCTTTTTATTTTCACCCTTCACAGTATTTTCTCTCCATTGACGCAAATCTATAAAAAGAATTTCATTTTCACGATTTCTCAATCTGCGTCCGTGGTAGTTTCCGCCTTTTTTGTTTTGGTTTAATATCCAAAGAGTTACACTAATATCTGTAGTAATGAACAATTCTCTCGGAAGAACGATTATTGCCTCTACTTTATCTTTTTGAATTAGTTTTTTTCTGATTTCTAAAGTATCGCTATCATTCAAAGCTCCATTTGCAAGTAAAAAGCCTGCAACACCATCAGATGGCTTCAAGTGAGATAGCATATGTAAAATCCACGCATAGTTAGCGTTGCTCTCAGGTGGTGTTCCATAATCAGTCCAACGTGAATCATTTTTTAAATTATCATCATACCAACCTTTAAGGTTGAATGGCGGGTTTGCCATAATATAGTCAAAATGTAATCCCTTATGCAAATCATGAGTAAATGAAGAATCATTTGTTTCTCCAAGATCATGACTAAGTCCTCGAAGAGCCAAATTCATTTTTGCCAAGCGGTATGTCGCAGCATCTTTTTCTTGCCCGTAAATATTAATTCTGTTTATATCACCTTGCCTTGCTTTTATAAGTTCAGAACTTTGGATAAACATACCACCTGAACCGCAAGCAGGGTCATATAATGTACCCTCATAAGGTTCTATCATAGATGCAATGAGTTGTACAACGTCATGTGGGGTGTAGAATTCACCTTCTTCTTTTGTTGCATTTACCGCAAATTCCTTTAAAAAATACTCATAAACACGACCGATAAGGTCTTTTTCTTCTCCAAAAGCTTTATGGCTGATTTTATTAACTTCATCTACGAGCTTTTTAATATCATTAGGAGCTAAGTTGCGAGTGGTAAAGGTACCTTCTATAAAACAACCTTTTAATTGGCTAGAATTTGTTGCAATACTATGCAGTGCCGTATCAAGGGCTACATTCAATTTCGGTGCGGTAGTATTTATAATAGTAGACCAACGAGCTTCCGGCGGCAAATTATATGTTCCGTCCGTAAAAGTTGCATCATCAAAAAATGCAGCTCTAATATTTTCATCATCAGGGTCTAGTCCTTGTTGTACTAAAGTCTGACGTAACTTTTCAATACCATCTTCATATTTTTCGCCGATAAATCTTAAAAATACCAGAGTCAGCATCATATCACGTTTTTCAAAAAATGAACCTGAATTACGTGCTGCTCTAAGAATATCACGACATTTGAATAAAATATTATCCAGATTGATACCTTTTTCAACAGTTTTCTTTGCCATACAACCCCGCTTTTTATGAAATTATTTTACCATGAAAATAGCATACTTGCTTTTATATTAAGCTTGTTATTTGTGTTAGAATAATTACAAGGGATGTGCCATGATCAATTTTAAATCTAAAATATTCTTATTTTTCAGTTCATATGCTCCATTATTTTTGATAATTTTGATTCAAAAACATAGAGTATTAATGGAGAATGGTACAAAAATTTTAGATTTATTCTATAACAATAATTTCTGTTCTTGGAATAGTTTATTTACTATATTGAAAGCAATAATAAATCCAGTAACAATAATTTTATTATTTTTAATAATTGGTATTGGATTTTTAATATATCTGTTAATAAAAAATAATTCATTTGCTCAAAATAAATTTAAAATTACTCAAATTCAAAATGTTACATCAGACAATATGACTTATATTATTTCATATTTAGTTCCATTTTTATCCTTAAATTTGAATTCAACAGCTAACTTATATTCTATTATAGTGTTAATTCTTACTATTGGAGTAATTTATGTAAATTCGGATATGTTATACATTAATCCATTATTAAATTGGTTTGGATATAGGACATATAAAATTTCTGGCAAAATATTGAACAGAGATAAAGATGTTAATGATGTGTTTTTTATAATACCCAAAGAGATATCACAAATTTCAGTAGATAATGTGATAAATCAAATGCAATATGATGCATTTATTTATATCGCAAGTAGTATTTCAAATAAGTAGTGAGGAAGTAAAATGCCATTTTCAACATTGGAAAAATTCAATAGTGATGAGGTATCTATCAATTTACATTATGTTGATAGATGTAATCAAAATAAAAATAAGATTATCAGAAATAATTATGAATTAAGGTTAAATAAAGAAATCTTACCTGAACTAAGGGGAATAATACCTTCTTTAATTGAAAAACACCGTTATAAAACTATTCGACCTTACACAATTGATATTGATTCTGCCGAGATTGATTGCATTTATAAAATTAACGCAGATGAAGTACCATTTCTGCAAACATTTTTGTCAGCCATAAGACAAAACGATGTAGAACAAATAACTTCACATTTATCAAACAATCTTAATACAAATATGGTAATGACTTCGTATACAATAAATGATGACAGAGTTATTTGTTTTACAAGCTATAATCCCATGAATTTATTTAAAGGTAAAAAAATTTATATGCTTAGTCAAAGTATTGAGATAACAACTTTTAAAGAAAATTTAATATCAATACCAGATTATGTGGACTGTGTATATATTGAAAGTCTTCAACAAATTATTATCTTTCAAAAAAAACATTTTGAAACAATTTTTAAATATAAAGAAGAATATAGGCGTAAAGCGAATGAAGCATTAAAACTAATTAAAACAAAAAATATTATACAAGGTGTAGATTTAGATGATTTTAAACATATTTTAAAAGATAAGCCAACTAAAAAATTAGCAAATATTTTTATCGAAGGAAAAATAGATAAAGTAATCGCAAATTTTGATAAGGCAATCAATGCGAATGAACGACTTCCGGAAGAAAAACGAATAAAAATTGATAAAAAACATAAAAAATTTATATTAGACAAAGATGCTTCAGATGAGTATGTTGAAACATTATTGAGTTTATTGAATTTGGAACCCCATCAAAACATTATAACTGAAGATTTGAGATTAATCTCAGATCAACGTGCAAGTCAGCTATCATTTATAAGCAAATTAGGAAACTTTTTTAATAGAAAATAATGTTACAAATTTACATTAAATTACATTTTTCTGAAAATTAGTGTTATTTTTTCTGGTTTCTCATGTTAATTTACACCGAAATTGAAGAGCATAAGACTTTTTATCCAGAAAATATTTTTCCTGTTGCCATAACACAGACGTA
>ERZ1643249.374-NODE-374-length-53064-cov-62.585297_pt1 | contig 53064 bp, 52 predicted proteins | sample MGYA00579263_ERZ1643249 | MGnify/ENA primary metagenome ERZ1643249 (study PRJEB29033, sample SAMEA4952264) | chicken gut metagenome | biome: Broiler Chicken; feature: Gastrointestinal Tract; material: Caecum | place: Ireland | collected 2018 | study: Broiler...
ATAGCTGTGTGGCAAAAAGATGACCGAATCCGGAAAAGTCCACTCAAATTTTACGTCTATTATTATAGCGAGCTTTCGGGAGACTGTCAAGTATCAATCTTTACGGAATTGTGGCGGCTGTCTGTTGCTTTTTGTGTTACTTTATGGCACATGAGCATTTGCTCAAGGAACATATTTACCTACATGTAGCAAGCGGCGATACTCCTATTCTGGAATATCGCCGCTTGCGTTCTTATATATCGAAACTTGTCACATCAAGGTTCTTTCAAAAATGGTGTAGTAAGCGCCCTTCTGCTCCAAAGAACCACTGATTTTACAGGCTTTTTCAGGACTTTTCGAGATATTGCCGTGGCAGATGAATAGTATTTTTATCATGTTAACACTTCTCCTTATCTCTCTCATTTTCTTTCTCTTCAAATTTCAATCCAAAAATCCATTTTTGACCGAATCAATCCATTTTTCAATCGTTTCTGCCAGAACATACTGCTGCCGTAAAACAGCCATGCCTGTTTCAGGAATTTCGGCAGCATTTTCCTTTTCCCGCAGATTCTGTTCCAGATAACCTTTCAATTCTTTTATATTTTCTTCTATTAAAGAGATACACCTTTTCTGCTTTTCCAAAGGCAAGCTGTCCAAATTGACAACAACCGCATTAAAGTCCAAAAAAATATGAATCGGTTTTGCAGATATTTCCATCATAAGATTTTCAAATTCCAGCTTTCCTTCATCCGTTAAAGAATAAATTGTTTTTTCGGGCATATTCCCTGCTTTCACAGTAGTTCCCTGAATCAGTCCTTTTTTTTCCAGCTGTATTGTTTTTTTATAAATCGAAGGTGTACTGATTTTCACCCACTTTGATATATTCCGATATTCCACTAATTTTTGAATATCATATGCACTCATGGGCTCCTTTTTCAGCATCCCTAACACAATCAAATCAATCGTTGCCATTTTTCCTGCCTTTCCGTACTTCATAAGTTTTAACTGCTATAAATTATAGCATTTAAGAAATCTTAATTATTATAATTTATAGTATTTTATTTTCTATTTTCTGTCAAGAAATATCCTTCTCCTCTTGACATATACTATATTTTATAGTACTATTCTCAGAGCAATTCACTATATTTTATACTACTATAAATTACTTTATTTATGAAAGGAGTCATAATACAATGAATGAACAAAACTCAAAATTAGAACTGCTTGGGAACGCACCTGTTTCTAAAGCACTTGTTTCTCTTGGTATACCGATTATGATCGGTATGCTGATCAATGCCTTCTATAATCTGGCAGACGCATATTTTGTCGGCGGCTTAGGCGAACAGCAAATGGGAGCAATCTCTATTGTTTTTCCTATTGGACAGGCAGTCGTTGGCCTGGGATTAATGTTTGGAAATGGAGCAGCTTCCTATCTTTCCCGTTTACTGGGCTGTGGAAATAAAAAAGCTGCCGATATAGCAGCCAGTACAGCGCTTTACAGCAGCGTTTTTATTGGAGCAGTTTTCATTATGATTGCAGCCATTTTCCTCAAACCCATTTTAACCTTGCTGGGCGCTACGGAAACCATCATGCCATATGCGCTGGTTTATGCCCGTATTTACATACTTTCCTGCATTTTTAATGTATTCAATGTCACAATGAACAATATTGCAGCAAGTGAAGGCGCAGCTAAAACAACCATGTTTGCACTGCTTTCAGGTGCCGTCATCAACATAGGCTTAGACCCTCTTTTTATCTATGCTTTTCACATGGGAGTAGCCGGTGCGGCAATCGCCACTGCAATTTCGCAGTTTATTTCCACAGCCATTTACCTGTCATATATTCTGAAAAAGAAGAGTGCTTTCACATTTGCCATAAAAAACTTCTCTCCATCCGGACAGATTTATATAGAAGTTTTAAAAATAGGGATTCCGACTTTAGTGTTTCAGCTTCTCACCAGCCTCTCGATTGCACTTATTAATCGTGCTTCATCCGCTTATGGAGATTCTATTATCGCCGGAATGGGAGCCGTAACAAGAATCACCTCCATGGGAACCTTAATCGTTTTTGGCTTTTTAAAAGGTTTTCAGCCTATTGCGGGCTTTAGTTACGGCGCAGAAAATTTCCAAAGGCTGCGGCAGTCTGTCAAGATATCAATTCTATGGTCCACCGCTTTTTGTATCATCGCGGGCTTGTTCATGATTATATTTTCTGCTCAGATTATTGCACAATTTGCCAATGGGAATAAAGAAATGATTTTATTCGGTCAGAAGTCTCTTGCAGCCAATGGTTTTTCATTTTTTCTGTTTGGTTTTTATACCGTTTATTCTTCTCTGTTTTTAGCTTTGGGAAAAGGAACCGCTGGTTTTGTTCTCGGCGCCTGCCGCCAGGGAATCTGTTTCGTTCCTGTGATCCTGCTCCTGCCTGGGATTTTCGGATTAAATGGGATCTTATATGCTCAGCCGGCTGCTGACGTCCTTTCTGCTATTGTAACTGTATTTATGGCGTTTACTCTCCATCGCAGATTATCAGGAGAAGAGCAGGCCTCAAACCATTGAATTTAATTCTAATCTAAACATTTGCAGCCCATACAAACACTGTTGTATGAGCTGCACTTCTTTAAAAATTTCGCTGTTCCTAAAATCCCAATTTTATTCCCGCCTGCTGCCATATTCTTTTATATCTTGTCTTTTATTAACCCAAAACCTCATCTTCCCTGCTCTTCTTCCATCCGGAACCTTTCAGTTCCTTTTTTAATCCCGGGTTCGCTATGCAAATAAAGGAAACAATGCTAAACAGAGCACCAATCGCATCTGATATGGTTCCCGCATAAAAAATAAAACGGATATCTGCAATATACGGCAAAGCAAAAATACAGATAATATAAACAATTTTCCTGAAAACAGACATCGGAAATGCGAACCGGATCTTTCCCATGGCGGTTAAACCGTCTACCAATGCATACTGTACCGCAACTCCCAAAAGTGCCATAGTATACATCCGGATGCTGGAAAACGCCAGCTGGCACAGACTGTCATCCTTCAGAAACATTCTGACAAACACTTCCGGAAATGCCTGCACCGCAATCTGCAACAGTCCGATATACACGCCGCAGAGCAGAAATACACCAATCAATCCGTGCAGAATTTTTTCATAATGTCTGGCTCCATAATGATAACTAAAGATTGTACCGCATCCGGACGCAATCCCCTGCGCCGGGCAGAATACAATGGTCATAAAGCTTTGTATGATGGTTGCACAGGTAATCAGCTGATCTCCCCTGACAGGGCCTCCGTACCTGCGGAGCGCCATATTCAGCAGAATAATAATCAGGTTGTCCAGAATCGTGATTAAAAAGGACATGGATCCGATAGATATAATCTGCCTCCAGAGTTTCAAATTTATGTTATCAAAGTTCAAGCGTACCGATATCTTATCGCCGCAAAGCTGCCAGATTACATACACTGCCATACAGCACTGAGAGAAAACAGTTGCCGCGGCAGCTCCTGCAATTCCCATGCCGCATCCGAAAATCAGGATCGGATCCAGAATCACATTAACCAGTGCCCCAATCATCACAGACACCATTCCCTGTTTTGAAAATCCTTGTGCCAAAAGAAACTGGTTCAGTCCCACTCCCAGCAGGGAAGCGATCGTACCCAGAATATAAATCGTAAAATAAGTTTCGGCATATGGATACATTGCATCACTGCACCCCATAGTATAAAGCAGCGGCTTTCTAATCAGCAGCAAAATCACCGTAAGCAGAACAGATATACCTAAAAGCAAAGTCACTGCGCTGCCAAGCGTTTGTTTTGCCCGTTCCTGGTTTTTCTGTCCCAGACTGATACTCATGCAGGACGCACCGCCAATTCCCACCATATACGCGAATGCCGTAACCGCAGTCAGTGCCGGGGCACATATTCCAATACTTGCAAGGGCCGTTTCTCCTGTCCCCGGAATCTGTCCTACAAAAATCCGGTCAACAATACTGTAAAGCAAATTAAAAAACTGGCCAAACATGGCCGGAATCCCCAGCCTGAGAATCAGCTTCCTGATAGAATTTTTCTCCATCAGCTCCGCTGTGTATATGTCATTTTGCACGGAAATCTCTCCTTTTCTCATATGTTATCGTTTTACTTTTCATTTTTATGGATACTCCGTTAATTTGGAATATCATGTCGTGTCATAGGAAAAGCCAGCGAAGGCACAGTATCTTCCCCACTGTAATTCTTCACTGACTTTTTGTTTCATGATTCAAATTCATATTTAAGAACTTCGCAGTTTTTTACGCCAAATGCCGCAAATTCCGCATTGGTCATCTCGTAAAAATAAGATTGCACCACTCTGGCAATCCCATTGTGAGCAACCAGAATATAGGTTTTCTCCCCAGATTCTTCCTTGATCTCATCCAGCAGATTATAAATTCTCTGGGCAAGATGGAGCATGGACTCTCCGCCTTCATACCGGCTGCAGAAGTCTTCTTTTGCTTTCTTAAATTCCTCACCATCTCTGGCGGTAGATTCCCATTTTCCGAAGTTTTGTTCTTTCAGACGAGGCTCCACCCGGGCCGGAATTCCGGTAATCTCAGAGATATGCCGGGCTGTTTCTGCCGCGCGCACCAGCGGAGAATACAGGATTTCATCCGCCTGAATTCCTGCTTCAAGGATCTTCTTTCCCGTTTCTACTGCCTGCTGATGACCATATTCTGTCAGCTCAATATCTGTGGCGCCGCAGATTTTATTTTCAACGTTCCACACGGTCTGTCCGTGACGAACAAAATATACACATCCCATACCGGCTTATTTCACCTCAACAAGCTCGATCTGGAAGTTCAGTTCTTTTCCTGCCATCTCATGATTTGCATCAAATGTAATATTGGTTTCATCCTTTTCGATGACTTTCACAGGAACCGGCTGTCCTAACTGATTATACAGATAAACCTGCTGTCCCACTTCCAGATCTTCAGATCCCGGAAGCTGTTCGATCTTCATTGGAATGATCGCGTTTGGATCCGGCATACCATAAGCTTCTTCCGGCATCAGATGAACATTCACTACCTGTCCGACTTCCATATCTGCTACCGCTTTGTCAAATCCCTGAATCATCTGTCCTGCTCCGCAGATAAATTCCAATGGTTCTCCGCGGTCATAAGAAGAATCAAACTGAGTTCCGTCATTAAATGTGCCTTTGTAATGGGTCCTGCAGGTTTTTCCTACATTACGTCCGGTAAACGCAGGCTGATGGGCTCCGCATCCACCTCCGCAGCTGCCGCCGCAGGAATGGCCTTCACCGTGATCTCCGCAGCTGTGTCCTTCTTCGTGATGATGATCACAATTTGCTCCTGTGGAAATCAGTTCACCTTTTAAATAAGCTTCCACTGCTTTATCTGCATTTCCTTCTGCTCCGGAACACAGTTCAACCCCTGCTTTGGTCAAAGCAGACTGAGCGCCCTCACCAATGCCGCCGCAGATCAGTACATCAACATCCTGTTCTGCCAGAAGTCCGGCTAAGGCTCCATGGCCAATACCGTTAGATCCGATCACTTTACTGGAAATCACTGTGTTATCTTCAATTTCATACAATTTAAAAGATTCTGTTCTTCCAAAATGCTGAAAAATATTTCCATTATCATATGCTACTGCTATCTTCATTTTACATACTCCTATTGTTATATTTACACCGCAGTTAAGCCGTGTCTGATAAGATTATACAACGAAACGAAAACATTATAAAGGAGAATTTCAAATATCTGTTCTCTTCTGCCTGCCATCCTGAAAAGCCTTTTTTATTTTCTGCAGTGCCCGGTGATATCTTTCCTGATTTCCCGAAGAACACGCAAACCGGCCCATTGGCTCCAGCAGCTGCCGCAGTTCTTCTTCCTTTCTGCTCCTTGTACACACCAAATAAATTCCACCATCGTTTGTTCCCTGACCATGCCCGGCCATATGCTCTAAAATCTGGATTTTATTTTTTTCATCCAAATGACTGGCTCCCTGCAGGCAAGAAATCATATGTATACTATCATCTTCGATCGGATCTCTGATCTTCTGCAGAACCTCAATCAGATTTCCAATCAAAACCCCGTATTCTGTCTGATCGCTCTCTTTCTCCAACTGCACAAAGATTTCTTTGATTATCTCACGGCGCCAGCGATTTTTCGAAATTTCTGTAATATGAAGTGACCGATATTCCTGATACTTTCTGGTGTCGTCATGACACATATGAAATTCCAGACCATTGTATTCTTTAAAAAATGCTTTCGCTTCCAGAATGTCCATATTTCATCCCCTTTGGTTTACTGGAATGAGGTCAACTATAATTTATGAAATACCGGTTTCATATTTTCGAATGTACAGAATTTCTGATATCCCAGCTCCTTCAGCATTTCTTTTGTTTCTTCTATGTAGGCTCCCAGATGTTCCGGTTTATGGCTGTCGCTGCCAATGGTTATGATTTCACCGCCCAATTCTCTATATAACTTCAAAATATGTTTTGACGGCATGGTATCAGTCAGGCCGTACCGGTGAGATGAAGTATTCACTTCGATTCCTTTGCCGTCCGCAATGACCTGTTTTAATATTTCTTCCACCATCGGCTTGATCTTTTCAAATGGATACACACCGGCTTCGTCATAACGTGCAATCAAATCCATGTGCCCAAGGACACTGTAATCTTTATATTTCTTGATAACTTCCAGCATTTCCGCATAGTATTTTTCATTGTATTCTTTCTGTGTCCGTCCTCTCTGAAAATCCTTGGTCCAGAATTCTTTGTCTTCCACCTGATGAATGGATAAGATAATAAAATCATAGGTATAACGATCATAGAGCGCCTGAAATTCCGGAATCGTATGGGTCTGGATTCCAAACTCCAGTCCTGTACGTATCTTGATTCTGTCTCCATACTGCTGCTTCATCCGGTCGATTTTCTCCATATATTTCGGATAATCTACATTGGCAAAAGGCTCTCCATCCCGATACGGAATCTCTTCTCCGCAATCCCAGTCCAGTTTGATTCCATAATCCACATGATCTGTGAAGCAAATCTCGTCCAGTCCCATTTTAATGGCATCCTCAATGACATCTTCCATTGGATAAACAGAATCATCACTAAATTCTGTATGTACATGATAATCCGCTAACATCATAATTCCCCTTCCTGATTTTTGTTTTCCAGTTATCATTATAGCGTACTAATATATGAAAAAACTATCAGATATGAACAGAAAATGATAACAATCTTTCAGGATGATTCTTCACTTTTCTCCTCTGTCTGCTGCATTCCTGTTTCAAATGAACTTACAAACTTTCTCATACTTTTTCTCGCAATTTTCATTGCTTCCACCGTGTCTTCTGCCTCTTTGATTTTCTTCTTTAATTCTTTCTTTTCCTTTCCATCTGCCTCGTCTGCTTTTAATCTCAAATCTACAAGACCTTTTTCGATCTCGGCAATTTTCTCTACATACTGCTCCATGACACTGTTAGAATATTCAAGATCATGCTCATCATTAAGGAAAATCTCTCTGACAGAAACCAGAAGCTTCGCGGACTGCAAAATAGCTTCTTTTTTACCTGCTATACTGACTGCTCCGACCGCTCCGCCTACGCCAGCGCCAACTCCTAAACCAAGAGCAGCGCCGCCGCCGACAATGGCTATCGTTCCGCCTGCCATTCCCAGGCCTCCTGCGGCAATGGCTCCGCCTCCCAAATAGGCAAGACATGCACTGGTCAATGCTGCTCCGCTTAATCCCGCAAAGTTTGATCCGACCAGAGCAACCGCGATCGTTGGTGCAAAAGCACCTGCGGTTGCTATCGTTGTAATCGTAATTCCCGCAGCAATCGCTAAGGAAGTAAGCGCTGTTTTCAGCACTTCATTTAATTCTCTGATAACCTTTTTATAACATTTTCTGAGGCGTTTTACATATCCATCCACATAACATTCTTTGCTGAAGTATTGATCGAGATATTTATCTCCTTCCTGCTCTTTATAACCAAACAAAGCATTCTGCAGTGTTTTATATTTTGCCGTTGGAACCTCAATTCCTTTTTTATTTTTTTCAACACTAAGCGGATAATATGGTTCAAATAACATAGCTTCTAACAGCACCAGCCGAAACCAGATATTATTGGCTTTTTCCTTTTCAATCAGGTTCAGCAGCTGCTTTTTTGAATACCATTTAATCTGCGCTCCTTCTACCTGAGTAAAGCTGGAAAATGCATTTCCAATGTAATCCTTCCATTCACTCAGCCATTCCATTTTTAACTGCTTTATTTTCTCACCGTTCACAGGAATTTTTGTCTGCTGAATGTCATTCAATGTCTTTAAATATTCCAGATTATATAAAATCTCTGTCTGCTCCAGAGTTAATCCAAACTTATTTACTTCCATATCCTTTCCCATCCTCCCATAAATCCGATTATCTTCATCTGTATATGAAAAACGTTTTATTTCCTCGTACATTTTTCTGATTTTCTTTACATTCCTTGCTTTGACGCACCAGGAAACATCTTCTCCTATTGCGAGAGCAAAGCGCCCTACTCCAACATAATTTATGGAAACCCAGAATTTTTGTGTCGCCGCTGCCGAAGCCACATCGACTGTTGTAAATACTCCTGTGGCGATTGTTAACATTCTGCTGATTGTCGGATTATTTGCAGGTAACACATCTTCCCATTGAATTTTCTTAAAATCACCAAGCTGCGTGATCTTTTGATTTTTTAGCTCCGCAGCCAGATGCCTTATAAAATAAAAAGTTCTGACAATACATTCATTCGCAATAACGGGAACTGCCTGGCGGCCAAGTTCTGCTGCCGCTCCCAGTTCGCCCCGCAAATCCATTTTCAATACTGTATCTTTTATGATCGTTCCGTTTTCATTGCGTTTCGCCAATAATGTGCCGTTAAATAATCTGGATAAAAATGATGATATGCCATTATCCTGAATCTTCAAATTTCTAAATATCGGAAGAACCGATAGTTCTTTTGCCATTGACAGTAATGGACCGGGAATTCCCGTACCTCCGCTAAGGCCCGCTGTATTCCCTGATCCTGCCATATCACTTACCAGATGGAAAAACCAGATAATAGTACCATTTATTATTTTTTGTGATGTATCTTTTCCTATGAATACCCTGCTCTTTTCCGGAATCTCTCTTATAATAAAAGTCCCATTTTCATCTGTTCCATATGATTTATAAGTAAACTGTGTCAAAAGAGAAAAGGCAAGACCCACAATCGTCGGATGATGTGCAAAATCCCGCAAATGATGCTGCAGTCCTCCTCCAAAATCCGGGGTATTTCCATCTGAAGGAAGCAGAAACTTCTTCTCTAAAAATTTTACTGATGCTTTCAGGTCATCTTGCTCACATCCCAGCATAGATGCTGTCTTTTTTACAAAGCTTTCCACTTTTTCACTTGCAAAATCGCGTCCACGTTCTAAATCAAACTCTCCTACCCAGAAAATATCCAGCATGCTGCACATCAAGCCTGATGCAGCTGAAATAATGTAATCAAAAGAATCTGCCTGACTCGACAATTGTTTGATTTGTCCATCCAAATCATAAATTACCCGGTCAAGGTCAAATTGATCTGATCCTGTATTTTCGTCATATGGGATTAATTGAATCTGCAGGTCTTTTTTGTTCTTCATATTCCCCCTCCTTCTGAAATTTACAGCAAAAACAGGTCTCTATTGTGATATATCCTGTTTATAATATACCATAACAAAGACCTGCTTTATATTCATATTTTCTCTTATGAAAACCCTTCGCAGAATTATCGGCTATATAAAATTTAATTTTATCCAAAAAGTATTTTTATTTATAGATTTATAAATTCTTGTTATTTGTTTACTAATCTAATATAATAATATTTAAATAATATACAAATGAGGTGATTATCGATGAAACCATTACTTACCACCGATCAACTAATTGCTCATATGAAATCAAAAGGTATCACATTCAACATTATCTCCGAACATGATGCAAAAGTTTTTCTTATGGAAAATAATTATTATATGAAATTGGCATCATACAGAAAAAATTATCCCAAATATCTCACTGGCAGCAAGATTGGACAATATATCAATCTTGACTTTGCATATCTTAAGGAACTGTCTACAATTGATATGTACTTAAGATATCTTATCATTCATATGTGCCTCGATTTAGAACACTCCCTGAAAGTATCACTAATAGCTCATGTTGAAAACACCCCCAATGAAGATGGTTATGAACTAATTCGTAGATTTATCGGCTATACAAATTCACGCGGGCAAGCTCAAAATGAATATATTTTGGAAAAAATACGTGGGCATAAATCCAGCGATTATTGCAAAGATCTGATTGATAAATATTATCCCTATTTTCCTGTTTGGGTTTTTGTAGAATTAATATCTTTTGGTGATTTAACTTACTTAATAGCATTTTATGACAACATATATTCTGACTCAATTGTTAATAATAAATTTATGAATATTATCCGGGATATACGAAATGCAGCAGCCCACAGCAGCTGTCTTATAAACCAGTTATTTAAACCACATAATCCTGGCTGGCAAGTGGATTCCACCATATCAAATTACATCAAAACCATTCCTGATATTTCACCTGCTGTCAGAAGAAAGAACCTTAATTATCAAGTTGTATATAACTTTATAATTCTGCTTTATGTATATGATCAGGTTGTTCCGGAAGGAAAAGCGAAGCAGCGACGTCACAAGGAAATAAAAGATTTATTTAATATTCGTATGATTTCTCATAAAGATTATTTTCAATCTAATAATAAAATAACCGGTGTCTATAACTTTGTGAAAAAAGTTGTTGACAGTCTTTCTTAATATACATATAATATCAATAGAATTGAAAATGGTTTACCATTTTGGAAGGAGTGACATATCTGCAAAGAGTTGTTGCTCCTGATTTTTTAATCAATCTATTTCTCCTTCCATGTTTTCATTATTTTCTTTTCTGCATAACTGTTCATCATGTTCGGTCTCTGTTTATGTTTTCCCTGCTTTTTATTATTTTCTAAGCTTTCTGGCACACTATCACAAAACTTATCATCTCTATCCCCAACAAGATCATAAAAAGAATCGTTGCTTCAGGAATTGTTCCAATAAATCCCGCCAGCAGCACCATAAATCCCGGCACCACATATTTCCGTGGATGATGCCACAAGTCACTCTCTGTTTTCCATTTTCGGATGGGATAAAACCACTCCAGAAGAACAGCGCATATGGCACTTTGCAGCGAAAAACAGACAGCTGTTATGAACATCCATACAGTGACCCCTCCCGCCTGAATCTGCCAGCTGCAGAGAAAGATCATGTCTGCTGTCACATTGCAGGAAAAAATAAACAGGCAGTAAGGACTACAAAACGTCTGCTTCTGTCCCGGCAGAACCCGAACCGCTTGTTCCAGAGAACGATCACAGGACAATAAAATGCAAATTGGTGTATTAAGTGTTAAAACAGCAAATCCGATCAGAACAGCAAACATACTCTCCATTTGTCTGAAGATCATCGGCAGTATACAGGCTGCGCACCACATGATTCCTGTATTTGCCAGATAATTTTTGTGATCTTTTAAATATCGAAGGAAATAGCACCGCACAGAACCATGCCGATGTGTTTTCGGCGTCCGTTTCTTTTCCCCTTCCGGCCCGTAAAAAGAATAGGCGTCCGTATTTTGCAGCAATGACAGAGCTGTAACTCCAATCATCAGCAGCATACCTATGAACCAATTTTTGTTCCATCCAAGAAAAATCACCGCTGCTATCCCTGCGGCGCATAGAATACCTGCAGCGTGATATTTCTTAAGAGAAAAGATAACTGCAGTCACCAATACTGCGTTTATCATACAGAAAATCGTATGTATGATTTCCTGCCATTCCTGTTCTGACACTGCCAGAATCACCGCCAGTAAAACAGCGGTTCTGGAAAAAATCGTATACAGGCCAAGGGCTGCGGTATAGGCAGAAACAAATTTTTTCCCGTCCAGAGGAAGCATCATCATATTCTGCATCTGGGCAGCTTCGGCCTCCGCCGCCAGAACCTGCCACATAACGCCGGCAGTCAGAAAGCTTATCATAAAATACAGGATAGACGGAGCGATTGTTATACTGATTTCCGCCTGATGCAGTCCCCAATATAAAATGAAAATCACAAATAGATTCCGCAGGGCTCTCTCATATTTTGCTCCAAATAATTTTTTTGCGTAACATTTAAATATCATTTTCATAACGCAGCGCCTCCCGGATTTTTGCGGCGTCTATCTGTTCCTTTTCAAACGTCTGCCGGATCCGTCCTTCTTCCAGAACAAAAACACGGTCTGAGGTCATCGTGATGCTTTCCAGTATGTGAGAGGAAAATAGGACAGTTCCATATTTTTTATAGCCTGCAATCTGCTGATACAGATATTCTGTACTTTGAAAATCCAGCGCTCCCACCGGCTCATCCAGAAGCAGGAGTCTGGGTTTCAAAGCAAATGCCGTGATCAGGAATACTTTTTTTCGACTGCCAGTGGAAAGATCTTTGATCAGCGTTTCCGCATGGTTTTCAAAATGAAAGCCATGGATCAAATCTGTTACGTCCGGTATTTCTCTTCCATAAGCCCCAAAGACATAAGACAGGTACTCCCAGAATGTAAAATATTGAAATGCATTGTCTTCGGCAAATACCGTATAACGGCATGTTTTAAAGCTGCTTTCCCTCGGTTTTACAGGTGTATTATGAAACCAGATGCCTTCACAGCGATACGAAGGCAGAAGACCGGACAGGACCTTTAAAAATGTTGTCTTTCCTGCTCCATTTAATCCGATCAGCCCGGTCACCTCGTTTTCATATAATTTTAAAGATAATTCTGATAACACCTTCCTGTCTTTTTGATACCACGCACTCAGGTTTCTGATTTCCAGAAGAGGGCATTTCATACTACCTGCCTCCTTTATGATTCTTTTCTTTCTTCCACGTGGTATATGCAGAATATGCGAAGACAATTCCCATGGCAAGATAGAAAATTATCATTTCAAAGTTCCCGGATATCACACATACGACTGCACATACAAACCAGATCAATGCTAAAATTCCCCGAATATATACATGTCTCATCGTGTTTCCCTCCTTTTCGCTCTTTCCTTTTTCTGTCTTTATCATACTCCGGAAACTGCAGCTCTGCGGGAATGTCCGCAATCAGCAGGTTTTTGACCATGAAAAAACCACAAGACCGTTCATTCTGCCTCGTGGTTTGTAAATCTTATGTTTCAACGGATACAGCCTGATAAGAGAGGGTTGCGACTGCGTAAAATGTATCTTCTGTATGGGAAGTCTGTACCATGCCTTCATATTTTTCAGCTGCGGTCTGGGCGCTTTTTAATCCCCATCCATGCAGTCCGTTTTCTTCCTTTGTCGTTTTTAAGCTGCCGTTTTCCTGTTTTAATGTGGTCTCAAGACCATTCTCTATTTTTATGACCAGCATCTGATGAATCCGGCGGATTGTCAGCCGGATCCATTTTCGCTCCGGGTCTGATGCCTGCCCGGCCGCTTCCAGCGCATTGTCCAGCAGATTGCCGAGAATCGCACACAAATCAACGCTTTTTATGTTCGTATGTTTTGGGAATTCCACCTGCACTGTAAATTGAATATCGTTGTCTTTTGCTGCCACTGCCTCGCTGTTGATCAGGTAATCTACCGTTTCATCTCCCGTCCATACAGTGTCTGTCATTTTCCGAACCGGCGCCTGCAGTTCGTCAAGGTACTCAACTGCCTCTTTTGTTTTCCCGCGGGAGAGAAACTGCCTCAGAATTCCAATATGATTATGGAAATCATGAAATAGTTTTGCATTCATTTCATAGGCCCGGTTCAATGTGATATAATCCCGCTCTAATAACTCCGCCTGCTCTGTTTTTAATTTTGCCAGTTCTTTCTCCATTTCATATTGTCGTCTCATATTATAAATCAGCACTGCCATCATAAAGACAAGCGCCAGAATCATCCACATATCCAGCGTCTCATCCTCAATAAACAAAGTCTTTTGTTCCGTTAGAGTCACAATTCCGAGAAAACCTGCTACACCAATCGCAGAAGCTATGCGAAATCCTGCTTTCGCCGTCATATCCTGCTTTCTGGAAAGATATAGAATCAGAAGTATTAAAATGACATAAAATATCCAGACTGCAGTCTGTCCCTGCTTCATCTGAACGTCCAGAAATCTGCTGGAGTGAAACAGCACGCCCAGCCACGCGGAAACCAGAAACTGCCAGAAGGCTGCCGCAATTTCATAAAAAATCCCAAGAAAAAGACTGAGTCTCGTATCTGTATGCTGCAGCTGTCTGGAACAGATTGTAATCCAGACAGCTTCCAGTGCAAAACGATAGAATTCCGGCAGGCTCGTAAAATGGAAAATCAGACAAATCACTGTCATGCCGGTCCCCGCTGCCGTTATAGTCTTCAGACTTAATCTTTCTGTCGACAGGATTCGTGAAATGAGATATAAACCTGCCGCAGCCCGCACCCATGCTGCTGCAATATTTGAGATAATAAAAATCCAGTCTGTCATATGTGCATCCCCCAGTATCGATTGATCTGTTCCTTTACTTTCTGCAAATGTGAGCGGCTGATGGAAAGAGAAGCTCCATTTTTCAAGACCGCCATTCCGTCTTTTATCTGCATAATATGGATGAGATTGACAATGCAGCCTCTGTCGATATAAATAAATTCCTCCGCATTCAGTTCGTCATAAACCTGTGCCAGACTTTTGCGCACTTTTGAACTGCCGTTTTCCGTTACAATATTTGCGTTTTTTCCGTCACGATCAATATAATAAATCAATTTATAAGGAATTTTCTCCAAACGACTGCTGGTTTGAATGATGTAATTTCTTCCTTCTTCCAGTTCGATCAGTTTCACTGCATCTTTGATCGCGGATGGAAGCCGTTTGTCGATGTCATCTTTTGGCACATAGCGAAACACTGACAATTCAAATGCATCAATTGCGTATTCGATATGGGATGTTATAAAAATAATTTTTATGCTTGGAAGAAAGGGTTTTATTTTTTCTGCAATCTCCATGCCGCTGCTTCCCGGCATTTCAATATCCAGTAAGATCAGATCATAGAAAAAATGGTCTTCTGTGATATCATACAGTAAATTGTCGCTGGTGGTATACTCTTCTATTTCTCCGGTGCTGCCGCACTGCCTTAAGCAGTCTTCTGTAATTTCTCTATGCAGCCTGACAGCTGCAATGTCATCATCACAAATCGCAATCTTCAGCATTCCGTCACCCCATTTCTCTTTCATCCTTGATATGAAAAAATCCAGTTCTTCTCTGATATTTATTTTACTACACCTGTTATCTTTCCTGCAACATTACAAAAGGACCTGTTCTTCGCAGCCGCAAAGAACAGGCCCTTCTTATACTTTTTTTCTTATTTTAATGCTTCGCTTACTTTTACAAGTTCGTCTCTGATCTTAATATGCTGTGGACAGACTGCTTCGCATTTTCCACATTTGATACATTCTGCCGCAGGCTTTCTTCCATGGGCTCCTACCAGCCATTCTTCCTGATGTTTAGCTGCTGCCACATCTCCGTATAATGTCAGATAGTTCATGGCCGTGAAGGATCCGGAGATTCCAATTTCCTTCGGGCAGACTTTTGCACAGTAATTGCATGTGGTACATGGAATCAACGGAATCCGGTTCAATTCTTCCTGTGCTTTTTTCAGTGTTTCTTTCTGTGCATCTGTAAGTCCATGGAAGTCTTTCATGTAAGATAAGTTGTCTTCCATCTGTTCTACATTGCTCATACCGGAAAGAACTGTAATCAGTCCGTCTAAATTAGCCGCGAAACGGATTGCCCAGGATGCAACGGAACTTTCCGGTTCTGCTTCCTTGAAAATCTTCTGTACAGATTCCGGAGGATTGGCAAGCATTCCTCCTTTGACCGGCTCCATGATAATCACAGATTTTCCGTGGGCACGTGCCACTTCATAACATGCTCTGGACTGAACCGCAGGATTTTCCCAGTCAGCATAGTTGATCTGCAGCTGAACAAATTCCATTTCCGGATGCTGGTTGAGGATTTCTTCCAATTCTTCCGGTGTGGAATGGAAAGAGAATCCCATATGTTTGATCTGTCCGCTTTCCTTCTTCTCTTTGATCCAGTTCCACATATCATAGTCATCAAAATATTTCGTACGGGTCTCACCCAGATTATGAAGCAGATAGAAATCAAAATAGCCTGCTCCTGTCTGCTTCAGAGAAGTATCAAACTGCTGGATGGCCTCTTCTCTTGTCTTGCAGTTGATCCATGCCGCATTCTTTGTTGCCAGCTGGAAACTTTCTCTCGGATAACGTTCTACCAGTGCCTGTCGAATGGCGTCTTCAGAGCCTGCATACGCCCAGGCCGTATCAAAATATGTAAATCCGGCATCCATGAACATATCAACCATCGTCTTTGTCTGTTCGATATCGATCGCTCCGTCTTTCTGCGGAAGGCGCATCAGACCAAAACCAAGTTTTTTAATGTCTTCACCTAAATATCCCATGTCTTTCCTCCTTGCTTTCTGTATTTTCCATTTTTTATTATATTTTCATTTTCCTTGACATGGAATAACCAAAAATGCTACGCTGTATTTACTCAAAGTAAACGCAAAAAGAGGTGACCTTTATACTCAGTCAACAATTGCAGATTTTTCTTCAGGTAGTAGATGCTGGCAGTTTCTCTAAAGCTGCCAAGCGGCTTCTCGTAACACCGGCTTCTGTTATGAAGCACATGAACACATTGGAAAACCGCCTGGGTATGACTCTTCTAAAACGAAGCAATCATGGTATTCAGCTGACAGCTGCTGGAAAATCCTTGTACGAAGATGGAAAAAGGATGTTCGCTGATGCAGAAAATGCTATTGCGAGAGCCAGAAATGCAGAACTTTCAGATGGAATTACCATAAGAGTCGGCTCTTCCCTCCTCAATCCAAGCAGTGTCTTGTCGAATCTCTGGGCACCGCTTCGTGAAAAATATCCCCAGTATAAGTTTCGCATTGTCCCATATGAAGATAGGAAGGAACAGATTCTGTCTGTGATCGGGTCTCTCGGAGAACGAATGGATGTTTTAGTCGGCTGCTTTAATTCCAGAGCTATGCTGAAAATGGCGGATTACCTGCATCTGGGAAATTATCAGCTTTGCGTGGCCGTACCCAAAGGGCACCCCCTGTGTTCCAAAAAGAAACTGTCTCTTCAAGATCTTCACGGAGAACGGCTTGTCATGATCAAAAGCGGAGATACCGAACTTCTGGATTATTTCCGCACTATATTGAATATGACGCATCCTCAAATCATGATCACAGATGCCGGATATTACTATGATATGGATACCTTTAATATGTGCGAACAGACCGGTATGTTTCTTCTTACATTAGATGCATGGTCTGATATCCATCCGTTTTTAACAACACTGCCTGTGCAGTGGGATTATCAGATTCCATATGGAATTCTTTATCCAAAAAATCCTTCCAGCGATGTAAAAAACTTCATAGAAATCATAAAAGAAGAAATCGTTAGGGAAAAATAGATTGCCTATTACGCAGAAAACCACCGGCTCATTCTGCTGCCAGTGGTTTTCTATTTATTATTTTGATTCTATTTTCCTGCGGCCTTTTTCAGCTGCATCATATCTCCATTCTGAATTGCCGGAAGATTTTCCTTAATTTTATATTCCGGCCAGTCCCACCATTTGATTTCCTCTAATGCAGAAATCACTTCATCTGAAAATCGTTTTCTGATTGGTTTTGCCGGAATCCCCCCAACAATCGTATATGGCTCCACATCCTTTGTAACCACCGCTCGGGTTCCGATAATCGCTCCATCTCCAATGGTCACTCCAGCAAGAATGACAGCCTCATATCCAATCCACACATCATGCCCTATTACAATATCCCCTTTGTTATCCCATGCCTGTGTGACATTTTCTTTCAGAAGATCCCATTCTTTAAAAAATAATGGAAATGGATAAGTAGATAATGATGATAATGTATGGTTTGCGCTGTTAAAAAGAAATTTTGCCCCGCACGCAATAGAACAAAATTTCCCGATTTTCAGCTTATCATGATTGATTGGATACTGGTATAATACATTATTTTTCTCAAACAGCACCGGATCATTTACAAAGTCATTATACATCGTAAAATCTCCGACCGTGATATTTGGATTTTGAATGACAGGTTTCAGATAAATGGTCTCTTTATCCCCTGTCCTCGGATATATCAGTTTCTCTGGAATCGTCATATTCACCCTCCTGTAATACTTCATTTACTTTTGATACAACCATTCCAGATAATGCACTGCAGCGTTTCATTGCAATCACCTCTTCACAGACTATTATAGATCAGAAATAATCTGGATTGCAATCTCTTTTGCTTTAGTGCTTGTAACATCTGCTCCATTCGTTTTTCCAAGATAAACACACAAATACTTCCGCTGGCCGGAAACATCCGCAAATCCTGTAAACCATGCGTCTGTCGTAATTCCATTATCTTTCCCCATGCCGGTTTTCCCATAGATTGCAATATCTTTTTCTTTATCCTGTGATGTCAGCATCACCTGCTTTAACCGACTGAGGCTTTCTTTTGAATAAGATGATGTATCCCCAAAGATCCTTTCCATTACTGCCGTCTGCTCTTTTGGAGATATTTTCAAGGATGATTCAATCCAGAATCCAGTCAGTGCCCTGTTATTATTGTTTGTGTTCTGCTTCCCTTCCCAGTCAGAAATATCACAATTCCCATAGGACAACTTGTCCAGTTCTTTCTGCATCCGTTCTTTTCCTATATCGTCAATGACTTCCCTGAAATACCAGACACAGGACACACGAAATGCTTCCTCAAAAGAAATATCCTGATTCCAGCCGCTGTTCCAGAATTGTTCTCCACTCCATTCGCGAACAGAATGATCTGGATCAATCACTCCGTTTTCCAAAGCAGTCAGAGAAGATATGATTTTAAAAGTGGAGCAGGGAGATCGCCGTGCCTGCGCCAGATCCTGATTATATATCTGATAACGATTTTCCTCCGGTTCATAAATGACGGCGGCGCCATTTAACCCGGCAAAATCATCGGACCAGTCTTTTTCCTCAATCTTTGTTCCCGGTTTTTTTTCTTTTGTTTCTGCAGATTTCGAATTGGAAGATTCATGATTTCCGCCGGAACACCCGGTAAAAAGAAAAGGAATCAGGAAGACCAGAAAAATGCCGATGGTTTTCAGCTTCCTGGAATTCATCTTCATTTCTGAAATAATCAATCCTAATAATGTAAAAATAACCCCTAATCCTGACATCCACGTAATCCGTTCGCTAAGAATCAATACTGAAGTGATAACTGTAATAACTGGTGTCATATAGATATAAATACTGGTTTTTACGGCTCCCAGTTTTTTCACTGCAATATTCCAGGTAACAAAGCAAAGCGCAGATGCGCCGAGCCCAAGATATAAAATATTTAATAAATTCTTAGGGTCTGCAAACCCTGTAACATCAAAGCGCAGATCAAAAATCCATGCCGCCGGTATCATAAATAAAATTCCATAGAAAAAAGTTCTTCGTGTTGCCAGAACAACCGGATATCCAAATCCGCTGATCTTCTTTGTTAAAATAGAATAAATCGCCCAGACAGCTGCCGCAAGGATTGCAAGAAAATCTCCCATCGGATTCAGCTGAAGCTTTGCGCCATTTAAACTGATCATAACAGTTCCTGCCATGGCAATGATAAAACCAGCGAAAAAATTAACCCGGAATTTTTCTTCTGAGCCAATAAAAATGTGAGCCAGAATCGCCGTAAAAAATGGTGCAACTGAAATAATCACACCAACATTGGATGCCAGCGTGTAAGTCAGCGCGATATTTTCCAGCAGATAATACAGGCAGATTCCTGACAGACCCGCTGCCGCAAATACGACTTCCTGCTTCCAGCCGGCAGTTTTCAACCATTTCGGACAGATGATCCAAAGGGCAAGAAATCCCATTACAAACCGGAATACCAGGATTTCAATAGGCTTAAATTCCACAAGCAGTATTTTGGTTGATATAAAGGTCGTTCCCCAGATGAGGATTGTAAGCAGCGCAGCTCCATGACCTATGTAATCTTTATTTTTCATCTTTTTCATTTCCCTTCTTTTCTTCTATAAAAGATTTGGCGGTAGGCTCCCGGAGCAACTCCGATCAGGCGGCTGAAATAGTTTGTAAAATGACTCTGGTCTGAAAAACCTGTCTTTATGGCTACTTCTGCCGGTGCCATTCCCTCTCCCAGCATCTGTTTGGCCTGATGAATTCGGATTGTTTCCAGGTATCGATACGGCGTGATGCCTTTTTCCTTTGCGAACGCACGCAGCAGCGTTGATTTGCTAAGCCCCGCATACCTGCTGATTTCTTCCAGGCTGATATGCTCCGAAAAGTTTTCTTCCATAAATCTGCAGGCTTTTTCCACTTCTTCTCTGCATGCCGGAATATTTTTATAAAAATTCGGTTCGTATTTCTCAAACAGAGCTGATAAAACCGTTAAAATTTTTTCTTCTTTCACGAAAGCTTTTTCCTGATCCATTATCATTTCATGTAATAAGCGGAAGCTGCGGATAATTTGTGCATCTGACATAACATGTTTTGAAAATCTTGGGAGTTTTCGTTCTCCGGTCATATCCTCTGACAGATCAAGCATCACCGATTCAGGTATGTTCAGTCCCCTGTAATCAAGAAGATTCCGGCCTTTCTGCGTACAGGCATGATTGTCATAAGGATGAAATATGATCATATCACCTTTTGTGATTATATAGTCTCTGCCGTCACAGGAAAGGCTCCTGCTGCCGTCTTCCATCAGTCCGAATACATAGTGATCATGAAAATGCTCAGGAAAAGGCCGGGCAATGCCTGTCAGACGATATGCTTCCAGCCTCAATGTTTTATCGTATACGATTGTCCTTACTTCTTTCTTCATGTTATCGCTCCTACAGGGGAATATTTTAACATGCGTAGAGAGAAAAGTCTTGTAAAATATCTTCATATATTTTAATCAGAAATTTTTCTTTTTATATCAATAACTTGATTTGTAATTTCTTTATATTTGCAACTGGTATGTTAAGATCTCAATCCACGCTCCCGCGAGGGGAGCGACGCTAAGTATATTACCTAGTATATTCACGAACAGGCATCTCAATCCACGCTCCCGCGAGGGGAGCGACTTGTGCCTGATTTATATTTAATTCCGGGCATTGTTATCTCAATCCACGCTCCCGCGAGGGGAGCGACTGCAAATATAACCAATTATCATTGGTTCATTTTGTTACATATCACTAATTAATTAAATTTATTAATATATCTTATTTTTTATAAGTATATCACGTCCTTTCTATTACTTATTTTCACTCATATATAACGGTGCGACTCTCTCTAGAAATTTCTGATTGCTTATTGTTCGCACCACTTTATATAATTCCAAGAAACAGAAAGAGAATTCCTGAAATAATCAAGACCTTAGATCACCTTGTTTAGTTCCAGTCTTTCGTCTCACTTATTACTTCTACTTCATCTAATATTAGCTCTGACTCAAGAAAAAATTTAATCAGTAATTTACATATTTCCCTAACAGTATTTTCATTCTCTTCTCTCGTAAATCAATTAAATGGAAGTTCTTTCTCGACCTCCTGTATATCATGCGTTTCCTCCGGGGCTCGCCTAATGTATTGATCTATTATATTGCCGGGAATTGGCACATCATGTTCAACCAATAAAGCAATCAATTTTCTGATATCTTTATTTTGTTCTTCAATCTTTTCCAAAGCGGCGGAATACTCTGCTCCTAAATAATCCAGCTGTGCAAAGTATTCACTATCTATCTTATATCCTGTTTTCCTTCGTTTACTCATTGATTTTCCTTTCTCTTATTTATCTTTTATGGCAAACTCTTCCTTTAAAACATACTACCGGTACATTGTTGTCCTTACTTCTTTCCATTGTTCTCTTTCATCTCTTTGAGATTTTTTTCGGCATATGATCAATTCTGCCAATGATTTCTTTCGGGTAAATTCCACAGCCTCTTTTAATTCTCCCACTTCACATGCCTGTAGAGACAGACGCACCTGCAGAAAGAAATCTATTTTTCTGTCTTCCAGAAATGCTTCTGTCAGATTCTTCAATCTGGCATTTTCTATGTGGAAGATCATCCATGATTTCATATTCCGCATAAAAGACAACAATGTGATATGATTCCCTCTATATATTTCTAAATCTTCCATTTCTGCAAAATTTGAAAGAAATTCATAGTTTTCCAAAAACTTAAAAATATAACAGCTTCTGACTTTGGTATGAGATATAAGATATTTCATAATCTCCGGATCAGACACTTCTTCTCTGGAGAGATAAACATTTGGCATCAGCATATTCATTGCATGTGCTGTCTGCTCCCATGGAATAGGAATCGTAAGTCTGGATTTCCCTTCTTTTGTGATTCCTGAAGATATAGGATCCCTTCTTTTCTCTTCTAGCCTTTTCATGAATGCTTTCAGCATCCTTTTATCCTCACCTATATTACAAAATTTTATTTTTCCCTAATTCCCAGAATGCCACTGCGCTTGCTGCCGCCACATTCAATGAATCCACACCATGTGCCATTGGAATTTTTACGGTATAATCACATTCTGCTATGGTTCCTGCCGCCAGCCCATCTCCTTCTGTTCCAAGAATCAGCGCCAGCTTTTCTTCCGCTGCCAGTTCTGGATCATCAATACGAATAGAATGATCACTTAATGCCATGGCCGCTGTCTTAAATCCTTCCTTTTTCAAAATTTCCATTCCCTGATCCGGCCAGGACTGTTTCTTGTCAAAAAATGTCCACGGAATCTGAAAGACCGTTCCCATGCTTACTCTGGCTGCACGCCGATACAACGGATTGCTGCATCCTGATGTCAGTAAAACCGCATCGATATTTAAGGCTGCCGCAGAACGGAAAATCGCTCCAACATTGGTAGGGTTCATAACATTTTCCAAAACTACGATTCTTCGTGCATTTCTGCATACTTCTTCTGCCGCCGGCAGTTCTTTGCGGCGCATGGCGCAGAGCATTCCTCTCGTCAAAGGAAATCCTGTCAGATTTTTAAGGAGTTCAAATTCTCCCGTATATACCGGTATATCTCCACATTGCTCAATAATTTCTCCTGCCTGTCCTGTAATATCCTTTTCTTCCGTCAGGATCGAAAGCGGTTCGTATCCTGCGTCAAGCGCAAGCTTGATTACTTTTGGGCTTTCGCATATAAAGATTCCCGTATCCGGTTCATAATAATGCAGCAGCTGTCCCTCTGACAGCCGAGCGTAAATATCTAATTCCGGTGTCTGCAGATTTTCAATTTTTATAATATTACCCGTACACTGTCCTTTGTTTGTCATCTTCTTTTCAACTCCGTATATTTTTCTTTGCTTCCATATGCTTTTTCTACCGGATATTTCTCATTATTTTTCTTTACTTTGTCTCTTATGATTTCATCCAGATCCAGCCCGCAGGCATCTGCCATCAGAATGCTGTAATTTAATACATCTGCTAATTCTTCCCGTATCTGATCCATCTTTTCTTTACAATATACATCTTCGCCGCTCCACTGAAATATTTCCAGCAGTTCTGCAGCTTCCAGGCTGATAGATATTGCCAGATCCTTTGGGTTATGAAACTGCTTCCAGTTTCTGTCATCCCTGAATTTTAATACCTGATCGATCGTTTCCTGATTCATTTTTCCCTCCTTATTCTGATTTTTATTTTATCATATCCCGGTATAAGAAAAAACTCCTGACCTTCCTATGATACATTCTTCAAAAAACTGATTTTCAGAAGAATCTTTCATAGTTGGTCAGGAGTTTTGTTTTATCCGAGCAGTGAAACCGACATCATCGAAAGCAGTGGGATTGTCACTGCTGACAGCACTGTAGTAACTGTAAATATTTCCGATGCATATCTGGCATCTCTTCCATATTTCTCTGCAAACATAATGGTTGTTGCTCCTGCCGGACAGGCGGTTGCAATAAAGACCGTGAAAGAAATATAAAATTCCAGATGCATCAAATACAAGACTGCTACACTAGTCAGCGGAAACAGCAGAAGCCTTACAAAACTTACAGAATACAGCCTTACATTTTTCAGACTTTTTAAAATATTAGTCCGGGCAAGATTGGATCCTGCAACGATCATTGCCAGCGGTGTATTCATATCTGCTATCATCTGAACCGGTTCTGACACAATTTCCGGAAGATGAATCTGCATAACAAAACAAAAAACACCGATAAATACGGAAAGGATCGCCGGAGAGACCAGATTCTTCCACGCGGATTTTAAATCACTTCCGCCTCCCATGATCCAGACGCCATTGGTCCACACCAGAATGTTAAATACTGTAACATAGGCAGTCAGATATAATACGCCTTCTGCCCCCAGAATTCCATCTACCAGTGGAATTCCAATAAAAGAACAGTTGGAGTAGATCGTACTCATCTTTTCCACAGAAAGGCGGTGGTCATCTCCTTTATAAATAATATTAGCCAGAACGATCATGATGATAAATGCGATGATCGAAGCCAGCAGTGTCCATAATAATCCGTAAAAGAATTCTATATTAAAATCCATCTGATATGACTGGAAGATCAGAAGTGGAGATACCAGCATCAGCAGTAAATTGGACATTTTCTTCGTGGTATTTTCATCAATCAGCCCTGTTTTGCAGGCAATCACACCTCCCATCATGATAATAAACATTTCAACGATTTTTTCTAATACAACAGCATTCATAATATTTTTCAAATTCCTCCCAATTTTTAGTCTAAGGCATATTTTACCACCAGTTGTATACATTAGACAATATTTTTCTGCAGCATAATACAAAAAAGTGCAGAAAAATCTTTTTCTGATTTCTCCCTGCACTTTTAAGAAAAATTTTTTATGCGAGAATTTTTGCCGCTGCCATAGACAATAAAGGAATCGTCACTGCCGATAAAATAGTGGTGACCGTAAATATTTCTGAGGCATATCTGGCATCTCTTCCATATCGTTCTGCAAACATAATCGTGGTTGCTCCTGCCGGACAGGCGGTTGCGATAAAAACAGTAAATGCAATCTGAAACTCCAGATGCATCAGATACAATGGAATCACGCACAGAATCGGAAACACAATCAGCCGTATCAAACATACAAAATAGAGTCTTTGATCTTTCAGACTGCTTCTTAAATCGGCCTGGGCAAGATTCGCGCCTGCAATGATCATTGCCAGAGGAGTGTTCATATCTGCCACCATCTGAATCGGCTCTGACACGATTTCAGGAAGACGAATCTGCAGCAGAAAACACAGTATACCAACAAAGACGGCTATGATCGCCGGTGAAATCAGATTTTTCCATGCAGATTTTAGTTCTCCGCCTTCTCCCATGATCCAGATACCATTGGTCCATACCAAAATATTAAACACCGTAAGATATGCCGTAAGATAAAAGACTCCCTGGGAGCCCAAAATGCCATCTACCAACGGAATTCCGATAAATCCACAGTTGGAATAAATAGCTCCGACTTTTTCCACCGGTATCCTCTCATCTTTCCCTCTAAACAAAACCCCGGAAAGAACGATCATAAAAGCAAACGTTGCCACAGACGCCAGAAAAGTCCACAAAAGTCCCAGAAAATATTTCATATTAAAATCAATCTGATAGGACTGGAAAATTAACAGAGGAGAAATCAGCATCAATAAAAGATCTGACATCTTCTTGGTTGTATTTTCATCCACCAGCCTTGTCTTAAAAGCAGTAAACCCTCCTATCATAATAATAAACATTTCAATGATTTTCTCAACGACTACACCCGACATTTTTAATTCCCTGAATACGCCTTTCTATCTAATTTTATCATTTCTCTACGCTATATTGTATCACCCGTACTTTCCTTGTGTAACCTCTATCTTGCTTTTCTTACCAAAAAATCCAGAAGAAAATCTCAACATAAGATTTCTTCTGGGTTTTTCTTTTTCAAATTTATCCTAAATATTTATGAAAGAATTCTTCTATCTTATCAAAAGGAATAATATCTGTCTGATCATACAGGTCCGTATGAACTGCATCCGGAATGATCATCAGTTCTTTATTATCTCCTTTCAGTTTTTTGAATGCGTCCTTGCTGAAATAACAGGAGTGTGCTTTTTCTCCATGGATCATCAGCACTGCGTTGCGGATTTCATCACTGTAGCTTAAAATCGGCATATTCATAAATGAAAGTGCAGATGTCGTATTCCATCCATCGTTGGAATTTAAAGAACGTTTGTGGTATCCGCGCTCTGTTTTATAATAGTTATAATAGTCTTTTACAAAAAATGGCGCATCCTCCGGGAGAGGATCTACGACTCCTCCGGCTCTTTCATAACTTCCATTTTTATAATCTTCGATTCTCTGGGCGTTCAGTGTTTTTCTGAGTTCATAACGTGCGTCTGCATCCATTGAATCAAAGTATCCCTGCGCATTCACACGGCTCATATCATACATAGTGGAAGTTACCGTTGCCTTAATTCTTGGATCATTTGCCGCCGCATTCAGAGCCATGCCGCCCCATCCGCAGATTCCGATGATTCCGATACGTTCCGGATCTACATTTTCCTGTACAGACAAAAAGTCGACTGCCGCAGAAAAATCTTCTGTGTTAATGTCCGGAGACGCTACATAACGAGGCTCACCGCCGCTCTCTCCCGTATATGATGGATCAAAAGCAATTGTCAAAAAACCTCTTTCTGCCATAATCTGCGCATAAAGTCCGGATGCCTGCTCTTTCACCGCTCCAAACGGTCCGCATACTGCAATTGCCGGAAGTTTTCCTTCTGCGTTTTTTGGCTCATACAAATCTGCTGCCAGTGTAATTCCATAACGATTATGGAATGTTATTTTACGATGATTAACTTTCTCACTTTTTGGAAAAACTTTGTCCCATTCCTGTGTTAATGTTAATTCTGCCATTTTACTTTTCCTTCCTTTCCTTTTTATCTGATTTTTCGTTCTTTTTCCATCTGGTAAACTAAGAAATCAAGGCAGTCCACCTTACTCTGGCTTTCATGAAGCTGATCCATCAAATGGCACCGGTAACATCTGAGAGACCGGATCACATCCTGAGTCCGTCCGGCTTCATACATACGGCAGATATCTTTCATCTGCCGTTCGCTGCATCCGGCATCTTTAAGATTTTGAATGATATCCTCCATTTTCTTCATATGGACCTCCTCCTTTCTTTTTATGCCTTTATTATAGGCTCTTGCATTCTTTTCCGCTAATGGTTATTATTTATATCATGATATGAATTTTGGAAATATCGCAGAAAGGCGGCGTACTATATGGAACTTCGAACACTTCGCTATTTTCTTGCAATAGCAAGAGAAGAAAATATGACCCGGGCAGCTGAGTCTCTTCATGTCACTCAGCCGGCTTTGTCAAAACAAATGAAATCTTTGGAACACGAACTGGGGAAAAAATTATTTATCCGGCACAGCTTTAATATCCAGCTGACAGAGGAAGGCATTCTGCTTCGAAAACGAGCAGAAGATCTGATTCGGATGGCAGATAAGATTTCTCAGGAATTTCTCTCTCTGGATGATATTACCGGAGGAGAACTGTATCTCGGACTTGCAGAATCTTACCAGATTCGGTATCTGGCCAGAGAAATCCGGAAATTCAAAGAATCGTATCCTTCTCTCCACTATCATATTACCAGCGGGGATACCGAACAGGTAACAGAAAAGCTGGACAAAGGTCTTCTTGATTTTGCTGTTCTCGCAGAAGAGCCGGACCCTGCAAAATACAACTGTATCTGTTTCCCAGAGTCTGATACATGGGGACTTGTAATGCCTTTGGATCACCCTCTGGCAAAGAAAAAAGCCATCCATCTGGATGACTTGACCGGCGTTCCTCTCTTTTGTTCCGAACAGGGCTGGACAACAGAAATTACCCGCTGGGCCAATGGCCGTATCGATGAGCTTCATCTGGAAGGATCTTTCCGGCTTTCCTACAACGGATCTATTTTTGCAAGAGAAGGACTCGGATGTCTCCTTACTTATCAGTATCTGATCAATACCAGTCCTGAAAACGGCCTCGTCTTTCGTCCTTTAGCTCCGAAACTTGAAGCTCATATGTATCTGATCTGGAAAAAATATCAGATTTTTACGCCTATCGCAGATCGATTTCTTCAGGAGATCCGCCGTTCATTTCAGACTCCGTAATCTCCATGCGCATAAAACGCACATTACTGCAAAAATCAGGCACATCGGCAGAAAATTTTCCATAAAACTCCCCTCTCCCGTGATCCATCGGTATGCCCAGGACGCTGGGAAAAGACCGCCCGCCATTCTGAGCGTCTTTGGAAGATAACCTGCCGGAAACATAATACCAGACAGCATAATGGACGGCAGAAATACCATCTGTGAAACCATTGGAATTTTTGCCTGATCCAAAATCCCGCACCCGATCGCAGCGCCGATGCTTAAAGATACCGCAGCAAATACTATTACTTTTCCAAAATATTCTGCCAGATGTTCCGGCAGAGATACATCAAAAATCACAGGCGCTGAAAGGCAGATGATCCCACTCAAAATCATCAGATGTATCAGCGAGGCAGCGGCAGAGGAAAGAACTCCATAAGACATCGGAATCTGTCCTGCCTTGTACATTTTCCTGATATCCGTTCTATAAATTTCTCCCAGGGAAGGCGGCATTCCGATCACAGCGCCCATACAAACTCCCATGATGGTCATCGTCGGAATCAGAGTTTCTTTTGTCCACGGCATAACTGACAGAAAGATTTCACCAACCAGCACAAAAAATAAAAGAGGTACAAGGTAACACGTAATCAGCATATTTTTACTGCGAAGATCCATTTTCCACTGCAGGATAATTCCATAAAAAAATCTTCTCATCATTTTTCTTCTCCTTTCATCAGTTCCATAAAATGCTGTTCCAGAGATCCCCGGCTGATCTGCATGTCCTGGATTTTAAGCTGTCTCTTTTTACAGTCTTCCAGAATCTTCAGCACAGATCCTTCGATATCCTTCGCCTCATACTTTTTTATCCCTTCTGCTGTCGTAATCTGTATCTGATAACAAGCCCCTGTTTTTCTGGATAATTCCTCTACAGTCCCGCAAAAAAGAACATTCCCCTGGTACAGAACCATGATCCGGTCACAGAGGTCTTCTACTTCCCGCATATCATGGCTTGCCAGAAGAATGGTTTTTCCCCTTTGCTTTAACTGACGGATTTGTTGATGCAGAAGGATCTGCCCTTCGACATCCAGACCTGCTGCAGGTTCATCCAGAAATATAAGATCCGGATTTCCAATCAGAGCCAGCGCAAGATGAAGCCTTCGTTTCTGTCCTGTGGACATTTCATGATATATTTTTTCTTCCAGTTCACAAATTCCCATTTCTCTTAGGATTTCATTATCTTTTCCGATTTTTCTCCATCCGGCGATCAGTGAAACTGCTTCTTTTCCTTTAATATAGGAGGGAAGTGACGCTGATTGAAGCTGGATTCCAATGGTTCCCTGTATTTCTATGATACCGGAATCATAATCTCTCAGCCCTTCCATACATTCCAGCAGCGTTGTTTTGCCTGCTCCATTCATTCCAAGAATTCCAAAAATCTCTCCCTGATAAATCTGCAGATTCAGGCGGTTTAATACCTTGTGATTTCCATATTGTTTGTCCAGATCTTTTATCGTTACGACCGGATTCATTCTTATCCCTCCTCAAAAGGATTTATTCCCTGCTTCATAAACCAGGCCTCCAGTGCTTTTCCTAAATATTCATTTGCCGCTGCCTGCCTCTGTCCCCATTGGTTTCCAATTTTATTTTTACCGCCAAATGAAACTAACTGCGGAAGCATTTCCAGATTGCCATCTATAAATTCCATGATCAGATTCCAGAATTCTTTGGCTGTCTCTTCTGCCTCTTTACTGTCATATGGAATTTCCTTTTCTTTCATACTGACCGCGTGATCGATCACTCTTTGAAATCTCTTCATAAAACTCAGACCGCTTTTCTGATCAAAACGTTTTCTGATATAATTCAGCATCTCATCATCAAAATATTTGATCAGCCAGTAATAGTCATTTTTCATTCTGAGGTTTACGATAATATCGGCATATTTTTTAAAATCAACTGCATCCATCTGCATGACTTCCTGTTTCAGAGCTTCCATGGCAGTCAGCGACTGTGACAGCCTTTGAATCTCCTCTTTTAACTTTGTTTCCTGATCTGTTAATACCTGTACGACCTCTTTCGGCGTTTCCAGAGATGACAGATTCTTTTTGATATCCTCCAGAGAAAATCCCAGAGTCTTCAGCGACATAATTTCGTGCAGCCTGACCATATCTTTATAAGTATACAGTCTTCTGCCGCCTTCACTGACCGCAGAGGGCGACAGCAGGCCTTTCTTGTCATAGTACTGCAGCGTCCTTACCGTAGTTCCCATCTTTTTAGCTGTCTCTCCTACCGTCATATATTCTGATGCTGTTTTTATGTCTTTTTGCATTTAACTACCTCCTGATTTCAGTATAGCTCATGACCCTGCGTCACAAACAAGAAGTTTTTTGATCGAATGAGAGAAGATCTCTATGAAACAAAAAAAGAATCCCCCCGCGAGGATTCTCTTTTCTTTTTTATTTTGTTTTCTTCTCTTTCGGCAGAAACAGACTTAATAACAGCGAGATCACAAAAACCCCGGCTACCGCGTTTCCATTGAAAATATCACCGACCGCCTGAGGAAACGCGGAAAAGAAATTGCCGGATGTCTGTGTCAGCCCCACTCCGATGCAAAATGAAAGAGATACGATGATCATTGTCCTGTCATCAAACACACAGTCTTTGAGCATCTTAATGCCTTCATACATAATGGAACCAAACATCATAACCGTACAGCCTCCAAGCACCGCCTGCGGCAGAGAATTAAAAAACGCTCCCAGCGGCGGGAAAAGAGACGCAAGAATCAGAATCAGCGCTCCTATAAAAATAGTAAACCGGTTAATAACCTTTGTCATCGTAACCAGGCCTACATTCTGACTGAAGGATGTCAGCGGAGGACATCCAAAACCCCCGGAAATCGCGCTGGAAAATCCATCGACTGCCAGAGAACCCTGCAGTTCTTCCATCTTGATATCTCTTCCCAGTGCTCCTGTGCATACTGCGGTTGTGGCACCTGTAGTTTCCGCTGCAGAAACCAGAAACACAATGGCAATTGTAAAGAAAGCTCCCAGATCAAAGACCGGCTTATGACTCGTAAAAAAGACCAGTTTGGGCAGACTGAAAAATCCGACTTCTTCTATGGTCTGAGAAATTCCAGAAAAATCAATCATTGGCGCAATGCCGGCTGCCGTGAAAAGAATGGATAAAATATAACCAAAAATCAATCCCACCAGAATATTCAGATTCTTATAGACTCCTTTTAACAGATACCGTGATACTAAACAGACAATCAAAGTAAATACGCCAACCACAAGATGATACCAGGCTCCGAAGTCCTCAACTCCGCTGCCGCCGCCCCAGGAGTCCATTCCTACGGACAATAAAGATAAGCCAATGGCAATAACCACGCAGGCCGATACAACCGGCGTCAAAAACCGTTTCCAATATTTTGCGCTTAATCCTACCAGTCCTTCAAAAATACCTCCTGCTATGACCGCTCCAATCATTCCTTCATATCCCAGTTCTGGATTTGTACATATGATCAGCAGGCTTCCCAGAAATGTAAAACTTACCCCCATGACGATCGGAAGTTTCGATCCGATTTTCCAGACTGGATACAGCTGCATACAGGTGCCAATTCCAGCAGCAAACATGGCGCACTGCAGCAGCTGAGTGATTTCGGCGGATGTCAGATGATCTCCGGAACCCCTCACAAGAGCCGCACTGCATACAATTAAAACCGGTGCCAGGTTGGATACAAACATAGCCAGCACATGCTGAAGCCCAAATGGAATTGCCTTGCGCAAAGGAACTCTGCCGTTGAGTTTATAAATATTCTCTTCACTGACCGCAGCAGTTCTCTCTTCTTTGTCAGGATTCATTTTTTTGACCTATCTTTCCTTTTGAAGCTCTCTGAGCCTTTGTCTAAATTATACCGATATTCGTTTTTTTCGTAAAGTCCGCCGCAGTGTGATTCTTATGAAATATTTTTATGTCAGGAGAACACCGTTTTTATGCAGCAAAAAACCGAATGACACATCCTTTGCATCATCCGGTTTCGTATTATTTTTAAAGATTGAATGTTTTCAGCCAGTTTTCCAGATTTTCCTTTGTTACATGTCCATTTAAAAGCTTTCCTTCCTTTATGACAGTGGTATCAGGCACAGATGGTTTCAATTTTTCTACAGTCTTTCCTAACCCGCTGCCGCCGGATGTAGCAAACAGAATAATCGTTTTTCCTGAAAAATCATATGCTTCGAGAAATGTGTTAATGATCGTCGGGGCAACATACCACCAGATCGGAAATCCTAAAAATATTACATCATAAGACGCAATATCTGCATTCTCATCCGCAAGTTCCGGCCGGGAAGAAGGATCTTTCATCTCAATGCTGCTCCTTGCATTTTTGTCCATCCAGTTTAAATCTGCTTTTGTATACGGCATTTTAGGTTTAATCTCATAAAGATCCGCTCCTGCCGCTTCTGCCAGAGTCTTCGCCGCCCGGGCTGTAACACCGCTGGCAGAAAAATATGCTACAAGACTTTTCTTACTCATAATGTTCCTCCTTCTGACTCTGTATCTTGTTCTTATCTCTATGATAAACTTTAAAGTGGACTTTAAGTCAAGCACAAAAATCAGGATGTGAAATTATATCTCACATCCTGGTCTCCTACTCCAATTCAAATGCACCTGTATATAAACTGTAATACATACCTTTTTTCCGAATCAATTCATCATGATTCCCCCGTTCCATGATTCTTCCATGGTCCAGAACAATGATAGAATCTGAGTTTCTGACGGTTGAAAGCCTGTGGGCAATAACAAATACCGTCCTTCCCTGCATCAGATTGTCCATTCCTGCCTGAACCAGCGCCTCCGTACGGGTATCGATCGATGAGGTTGCCTCATCCAGGATCATAACCGGAGGATCTGCCACCGCTGCCCGGGCAATGGAAATCAGCTGACGCTGCCCCTGGGACAGACCGGAACCATTCTGAGTCAGCATTGTCTCATATCCATCTGGAAGACGGCTGATAAACTCATGGGCATTGGACAATTTGGCCGCTGCAATGCATTCATTGTCTGAAGCATCCAGTTTTCCATACCGGATATTTTCCATGACCGTTCCTGTAAATAAATTGACATCCTGCAGGACAATTCCAAGGGAATGCCTCAGATCCGGCTTCTTTATTTTATTGATGTTTATGCCGTCATAGCGGATTTTTCCATCTGCCAGATCATAAAAACGATTGATCAGATTCGTGATCGTTGTTTTTCCCGCTCCGGTGGCGCCAACAAAGGCAACTTTTTCTCCTGCCGTTGCGTTCAGGACAATATCATGAAGCACCAGTTTTTCCTTGGTATAGCCAAAATCTGCTCCAAGGAACTCGATTTCACCAGTCAGAGGCTGATAGGTCAGTGTTCCATCATGATGCGGATGTTTCCACGCCCAGATTCCGGTGATATCGTCTGTTTCCTCATATTTTCCATTTCGGTTATGAACCCGGACAAGGGTAACATATCCATTGTCCGTCTCTGATTCTTCATCAATCAGCTGGAAAATTCTCTCCGCACCTGCCAGCGCCATAGCCATCATACTGATCTGCTGGGCAATCTGGGACACCGGCATACAAAAAGTTTTTGACAATGTTAAGAATGCTACGATCATTCCGACACTGATATTTCCTATCCCATTCATTGCCAGCATACCGCCGATCAGTGCGATTAACACATACTGAAGATTTCCAATCTGCATGATAGCAGGCATCAGAATATTTCCAAACTTATTTGCCATGGTCGCATCCCCGCACAGCTGATCATTTTCTTTGTCAAACTGTTTCTTTGCTTCCTCTTCATGACAAAATACTTTGATAACTTTTTGTCCGTTGATCATCTCTTCAACATATCCGGTTACATCACCCAGAGTTTCCTGCTGCTTCATAAAATATTTCGCACTGGCTCCCCCAATCTTTCTGGTTACCAGAGCCATAATCACAGTCACCGCCAGTACAAGTATGGTCAGCGGAACACTGCTTGCCAGCATAGATCCCAGAATTACAACGATCGTAACCACAGCAGAAATAAACTGCGGCAGAGCCTGGGAAATAAACTGTCTCAAAGTATCTGTATCGTTGGTATAATGACTCATAATATCTCCATGGGTATGAGTGTCAAAATACCGGATTGGCAGCGTCTGCATGTGAGAAAACATATCATCACGAATCATTTTTAATGTTCCCTGAGATATTTTTACCATAAGACGATTATAAATGAATGTGGCCAGCACTCCCATAATATAAATGATCATCATTGTCAGGATTGACCGCAGCAGTCCGTCAAATACCGGATGACTCTGTGTCATCATCGGTGTAATATAATCATCAATCAGCATCTGAAGATACAGAGAACTGACAACAACAACTCCGGCACTTACGAGAATGCAAATGACTACTGCAGCAAACATCAGCTTATGTTTTCCGATAATATAAGACATCAGCCGTCTGCATACTTTTAATATATCGGTCCCTTTCTTCATGCCGCATCTTCTCCTTTCGTCTGAGAATCATAGATTTCTCTGTAGATTGCATTATTTTTCAGCAGTTCTTCGTGAGTTCCTGCCCCGTTGATTTCTCCCTGATCCATAACAATAATCTGATCTGCGTCTTCCACAGAAGAAATCCTCTGTGCAATGATAATCTTCGTTGTGTTTGGAATTTCTTCCCGGAATGCTTTTCGAATCATTGCATCCGTTTTCGTATCTACTGCACTGGTAGAATCATCCAGAATCAGAATCTTAGGCTTTTTCAAAAGTGCGCGGGCAATACACAGCCTCTGCTTCTGTCCTCCAGATACATTGGTTCCTCCCTGCTCAATGTAAGTTTCATACTGATCCGGAAAACTTTCTACGAAAGAATCCGCCTGAGCCAGTCTGCAGGCATGCCGGATCTGCTCCTCTGTTGCGTCTTTATTTCCCCAGCGGAGATTTTCATTGATCGTACCGGAAAACAGCTGATTTTTCTGAAGCACCATGGCGACTTCATTTCGAAGAGTAAACAAATCATAGTCTTTTACATCTTTTCCGCCAATCTTTACCGTTCCCTCCGTTGCATCATATAGTCTTGGAATCAGCTGCACAAGGGAACTTTTCCCACTTCCCGTTCCGCCAATAATCCCCAGCGTTGAGCCGGACGGGATGGTCAGTGAGATATGGCGGATAGATTCTTTCTCCTCATCATCCTGATAGCTGAACGCTGCATTTTCAAACCGAATCTCTCCATCTTTTACTTCGTACAACGGATTTTCTTTATTTTTCAGAGAACTTTCCTCATCCAGAATTTCTACGATTCTTTCTGCTGACGCCCTTGCCATATTAATCATTACCAGCACCATGGACAACATCATCAGACAGTTCAGGATGTTCATCGCATAGGCGATCAGACTTGACAGTTCTCCCGTTGTCATCGTTGTTCCATGGCTCAAAACAATCAGTCTTGCCCCAAACCAGCATAATAACAGCAGACAGGTATAAACCGCAAACTGCATCAAAGGCATGTTAAAAGCGACAATACCTTCTGCTGTGCTGAATGTTTTATAGATCTTTTCCGATACTTTTCCAAATTTGCTGATTTCAAATTTCTCCCGGACAAAAGATTTCACTACACGAATGGCTGAAAGATTTTCCTGAACCACTCCGTTCAAATCGTCATAGATGCGGAACACCTTTTCAAAATATGGATGAGATTTTGAGACAACCAGATACAGACCGATTCCAAGGATTGGCACTGCGATCAAAAATGTAGCCGTCAGGCTGCCATTGATCATAATGGATGCAGCAATGGAAAATGCCATCATGATCGGGGCGCGAACTGCCACTCTTATGATCATCATATAAGCCATCTGTACGTTTGTGACATCTGTTGTCAGACGGGTTACAATGCTTGAGGTTGAAAATTTATCAATATTCGCAAAAGAATACTCCTGGATTTTATAATACATGTCTTTTCTGAGATTCTTCGCAAATCCTGCCGATGCTTCCGCACAGAAGCCTCCTGACAATACTCCAAACACCATTCCAACAGCCACACATACAATCAGGATGCCTCCTAAGCGAAGCAGTGTGTCCGGGTCCTGTCTCGTAATTCCCTGATCGATCATGACTGCCATAACCATTGGGATCAAAATTTCCATCAGGACTTCTATCACAACACATACAGGAGTCAAAATGGATGCTTTCTTATATTCCCGGATAGACCGGGCCAGTTTTTGAATCATTTCTTTTCTCCTTTCTCCTGGTTCTTTTTTGAACCTCTGTCTGCCATTCTATCATTCTTTTCTCTGAAACTGAATTTGAAAAAACTTAATATCATTAGCAATCATCTAATGCAGTATTGAATTTTTTCTTTATTTAACATACACTAAAAGAAAGGAGGATAATCATGAATACACAGCAGTTATTATGCTTTGTCTGCGCTGCGGACCATTTGAATTTTACTAAGGCTGCAGAAGAACTGTATCTGTCTGCTCCTACCGTAACACATCACATTAAAAATCTGGAAAATGAGTTAAATACCCTTTTGTTTATCCGCACTTCCAAAATGGTAAAACTGACAGAAGCGGGACAGCAGTTTTATACCGATGCCAAGGATATTTTATCCCGAATTGATATTGCAGAAAAGAAAATCCAAAAGATCGCTCAGAAAGATATTTCTTTTTTTCAGATTGGATGTACCAGCTATGAAGAAACTTCTTTTTTTCTGCCGGTTTTAAAAGAAATGCGCAAGCAGTATCCTCATGTCTACCCTCGTCTGACGATTCAAAATTACTATGCCCTGAAAAACCTGCTGCAGAGCCACCAGATTGATCTGATGTTTGCTACAAGTGAAATGATCAGCGGGATTTCCGACTGCTTTTTTCATAAACTGCGCCATTCCCGCACTTTTGTTCTTCTTCCGAAAGATTCTCCGTTGAAGAATAAAAAATCTCTGACTTTTGATGATTTGAAAGAGGAAACTCTGATCACACTGCATCCAAAACTGATCCCGTTTCAAAATGGAAATCAGCTTCAGGAAAAACTTGCCCTGTATTCTCAGGCATATTTTAACATTGTTTGTGAAAATATCCATGAAGCATCTTTCCTCGCGCGATGCGGATACGGAGCCGCGATCCTTCCGGATTTTTATCTTCCGGACCATCTGGAAGATTTTCTCGTTCTTCCGATGAATCCTGAAGAAGAACTGCCGGTGAATTATGGCATTGTCTGTCAGAAAAACGAGAAACATGATTTCATCCGCTGGTTTATGAAACGAGTTTCTTCTATTATATTTGAGACCCGTTCCTAAGTCCCAGACAGCATTCCAATTAATTTTCACTGGTACCATTAAAATGCCGCTGTATCTTTTTTTCATAGAAAAATACGGCGGCATTTCATCTCTTTTATCCTGTCTTACTTAAAGTACTGTTCTATTTCTTTCATCCTGGCCATCTGGTCTACATGAAACGGACATCTGCTGTTACAGTGACCGCACTGGATACAGTCTCCTGCCTTTTGCTTCAGATTCCGGTAATGATCTGCAGCCAGAAGATCTCCTGCCCTGGCAAGATCATAATATTTATTAATCAAAGCGACATCCAGCCCTTTTGGACAAGGCTGGCAATGATTACAGTAAACACAGATTCCTTCTGCATCCTGTGGAGTAAACGTTCCGATAACAGAATAATCTTTTTCCTCAGGCCCTGCCTCAAAAAATTTCAGAATCCGCTTCAGATCCTCTTTCCCTCTGATTCCCGGAAGAACCGTCACAACTCCCGGCTTATCCAGCGCATATTGGATACACTGATATTCTGTTAATGCCTTTCCAAACGGTGATGTTTTTTCATTCAGCAGCTGTCCTGCCCCAAAAGCCTTCATTACAGAAATTCCGATTCCTTCTTTTTCACAGCGGCGGTATAATGCCATCCGCTCTTCAACATTACCAATGCCATACTCTCCTTTTCGGTAATCATATGCCGGATTAATACTAAACATCATCATGTCCAAAATTCCCATATCCAGCACCTTTTGAGCCAGTGCCGGCGTATGGGATGATAAACCGATATGCCGCACGATTCCCTGACGCTTCAGTTCTTCTATATAGGAAAGAATCCCGGCATGTTCCACTGTTCTCAGATCACTTTCTTCATCAATGCAGTGGATAAATCCAAAATGAATATAATCTGTCTGCAGCATCTGAAGCTGCCAGTCGATCGATTTCTTCACAGTATCCAGATCAGTCGTCCAGCCATAGGTTCCTGTATGATAATCCGCTCCGAAATGAATCTGGAAATATACCTGATCTCTTCGTCCGGATAATGCTCTTCCATATGCCGCAAATGGCTTGGACTCTGCAGACGCCATATCAAAATAATTGATTCCCTGTTCTGCTGCTGTCTCTACTGTTTCCTGAATTTCTTTTTCACTGGACGCCTGAATCGAACTGGTGCCCAGACCGATTACGCTGATGGCTTCCCCGCCATGTGGAAGTTTTCTATATTCCATAATATCCTCCTGTTCTTATTCAATCCCAGTCTTGTAATTATATTATAGAACGCTTTGTTCTTTTCATCTAATGCTTAATCTGTCCTGCCGTCCTATGCTTAAAAGGCATTGAATATTCGGATTTTTTCTCCTGACAACAAGAATCCTGTTTGCAGAAAAGCCGCCATACCTTCCTGATCAGAAGATACAACGGCTTTCATCTCTAAAACCTTATTATAAATTTAACAAATCACTGACATTCAGTTCCTCAAAACTCTTGATTGTCATGTCCGCCTCTGTCAGCGGCTCATTTCCTTCGACTCCGACTGCATACATTCCGGCACCTTTGATTCCTTCAATACCAGCCTGTGCGTCTTCGAAACCGACCGCCTCAGAAGGATCGATATGGATCAGCTCTGCGGCTCTTACGAAAATTTCCGGATCCGGTTTTCCTTTTTTCAGAGTTGCCGGATCTACAATTGCGTCAAAATAATCATACACGCCTAATTTCTTTAAGATAAACGGAGCATTCTTAGATGCTGACGCTAAGGAACATGGCACATTCATTTCCTTTGCAGCGTCAAGAAATGCTTTGACACCTGGCAGCAGGTCAGCTGGTGAGAGATTATCCAGCAGTTTTACATAATTTGCGTTCTTATCTGCCGCCATTTCTTCTTTCTGCTCTGCTGTGTAATCATTTTCTTTTCCGCCATAAGCCAGAATTCTTTCCAGTGAATCCATACGGCTGATTCCTTTTAACTGCTCATTAAACTGTAAGTCAATGGTAATGCCGATAGAATCAGCAAGTTCTTTCCATGCGACATAATGAAACTTTGCAGTATCTGTAATAACACCATCTAAATCAAATACAAATCCTTTTTTCATCTTTTCTCCTTCTTATCTCAATTCCTGTGGCTGGTTTGCTGTTAATGTTACAACCTGATCTTTGTAAATGATCTCTGTATCCCTGTCTGCTGTTACACAGCATGTATCCTGAGTCATATCAAATGTGTAATGGATCTGGTCAAGATCAATATTAAATTTGATCTGCGTCCACTGTTCTGGCAGATGCGGATTGACATGCAGTTTGGATTCTCTAATATCAATTCCGGCAAATGTCGTCAAAGTGATATAAATGGTTGCTGCCATTACACCGGCGTGGATACCTTCTGCTGTTGTTCCACCCTGAATATCCTGATAATCAGAATACAAAGCTTCCTGATATAACTGCCATGCCAGGTCGTCATTTCCTACCATAGCCGCTAACTGTGAATGAACAACTCTTGATAATGTAGAACCATGTGATGTTCTGTCTAAATAATACTGCAGGTTCTTTGTAAGATAATTTTTCGGTAATTCGTACTTCAAGTCAGATAAAATGTCATCTACTTTTTCCTTGGAGAAATTGTAGAAAATCATTAATGTGTCAGCCTGTTTTGCAACTTTGTAGTCATCTGCAGATAATCCCTCTGCACGCAGGATTCGGTCCATTCGATAAATGTTGCCGTATTTTTCACGATAGTAATCCCAGTCTACTTCTTTTAACTGGAAGTATCCTTCATACTGGCCGATGATTCCGTCCTCGTCAATGTCCAGAGCCAGTTTCGTTTTGATATCATCCATTAATGCAATATCGTCCTGCTTTGTCTCTGTTTTTTCCATAATGGACGTTAACGCATCCTCAGAAATGATCGTCTTTAACTGATCGATGAATTCAAATAACCATACTACCATCATATTTGTGTATGCGTTATTCTTTAATCCGCCTTCTTCGGTTCCCGGATATGTTTCATGGAACTCATCCGGCCCCATCACTTTGTCAATGCTGTATCTTCCGCTCTCTTCATCATAAGCTGCAGCGCTTTCCCAGAAGCGTGCAATTTCCATCAGGATTTCCGCACCGTACTGTTCCATATATTCTTTGTCATGTGTGTTGTTCCAGTATAACCAGATATTATAGGCTACTGCCAGAGAAACATGTCTCTGCAGACGGCTGTAATCCTTATCCCAGTTTCCAGTCATCGGATTTAAGTGGATCTCCTGAGACTGTTCTGTTCCATCCAGTCCGGACTGCCATGGGAACATCGCACCCTCGTATCCTGCTTCCTTCGCAGCTTCTTTTGCCGCACCCAGACGTTTATAACGATACATTAAAATCTGTTTTGCTGTCCCTGGGAAATGCATGATATAAAATGGAAGAATAAAAATCTCATCCCAGAAAATATGGCCGCGGTATGCCTCTCCATGCAGTCCTCTCGCTGTAATGGAAGCATCCAGCCCCTTATTGCCATTCGGTGACGCGGAGACAAGTAAATGGAATGTGTGTAAATGGATCAGTTTCTGGGACATCAGATCACCTTCAATGGTAATGTCTGTCTTCTCCCATAATTCTTTCCAGGCTTTTGCTGTCTCATCCATCATGGCCTCAAAACTCTTCGGATGTACCTCTGCCTGTACATGTTCTTCCACTTTATCCAGCTGCTCATTGGTCAGGCATTCCATATGAACATATTTTTCAATCACTGCTGCCTGATTTTCCTGTACCTGAACTTTCATTGTCTGGATTACTTTTTCGCCCTGAATCTCATTTTCGATCTCTGTGGCTTTTACGGCATCTCCCATAAGTTCAGATTTTTCAATGATCGTAAACTGTGACTGTCTGGTTCTTGCAACAAGCAGCGCTTTGTTCTGTTCTGCTTCTGTTTTCAGTACATCCAGATGATGCTGTTCCAGACTTCTGTAACGTTCTACATTATAGTTATATACAGAACCATCAATTTCTGAAATGATTTCCATTTCGCCGGAGAAATTCAATGGAGTTACACTGTACCGGATTGCGTACTCTCTTGTATTCTCCATATTTGCGATCTTGGAAGTATCAATCTGAAGCTGTCTGCCATTCTGAAGCTCAATTACCATATGAGACTCAAACAAACCATTTTTCAGATTCAGCGTTCTCGTTAAAGATACCACTTTCTGAGATGATACATCCACCAGCTCTCCATCGACTTTTACGCTGATATACTGTCCATTTGGAGCATTTACAAAATCTTCATTGAAAATCTCTGCATCCCCTACTTTTGATTTTGCCTGATTGTATAAACCAGCAAAATATGTTGCCGGGTAATGTCCATCGGAAATTTTCATTTCCGGAAGAGTTCCTCTCAGACCAAAGTATCCATTTCCTACAGTCAATAAAGATTCTACGGAATATTCATCTTTTCCAGGATGATATCCTACATATTTCATCTTCCATACGAAATCTTCTCTGGCGCTCTTTAACAAAGCTTCAGCGTCATCATTCTCACCGGCCAACACACACACCTGATGGGATGATTCGGATAATAACTGGGCAACATCGTATGTTTTTCCCTCTTCCTCAAAGACAGGCTGATTCAGATTATTTACGACAATGCCTTCGTAATCCTGAAACTGCGGCAGACAGTCTGTAATCTGCTTTACCACATCCAAACATGGGGACTGAGATCCGTTCGGAATCTCTTTTGTTGTCTGCTGATCAGTTATGACGATTTTCTGATCATCCCAAAGCAAATTTAAATGTTTCACTCTTGCTCTCCTTTCTGACTTGTACGTATATGTTCCTTCTGTCTTTACTATACGCCTGTACGTACATGATGTCAATAGAAAATTATATATTTTTATGGAAAATTTGGAGGCCGATTCTTTATCCGCTTATTTTATAAAAGACCACAAAAAAATCAGATGTATTTTCACACATCTGATCTTAAAATTAACTTTATTCTATCTGGCTCTAGACGGTTCTTCTGGCAAAATCCACAAACCTGAATTTATCCGGCCTGTGTTTTGATTCTGTGTACTGAAACAGAGTGGCATCTTCGAGGTAAGTATAAGATTTTACACATACCAGCAGATCATACTCGTACATATCCAGCAGTTCCTTTTCTTCTTCGCTGGCCGGAACCACAACGATCTCTTTTTTGGCAAAGCTGACTTTCAGCCCTAATGTTCCCTCAATATATTCATAAAGTGAGTTCGCTGCATGTTCTTTCGTCAGCCCTGGGATTACCTGGGCATTCAGATAATCCGTATCAATGATGACTTTTTTCCCATCAATCTCCCGGATTCTTACAACCTCATAGACATCTCCCTCATCCATGCCCAATTCTTTCTTCATCCTCGGGGTCACAGGATATTTCACAAACTTATGTACATGTGTTATGACATCTTCGTGCATGGTCTCTTTGAGTTCCTTAAAACTCATAACACCGGAAATCGGAAAACTGATCTTATCTGTATCTAAAACAAGAGATCCCTTTCCTTTCTCTTTTTGAATGTATCCATTCTGCAGAAGAAGATCCAGCGCTTTTCGAATCGTATCCCTTGATGCGTTAAACTGCTGCTGCAATTCACTCTCGCTTGGCAGGTATGTATTCGCTGGTATATCTCCATTCAAAATCTTATCTCTGATATGCTGAAAAATAGACTGATATTTACTTGTGCGCATGTTGTTTCTCCTTATATTGACTGTACATCTTGTTAACTAAACTTTCCATAAAATATCCGCTTCGGGATAACGAAGAAAATATTTTATTGCCTGCTGCCTGAATTGTGCTTAAAATGCTCGATCAGCTTTGAAGCCGCCGGACTGAAGGGCTGCTGCCGCTTCCACGCAAGAACACTGGTAAATGAAATCTCCGGTGACAGCGGACGGTACGTAATCCTTGTATGATCCAGAAACGGAAGAGATCCTTCCACGACCAGAGAATATCCCATCCCTTTCTCCACCATAATGGAGCTATTGGTACTCAAATTACAGGTACAGTAAACAGAAGAGTCCTTAAATGAGTCTCCTAACCAGCTTACTGCTTCGTTTCTTAGATTCATTCTTCTGGGAAGAATCAGCTTCTTCCCTGTCAGATCCTCTGCTGTCACCACTTCCTTTTCTGCCAGAGGATCATCCGGCCGCATGACAGCCACCCATTTTTCCTGGATTCCCAGACGGATAAATTCATATTGCTTTACATCGACCGGCTCCATCAAAAGACCAATGTCCACCAGTCCCTGATCCATCTGTTCCGCTACCAAATCAGCATTTGCCGTAAAAATGTCAAACTTTACCATCGGATGTTTCTCATGAAATTCCCGCAGCGTATCAATCAATGTCTCAACTGCCGCTGTCTCTCCGCATCCGATGGTAATGGTCCCCTCAATTAATTCATCCTGTTCCTGAAGCTCCTGTTCGGTCTTGTCCACCAGCTGCAGAATTTCTTCCGCCCTTCTTCGAAGCAGGATTCCTTCTTCCGTAAGCGTAATGCCTCTGCCTCCCCGCTGAAGCAGCTTAACCCCTACTTCATCTTCCAGCTGGGCGATCTGCCGGCTCAGCGTCGGCTGTGTAATATGAAGAACTCCTGCTGCTTTATTGATACTTTTCTCCTCTACAATCGTCAAAAAGTATCTTAACACCCGAATTTCCATGCTGTTCCTCCTGCCAGTATTGTCCGTTTTATCGGTTTCGTCCCTTTCAGTATATCATAAATATGCTTTTCAGATAACAAAATGTCTCTGCTATGCCTATTTCTTTCCTGAAATCATCGCTCGCACGGCACAGACAGCACCAAACAATATACCGGCACAAGGCCAGATCATCCAGGTTCTTCCCCATTCCCCCGTATAAAAACTAATTCCCAGATAGATTACAGTAATCAGAGACCAGTAGGCTGTATTCAGATTTTCATTTCTTTTATTTTCCCTTCTCTTTTCACTGGTATAATCTCCCTCACATAAGAGTTTCTGATATCCTCCGTATACAATACCGGACCGCACCATGAAAAAGACACCGGCAGCAATCAGCATTAAGAAAAATGCTGCACACCAGATATAAATGATCTCCTCCTTGGTCAATGCACCCGCAATGATCACCGGAACAATACTTATAATACAGACTGCGACTCCCATTGCAATGGAATTTTTATAAACCGGATAAAACCGTTCTTCTTCTCTTCGTACCATGTCTTTGGTTTCATCCTTCATAACAATCAATTCTTTTTCGATATACTCGTATTTCCCCAGCTTCATTCCTTCCATGATGAAAATAACCACAGCGCCAGTGATCATAAAAAGAAGCACTGCGGTTCCGATTCCCCCTGCGGTATCTTCTGCCACAGAAATTGCATGGTTTTCTGCCATCCCGGCAAACAGAATCAGAAAAACCGGAGACAGAATACACACTGCAACACCTGCCGCGATTTTCCAGGCTGCCTGGACAGTTATTTTTATATAATCCGCTGCCTCCTCTCCGGATATTTCCCGCTCCTTCTCTGCCGGCTTTGTTTTCCCTCCTCGCGGTTCCGGCTCCTCTTTCTTCTCCTCTTCTTCTATTTCATCCTTCAGCAGATAATCTGTGCTGACTTTAAAAATTTCACTTAACCGGAGGATTTTATCGAGATCCGGAACGGATGCGCCGCTCTCCCATTTGGAAACAGACTGCCGGGAAATATTAAGCTGCTCTGACAGTTCTTCCTGAGACCAGCCTTTCTTTTTTCGATGTTTCATGATTTTTTCTGAAAGATTCATATCTGTGCCCTCCTCTTTTCTCTTGAACATTTCTTTTATCTGGCCTCATCGTAACAAAAAAACCGGTTGACAACTACCAAGCACCCCTGGAAATTTGTCAACCGACAGTTGCATTTTTCCATTTTTACTGATTTGCTTTTAAAAATTCTTCCAGAGAAACTTCTTTATAATTCTTATCAGATAAAGAAAAATCAACATCGCCGCTTACATAAACATGGTTTTTCTTATCCACAAAAACGGCCGCCGCGTCATATTTTTTCAGCAGTTCCTGGCTCTTCTCCGGTCCCATGGCAAAACATGCAGTGGATAATCCATCGCTGTTGATTCCGGAATCACATATGATCGTGCAGGATGTGATATCTGTCTCTACGGAATATCCGGTCTTCGGATCCAGAATATGAAAATAAGTCTTTCCGGTTATCTCATCCACAAAATACTTCTCGTAATCACCTGATGTACTGATAAATGTATCACCTTTCGTACTGATGCTTCCCAGAACTTCTCCGCTTCCCTTTGACGGAGTCTGAATTCCCACATTCCAGTTTTCTCCATCCGGTTTTTCTCCATAGACATAAATACTTCCGCCCAAAGCAATCATAGCTCCGGAAATATCATCGTCTTTCTCCAGCGTCTCTTTTATCACATCTGTTCCGATTCCTTTTCCATAAGCTCCGAAATCAAACACCGTATTCGGATTTTTTGCGGTGATCGTTCCTTCCTCATCTATGGTTGTCTGAGAACTGTTGACCGCCAGATTTCCCTGAAGCGCATTCTGTATACTGGATGCTGATGGTACTTTCGGATCATCTGACTCGAAATCCCACAGCTGAGTCAAAGCTCCGATGGTCGGGTCCACCGTATTTCTTCCATCGCAGTAAGAGTCTCTGCTGATCTGCAGCGCCTGGGAAATCCAGTTTTTCATATTCCCGGATGCTTTGGCTTTCCCATTGTTTTCTTTCAGTTCCCGATTGATCTTTGATAGCTGTGAGTCTTCAATTCTCCAGGATATGGTATCCTCCAGCTTCTTTACTTCTTTAATGATATTTTTTTCCTTTTCCTCCAGATCACCTGTACCATACAATGTGATATTGGTAACCGTTCCCATGGCAAAATCCGTATGACTGTAGGATTCCGGCTGCCGTTCACAGCCTGTTATTATCAGCCATGATAGTGCGGCAAACATAAAAAGTCCTTTTTTTATCTGTCCTCGCATAAGCATAAGCTTTCTCCTGTGATTTTCGTTTAAAATAAATTCTTTGGAAGTTTTCTGATCAAAATTCCTGTCAGTACCCCAATGGCAATTCCCGCAATGGTTCCTGTGATCAAAAGAACCGGCACATAATAATAAATCCTTGCATTTTCCATCAGCAGCACTGCCACGGAAAGCTGCCCGATATTATGAGCAACGCCGCCTCCCACGCTGATTCCAACGACAGAAAATCCCCTGATTTTTCTTAAAATCACCATAACAAACAGACTCAGGATGCCTCCTGCCAGGCTGTACACGATGGTCATCGGATTCCCAAATAGAAATCCCGCCAGAAGAATTCTGACAACAGAAATCAAAAGGGTTCTCTGCCATGTAGTGAAAAACAAAAGCACCATAATCACAGCATTGGCCAGGCCGATTTTGACACCCGGGATTCCCACCGGAATGGGAATCAGCACTTCAATATAGGAAACAACCAGTGCAAGAGCCAGAAAGAGTCCGTCTGCCGCTATTCTTTTTGCATCCATGTCTTCCTCCTATTGTGTAATCCCATCCAATTCTGTGGTTCCTGTCTCTGAAGTAATCTCTATGACTGCCTTGTGAGGCAGGCAGACGATCGTCTCTCCTGTCTGACTGATGGCCGCATGATTTCTGCAGATCTGATCCGGGCAGTCCGCTTTACTCATCGTCACTTCTCCATTCTGGATTTTCATGACATTCGTTCCTTCTTCCACCGGAATCTCATAAGTCTGATCTTTTGAGAGATCTGTGCGGTACACTTCTTCCCCATCTACCGTTACAATAACCTGAGTTCCGTCATGCTGAGTCCAGCGTATGAACCCAAATCCTGCCAGTGCGATCAAAAAAACAATTCCAATCAGTATGAAATCTTTTTTCTTCATTTGTTTACCTTTATCTGTCCCAGGACTTCGCCAATCGGATCTGTAATGCAGAGATCTGCCTGTTTATCTCTTGATGTGGCATCCCGGTTCAGAACGACCAGATATTTCCCGCGGAAATAATCAATCATTCCCGCTGCCGGATAGACTACCAGAGAAGTTCCTCCGATAATCAGCATATCGGCACCTGCAATCGCATTGATCGCTCCCTGCATGACATTGCCGTCCAGACTTTCCTCATATAAGACTACATCCGGCTTGATCACCCCTCCACAGGCGTCGCAATGCGGCACTCCGTCAGCTGCTGCCACATATTCTGCGTCAAAAAATTTATGACATTTGACACAATAATTTCTGTGGACACTTCCGTGGAGTTCGTATACTTTATGACTTCCCGCTTTCTGATGCAGTCCGTCAATATTCTGTGTCACAACAGCAGTCAGCTTTCCTGCTTTCTCAAGTTCCGCCAGCTTCTTATGAGCCTTATTAGGCTTTGCGTCCAGAAACAGCATCTTATTTTTATAAAACTCATAAAATTCCTCTGTATGCTGTACATAGAAGGTGTGGCTTACCATAACCTCCGGCGGATACTTATACGTCTGGTTATACAAACCATCCGTACTCCTGAAATCCGGAATATTGCTTTCCGTAGACACCCCGGCTCCGCCAAAAAAGACGATCCTGTGGCTGTCATCTATCATTTCCTGTAATTTTAAGACTTTTTCCTGATCCATCTTTTCATCCTCCATTCTTATTCTTATATTACAGGAAAAGGGCTTCTTCGTAAAGAAGCCCTTTCCAAACTTTTTCTTATTTTTTTCTTTGCTTCGGTTCCAGTTTTCTCCAGACCGTCAGCATCATTGTCGTAAAACTTGCCACACCGCCCACAAAATTAGAAATCGGTTCAGACAAAAAGACTCCGTCTACACCAAGATTTCCTATATACGGCAGAATTACAGCCAGCGGAACCACAATAATGATCTTGCGGAAAATAGAGAAAAATGTCGCCTGTTTCGCCTTTCCCAATGCTACAAATGTAGACTGTCCCGCAAACTGCAGCGTCATAAAGATAAAACCGAAGAAATAAATATGCAGTGCCGGGATCCCCGCATCCATCAAATCCGCACTTCCGTTAAAGATATGGATAAATACCTCTGGAAACAGAATTACGCAAAGCCATGCCAGCGCCGTATAGGCCAGACAGAAAAATGTCATAAACTTTATGCTCTTTTTTACCCTGTCAAATTCTCCTGCTCCATAATTATATCCAAGCACCGGCTGTGCGCCATTGGTAATTCCCGTAACCGGCATGGTAAGAATGTCTCTCACGGAATTCAGGATCGTCATGACTCCGATATAAAGATCTCCTCCAAACTGCTGCAGCTGAGCATTGCATACAATCTGAACGGCTCCATTGGTCGCCGCCAGTGTAAAACCTGATATTCCCATGGCGGTAATCTCCCCTGCCAGTTTTTTATTAAAATAAAATTTTATTGGATTCAATTTTAAAATTGCCTTAGAACTATTTAAAAATTTCAGAGCAAAGACTGCTGACAATCCCTGGGAAATCACAGTTGCAATGGCCGCACCCTGAACCCCCATGCCAAACCCAAAAATGAAAACCGGATCCAGAATAATATTAGCCACGGCTCCACACAGAATTGTCATCATTCCCATTTTTCCAAATCCCTGAGAATTAATAAAGTTATTCATTCCCAGACTGATCATCACAAAGATCGTTCCCAGCAGATAAATCCTCAGATAATCTCTGGCATATGGATAAATTGCATCGCTGGCTCCAAATGCGTACAGCAGCGGTTTCATGAAAATCAGACATACCACCGTTAAAATGACTGCCGTGATCACCAGCAGGGTATAGGAGCATCTCATGATCTCGCCTGCCCGTTTGTTATCTTTTCTTCCTCTTGCAATGGAGCAGAGAGGCGCTCCGCCCATGCCAAATAAATTCGCAAATGCGCTTAATATCGTAATGATTGGAAATGTCAGTCCCAGTCCGGTCAGCGCCAGCGTCCCTTCGACCGGAATCCTGCCTATATAGATACGGTCCACAATATTGTACAGAAGATTGATGATCTGCGCCAGGGTCATGGGCAGCGCCATGCTCAGGATATTTCTCGGAATACTTCCCTTTGTAAAATCATTATCAGCTTTTGCCATGTTTCTCATTCCTTTATCATAAGTTCTTTAAGATATATTATGGCACTGAAAAACAAAGCCCGCAAGAGGAAGACAGATTTTATCTTACATATGCCTGGATAATACCGAGGAATGTTTCAGTTTCATTTTCCAAAGGTGTTATCTTGTATTTTCCTAATTTTGCCGGAATCATAAATGTCTCTCCATAATGCACCTCATAAGGCTCGAAACTTCCGTCTGTGCTTTCCACCAATGCGGCATCCCCTTCGATCAGATTCAGAACATTCACGCTTCCTTTTGTCTCCAGCTCAATGGTTTCTTTCAGCCAGTGACGCCTGGTTTCAATAAATTCCAGTTCATGAAGTCCGGTACGTTCCTCTTTATGAACACTATTTTCAGATATATCCTGAATCTGGTTGATCAGATTCTCTTTTACCCATTCGGTACTTCTCTCCAGCAGGATATTTTCTTTTCCGTGCTCAATGTGTACCGGCCGCGGTCTTCCGTCGAGACCGATCCGTCCCCAGTCCCATAATTTGAATGTAAAAATATACGGAGTCGCGCTGATTTCCAGAACCACAACATTAGAACCGCCGCAGTGAACTGTTCCGGCCGGAATCAGAAAATGGTCATGTTTTTTCGCCGGAAAACGGTTTACATATTTCTCATCCGGGAACTGATATTCACTTTTTTCCTGAGCTTTTTTAAGATCTTTGACCATATCATTCAGTTTTATGTTATCTTTTACCCCGAGATATACCGCTGCGTCCTCGCCTGCATCTAAAATATAATAGCTTTCATCCTGCGTGTAGTGCATTCCAAATTTGTCCTGAATATATTCAGTCAGCGGATGAACCTGAAGACTCAGATTGCCTCCTTCCATTGTATCCAGAAAATCAAACCGGATCGGGAATTCCCTTCCAAAACGGCTGTGGACTCTTGGACCCAGCAGTTCATTTGGAAATTGATGCACAAGGTTCAGAGCAGGTACTTCCACCCTTACATCTCCATATCTTAAATAAAGACTGTTTTCTTCCGGCACACCGTCAAACGCCCATCCGAAATTGTCTGCGTCCGGATCCAGTTGAAATTTTTCCTTCATCCACTGGCCGCCCCATACGCTGGCGTCAAAATACGGAACCAGCCGAAACGGCTGTTTCACTGCCTGAGACAGCCCATAACGGTAATCGTCTCCTGAAATCATCTTTGGATCATCCGGCACATTGGTATCCAGCAGAAAATCAATCTTCGGATACAGCTTGTCTTTTAAGCGGTCACAGATTCTCCACTCAAAAAAATATCCTCTTTTATTTTTCTTTAATGGATCTTCTTCCTCATTGGATACTTTCCAGTTAGTTCCCCCTGCCCGGTATCTGCACTGACATTCCCATCTGGCAAGATCTGCGTAAATCAGGATATCAGCCTCTGCAATCAGAGAGGCACCTGTTCCGTAAATAACCACCAGACCTTTTGCCTGTTCTATCTGCATCCCTGCCTGATACAATGATCCCTTATCGTAAAACTCATCCAGTGTCTGATGTGACATTACACCGAATACCCTGTCATCGGTCAGATTCCGCTTGACCATTTCCGTGATCACATCTCCGTCAAACGCCAGATCATCCGCGAAAATTTCCAGTTCCGGCTGCAGTGCATCCACCAGATTCGTTTTGATTTCTTCATTATGTACACCAATATAACTCTCAACTGCAATGATTGTTTTCTCTTTCCGGATATTTTTTTTGATTTCTTCTACGATCCGCGGATATCCTCTCCAGGCTCCGCTGTACTGATTTACTTTAATTTCAGGATATAAATCATATTTTGCCATTGTTATCCTCCTTAAGGCCGGTAATTTTTCCAGATACCGCTGTATTTCTGCGGCTGTGTTACAAATTCAAACATATCTTTGTTCTCCTGGAACTGGGTGTAGATAGGTTTTCCCGGTTTTATCCGAAATTCTTTGTAGTTCCCTGCATTTTGTTCCACCAGATTCCCTGTTTTATATGCTGTATTTTTTGTCCATACGAGTTTTCCATCCTGGAATTTTGGAAAGAAAGCAATTCCATGATGCTCTCTGATATCATCATAATCAAATCCATAATCTCTTACACACCATGCTCCAAATGTCATCTTTCTTTCAGGATCTGCATTGATCGTTGCATGTGCCCAGAAGGGCGGAACAATGACAACTTCTCCTGCCTTTGCGTGAACCGCATAGCAGTTCCCCGCATCGTCTTTTGCCGATTCCTGCATATAGATCACTGCCTCTCCCTCCCATATTTCATACACTTCGGGTGTAGAACTTCCGCAGGATGGGCTTACCGCATGAATATGTCCCTGAGACCGAACCGGTCCGTCACCAATCTTTCCTTCAGCATATGTTACCGCACCAAATAATAAGTTCCTTTTTACAATCTCGTCTCTGTCTTCTTTCTTTCCTACATCCATGGAAATACAATATAATTCCTCCGGTCCGTCACAATCCGGATCTTCCAATGACTGTCTGATATCTTCCAGTCTTCGAATCTCCGGCACCGGACCATAAACATCTTCTCCATAAATAAAACCCAGTACATCATTTTTCGTACTGATATCAAGCCCCGGATAATATTCCATAATGCTTCCTTTCTTTATTATTTATATCGTTAGAATGATATAACAATTACTCCTGTAATAAAAGAACACTTTATTTTGTGCTCTCTTATCTATTGTTATAACATTATATTAATTCATGTTCCGTCATTTGTCAACTCATTTTTTCATTTGAATATAATATGCATAACGATCGCCCCGGTAATATCCGATGGTATATTCTACAATATTATGGTCTGCGTCATAGGAAATACGGATTCTTCGGAGAATAGGCTGTTCCTTCCCGATTTCCAGGCTGGCGCACAGTTCTTCATCCGGCATCATACAGTCAAATTTTTCCGTTACGCTGACCGGCTCGCATCCTTTTTCTTCCAGTATCTCATACAGACTTCCTTTATACAGATCATCCTTTAACGGCAGATTTAATCTCAGAGACAGATAGGTTCGAAATACAACGATCGGAATCCCATCCCCGGTACGGATTCGGTCCAGCCGGTACACCGGTGTTTCCGGATCCACATGGAAAATTTCCGCCACCTCCGGACTGGCCTCCTCAATCGACAGATGCGCCGATCTTGTGCCGGGTTCCATATTCCTGTCCAGCATTTCATTGGTAAAACTTCGGATTTTGGTCAGGTATTCCTCAATTTGCTTCTGATAGATTACTTTAGTTCCTTTTCCTCTGGCCCGCTGTACCATTCCATCTTTTTCTAATTCCTGAATGGCCTGTCTCGCTGTAATCCGGCTGACATCATACATTTTCTGCAGTTCTGTCTCACTTGGAATGTAATCGCCGTAATCATATTCTTTTTTTAATATTTTCTCTTTTAATATGGCGCTGATCTGCAGATAAAGCGGCGCAGCGCCTCTGGATGTATCTAATTTTTTCACAAGAAACTCCTTCATTTTATATTGTTATAACAATATAATAAACAAATTTT
>ERZ1643249.376-NODE-376-length-53015-cov-21.805816_pt1 | contig 53015 bp, 40 predicted proteins | sample MGYA00579263_ERZ1643249 | MGnify/ENA primary metagenome ERZ1643249 (study PRJEB29033, sample SAMEA4952264) | chicken gut metagenome | biome: Broiler Chicken; feature: Gastrointestinal Tract; material: Caecum | place: Ireland | collected 2018 | study: Broiler...
TCATACCTTCGATAAAGTATCTCTGGAAGCAGATAAACAAGATAAAGATCGGGATAATAGAGAATACCGATCCTACAACCAGCAGGCTGTAGTTATCTCCATATGGATTGATCAGTGTATTCAGACCAATGGTCAGTGTGTACTTGCTGGAGGAACGGATTACCAGCAGCGGCCACATATAGTTATTCCATGCGTTCATGCCGTTTAAGATCGCCATGGCGGAGAACGCCGGTTTCATGATCGGCACGATCAGCTTAAAGAAAATACCGTACTCTGTAGCTCCGTCAATACGTCCGGCCTCGATCAGAGATTTTGGCAGTCCCAGAAGGTACTGACGGAAGAAGAAGATGGTTGACGCATGGGCCAGGAAAGGCAGCACAACCGCCACATAGCTGTCCATCATTCCCCAGGTAGAAATCTGCTTGTAAAGAGGAAGCATGATAACTTCAAAAGGAATAGACAGAATGATCAGCACGATCACAAAGAAGAAGTTCTTCCCTTTAAAATCATAAGCTGCAAATCCATAGGCTACAAAGGAGCTGATCACCAGGGTCAGCACAACAGTAAGCACTGTCAGCAGCAAACTGTTTCCAAACCAGATCCAGTAGTCATGGTCTCCGGTAAACAGCAGCACATAATTGGACAAGGTCATATTTGCAAAGTCCGGATCCAGGTTCAGCCCATACTGAAGAAGGAAGTTGCCCGGATGAAAACTGGCCATAAAGATAGCGTATATAGGCAGTATGATCAAGATCGCAAGGATCGTAAAAAGTATGATCATCAGAACTGTTGCCACTGCATTTTTCTTTTTCTGGCTTTTTCCGATTGTATCCATTGCCATATTATCTCTCCTCCTTCTTAAATGTGCCTGTGGCTACCAGCTGGATCATATTGATGATCATAACCACGACTAACAGTACCAGACCTACGGCACAGGCATAGCCCATAGCCCTCTTCTCAATACCCTGTCTGTACAGGTATCCCACAATAGTAAGACCGATGTTCTGAGGAGAGTTGTTTCCTTTCCACAGCATGAAGGACTCCAGGAACATAGCCAGACCTGCATAGATACTGATGGTCAGAACGTATACGGTTGTAGGTTTTAACAGAGGCACGGAAATTTTCAGGAACTGCTGCCATTTATTAGCTCCGTCGATGGAAGCAGCTTCATACAGTTCTGTATCAATACTCTGCAGTCCTGCCAGGAAATACAGAATATTAACGCCTGTCCATCTCCAGCATGCTACGATCAGCAGAACTGCATAACCGGTCCACTCGCCTTTCAGCCATTTGATCGGAGACTGTCCGAGAATACCCATGATCTGGTTTGCCAGAGCTGTGTCCATCTCACCGAACATCAGACGGAAGATGGTACCGGCTACTACTACAGATGTCAGAGCCGGCAGGAAATATACGGATTTAAAAAATCCGGCGCCTTTCATCAGCTTGCTGTTCAGCAAAGTGGCAAAAAGCATGGGAAACGGAATCAGGAGGATCAGTGTTCCGATCATGTATTTCATACTGTTATACACAGCTTTATAAAACATTTTATCACTGATCAGCCTGGAATAATTATCAAATCCTACCCATTCATCCTTCAACACATCCTGGAAACTGAGAAGAACACCATTGGCGATAGGCGCGATCCAGAACAGGATAATGGTCAACACAAACGGGAGTATGAATACATAAGGCGCAGCTTTCTGGGAATAGAAAAACCTTTTCACTTTACTCATACTGTATCAGACCCCTTTCTCTAAATTTTTCTTTTCTTACTATATAGCACAGAGCTCCCGGGAGCACCCTGCTATATAGTAAGTGGGATGCAGGACGTAGCCCGCATCCCACCCGTCACTTCTTTTTTATTTTGTGATCCTGCAAAACTTATGATGCAAATTCGTTCTCTAACTGCTCCTGAGCAGCGTCCAGAGCTTCCTGCACATCAACGCCGGACTCAAAGATATCATTCAGAGTCTGGGTTGTAAATACATTGTTGATAGAAGGCATCTTTTCATCTGTAGCAGATTTCAGTAAGCCGATGCTGTCCTGAAGCTCTAACAGCGGAGCAAATGGTTTTGTGTTAAAGTACTGAACAAACTGGTTGTCCGGGTTCTCTGTAAGAGCAGTATCTGTCCAAACTGCAGTGTTTACAGGGTCAAAACCAAGTACGTTGTAGATCTCGTTGCTGGCCTCATCAGAGAGCTTGATGTAAGCGAATACTTCTGCTGCCAGATCTGCGTTAGGACTGGAAGCTACAACTGCTGTACCTGTTCCGCCGCCGCCGATTGTTTTAACAACATCATTGTCGCCAAATACCGGAGGAGCTGCGATAGCAACTTTACCGGACAGGTCTGTCATGTAAGTTGTATAACGGCTTGTCTGCCAGAACGGCATGATCGCTACAGCTACCTCACCGCTGTTGTACAGAGGATAAGCCTCTTCATTATCCGGCTGTCCGCCTGCGATCGTCGCAACAGCGCCGGCATCCTGCATATCTTTGATGTACTGGAGTACTTCAACCATGATCTCGTTGTTTACATCCAGTTCGCCGTCTTCTGTCAGATAATCTCCGCCCTTCTGAGCCAGCATCAGGTTGATCATCCACTGTGCTGTAGTCTCAGCTGCTGCGAAGGTCTTGCCTGTAGCTTCATGATAAGCTACACCTGCATTTTTGAAATCATCCCAGGTCTTGATAGTTGTATAATCAATACCTGCCGCTTCCAGAGCTTCTGTATTGTAGAAAGCAACTGTGGTACCAACGTGGGTCGGGAATCCATAGTATTTTCCATCTTTGGAGTACAGATCCAGTCTGGATTCTACAACTTTATCTTTGTATGGTGCGATAGCGTCTGTCAGATCCAGCAGGCCGATATCTCCAACCATAAATGCCGGGAATTTGCCAACTTCGATATCCACTACGTCAGGTGCGCCTTCTCCGGACTCCAGAGCCAGTGACAGCTTGTTGTGCATATCATCATAAGCCATGTTGGAGAGAACCAGGTTTACCTGCTTGTCAGGATTTTCCTCATTCCATTTCTCAGCCATTTCTGTGTAGAAATCCTGATGGTTTTCAACGAAGGTCCAGACAGTAAGTTCTGTAACATCTTCGCCTTCCACGCCCATGTCTCTTGATCCTGCGCTGTCTCCGCCGCCTTCACCATCTCCGGATCCGCCGCAGCCTGCCAACATGGTTCCTGCCATTGCCGCACATAATAATGCAGCCAACACTTTTTTCTTCATATAGTGTCCTCCCTTGTATTATATTTTTATCAAATCAGAAGTCTCCGCTTCTGTATGATACAGCAATAAGTTTTACAAAAGTTCTTTGATCCAGACGGCCATCTCTCCCGTCTTTCTGTTTCCCCAGTTGCAGTAGGGAACTGCCTTTAAGGTTACATCCTCCAGCCGGGTCTCCTGTTCTTTGTACAAGTCTTCCTCATCCCAGCCGGTATTGGAAATACGCTTTCCTCTGGCGGTTACGGTTACCACACCGCCCAAAAGATCTTCTTCATAGGTTTCTGTAAGCCCTGCCTTTGTATCCACGTATAAAGAGGAAAGGTTTCTGCCATTATCTGTTTCTTCCAGGCAGTAGACCAGGGGGCCTCTCATAATGGCAACTTTGCCTTCATCTGCCCGTACCTCCGGATTAGCATGGATGAATTTGGCTTTCATGTCACAGGAGATCGTGATCATTTCCTCCTCCTTTAACTCTTCCAGGATCAGGTAGCCCTTCTCGATCAGGGGATTTAAGATTTCCTCCCCGTTTCTGTAGACCTGGAAGCTTTTCACATATCCCGGAACTCTCAGAGCCAGTTTTCCTTTTGTGTCCTCTTGGGATCTTAAAGAGATCTTCACATTTCCTGTAGAAAGGAAATCACTGTCCATAGTGATCTTACAGGGAATACCTTTTATCTGCGTCTCTGTTTCATTGGAAACATATAAGTTTACATAAATCGAATCTTCATCTTCCCCATATATATACTGTCCCAGGGAAGCCAGGGTCCTGGCAATATTCGGAGGGCAGCATGCCACGCCAAACCATTTCTGCCGCACCGGCTTCACATGCTCCATAGATGTGCGGTTCATGCAGTTATCCGGCCAAACTTCCAACGGATTTACATAAAAGAAGCTTTTTCCATCCATGGCAATCCCTGCCAAAACTGTGTTGTACAAAGCTTTCTCCATAACATCTGCATACTTTGCATCTTTTGTGATCTGTCCCATCCGTTTTCCAAACATTGCGAGACCGATAGATGCACAGGACTCTGCATAATTTCTGTCATTGGGGAGATCATAGTCTGTGGTGAATCTTTCCAGAAGACCGGAAGAACCAATTCCTCCTGTGATATACATTCTTTTAGTCACCATGTTTTTCCAAAGAGTTTCACAGGCTTCCAGAAGAGATTCATCCTGATATTCATAAGCCAGATCCGCCATGGCGCTGTAGAGATATACCGCTCTCACCGCATGTCCTTCTGCAGTTTTCTGTTCCCTTACAGGCAGATGAGACTGGGAATATTCCGGCACATAACCGGCAAATTCAGGAAATATCTGCTGATATTTTTCTCCTTTTTCCTCCTGGAAGAAATAATTTTCTCCCACTCCTCTGGCGTCTACAAAAAATTTCGCAGTATCCAGGTAATTCTTCTTCCCTGTTACCCGGTAAAGCTTTACCAGCGCCAGCTCAATCTCCGGATGACCGGGATATCCGTGGCATTTTCCCTCCTCAGGGCCAAACTTTTCACTGATCAGATCCGCGAATTTCATTACGATTTCCAGAAACTTTTTCTTTCCGGTGGCCTGATAGTAAGCCACTGCAGCCTCGATCATATGACCCGCCGTATAGAGTTCATGACCTTCCTTTAAGTTAGTCCAGCGTCTTTCCGGTTCCTTTATAGTAAAATATGTATTCAGATAACCATCCGGTTCCTGGGCTCTTCCGATCAGATCAATAGTATCATCTGCCAGCTTCTCCAGTTTTTCATCCCGTCCCTGGGATTCCAGTACATAGCCCACTGCTTCCAGCCATTTAGCCACATCCGTATCCTGAAATACCGCTCCGGCAAACTCTCCTGTCTTTTCTCCCGCTGCAATACGGAAGTTCTCGATACAATGGCTGGGCTCTGCATCCGGCACATTGTCATTAAGTGTATTCCACTGATAGGGAATGATCACTTCTTTTACCAGACTTCTGTATTTATTCCAGAACTTATCGGTAATCGTGATATTTTTCAGAGAAATATCTGCAAGTCTTTCTTTTTCCATTCTCCGCTGCTCTCCTTTACCTGTGGTCCAACCTTTAAACTTGTCTGTTATATTTCTTAATCGTTTAATTGGAAATGCCCTTTTTTGACTTATTTACCCATATATCTTCTCTTACCTTTTTTATATAATGTAGCACTTTCAACCTTTATGATTCAATATTTTGTGCAAGTTTCCTTTGGTTATCTTATTTATACCATACCTTCTTCCTATAAATAAAACGCATATATTTGTATATATTTTTATATGTTTCTATATATTGTCTATTTTCTTAATTTTTCTCTCTTTTTCTAACTTTTTTATTTTTTACACAACTTATTGATTATTTAAATCGTTTAAGTATATAAATATTGCATAAATTTTATCTTCTGATTTCTTTCCTTTTTCTTTGATTTCGGACTTTTTCTTTGTGCAAAACATCAAAAAAAGAGCCCGAAAAGCGCTTTTTAAATGAAAGCGTTTTTCGGGCTCTTTTTCAGAACTTGTACCATCTTTTTCAACTTGTACCATCTTAATTATTTTTCTATACCGCCGATATTCTTTACAGACTGGCGGATCAGCTTACTGCAGGGAACCTGATAGATCAGTTCTCTACCCCCTGTCTTTATCCCTCCCGCCAAAAGCTCCATCATTACCTCTGCCGCCCGATATCCGATGTCATGAAGAGGAAGCTCTATAGTCGTAAGGGGCGGTTTATAGTAGCTGGAGAGTTCCCGGTTATCATATCCCACCACCGATAGATCATCGGGTATCCGGATCCCCAGTTCATCTGTACGGTCATATACGCCTCCGGCCATCAGGTCGTTCATACAAAAGACTGCCGTCACATCCTGTTTCAGCAGTTTTTCCACACATTGATAGCCTGACTCTCTTGTCCAGTCTCCGCAGCATACCAGTTCGGGATCATAAATGATCTGGCTGTCTCTCAGAGCTTTTTGGTATCCCAGAAGTCTGTCCTGGGTATGGATACTGTCTGGCTTGCCGCTGATCACACCGATCCGCCTGTGACCTTTCTCTATCAGATAATGGATCAGCCCATAGGCCCCGTCCTGGTCATCTACCACAACAGAGGGAACTTTCCTGCTCTCCGTATATCCATAGGCCATTACCGCAGGGATCGGCAGATCTTCCGGTATGCAGTGCATGATCCTCTCATGGGCAGTCACATAAATGATCCCCTCCGTCTGCATAGCTACAAATTTCTTAACCTCCTGCTTCACAGTTCCGAAATAGTCTTCTCTATGATAGTATCTGTCATTATATTTCTTATAAAGGCGCAGGTTTGTCAGCAGGATCTTATAATCCACCTTCTCGCAGTACTCTGTGATCCCGTCGATAATATCAGGAATACTGAAGATTGTCATATCCTCAGCGATCACCCCGATGTTCCTGGTATTTTTCGTTTTCAGGCTCTTGGCAACATAACTGGGCATATACTCCATTTTCTCCGCCGTTTTCAGCACCATTTCCCTGGTAGCTTCACTGGCTCCCGGCTTTCCGTTCAATATATTGGAAACTGTTGCAGCCGACACTCCGCACTTCTTTGCAATTTCTTTAATCGTGGCCATTCTTTTTCCGGTTCCTTTCCAAGTTTTGTGAAGCCTGTAAATCCTGTTTGTCTATATTAAACCCTGTCTTGTATGCACTTGTCAACCACTTTCTTTCATGCTAGGATAAAGGAACTCTTATTTTCCATATATCGCAGAAAGGAGACAATATGAACAAAATGCATGCCCTCCCTCAGGAGGATATCCTGTGCAAAGAAGGACAGACCCGGGCGTTTTTGCGCCCTTACACCAAAAACTGGGACAATCCGGAGTCGAACAGTCTTCACCTGGAATACAGCTATAACGGCAAAAACTGGTACAGCCTAAACGGAAATAACGGAGTCTGGTTTCCGGACTACGGTTCTAAACAGCTGACAGATCCTTCTGTTTATCAGATGAAAAGCGGAAGCTATTTCATCACTGCCAGGGACGCCAAAGATCCTTCTCATATGTATTTTGCAGAAACGAACGATTTTTATTCTTTTACCGGAGCCGGATATACCGGCGCAGACTGGGATTTTAAAAAAGAAAAGGAAATTTCAGACTTTCCGGATCAGGAAAACCGCCTGGAAGTTCCTGTTTCTCTTCTGGAAAAGCTGTTTCCTGTATATGGAAAACCGGAACCTGTCCTTCTGACAAAGACAGAATATATCTCCCTTAAGACAGCTGCCGGAAAAATCCCCACTCTTCCCCAAAAAATTTCTGTGGAATATTCCAACGGAGGAACTGAAAAACTTTCTGTGAAATGGGATGCAATACCGGAAGATATGCTGCAAAAGCCGGGAAAATATATAGTAGAGGGAAAACTTCATCAGACATTATTTGAAAAGCCTCTGATCTATCATCGTGCGGATCCTTATATCTACAAGCATACTGACGGGAAATATTATTTCACAGCCTCCTATACAGATATGGATCACAACCTGGATGGCAAATATCAGTATCTCTACATTATTCTACGCAGGGCGGACACTTTAGAAAATCTTGCAGACGGCTCCGGCGCCTGCGAAGAAAAAGTCATATATGAGAGAAAACCCATCCATAACGGAACTATGAGCCCCCATATCTGGGCTCCGGAAATTCATTATATTCGTGGAAGCTGGTATGTTTACTATACCGCTACCATTTCCGACGAATCCCCCTGGAAGATCCGTCCCCACTGTCTGGAATGCAAAGATCAGGATCCCATGACCGGAAAATGGGAAGAAAAAGGCCCTCTTGTGTCCACCATAGCTGGAGATATTGCCTTTACGGATTTCTCTCTGGATCACACTTACTTTAGTCACAGAGGAAACGACTATATCCTCTGGGCCCAGAAGACCAACAATATTTCCGATATTTTCATTGCCCGGCTTTCCAATCCATGGACGCTGTGTACCCCGGCAGTACGGCTGACTCATCCGGAATACAACTGGGAACTTCACGGCTTTCCTGTAGATGAAGGCCCGGGAGTGATCAAGCATGGCGGGAAAATTTTTGTCACCTTCTCTGCCAGCGGAACCGACGCCATGTACTGTGTAGGGCTTTTATATGCAGACGAGGATGCAGATCTGTTAAGCGCCTCTTCCTGGACAAAACTGCCTTATCCGGTATTCCAGAGCAGTAAAGAAACCGGCCAGTACGGCCTTGGCCACAACAGTTTTACCAAGTCCGATGATGATTCGGAAGATCTGATCATTTACCATGGAAGACAGGAAGAACGGTATCTTGTAGAGGAAGACTACCAGCCGCTTTATGACGCAGGCCGAAACGCTTCCGTAGGAAAAATCTACTGGGATAAAGACGGTATGCCGGATTTCTCTGTGCCGGCAATGGGAATTGTACGCAAAGAAGAAGGACTGAAGGTGACGGCAGAGATTATTGTAGAATAATTTTGAATATTCAAAGAGAGATTGGGCTGCCCACTCAGGGCAGCCCGGTTTTGTCTCATTTTTATTATTTACAGATATTTTTCCAGCATTTTTTCCACCGCTCCATAATACCCCTCCGGATCCTTGTCCTGGCATTGGGCATGTCCCGCTCCTTCCACAATAAGCAATTCTTTAGGACAGGCCGCAGCCTGGTAAAGTTCTCCGGACATCTCCACAGAGATCATCTCGTCCTGATCTCCATGTATAAAAAGTGTGGGCGTGCTGCTTTTCTTCACCGCTTCCAGCGCCGAGGCTTCTTTCAGATCATATCCTCCTCTGAGCTGGAGCATGAGATTCGCCGTATCCAAAATGGGAAAGGCAGGAAGATGGAACCACTGAGTGATTTTCTCCTGAAACATGGTGTAAGCGTCTGTATATGCGCAGTCTGAGACCACTGCCTTTACATTTTCCGGCAGATCTTCTCTTCCGGTCATCATCAGAGCGCAGGCAGCGCCCATAGACTGTCCGTGGATGACAATCTCTGCTTCCGGATCCTGGTCCAGAATATAGTTGATCCACAGCATATTGTCCTCGCTGTCTGTCAAGCCCATTCCAATAAAATCTCCTTCACTCTCTCCCTGGCACCGCATGTCCGGAGCGATCACATGGTATCCCCTCTGGCTGTACCACATGGCAAAGGGGTACATAGCCTCTTTCCAGCCTGTATAGCCGTGGAGAAGGAGGACCCACTTATGGCTTTCTTCCTCTGTATAGATTTCCTGGGCAACCAGCTTATAGCCATCCTCTGTCTCCCTGGTTAGTTTCTGTCCATGTGCAGTCTCCGCCCATTGTGCGGTTTCTTCCCAGGATTTCTCATACTGCTGCTGGATATCATCTGTATGTACCAAAGCATCTACACTTTCCTGAGTGATCCTGGAAAAAGCTTCCAGCCTTTCCATAAAAGAAGGGACCAAAGCAGCGCTGACCAGGATATTCGCCAGACCTATGTATAAAAGAAGCAGCACTCCTAGGATCACAAGGAAAATTCTCTTATACTTCATTTGGGTCTCCCTTTTAGTACTTTCTGATCAGCCGGAAATAGCTTACCGCCAAAAGCGCCGCTGCGCCTGTCCAGGCGCTTATCTCCGCATAAAAGATCCCGTTCTGTCCGATAAAAAGAGGCAAAAGCAACGCTGCGCCCACACGCATAAAAAATTCCACGATCCCGCTGGCCATTGGAATGACCGTATTCCCCAGTCCCTGGATGGCAGAGCGGAATACATAGAGCAGGTACAATACCAGCAGGAATACTGCCATAAGGAACAGATAATGGTAGGCAATATCCAGCACCTGTACTGTTTCTTTGGGATCTCCGGAAACAAACAGGGAAAGTATCGCTCTCCCCCCGGCAATCATCACCATCCCCACAGCTAAAGCCGTAAGAACCGCCATGATCCCCCCGCTTTTCACACCTGATTTAATCCTGGGCACATTTCCCGCTCCCAAATTCTGCCCCACATAAGTGGTGATAGCATAGCCGTAGGAGATAGCCGCCAACTCCAGAACCCCATAAAGCTTATTCGCAGCGGTAAACCCTGCCACAAAAAGAAAGCCGTAACCATTCACCACATACTGTACCACCAGGCCTCCCACAGATATGATAATATTCTGAAAAGCCAAGGGAGTTCCCAAACCGGCCAGTTGCACAAAAGCAGCATACTCCGGCCGAAAATCCTCCCTGGAGATCTTTACCACACTAATCTTTTTTAGTACTATGAAACAATAAAGAGCCGAAAATCCCTGGGCGATCACTGTAGCGCCTGCAGCGCCTGCCACTCCCCAATGAAATCCTCCTACAAAGAGAAGATCCAGGACCACATTAATGGCTGCTGCGATGATCATGGCGATCAGCGGAGAGCGGCCGTTTCCCAGAGCCCGGAGGATCGAGGCAAAAGTGTTATAGGCTGCGATCACCGGGATCCCGCAGAAAATGATCCGGATATAAGTCACCGACATATCCATAACATCTGCAGGGGTATTAAGAAAACGCAGAAGAGGATAGGCCCCTGCCTGGCTGACCGCCAGAACGGCCGCAGCAATCACCGCCATCAAAGTATAGCTTGCCGCCACTGTCTTCTTTAACCGTTTTCCATTACCTGCGCCATAATTCTGAGACACCAGTATAGAAAATCCCTGGGCGCTTCCCGTGACGATCCCCTGGACCATCCAGATGATCCAGTCTGCGGCTCCAACCGCCGCCAGAGCTCTCACGCCTACGATCTGCCCCACCACCATAGCATCCACCATGGTATAAAATTGTTGAAAAATATTTGCCGCCATCAAAGGCAGAGCAAAAAATAGGATCAGCTTCCCAGGAGCCCCCTCGGTCATATTCTTTACATTTTCAGACATATATACACCCTCACTTACTTAAATCGCGTCTGTTCCATCCGGATTTCCAGTTATGCTGACAGCCGCAGGTGTTTTATCCTTCATCCCATACTCATCTCTGCCGCTTATCTTACTGTAAATGCCAGATATCCTCATTGTACTGTTTAATGGTTCTGTCTGAGGAGAAAAATCCCGCTTTCGCAATATTGGCCAGAGCTTTCTTCTGCCATGATTTCTGGTCTTCATAATCTGCGTAGATTTTTTCTTTGGTCTCAATATATTCTCTGGTATCCAGCAGAGTCATGAACCAGTCTTTTCCTACTAATTCTTTATGGAGTCTTGTGAGACTTTCCTTATCGCCGATAGCCAGCAGTTCATCTCCAATGATAAAGTCTACCAGTTTGTGGATCAATTTATCTTTCTTGTAGATGTCTTCTGCACAGTAAGCTTCTTCTGCGTACAGGTCGATCACTTCCTGAGGACGTTTTCCGAAGATATAGATGTTTTCATCCCCAACCAGGTCACGGATCTCTACGTTGGCTCCGTCTTCTGTTCCCAGAGTCAGGGCGCCGTTGAGCATGAACTTCATATTTCCTGTTCCGGAAGCCTCTTTGGAAGCCAGAGAGATCTGCTCGGAAATATCTGCCGCGGGAATTACCTTGGCTGCTTTGGAAACATTATAGTTCTCGATCATCAGCACACGGAAATATGGCTTCACCTCCGGATCGTTCTCGATCAGATCATGGAGACAGAGGATCAGGTGGATAATGTCCTTTGCGATCACATAAGCCGGTGCAGCCTTGGCGCCAAAGATCATGGTGATCGGAGTTTTCGGCTTATTTCCTGCCTTGATATCCAGGTATTTATAAATTGCATACAGAGCGTTCATCTGCTGGCGTTTGTACTCATGGAGACGTTTTACCTGAACATCGAAGATAGAATTTTCATCCAGATCCATGTCCTGGGTCTCTTTCATAAACTTCTTAAACTCCAGTTTTTTCTCCACTTTGATCTGGGCCAGCTTCTCCAGCACCTTTTCATCATCTTTATAAGCCAGGAGTTTCTCCAGCTGATCTGCATCCTTCTTAAATCCAGATCCGATAAGGGACTCTATATAAGCAGCCAGTTCCCTGTTGCAGTGCAGGAGCCAGCGGCGGAAAGTAATACCGTTTGTCTTGTTGTTAAACTTCTCCGGATAGATCTTATAGAAGTTGTTCAGCTCTGTATTCTTCAGGATCTCTGTATGAAGGGCAGCTACGCCGTTTACAGAAAATCCGTAGTGGATATCCATGTGAGCCATGTGGACTCTCTCATCTTCGTCAATGATATATACAGACTCATCTGTATATTTCTCTCTTACTCTCTCATCCAGCTCTTTGATGATGGGAAGAAGATGGGGAACCACTTCTTCCAGATAATCCATTGGCCATTTTTCCAGAGCTTCCGCCAGGATGGTGTGGTTTGTATAAGCGCAGGTCTTGCTTACGATTTCCACTGCTTCGTCCATAGTAAATCCTTTGGCTGCGAGGAGGCGGATCAGTTCAGGAATGACCATTGATGGGTGGGTGTCGTTGATCTGGATCACTACATGCTCGTTCAGTTTATGCAGGTCATAGCCTTTATCCTCGCACTCTTTCAGGATCAGCTGGGCGCCGCAGCTTACCATGAAATACTGCTGATAGATACGCAGCTTCCGGCCGTCATCGTCAGAATCATCCGGATAAAGGAATAGAGTAAGATTCTTCTGGATCTTCTTTTTGTCAAAATCAATGCTGTCCTCCGGTACAAGGCTTTCGTCAATGGTATCTACATCAAAAAGATGCAGGCGGTTGCAGCCAGATTCGTAGCCGGGAACGTCAATGTCATATAAAACTGAATTCAGGGTAAAGTCTTTAAATGGCACCTGGAAGGTTTCAGGCTGACGCACCAGCCAGCTCTCCTGGGTAATCCAGGGATTTTTCACTTCTTTCTGCTTATGGTCCTCAAACATCTGCCGGAACAGGCCGAAATGATAGTTCAGTCCGATACCGTCTCCTGGAAGCCCCAATGTAGCGATCGAATCCAGGAAACAGGCTGCCAAGCGTCCCAGACCCCCGTTTCCAAGGGACGGCTCCAGTTCCAGTTCTTCAATCTCGCACAGCTTCTGGCCGTGTTTTTCCAGGACTTTCTCCACTTCCTCATACAGTCCCAGATTGATCAGATTGTTGGACAGCAGTTTTCCGATCAGGAACTCTGCGGAAATATAGTAAAGCTTCTTATTTCCCTGGTTTTTAGGAAGTTTCTGGGTCTCTTCTTTTGTAAGAATCATCAGAACCTGGAAAAGTTCTGCCTGGCTGCAGGTATCCAAATTTTTCCCAAATTTCTCGTTTAACAATGTCTGCAATCTTTTTTCCATTCTGTTATCCTCCTGAAAATCTCTCTGCAGATTATGAAAATCTGCCTTTTACTCATTAAAGGGTTATCTTCTTTTTCTTTCAGCTGTTGATTCTCTCACCAGCAGCTCGCCTTCATAGATCAGCTTTTTAGGTTTTTCTTTCCCCTTGATCATATTGAACAGCAAGTCTGCAGAAGCCCTGGCTATCTGTTCCACCGGCTGGCGGATAGTGGTAATACTGGGAATGTAGTAAGCTCCCATCTCCATACCGTCAAATCCTGCTACAGAGCAGTCTTCGGGAATGTTCAGGCCTGCTTCCTTCAAAGCTCTGCAGGCACCTATAGCCAAAGTATCTGAAGTAGCATATATAGCTGTAAATTCCCTTTCTTCCAAAAGCTTCTTTGCCAGACGGTAGCCTGTAACAAAGGAATACTTGTCTTCACTGGCATCCATATAGGCTACCAGTTCTTCCCGGAAAGGAATCCCATGATCCAAAAGCGCCTGCCGGTATCCCATAAGTCTCAGCTTTCCGATACTCTCATCTTCTCGCGGCGCAGTAAGAAGGGCGATCCTGTCATGACCCAGACTCAGAAGATATTCTGTCATCTTCCGGCTCTCCTGAAAGTCATCTACAGATACGGTTCCTAATCCCTGTGTCTCTTTTTCGTATGTACAGATTGTACTGAGGACACAGGGGATTCCCAGCTGTTCGATTTTTTCTTTAGGATGGGAGAAATTTCCTCCCAGAAAGACCATTCCCCTGGGCTTCTTCTCCTTTGCCACATACAAAGCCACATCCAGTTCATTATCCTGTTCTTCAACATTCTGAAGAATGCAGCTGTATCCTTTTTTCTCACATTCCCGCTCCAGTCCGCTTACCAGTTCTCCAAAAAAAGTATTTCCCAGGCCTTTTACCAGTACCGCGATTGCTCTGGCGTCGGAACGTTTCAGATTCCTGGCGCTGTTATTAGGAATGTAGTTGGATTCTGCGATCACTCTCAGGATCATATTCTTGGTTTCTGGATTTATATCCGGATGATTGTTCATGGCCCTGGATACAGTGCTTACTCCCACTCCGCATTTTCTTGCAATGTCTTTGATCGTCATTCCCGCCATCAAAAATCCCGCCTTTGTAAAAGTCTCGGCCTACAGTCTGCCGTAAAGTTTTGTCATATCATACATTTTTCCTGTAACTTCATGGGTGATCTGGCCCTTTAAAAGTCTCCATTTCCAGTTTGTCCCCAGAGTGGACGGCCGGTTGATCCTGGCTTCTCCTCCCAGGCAAAGGAATTCCTGGATAGGGGTGATGGCCAGATCCGCAACAGAAGCCATTGCCAGACGGATAAAATCCCAGGGCATATCTTCTTTTCTGGTATACCGGTTATCCAGATATCTCTCTGCCAGAAGCCTGTCTTCCGGCGCCATCTCATCCAGCCAGCCTAAAATCGTATTATTGTCATGAGTCCCTGTATATACCACGCAGTTATGTTCATAATTGTGAGGAAGATAATCACTTTCCTCCCGGGAGTCAAAAGCAAACTGCAGCACCTTCATTCCAGGATAACCAGTGTCCTTCACCAGCTGCCGCACGCTGTCAGTCAGATACCCCAGATCTTCTGCAATGATAGACATCTCTCCCATTGCTTTTTTCACTGCTTTAAACAATTCAAGGCCCGGGCCTTTTCTCCATTTCCCGTTCTCGGCGGTTTTATCGCCGTAAGGAATGGCATAGTATTCGTCAAATCCCCGGAAATGATCCACCCGGACTACATCATAAAGTTTATAGCAGTATTCCAGCCGCTGTATCCACCAGGCAAACCCTGTCTTTTCATGGTATTCCCAGTCATAAAGAGGATTTCCCCAAAGCTGTCCTGTAGCTGCGAAAGCATCGGGAGGGCACCCTGCCACAGCTATCGGAGTACATTCTTCATCAAACTGGAAAAGCTGAGGATTTGCCCAGGCGTCAGCGCTGTCAAAGGCTACATATATAGGAATATCTCCGATAATGCGGATCCCCTGATCGTTGGCATATTTTTTCAGTCTTGTCCACTGCTTTGTAAACTCATACTGCTGGAAACGGATGAACTGGATCTCTTCTTCCAACTCCTTCTTCTTTTCTTCCATGGCTTCCGGCACCCTTCTTTTCAGTTCTGCCGGCCACTGGCTCCAGCTGATGCCGCCCAGGCTGTTCTTGATAGCCATATACAGGGCATAGTCCTCCAGCCAGGCCTTATTTTCCTCTGCAAATGTTTCAAACTCTTCATCGGGCACAAACCGCTCAAAGGCCTTCCGAAGAATCTTAAATCTGGAAAAATAAATTTTCTCATAATCAATAAATTCTGCATTGTCCCCAAAGTCGCAGGCATCGCATTCTTCTCTTGTGAGAAGTCCTTCTTTAATCAGTGTCTCCAAATCGATAAAATATGGGTTTCCGGCAAAAGTGGAAAAGGACTGGTAGGGAGAATCTCCATATCCTGTAGGTCCAAGAGGAAGAATCTGCCAGTTCTTCTGTCCTCCTGCTTTTAACTGATCCACAAATTCATAGGCTTCCTTGGAGAAACAGCCGATTCCGTAATCAGACGGAAGGCTGGCTACCGGAAGCAGCACACCGCTTTCTCTCATGATCGATCTCCTTTTTACATTAGGCAGGCCCCCTGGTATGTGTAAGCATCTTCTCACAGATAGGTCCGCCGGTTTCTGGTAACGATATCGGTAACGTTTCCGATATCTTCTATGGTTAATCTACCACAGGTCCCGAAAAGATGCAAGTAGGTAATGTTTAACAAATTTTATGCTGGAAATTTAGTGGATATGACTGAAGAAAAAATCATAGAATGCAGATACACTCTGCTTGTTTTAGTTTGTATCATATGATACACTAAAAAAGCTACCACCCCCAGACAGGTAGAGGAAAGGGGGTGCGTCATCATGGATTTACCCTTAACATTTTTTCTCTCTGTTATGGCAAGTGTAGTCGCCTACTACATATGCAAATGGCTGGACGGCGAGAAGTAACTGGTAGTCAGCCTAGGGCATAAGCCACCCTCCCAAAATGGAATAGAAAACCCCGGAGTCGCAACCTCCGGGGTTTTCATTTTTCGTGTCACCATGGACACCCTTAACATTTTGCCTGACTGCATTATAGCATATGATTTCTACCATTGCAAGTATACGTAATGTCATCTTCTCCCATTTCTCCTGTTGACAATAGCCAGCAGCCGGAAAAGCTGGGTAAGAGACACAGCCAGAGCCGCCACATAGGTGAGAGCTGCTGCCGTAAGCACTTTCCTTGCTCCATATAATTCTTCTCCGGTTAAGATATGTGTGCTTTCCAGGGCACGGAGAGCCCGTCTGCTGGCGTCAAATTCTACCGGGAGAGTGATCAGCTGGAATAAAGTAGAAAGTCCGAAGCACAGCACTCCAAGATAAGCCAGGTTTCCCAGTCCCCCTCCCTCTCCTGCAAAGAGCAGGCCTATCAGGATCAGGGGAAGAGCCAGGCGGGAACCGATGTTAGTCACCGGTATAATGGCATTCCGTATTTTAATGGGAAGATATCCCTGGGCATACTGGATAGCGTGGCCGGCCTCATGGGCCGCCACACCGATGGCTGCTGTGGAGGTCCGGTCACAGACACTGTCGGAAAGCCGTATGATATTGGTTCTCGGATCATAATGGTCTGTAAGGCTTCCCCCTGTCTTTTCAATCTGGACCTGATACACTCCGGCAGCTTCCAATACCTTTCTGGCTGCCTGGCTTCCTGAAAGGCCAAGATGAGAAAGCTGGGCGGAATATTTCTGAAATGTAGTACTTACTCTGGCGCTGGCCCATATAGCGAAGATCACTGCAGGCAGCACCCAGAGAATGTAATAGTAGTCGAAAAACATGGCAGGATTCCTTTCCGATATAGAATAGTAATAGTATGTTCTCCTAAAGACCTTATCATTCTAGAATTCAAAAGATTTTTCCTCCGTAATAGAAAAAGAAAACCCTCGGACTGCCTTCCGAGGGTTTCTACTTGGTGAGTCCATGCCTGACACATGTTATATCTCTTCTATTATACCGTTATCTTCCTTGCCTCATGTTCAGCCGCTACCTCCTGGGGCGTTTTTTCCCGCAGCCTGGCAGCTCCATGGTAATCTTTTGTGGGGATCAGATCTCCTTTTGCCAGATTTTCTTTTGCTTCTTTAATGGCTTCTGTGTACTGAGGCAGCCATTTTTCCTGAGCCACCAGCATCTCATCAATCATCTGCCATACTTCCGGCGGATTGCATACAGCTCCTGTAAGGGGATCCATCAGGGCAGCCTGCTTCAGAAGTTTCACATCCCCATGAACCGCAGCCTCTACAGCCAGCTTCTGAACCCAGATGGACTGAGAGCAGACAGCGGCGCATCCCAGGGGCAGATCTCCTACTTTCGGAACGCTGATCCCGTTTCCATCTACATAACAGGGCACTTCTACCACAGATTCATAAGGAAGATTGGTAATACAGCCTTCATTCATTACATTAAAATGTCCCCGGTACATTTTTCCTGTTTCCAGAGATTCTATAATATAGGAGCAATGTTCCTTCCCTCTCTCTGAGCCATTCAGTTTTTTAGGCTCTTCCTGCAGGATCTTTGGATAATCTGTCTCAAACCAGTTTCTCTCCTCTCTGGTAACCCGGAGATATCCTCCCGTTTCCCCGTTGATCCAGTTGTCCAGGTTGATCCAGTCTTTGATCTCCTCGGGACGCTTCCGGTACCAGGCCACATACTCGGAGAGATGACCGTTGGATTCGGTGGAATAATAACCGAAGCGCTTCAGCATATCAATCCTTACCTTCTCTTCTTCCCGGTATTTTTCATGATTCTCAAAGCCTTCCAACAGTCTGGGGATCATGTCTTCACCATTATGTTTCACAGAAATATACCAGGTCTGATGATTGATCCCGGCGCAGATGATATCCAGCTCTTCTCTGGGGATCCCCAGAACCTCTGCGATCTGCATTTCTCCATGGATCTCTCCGTGGCACAGGCCGATAGTCTTTACCCCGCCGTATTTGTTGCAGGCCCAGGTAGCCATGGCGTTGGGATTGGAATAATTCAGCATAATAGCTCCCGGCTCTGCCACTTCCCGGATATCTTTGCAGAAATTCAGCATTTCTGCGATCACTCTCTGTCCATACATGATTCCTCCTGTACACAAAGTGTCTCCCACACACTGATCCACTCCGTACTTCAGGGGAATTTCAATATCCGTCTCAAAAGCCTCCAGGCCTCCGATCCGGACACAGTTTACAATATATCTGGCGTCTTTAAAAGCCTCTCTTCTGTCTGTAGTGGCAAAAATTTTTATGGGAATGCCGTTGGCATCCAGATCCCGCTGGCATAGCGCTCTGGTTTTCTCCAGATTGTCCCCATTAATATCTGTGAAGGCAATTTCAATATTATGAAATTCCGGCACTGACAGAATATCTGTAAATAAAGTTCTGGCAAAGACAAGACTTCCTGCTCCAATGAAAGCAACTTTAAAACTCATGATAAAACCTCCCGTTTCTTTTTGTCTATTATATCTTCTGCCGCTTTTCCATGTGCAACCTATTGACTCCTTTCTTTCAAAATGCAATATATTGCCGCATTTAATTTTCTGTGCTACACTGTCTGCATAAGCAACAGACCCGGCCCGGGAATTTAATCTTTAAACTGCCGGGCTCCATATATAGGAGGTTTATCCTTATGCCGGAAAAACAATCTCTCCGGGGAGAGATCACCGCCTTCTATGCCCTTACTCTTCCCGAATTCCATATGCCTTTTCATGCCCACCACAGTTTTGAGATCATGTATGTAACCGCGGGAACCTGCCGGATCTTCTGCGGAGATGACACATTTCAGGCAGAACCCAATCATTTTGTATTTATAGGCGCCCGGGTTCCCCATCGGCTGGAGATCACTCCGGACCGTCCCTGCTCTATTTTAAATCTGGAATTTACCTTTTCTTACGGGGAAGGTACTTACCCTATGTCAGAATTGCTTTCCAAATGCAGGGATTTCCGGGAGTTTTGGAAGAAAATGCCGTCTTATCGGTACAGCGGGGATATGCGGGATCTGGGATATGCCCTGAAAGATCTGATCTCCCACCTTCAGAAAGCACCGGACAGCTCTGATTTTCTCCTTTATCTTCTTTATTCCAGGACTATGGCAGAGCTGGCTTATTCCATGATCCACGAAAAAGAAAATACCGGCCTCTATTATCTGAAAAAGGCCTGCGGCTATATAGACCGGAATATCCATGAAACCATACGGATACCGGAACTGGCTGCCTATACCGGGATCAATAAGTCCTATCTTCAGGCTCTTTTTTCCAGGATCCTGGGGTGCGGCATCATTGAATATATAAACAAAAAAAGGCTGGAAGAAGCTGTCTTTCTCCTGATAAACAGCTCTATGAGCATCACAGACATTGCCTTTTCCACCGGCTATAACAGCCGCCAGCATTTCGCCCATACCTTTGAAAAATATTACGGCACCGGTCCCCTGTCATATCGAAAGCTTCATAAAAGGCAGATGACCGCAGATACAGGAGAGAACCAGTATATTCTGGACGGAGACAGGACTTCTTATCAGAAATTAGTGCAATGACCAGTCTCTGAAAATACTTTTTGAATCGTATGATTGCAAAAGTTCACAGAATTTTCACTTGTTTTATTCGCTATATGTGTTATAATACCATTGTAACAAGGAAATGACCTTGACAACACCTGTTTGTAAAAGATGCAAAGAAGGCTGTCGGGCAATCAGATTTTTGGAGGAAAAGATAAATGAATACTTTAAAAGCTGAAAAAAGAGACATGGCCATCAAAGCAAAAAGATTAAGACGTGAGGGATATGTTACCGGTAATGTTTTCGGTAAAGAAATCGAAGGTTCTATCCCTATTAAAATTGAAAAATCCGCAGTAGACCGTCTGCTGAAGACCAGCGGCAAAGGAAGCCAGATCATGCTGGACGTAGACGGACAGCCTATGGACGTGCTGATCAAAGAAGTGGATTTTAACCCGTTAAAAGGACAGGTAGATGAAATTGATTTCCAGGCTCTGGTAAAGGGTGAAAAAGTACATTCCGTAGCCGAAGTTGTTCTGGTAAATCATGATAAAGTTATGAGCGGCGTACTTCAGCTCCTTTTGGAAGAAATTTCTTACAGAGCTCTTCCCGGCGACCTGGTAGAGAAAGTTTCCATTGATGTAGGAGACCTGAAGGTTGGGGAATCTATTAAAGTAGGCGATCTGGATATTGCCAAGAATGAAAACGTTGATCTGCTCACCGATCCGGAAGCTATCGTAGTAACTGTATCTGAGTCCCACAATGATATACCGGAAGATGACAGTGAAGATGCTGATTCCGCTGAAGCCTGAAAAGGGCAAAAAGGCTGAGGAAGACGTTTGACATTTTATAGAATGTTTGTTATCATTGCACACCTTAAATTAAAACCTCCCGGGATCTTTTGATAAGTTCAAAGATCCCGGGAGGTTTTACGTTTTCTGAGTTTCATCTGTTTAACACCAGTATTCCAGGTATCTACTACCACCCAAAACTTGGAATTTTTCTTTCAGGGCCGTAGTTCCCTGGCTACTCTACCTCCCACATTCCTGAATTTCCCTTTTGGGGCTGTAATTCCCTGGCAGCGGTCCTATATCTCCTCTTTCTGCTTCCATGCCTTGATCTCTTCCAGCCGTTCTTTCACTTTTTTCTCTTCTCCCTGGGTAGTGGGCCGGTAGTAGACTCTATCTTTCAGACTGTCCGGCATGCACTGCATATGAGTCAGCTTCTCTTCTGTATTATGGGCATATTCGTAGCCCTTTCCGTAGTCCAGCTCCTTCATCAGCTTTGTGGGAGCGTTCCGAAGAACCAGGGGAACCGGCTCCGCTTTCTTATTCTTTACATCCGCCTTACCGGCCTCACAGGCTCTGTACAGGGCGTTGGATTTCGGCGCCATGGACAGATACACCACTGCATGAGTCAGATGGACGTCGCACTCCGGCATTCCCAGAAAATGACATGCCTGGTAGACGGACACTGCCAGAGGAAGGGCGTGGCTGTCTGCCATTCCGATATCCTCACTGGCAAACCGGATCAGCCGTCTTGCAATATAGAGAGGATCTTCCCCGCCCTCCAGCATCCGGCACATCCAATACACCGCCGCATCCGGATCGCTGTTGCGCATAGATTTATGTAAAGCAGATATCAGGTTATAATGTTCTTCCCCGGTCTTATCATATAGAAGAGATCTGCGGCTGACGCACTGCTCCAGTCCCTGATCTGTGACCAGGATCCCCTCCGGGCTGATCTCCCCGTTAAGCACCGCCATTTCCAGGGTATTCAGTGCTGTTCTGGCGTCTCCGTTGGCAAACTCCGCTATGGCCGTAAGCTGCTCCCCGGTGATCTTTACATGCTGGTTTCCAAATCCTTTTGGACTTTCCAGGGCATGGTTTAAAAGCTTCAGCAGATCCTTTACTTCCAGAGCCTTCAGCACAAAGACCTTACACCTGGAAAGGAGGGCGGAATTTACCTCAAAAGAAGGATTCTCAGTGGTAGCACCGATGAGGATGATACTGCCTTTTTCTACAAATGGAAGAAAGGCATCCTGCTGGGCTTTGTTAAAGCGGTGGATCTCGTCTACAAAAAGGACGGTCCGCTGCCCCATCCTCCGGGCAAGCTCCGCCTGGTTCATAACCTCCCGGATTTCCTTAATACCGCTGGTTACTGCGCTGAAATTAATAAACTGGGCCTTTGTCCTCCCGGCAATAATACTGGCTAAAGTAGTCTTCCCCACCCCGGGAGGTCCCCAGAAGATCATGGAAGAAATCTGGTCTTTTTCAATAAGCTGTCTAAGGATCTTCCCCTTTCCCAGCAGATGCTCCTGTCCCGCAAAATCCTCCAGAGAATCCGGCCGCAGCCTGGTGGCAAGGGGCGCGGATTGTCCTCTGTCGTCAAATAGTGACATTTGTTCCATTTAAACGCATCTCCTTTTTTTCCTGATTTTTATTATAACAGTTTTTCTTTTCTCTACAACTGACGTTCTGTCTTTTTCTGTGATATCTGCCGGAATCTTTCCAGGCTTCTCAATATTTTTTATTCAAAAACCGGATTGAACCCAAAAGGCGAAAGAATTATAATGGGGAATAAGTCAAAAGGAGGAAGATATCCATGGAAGAACAAAAGACGCAGAATTCTCCTGCTGCAAAAAATACTTTTCTGGAATGTGAACGTGACATTGTTTTCATTCTGATGATGCTGGTTGCCGGATATTTCGGCGCCTTTACCTATTCTATAAGGGGCGGGGTTTTCTGTAATGCCCAGACAGGAAACTTTGTCCTTCTGGCAATGGCTCTGGGAAACGGCCGGTGGTTCCACGCCCTGTACTTTTTCATTCCTATCACAGCCTACTGTGTGGGAACCATGCTCTCAGAAGTCCTTCCCGGCCATGTAAAAAAGAGCCATCTGATACGTTGGGATACCCTGCTGATCCTTATTGAAATCCTTGTGGTGATCTTTCTTGGTTTTCTGCCGGAAAGCGCTCCGGTCCAGATCACTCAGGTGCTGATCAACTTCATCTGCTCCATGCAGTACAATACCTTCCGCCAGGCGGAAGGTATTCCAATGGCCACCACCTTCTGTACCAATCACATCCGGCAGGTGGGAATCGCTCTTACAAAATCTATCCGTCATCCCCAGGAACGGCCTTCCCATCTGCAGAGACTGCGGACCCATACCGTCATGCTCCTTGCCTTTGTTTTTGGCGGCGTAGTTTCTACTTTCCTCTGCCGCTTTTTCCTGGGAAAAGCCATCTGGTTTTCCCTCATTCCTCTTGGCTTTGTCCTGGCAGACCTTCTCTATGCAGATCTGGTAAAAGAAAAAGGACGGTTGGATCAGATACCCAGGGGACATTGACCTGAAGAATCTGAAAATTTCAATCACATTTTCCGCAGTCTGCAAAGCCCCTGCAGGTTACATACGATAATGGGGATATAGAGATTTTCTTTTGAAATCTCATATCCCCATTCGTCTGTCAGATGAAAATATATCTCATTCCTGATGTCAGTCTTCATCCTTATTCCATATTTGATCCCAGTAGTACTCCCACCAGTTGGCGTAAGCCTTTTTCTTGGTGCTGTTGCCATTGCTGTTTCCGCTGCTGTTTCCTTTATCTGTCTTAGGCGCCGTGGACGGTCTGTGAGCCGTACAGGTTTTCTCTGGCATATTATCCTGGTCAAAATACTCATACACACGAGTGCATCCGGTTCCCGCCAGAAGTCCTGAGCTGGCACAGATTGCTTTTTTCTCTACTGTAGACGGCTGATCAAACTCTTTGTCAGGCAGCTCCTCATGGATACGGTTCATCACATTTTTCCATAGAGTACGGTGGAAGGTTCTGTGAGATTCCGGCAGGTCCTCAGGGACATCATAGCCCGCCCAGATCGCCGCTGTATAGTAAGGAGTATATCCGACAAATGTCAGATCCCGGTAATCATTTGCTGTTCCTGTTTTTCCCGCCACATGCATATTATTCAGCTGGAAACCTGTACCGGTTCCTTCTGAAACAACATCCTCCATAGTACTGGTAAGAAGAAAAGCTGTACTCTCTTTAAATACCCGTTCTCCCTGTGGATCGTTATGAAGCAGTACATTTCCGTCCTGATCTGTAACCTCCGTGTAAAGTACCGGTTCCATGTAGGTTCCTCCATTGGCAATGGCCGCATAGGCGGCGGTCAGTTCCAGGTTGCTAACCCCGTTGGTAATACCTCCAAGAGCCAGCGGCTGTATTACATCCTCTTTCTTATCCAATTTAGTAAATCCCAGTTTCTGAAGATATTCAAAACCTTTTTTGGGAGTGAGATCTGTGAGCACCTTCACCGCCGGTATATTATAAGAATTGCGGATAGCGTTCCGTACTGACACAGAACCATGGTATTGATTGTCTGCATTCCGCAGAGGAGTTCCGTCTTCATAGAAATATTCCTCATCTTCTATATGAGTGGCCAGAGTGATCTCTCCTTCTTCCAGAGCCGGCCCGTATGCTGAAAGGATCTTAAAAGTAGAACCCGGCTGCCGGTAAGTATCAGAGGCCCGGTTTAAAGTAAGACTGGCAGTCTTCTCTCCCCGTCCTCCTATGATCCCCCGCACATATCCGGTGCTTTGTTCTATAACCGTCATAGCCGCCTGAGGCTGAGGTACAAAGTTTGTTCTCTCTGCTATAATACTGTCCTCTGCTCCCACAATGGCAGCTTTATATTCATCCAAATATCTCTGCGCTTCTTCCTTGGTTTCAAAGATTCCGGAAAATCCGGCATCCCTTTCCCGGAAATAATTTCTCAGAGTTTCCTGATCATAGTTTTCTCTGCTGCCGTCCTCATGGTCTACTGTCAGCGCCCAATCCAGTCCAAATCGGATATAACCTGGATAATTCTCTTCATTTTCAAATTCTTCTTCCATGATCTTCTGGATTTCTGTATCCTGAGTACTGTATATCCGAAGGCCTCCGCTGTAAACCGCATTGGCCGCCTGGGCTTCTGTATATCCCAGTTCCTCTATCAGGTCTTCCTGTACCTGACTGATCAGTTCATCGATAAAATAAGAGTATGTACTTCCCTGGCCCTGAACCTGGCCGCCGGATCTTATCCTGGAATAGACGTCATCATTCAAAGCTTCTTCCAGCTCCTCCTGCGTGATCCATTGCTGTTCCCGCATATAGTTCAGCACTGTTGCCCTGCGCTGGGCGTTTTCCTCTGGATTTTGCCTTGGATCCCATCTGGTGGGGTTCTGAGGGATAGCCGCCAGAACCCCACATTCTGAAAGGGTCAGATCCTTACAATCCTTTCCAAAATATGTCTGAGCCGCCGTCTGTATACCATAGGCTCCGGATCCAAAATTCACTGTGTTTAAATATCCTTCCAGAATAATGCTTTTAGCATCCAGCCCCTGATCCGTAAGATACCGCTCTAATTCTACAGCCAGATACTGTTCCTGAATTTTACGCTGCACAGATTGTACAAAATTTTCAGAAGTCCAGTCTGTAAATACATTATTTTTTATCAACTGCTGCGTGATGGTACTGGCGCCCTCAGTCCGCTGAAAACCAGAACTCAGCGCCACGACAGCGGCTCTCATCATTCCTCTGGGATCAACTCCGTTATGCTCATAGAACCTGGAGTCTTCAATAGCTACGATAGCATGCTGCATATCCTCTGGTATTTCTTCAATAGATACATGGATCCTGTTGCTCTGAGCCTCATTGATCTGCTGTATCTGATTTCCCTGGACATCATAAACAAAGGTTGCATATTGTGTAGGTCCGATATTTATTTCCGAAACATCCGGTGCATCCGCAATAATCCCCCTATAAGCTCCTGCCCCCAGACAAAGGGCAATGAACCCGGCTCCCAGAAGGCTGAAAAAAACAGCCCGCAGAGTAAAAATCCCTTTTTTTCTCTTTTGGAGTCTGGACTGACTGGGCATACCATCCAGCTTCTGAAGAACGCTCTCCTCTCCATAGTGTTTTTTTAAATCCATTCCTGTTTTCCTTGTTATTTAAATAAACGATATAGTAACAGATATAGTATACCATAACTTTTTAAAGATTTTGTGAAAGTTTCCAAAGATTTTTTTAATATTCTTCCGGTCCGGGTCTCCCTTTCTTCTTCAGACAAAAGAAAAACAGGGAACTGATCTCTCTGTTCTGATCAATTCCCTGTAAAATAAATCTATAAAATATTAATGCTTTAATTACATATTCGACATAATCCCCATTATCGTAATACATAATGCAGCAGATTTTCTACTCTACATCTTTCAAAGCATCCAGATTTTCTTCCCCTGTCCGGACCTTTACTACCTGCTGTACATTATATACGAATATCTTCCCATCTCCCACATGACCGGTGTAAAGAGTCTTCTTGGCAGTCTCAATTACTTTGCTCACTGGAATATTTCCTACGATAACTTCCACTTTAACTTTAGGAAGCACTGTGGCATCCACTTCTACACCTCTGTATTTTTCCCCGGCGCCTTTCTGGATGCCGCATCCCATAACCTGGGTAACGGTCATACCTGTTACTCCCAGTTCATTTAACGCATTCTTCAGCCGTTCATATCAGGAAAGCCGTGCAATGATCACAACCTTAGGATAGATCACTGCAGAGATCACTCCGGAATATATACAGTAAGCTAAAAATTTAGTTTTCTCTGTCATAGAGCCGGATACGATCGTGGCTGCCGTGGCACAGAACACCAGGTTAAAAACAAAATTGGACCAGTCAAAATTGGCATAATCTGTAAAGATCCCCATAGTAGGGAGCCCCAGGAACCCTCCCAGCGCATCTTCCCCAAGGAGCAGTCCGCAGCCTAAAACAATAAATACGCAGGTTCCGATACAGAAGTCCATAAGGTTTTTCATAATAATGTTTCCTGCGTTTTTTGCTCTGGTAAAACCAGTCTCGACCATAGCAAATCCCGCCTGCATAAAGAATACGAAAGCGGCGCCGATGAGGAACCAGATACCAAACACCTCTGTACCAACGCTTTCATTGATAGCTGACAAAATTTCGTTTGTCATAAATTTCCTCCTCTCCTCCCTTAGTACAAAAAGGGTGCATTCAGGATCTTCCTGAAATGCACCTCTTTGTACCGTATTTATGAATAGTGGGATAAAAGAAAAGCGCCCTGGCCGTTGGCCAGAGCGCCTTTGCTTTTATGTCTTGTAGTTTACTCTTAACAGATTTGTTTTATCAATAAAATTTTTACATTTTCCTGTTCTTTGTTAATTATCCCTATTTTTTAGTTTTATTTCATAGAGTTTCTCTATTTTGCCAGCTCCTGTTATTCAGATCATAATACGGATTTCCCCGGCCGCCAGTTTTTCCCTGCTCCCATCTTCATACTCCACTTCCAGCCGGCAGTCCTGATCTATGTCTACAGCTTTGGCCTTTCTGGAGCCTTCCGGGAGCAGCACCTGGATATCTTTTCCAAGTACCAGACTTCGATCTCTGTATTCCCGGGCATGATCCTGTTCTGTCTTTCCCCCGTAAAGTTCCATAAAAGCGTTTAAAAATCCTGCTGCCAGCCGGTTTTTCCCGTCGCTTTTTTTCTCCTGAAAAACTGCTCCCGCCGTTTCTTCCAGTTCCCGGGGAAATCCGCCCCGGGGAGGATAGACATTGATCCCGACCCCCAGGATCACATATTCCAGGCTGCCTTTTTCCAGGCTGACAGCGCCTTCTGTAAGGATCCCGCAAACCTTCTTATCTTCTATATAAACATCATTTACCCATTTGATCTGTGCTTTCTTCTGAGAAACCTTCTCTATCGCCCGGCAGGCGGCTACCGCCGCCATAGTTGTAAATTTCACAGCCACGGCAGGAGAACAGTTTTCAGGTCTCAAAAGGAGGCTCATGTAAATCCCTGTATCGGCAGGAGAATAAAAGCTTCTGCCTGTCCTTCCCCTTCCTCCGGTCTGCTCTCCGGCCAGAACCGTAAAACCCTCTTTCTGTCCCTTCAGGGCCTTTTCCCTCAGATAGTCGTTGGTAGATCCCACGGCAGGCAAAATTTCCATCTCTATGGAGGCACAGACAGGCTCCAGATATTTTTCCACTCCCTGAGAGGAGAGAATGTCTGTATCTGCCGAAAGACAATATCCTTTGTTTGGGACCGCGTCGATCTCATAGCCGTCTTTGCGGAGGCTGTTTACTGCCTTCCACACTGCAGTCCTGGAAACAGAAAGCCTGGCGGCCAGCTCTTCTCCGGAAAAATAGGCCCCCTTATTCTTTTCAAAAAAATCCAGAAGCTTTTCTCTGGTCCTCATATTCCTTCCCCCAATTATAATAAAATTATGGCCTGGCGGCCTCCTTGTTCATGCTGGTTAGCGTCTCTAAAGCTTAGTCCCATCGGACTGCTGGCAGTCCCAGGATCACCAGTACGGCTCCGGTCACACGGTTCAGAGTAATAGGCGCTGCTTTGTTTGCGAACCGGGCCGCGATCTCCGCCCAGATCAGGGTAAAGATGATGCAGAGTACCAGGCAGATTATGTCCGGCATCCCTCCGATAGTAAAATGGCTGACCGCTCCGGTAAATGCTGTAAAGGTCATAATGAAAACACTTGTTCCCACAGCAGTCTTCAGCTCATATCCTAAAACAGAAGTCAGGATCAGCAGCATCATCATGCCTCCGCCGGCTCCCACAAATCCGCAGATGAATCCGATCACAACGCCGCAGACAACAGACTGGATCACCCGGACTTTTCTGCTCACTCCATTCATGATCTCTTTGGTGGTCATTACAGGCTTTGCAATAAATTTCACCCCAGAAGAAAGGTCATGATCAAGCCGTTGCGGATATCCAGGTTTTTATTCTTCCCATAGGTATAAGCGCTGGCAGCGCTGGCAAGAACGTCGCTGGCAAGAGCAATCCCCACCGCCTGGTAGGCCGGCATCCCCAGGAAAGTGATCAGCATGGGACTGATCACAGCGGCGGCGCTCATTCCCGCAAAACCGGTGCCCAGTCCTGCTCCCATTCCTGCAATAAAACAGACAATGATCTTTAACAAAATTCTCATCCCTTTTTCTTAATCGATAAACGGGACTGCCGTACCATTTATACGACAGCCCCGCAGAATATTATAACATAAGTGGATAAGCCAGGGAAACACCTATATTTATTTACTTTTCTATATACTCTTCCACATCATCAAGGGTAACCTTTGCATAGGGAAGATAAATATATTTCTCATTTTCAAATTCTATATCCCCCATTCCCCTTCCTGTGATCAGAGCCTTTGCCAGCTTTGCCATAGCCCTGGCCTGTCCTTCTTTATCATTATACACCGTTCCTGCCATCTTCTGTTCCTGAATGGCCTCCAGTCCCTCCTTGGTCCCGTCAATTCCAAAGAATACAGGAAGGGCGGATTCTGTCCGGTTCAGCTTCTTATAAGCGTCAAGGGCCCCGAGGGCCATGGCGTCATTATTAGCCAGCACCAGTTCAATCTGGTTCTGATGCTGGCCGATCATCTGGAGCATACGGTTCTCTGCCTGGGCCCGATTCCAGTTTGCGATTCCATAGCTCAGTTTTTCAAGTTCTACTCCCTGCTCTCTCAGAGTCTCCACGGCGTTTTCCGTCCGGATGATGGCATCCTGATGTCCCGGCTCTCCTTCTAACACCACATACTGGATCTTTCCGTCCTTGTTCCGGTCTATCTGAGGATTCTCTTTTACAGCGTCAGCTGCCAGTTCTCCCTGCATGACCCCCGACTGTTTTGCATCAGCTCCTACATAATACAGTTTTTCCCACTGAAGCATATCCTCCGCCACCGGCTCCCGGTTAAAGAAGATAATAGGAACCTCATTTTCTCTGGCAAGGTCTATAATCTCAGAAGGATCCGCCCGGTCCACCAGGTTCACGCATAGAACATCACAGCCAGCGTCAATGAGTTCTTCAACCTGATCGTTCTGGATCTTCTGGGATCCTCCTCCGTCCCGGACAGTTACCGCCGCCTGAAAAGAATCATCTTCCAGCAGCCCCATCTCTTCCTCCATACATTCCAGCAGTTCGCTGATAAACACATCATTTTGATCATAGCAGGCCACGCCCACCTGAACCCGGACAGCCCCGGCCTCTTCCTCCTGTCCGCAGGAAGCCAGTCCCTGCAGGCTCATGCAGAAGACCAGCCCTGCGGCTAAAACCTTTTTGTTTCTCATCTTGTACCTCTTATTACTGACTCATTGTAAAGAGGATCTCCTGATTCTCCTTTGTGAAAAGAGTATCTCTTCGGATCACCGTATAAGCAGTCTGCCGGTCCTCCATTTTCCGAAAAGAATGTCCCAGCTTCCGGGACATTTCCTCCAGGCTTTGATACCCTACGTTAAACTCGTCCGGCACCACCAGGCACTGAACTCTTCCTGTGTCCAGGTAATAGGCCGCCTCTGTTGAATTTCCAATCCCATAGACGATCGCTCCATGGAGATCATTTGCCGCAGAATACTCTCCTGCCGCCGTTGTACTCCCGTCGTCTAAAGCAACAACAAAGTCCACCTTAGGCAGAGATTCCAGAGAATCAGTCTCTCCCTCTCCGAAAATTCCTTCCGCATTCCAGCTTACCCGGGTTCCGCTGCCTTTCATTTCTTCCTGGAATCCGGCACTTCGTTCAAGAACCGCCGGGGAATCTCCGGTCTGCGATAGGATTCCTAAAGATTTCCCCCGAAGATTGTCTCCGCAGTCCCGGATCAATTCCTCTGCCAGAGCCCTGCCCATAGCCTGATTGTCCGGCTGGGTCACCGGAAAAGCTCCGGTGCTGTCCCGGACAGCTCTGGATCCGGCAAGCATCACCGGCACCTTTTTTTCCATTTTTTTCAGCATTTCTTCTGTATCTGTTCCCGGAACCGGCTGAAGTATGATCCCATCTGTTCCATTATAGATTTCCTGTTCTATAAGCTCTTTTTCTTCTTCCAGAGTCATGATTCCCTCAGTTGGCACCACGGAAATCTCTGTCTGACAGTCCTTCGCCGCCATTCGCAGCCCATAACGGAAAGCCGCCCACTGGTTGTCCTCAGAATTTTCAATGATCACCGAAACCCTGTAAGGGTCCTTCCCGCTTTTATCCAGAAGCATCACCACCGCCAGCATCAGGACCAAAATTCCCAGGACCGCTTCCGTAAGGATAAATACTTTTTTACTGTTTTTCATTTTCCATACCTGCGTCTTCGATCTTTTTGATTACTTCTTTGCCAAAGAGATAGCCTTTCTCCAGGATCTTTCTGTTCTCCTCTGTGTAAGGCACCGCCGGTATGATAACCGACACAGCGGTTCCCTCATCAGGCTCGCTTTCTATCTTCAGCCCGTACTCTTTTCCAAAAAGCAGCTGGATCCGGTTATTCACATTTACCAGCCCTACGCCTGATCCCCGCTTAGGCACCCGTGTATTGTCTGTAAGGGCAAATTCCGCTTCTTCCCGGGACATGCCGATGCCATTGTCTGCCACAGTTAAAATGATCCTGCCCTTTTCCTTCCGCCCTGTGACCCGGATCTCTCCTCCTTCGTCCATAGCGCTTACCCCATAGCTGATGGCGTTTTCCAGGATAGGCTGGAGGATCAGTTTCACCGTGCAGCAGGAATATACTTCTTCCTCCACGTCAAACACAACGGAAAACGTATTTTTGTACCGTACCTTCTGTATGTTCATATAACTCTGAGCGTGCTGAAGTTCATCTTTAATACTGATCACGGTCCGCCCTTTCGACAGGCTGATCCGGAAAAATTTTGCCAGCTGGGTGATCATAAACGCCGCCTCGTCATTTTTCTCTCCCTCTACCATCCAGGTAATGGACTCCAGAGTATTATATAAAAAGTGAGGATTGATCTGGCTTTGGAGAGCGTCCAATTCACTTTTTCGCCGTTCATTCTGCTCCAGGACAATTTTTTTCATCAGATCGTCGATCTTTTCATAGGACTTTTGTATAGAATATCCCAGATGGCGGATCTCCTGGGAGCCTCCGATATAGATCCGGGGTTCTTCCCCCGCTTCATAATCCTTTACAGAATCATTCAATTTCAGGATAGGGCTGGATATCCATACAGAAACCATCCTGTTTACAAAAGCAAGCATCATGGCCATCAGCAGGATCAGCATCATGATAAAGTACCGGATATTCAGCATTCCATGGGTAAAGGTGGAGTAGGGGATCACCCCTACCAGCTTCCATCCGGTATAGCTCACCGTATTCACTAGCACCTTGCGATGTTCTCCGCTAAATTTTTCATCATAGATTCCTTCTTTATAATCCGCCGCGGTCTGGTTATTCTCCTGAATGATTCCATCGCTGATCTGTACCTGCCTGGGATGATAGATGATCTCCCCGTTACTGTCGCATAGATAAAAATACTGGCCGCTGTTGGCCGTATTGATCTGATCCATCATACGGGAAATACTGGAATAATCCATATCTACCAGAAGGACACCTGTCCTGGAATCTCCTCCTTCCGTAAGCTCCACTGCACGGCTTAAAGAGATCACCCAATAATATCCCATAGTGCCGTCGTCAAACAGGTTCTGGATATGGGGCGTGGAGAAATGCATATTTTCCATTTCTTCCATAGCGTTCTGGTACCAGGTCTGTTTTGTCACATTGGGATCTTCTTTCTGGGATGCCACCGGCTCTGCTGCCATGAGGCTGCCGTAATTATTGTAGATGGCAATACTCCTTAAATTGTCCCGGTTGGCCTCGTAGAGAAGGTTCATCCCTTTTTGGATACTGCTTTCTTCATCTAAAAAATCGCTTTCTTTCACCACGTTATAATACACTGCGTCCGAAATCTGCCGCATACTCACCAGATAATCCTCCAGGTTTTCACCTGTCTGTTCCATAAGCTTTCTGGTAGTCTCCACGATCTCGCCTCTGGAAATATTAGAAAAACGAATATACAGTACTACCCCCAGGATCAGCATAATAAATACAGAGATCATCGAAAAAGAAATCATAAGAGTAGACTGTATGCCCCTGGGCTTCAGCCTGTTTAAATATTCATAAAACTTATTTTTCACTTGTTCCATGCTCCGTTCTGTACTTTGAAGGAGATACACCAAATCTCCGCTTAAACACATAGCTGAAATAGTTTGGATCTGTATAGCCTACGTTTCTGGCAATAATATAGCTTTTCTCATTAGTTTCAATAAGAAGCTTTGAGGCCTGATCCATCCGGTAGTCTGTCAGGTATCCTGTGAAAGAGTTCCCGGTCTCTTTTTTAAAGACCGTGGAAAAGTAGGAGTTGGATACTCCAAGAACCTGGCAGATACTATCCAGAGAGAGAGTTTCGTCTCTGTAATTATTCCGTACATACTCTTTTGCCTTAGAGACAAAGGACTGGGTAGATCTGCTTCTGGCAGAAATCAGATTTTCACGGAAAAACAGACAGATATTCGTCAGCCATCTGTGCAGTTCCTCCGGCTCCATATCCAGAAGCCGGGCGTAAAGCTCCCGCATATCCTTGGAAAGAAATTCTTCCGCAATATGATTATTACCCGCAAATCTGTACAGAGCTCCCAGCAGCTCCATAATATCCATATGGTGCTGCTGCAGAGACTTTTCTGGAAAAGACATGCAGGCCAGATATTTTTCTGCTTCCTCCCGTACTTCTTCCTGAGATCCCAGACGGATCATCTTTAAAAGCTTGGATAATTCTCCTTCATTATCTCTATGAGGCTGGCGGGTTTCCTGGGGAGCGATCTCCATGATGTTGATAGCCCTGGAAGCACCATAAAGAACCCTGTAGGAAACCGCCTCTCTGGCACCCTGATAGGACTGAGCCAGTTCTGCAATATCCCTGCATATCTGGCCTACGCCTACAGTCACCACAGCTCCCAGGATCCTATGAACATACCGGCAGAACCGGTGGCATTCATCCGTCAGTTCAGAAATCTCATTTTCATATTTCAGCTGGCAGAGCATAACCGTATTCCCCAGATAAGAAAAGCTTTTGCTCCTCCATCTTTCTTCCAGTTTTTCCCGGGCCTGCTTCTGTACAGACATTGCCAGAAGCCGGGGCTGCATATTTTCCGGGAGCTGGGTGGAGGAAGTATGTATTACAAGACAGCAGTACCAGGGTCCCTCAAAAATAATCCGGTAATCGGAAAGATATTTCCGGATTTCTTCCTGATCCAGCTGCCCTTCTATCAAAGCAGAATAAAAATCCGCCCGAAGAAGAGGCAGAGATTCCATATAATGTTTTTCTAAAGTAGCCACATTTCTTTTTTCACTGATCTCCTGATCCAGCTTAATCTTCACCTGGGTAAGTACGTTGGTCAGTTCTATAGAATTTACCGGTTTCAGGATATACTCCTCCACCTCCAGGTGGACGGCTTCCTTTGCATATTCAAATTCATCATAGCCGGTAAACAGGAGGATCTTTGTAGCCGGAAGCTCTGTCTTGATCCTGCCGGACAGCTCCATGCCGTCCATATAAGGCATTTTGATATCTGTCATTACCACATCCGGCTGAAACTCTTCCACCATTTCCAGGGCTTTTACTCCGTTCGTGGCATAGCCGATCACGGAAAAGCCAAGCCCCTCCCAGTTGATCTTTTTCATAATGACCTGTATGACCTCTTCTTCGTCATCTACCAGAAGAACTGTATATATATCCATATTTCATTCTCCAAATCCCAATATTCGCAAGCGGTTTTAATATTATAACAAAAGTTCTGTTCATTGTCAGTACCGGCCCGGTCCTTTATCAATTTATTCTGACAGCCGCACAAAAAGGCCGCCGCCAAGATCTCCGGGATCTCCATGCGCCAGCCTTTTTGAGCAGGAATATCATTATTTTTTCTGAACGTATTTCAGACAGTCAAGGGTTACTGCCACAAGAATGATAATACCTGAGAATACGAACTGAAGGTTTGTGTCGATACCCAGGATCGTCAGGGAATAGGTCAGTGCGGTAAAGATCAGCACACCTACCACTACTCCGGAAATTTTTCCGATACCGCCGGTAAAGGATACGCCGCCTACTACGCAGGCTGCGATAGCGTCTGTCTCCCAGCCCTGTCCATAAGCCGCGGAACCGGAGCCTACCATACGGATACATTCCAGCCAGGAGCCGAATCCATAAAGGATGCCTGCCAGAACGAAAGCTCCTACCGTTACTGCAAATACAGAAATACCGGAAACAGAAGCCGCTTCAGGATTTCCTCCTACTGCATACAGGTTTTTACCGAAAGTAGTTTTATTCCAGATAAACCATACAATAGCGATTGCTGCTACCGCCCAGAGGATGATCGTGGGGAATCCATTGATCTTAGGAATTACCATGCTGGGGATTACAGGCTCGATAGCGCCGAAGGACACGCCCTTTGTGGCATAGGTTACAATACCGAAGATCATCAGCATGTTTGCCATAGTGGAAATAAATGGGTGCATCTTGAACTTTGCGGTAAAGAAGCCTGCAATGGTAGTAAAGATCGTACACAGAAGGATACACATTACCAGTGCAAAGATCATTCTCACTACAATAGGCAGCCCTGTGAAGTCAAAAATATGTCCGAAAACGCCGCCTGTATTGATACCCTGGTGCATAATGATGGTAGCAGTGGTCATACCCATACCCACCATACGTCCGATAGACAGGTCCGTACCTGCCAGAAGGATCAGTCCCGCAACTCCCAGAGCCAGGAACATTCTGGGCGAAGCCTGCTGGAGAATGTTCAGCACATTATTATAGGTTAAAAGAGGGGAGCCCTTTACCATAGGCGTGATAATACACAGCATGATAAACACCAGGATAATGGCAATATACAGACCATTGCGCAGAAGGAACTGCCTGCGGTTGAAGGTATATTTGTAGTTCTCCCATTTCTGGGCTCTTGCCTCCATAAATGTAAACCTGGACATCCGGAGCATATCGATCAGGTGATATTTATGGGTATAGGCCGCATGTTTTCTGTCCTTTACGGCCTGATAATCTTTTTCCAGCTCCATCTTTGCGTCAAACCGGCGGTTTTTGTACACATAGTTCTCATCTTTTACTTCCTGGTGAGCTGAAAGTTTGGATACAATCTCCTGATGCTCTTTTGCCAGTTCCCCTATTCTCCTGTTATATTTTTCTTTTGCCTCTGCTTTTTCCTGAATGCAGCTTTCTTTGACCGGCTGAAAATATTCTTTATCAAAGTGATTATTTAAGTAGGTCACGCCCTGGCTGATCAGTTTTGACACTTCGTCTTTATTTGCCGCTTCCACAGACTTCGCTTTTTCCAGCTGTCTGTGAAGTTCTTTCAGACGGTTCTCCTTTTCTCCTTTTGTAAGGGTCCGGTCTCTCTTTACGCCATCTATGGTATTCTGAAGAGTTACAACCTGGTCTGTTCCGTCCGCTCTCAGGCTGTCGATCTTTTTTTGTATTTTACCGATATAATCATCAATGGGCTGACGCAGCTTCATTTCCTGTTCAGCCGTCAGAATCCTGTCATTAGCCATATCTTTCATTCTCCCTTATTTTATAGGTTTTTTCATCTGATAAATATCAGAGATATTTCGCGCTGAGTCTTAAAAGCTCTTCCTGATTCGTTTCTTTCGTATTCACGATACCGGAAAGGTGTCCGTTTGACATGACGCCGATACGGTTGGTGATGCCCAGGATCTCCGGCATTTCTGAGGAAACTACGATGATGGTCTTTCCCTGTTTTGCCATTTTGATGATCAGCTCATAGATCTCATATTTTGCCCCTACGTCAATACCTCTGGTAGGCTCGTCCATCATAAAGACCTGAGGCTGGCGCTCCAGCCATTTTCCAAAGATCACCTTCTGCTGATTTCCTCCGGAAAGGCTGGTGATCATATCCTCCGGTCCCATACATTTGGTATGCATGACCTTGATCTCCTTAGCTGTAGCCTTTACCATCTTGGCCTCTGAAAGGGCGATCCCGGATTTATAGTGATTCAGGTTGGCAATGGTGGTATTAAATGTCAGATCTCCTTTCAGGAAAAGCCCGTTAGCCTTCCGTTCCTCGGTGATCATAGCAAAGCCGTGATCCATAGCCTCTTTTGCGCTTCTGAAATTCATCAGTTTATTGTTAAAATATACACGCCCTGCCGCTCTGGTCCGGACGCCGAAAATAGTTTCCAGAAGTTCTGTACGTCCTGCCCCTACCAGACCGTAAAGTCCGAAGATCTCCCCCTCCCGCACATCAAAAGAAATGTCCTGAAGATGAGGTTCAAATTTGGTGGACAGATGCTGAACGGAAAGGATCACATCCTTGGGCTGGTTGTCCACCGGCGGGAACCGGTTCTCCAGGGAACGTCCTACCATGGCTGCGATCAGTTCGTTCATGTTGGTGTCTTCCGCTCTTTTGGTCATAACCAGATTGCCGTCCCGGAGTACGGAAATATCGTCGCAGATCTCAAAGATCTCATCCATTTTATGAGAAATATAGATCAGGGCGATTCCCTGTTCCTTCAGCATCCGCATCATCTCAAAAAGTTTATCTACTTCCTGTACTGTAAGAGATGAGGTGGGCTCATCCAGTACGATCACTTTTGAATTATAGGAGATTGCCTTGGCGATCTCGCACATCTGCCTCTGGGATACCGACATGTTCCGCATAGGCTGGGTCAGATTCACTGTCATCCCCAGCTTTCTGAACAGCTCAGAGGCTTCTTTTTTCATTCTGCCCTCATCCACGATCCCCAGAGAATTTACCGGGTATCGGCCCAGGAACAGATTATCTACCACATTTCTCTCCAGACACTGGTTCAGCTCCTGATGAACCATGGCAATGCCGTTCTCCAGAGCGTCTTTTGGCCCGGAAAAGCTCACTTCCTTACCGTCGAGGAAAATATTTCCTTCATCCTTTTGGTAGGTGCCGAATAGACACTTCATCATCGTAGACTTGCCGGCGCCGTTTTCACCCATAAGCCCCATAACCGTTCCCCGGCGCACATTCAGATTAATATGGTCCAGAACCCGGTTTCTTCCAAAGGATTTGCTCATTCCCCGTATCGATAAGACAATATCATCTTTCTTATCTGCCATTTTTTTACTCCTGTACTGTAATATTTTTCCCGAAGCTGAAAAATCCGGAGCCGCCGCAGCCGTATTCTGCGGCAGCTCCGGATCTTTACCCCCCATATGATCGTTTTCTTTATCACTGACTCAGTAAAGCTGTATAGGAAGCTGCGTTATCTGTCTTCACCATGTTGATGGCAAAAGCGTCATACTGGCCGGGATTGCCCAGACGATTGGTGATATTGGACTCTGTCTGTCCGTCACCGCCGATATAATCAACATCAAGGTTCAGCAGATCATCATAATTCTGAAGCAGCGGCTGATAGGTAGAGCTGAGGAAATTGTCGGATGCATTGTAAATATCCAGCCAAACCTTCTTAGACGGATGTGAACTTTCATCCAGCTGATTGGATACAGGCTCATAAACCTTTGTGGAATCTGTAAAGTCCTGATAATTGTCAGCAGTAACCGCTACGTTTAACGCATAGTAGGAACGTTCTTCTTCATTGTATACATATACGTCGTCAGAAAGAACATTGCCTGCCTCGTCTGCAGTACCGATACCTGTATCTACATCCACGCCGTCAAGAGCGTTTCTCAGAACACGAAGAGTCAGATAAGCCTGAACGTCTGCGTGCTGGCTGATAGTTCCGCCATATCCTTCGCCGATAGCCGCCACTGCATCGTTATTCGCGTCATATCCGAAAGTCGGCACATCGTTATCTTTTGACCAGGCATTGAACATGGACATTCCCATGCCATCGTTGTTTGATACAACTACATCGATCTGATCTCCAAAGGAGGAAGACCATGTGCCGATAGCATTTCCTGCTGTAGCTGCATCCCAGGTAGCTCCTGCTGAGTTCTTCATTTCCTGAGAAGCCAGCTCACGGACGGTATAAGTCTTTCCGTTTACCTCAATGCTACCGTCCTGAACTGCAGAAGCAGAACCGTCAGTGTTGGTTCCAATAGGCTCGCTGTCAATATTTCCGTCTTTTTCTACACCTGTGCCAAGAGCTTTGCGGACACCTCTTGTACGGGCAATGGAATCGTTATGTCCGATATCTCCGATAGCCAGAACATATCCGATCACCCCGTCGCCGTTACGGTCGATGGTATCAATATTGGCTTCAATATAGTCCTTAACCATGGTTCCCTGAAGTTCCGCACCTTGATTAGCATCGAATCCTACATAATATGTATCATCATTGAAGCTCAGAGCAGCCATATCCAGTTCCCCGGTGGAACTGTTGGATGGCTGACGGTTAAACCATACCAATGGTTTATCCTTATTAGCTACTGTTCCGGCTCCTCCTGATCCAGAGCTTTCTGTTCCGGAAGAGGAACCGGACCCTCCTGAAGAACTTCCTCCGTCAGAACCGCATGCCACAGCAGAAAGCCCGAATAAAACTGCCATCGTCAGTACTACAATTCTTTTTTTCATATTTTTTTCTCCTTCCGTTCTCACAGCCTGTCTGTGTTATTTGTTTATATTGACAGTATAGAAAATATTCTTTCTGAAAAACATAGAATATTTTTCTATGAACATTGAAATTTTTAAGATTTTATTGTTCATATAGAACATATTTTATTATTTCTTTCTGGTCCTGATACAGCAAATTGTTCTTTCTATGATCCCGCCAGCCTTGAGATGTGCCGGAAAATCCGTTATAATTTCCAATGTTAAAACCTATCATATGGAGAGAATGAAAATGAAAATCGTATTGCAGAATCTTACAAAGAAATTTCCCGGCCGGGGAAGAAAAAATCCCGGTGAAGTGACTGCCGTTGATGATCTCACCTTAGAAATCCCCGATGGAGAACTGGTAGGTCTCCTGGGACCCTCCGGCTGCGGGAAGAGTACAACTTTAAATCTGATCTGCGGTCTTGAAAAGCCTTCCGGCGGCAGGATCTTTTTCGGCGAGGAAGACGTGACAGATCTTTCCCCTGAGCTGCGGGGCGTAGGCATGGTATTTCAAAATTATGCTCTTTACCCTCATCTGAATGTGCGGCAGAACATCCAGTTTCCTCTGGAAAACCTGAAAGGAAAGGATAAACTTTCTAAGGAAGAACTGAAAAAACGTGTAGACGAAGCCGCCCGTCTGGTACAGATTGAAGGTCTGATGGACCGCAGGCCAAGAGAACTTTCCGGCGGACAGCAGCAGCGTGTGGCCATCGCCCGGGCTCTTGTAAAATATCCACGGGTCCTGCTCCTGGACGAGCCTCTCTCTAACCTGGACGCCAGGCTCCGCCTCCAGACCAGGGAAGAGATCCGGAAGATCCAGAAGAAAACCGGCATAACCACTGTCTTTGTCACCCACGACCAGGACGAGGCCATGAGTATCTGCGACCGGATCGCTGTTATGGAGAAAGGCGTTCTAATGCAGCAGGGAAATCCTCAGGATGTCTATGACGATCCTGACAGCCTCTTTACCGCAAAATTTCTGGGAACCCCTCCTATTAATGTATTTCAGGGAAAAGTCAAAGACCAGACTCTGTTCCTGGGAAATGACCCGGTTCTTGCCGCAAAGAGTGTGCCGGACCAGGAGGTCTGGGCCGGTATCCGTCCTGAAGGATTCCTTCCTGATCCGGAAGGACCTCTTTCCTGCAATCTGGAGCGGGTGGAAGTTATGGGCAGGGACGTGAGCATCATCGCTTCTCACAAAGCCTGCGTTTCTCAGACCCTCCGTGCCATTGTAAACGGCAGAGAAAGCCTGAAAGATATTTCCGGCGCCATAAGATTTCGTCCAAAACCGGGAAAGATCTTCCTTTTCCGGAAGGATACCGGGGACCGGATCCCCCTGGATCTCTGAGGGAAATCGGATCTGAAATCTTAAGAAAGGAGAAAACCGCATATGAACAGCAATAATAAAAAGGCCTGGCTGTACCTTCTGCCTGCCCTCCTTTTTCTCATCGTTTTCATGGTATATCCTCTGATCGATGTGTTTATCTACTCTGTAGAGGAGGGATTCAATTTTGCTTCCCAGACCTATTTCGGCGTGGGGCTGTATAACTTTTCCTATGTGCTCCACGACCCCTATTTTCTTCAGGCAGTACAGAATACTTTTATCCTGGTGATCATCACTGTGCCGGTATCCACAGGCCTGGCCCTTCTGATCTCCACAGGCTTAAGTTCTATAAAGCCTCTCCGGGAGCTTTATCAGACTGTATACTTCCTTCCCTATGTGACCAACACCCTGGCTGTAGGGCTGGTTTTTATGGTGCTTTTTCAGAAGACGGAATATACCGACGGGCTGGTAAATCTGGTGATCCGGCTCTTCGGAGGCGAATCCATTGATTTTATCGACGGCCCTTACTGGGCCAAAATGTTCGTCCTGTGCTTTTATACCATCTGGGTGGTCATGCCCTTTAAGATCCTGGTCCTGACCAGCGCCCTGGCTTCAGTAAACCAGGACTACTATAAGGCGGCCAGAGTAGACGGCACCTCCAGGCTCCGCACTTTTACCCGGATCACCCTGCCTATGATCTCGCCTATGATCTTCTATCTGGTGATCACCGGTTTTATCGGCGCCTTTAAGGCTTACAGCGACGCAGTGGCCCTTTTCGGCACAGACTTAAATGCGGCAGGGATGAACACTATCGTAGGTTATGTCTATGACATGCTCTACGGAGACAGCGGCGGCTATCCCTCTTACGCTTCGGCAGCAGCCATTATCCTCTTTGCCATTGTCCTTACTGTCACCTGTATTAATCTCCTGGCAAGCAGGAAGAAGATTCAGTATTGAGAGGTTATGATAGAAATGGAACAACACTTAGATTTTGAGAAAAAACAAAAACAGACCCTCAGGCGCGGCAGACTGCTGAAGGGGCTTACTTATTTCTTTCTGACCATATGGGCTTTGATCGTTCTGTTTCCTTTTTACTGGATGATCCTGACCTCGGTGAAAAGCTACGGCTCTTACAACGCGGAACATGTGCCTGCCTTTTTCACCCTGTCCCCTACCCTTCAGAACTACAGAGACGCCTTTACAACCGTACCTCTTGTGGGCTATCTGCTGAACACCCTGATCTTTGCGCTGGCTACCACAGCCATTATGGTAGTGGTCAGCACCCTGGCGGCTTATGCCTTTGCCCGGCTGGATTTCCGGGGAAAAAACCTGGTCTTCACCCTGTTCCTGGCTCTGATGATGATCCCCAGCGAGCTGGTAGTGATCACCAACTTTGTCACCATTACCAATATGGACCTGCGGAATACTTTTCCCGGTCTGATCCTGCCTTCCGTCACCTCTGTTTTCTATATTTATCTGTTAAAGGAAAACTTTGAGCAGGTGCCTGATGAACTCTACCGGGCGGCTAAAGTAGACGGGACCTCGGATCTGAAATATTTATGGAAGGTTATGATACCCATCTGCCGGCCTACTATTGTGACCATTATCATCCTGAAGATCATTGAATGCTGGAATTCCTATGTATGGCCCAGACTGATCACAGATGATCCTTCCTATTATCTTGTATCCAATGGTATCCAGGAGATCCGTGAAAACGGATTCGGCCGGGAAAATATCCCTGCCATGATGGCGGCGGTAGTGGTTATTTCTGTGCCATTGATCATTCTGTTTCTTGTATTCCGGCGGAAGATCATGGCCGGCGTATCCCAGGGAGGTATCAAAGGATGAAAAGAACACGAAAAATTCTGGCAGCAATACTTCTGGTCCTTGTGTGTCTTTCCTCTCTTTCCGGCTGTCACGGCAGGAAGGAAGAAACTGCAGCTTTCACTGTCCCGGAAGCTTTCGACACCTCCAAGGACTATGAGATCACCTTCTGGGCAAAAAACGATACAAATAAGACCCAGACTGACATTTATAAACAGACTATTGAAGATTTCCAGAAACTGTATCCCAATATCACGGTAAACCTGCGGCTTTACACAGATTATGGAGATATTTACAATGATGTGATCACCAATATTTCTACGAATACAACCCCTAACGTATGTATTACTTACCCGGATCACATTGCCACTTACATGACCGGAGACAACGTAGTAGTGCCTCTGGATGATCTTCTCACTGATGAAAACTACGGCCTGGGAGGAAGCCAGGTGGCTTTCGACTCTCCTGAAAAATCCCAGATCGTGCCTCAATTTCTGGAGGAATGTAAGATCGGCGGCCATTACTACGCCCTGCCTTTCATGCGTTCTACAGAAGCCTGCTATATAAACAAGACCTATGTAGAGGCTCTGGGCTATACCCTTCCCAAAACCCTTACCTGGGATTTTATCTGGGAGGTTTCCGAAGCTGCCACAGAAAAAAATCCAGACGGCACCTATAAACTTAACGACCAGGAGGTCATGATCCCTTTCATCTATAAGTCTACAGACAATATGATGATCCAGATGCTCCGGCAGCAGGGGGCCGGATATTCCACTGACGCCGGACAGGTGGAGATCTTTAACGACACCACCAGGGATATCCTTTACACCGTTGCAGACCATACAAAAACCGGGGCCTTTTCCACCTTTAAGATCTCCGGCTATCCTGCAAACTTTTTAAATGCAGGCCAGTGTGTCTTTGCCATTGACTCCACTGCCGGCTCCACCTGGATGGGAAGCGACGCTCCCCTTGTGGACATTGCGGAAGAAAACATTACCCGGTTTGAAACCGCAGTCATGCCTATCCCCCAGTATGATCCGGAAAATCCTCAGATGATCTCCCAGGGACCTTCCCTTTGTATCTTTAACAAAGAAGATCCTCAGGAAGTTCTGGCCTCCTGGCTCTTTGCCCAGTTCCTGCTGACAAATGATGTACAGACCGCCTATTCGGAAACAGAAGGTTATGTCCCGGTGACTCAGACAGCCCAGGAGTCTTCTCAGTATCAGGACTATCTCTCCCGGGAAGGGGAAGACAACAATACCTACTATTCCGTAAAGATCCAGGCAGCCAAACTCCTGCTGGAACATGAAGGGGATACTTTTGTAACCCCGGTCTTTAACGGCTCTGCCTCTTTAAGGGACGCCGCAGGCCAGCTGATTGAAGAAGTGACCAAATCTGTCCGGAGAGGAGAGACTGTAGACGACGCCTATATGGAAAACCTCTACAGCGATATCACCTCTTTGTATCATCTGGATGAATATGGGGCCCTGTCCCAGGGAGAGCAGGATCTGGGACCTCTTCCCCTTACTGCCCGGGTGCTCCTGGGCGCTCTTGGCGGGGTATGGATCCTGATCCTTCTCTGGCTGGGCTGGTCAAAATTGAAAAAGCGGAGCAGTTGACTTGTGGATTTTTTAGGCTATAATAAGGTTTGTACCACAGGGAAACCTGTCTCTATGGATCAAGGAAAGGAGAATATCACTATGAAAAAACCATTGGCTATGCTGCTGGCACTGACTATGGCCTTTACAATGGCCGGATGTGCAGGAGGCGGCAGTACAGAAAGCAAAGACAGCACCGCAAGTAAAGAAACTGCAGAAGCTAAAGAGGACGCAGATACTGAAGAGGCTGCCGACGCTTCCAAAGATACAGATTCTGAAGCCGGGGCCGATGTTATGAGCTATGACGAGTACATGGCTGCCGACCTGGATTCCCAGGTTACTGTTCAGGCTTATGTTCAGGCAAAGCAGTCCTGGTATGAGGACAAAGCTACCGTATATGCCCAGGACAAGGACGGCGGCTATTTCTTCTACGATATGGCCTGCCCGGAAGACGAATATGACCTTCTGACCCCGGGAACAAAGATCCAGGTAACCGGCTATAAATCTGAATGGTCCGGTGAAACTGAGATCATGGACGGAAGTTTCGAGATCATCGACGATGGAGATACCTATGTTGCAGATCCTCTGGATGTCACCCAGATGCTTGGCACCGATGAGCTGATCAACTATCAGAACCAGTTTGTTTCCTTTAAAGGCATGACCGTAGAGGCCGCCGGACAGGACGCAAATGGAAACGACGTTCCCTTCTTATACAACTATGACGGTTCCGGCACAGAAGGAGACGACCTGTACTTTAACGCTTCCTACAACGGCCAGACTTATACTTTCACTATCGAGTCCTATCTCTGCGACAGCTCCACAGAGGTTTATTCCGCTGTGAAATCTCTCCAGATCGGACAGACCATCGATATGGAAGGCTTCCTCTACTGGTATGAAGGAGTTAATCCACATATCACTTCCGTGACAGTAGTAGGATAAAGCTTCATATTAAGAAAAGAACCGCGGCTTCATAGAGTTGAAAATATCTATGAAACTGCGGCTTTTTTATAGCAAAATTGTAGTCAGAGAATTCAATCTTCAATGATAGGAAGGAGGATCGTCAGCCGGAAAAGCTCTCCCATCCTCTCTTCTACACATCTTCCTCCCATTTGGGAAGTCATGTTCTTAATGCTCTGCAGACCGATTCCCCGGCTTTCTACGCCTGCCTCCAAGGGTATGGCATGGTTTTCAAAGGTAAACCCTGCCATACGCCCTTCTTTTGCGGAAGAGATCACTACCGGAAGGGCGGGATCCGCATATTTCACCAGGTTGGAAGTAATATTATCCATGATCCGCAGAAGATATTCTGTTGAGATCCGGAGTTTTTTCCCCAGCCATTCCACCTGAAACCGGACCTGAAATCCATTCTGTTTCAGATAACTGCAGGTTTCAGAAAAAAGATCGTAAAACAGAACCTCGTAAAGCTCCGGCTGCTCCATTTTCATTTCCCTTTCTCCTGAGATCAGAGAGTATTCAAAAAGATTGTCTGTCAGCTGCTTCATACGCTGAGCCTTCTGACCGATCTTTTCAATATATTCTCTCTGCTGTTCCTGATCCTTATAGGTTCCCTTTTTCAGTATTTCCGTATATAAAATAATGGAAGTCACCGGCGTTCTGAGATCATGGGACATCTCCGTAATGATCCGCTGATTTTCCTGGACTATCTTTCCCTCCTGTTCGATCAGTCCTGCAAAGGATTTTCTCATGCTGTCCAGCCCACTGGCCAGAGCCGCCAGTTCATCTTTTCCCTTTACAGTAATAGAATAGTCCAGGCTGCCTCCCTCCAGGATTTCTATCTCATCCCTGAGCTGAAGAATATAAGCCATTTTTCTTCGGATCCCATAAAGGACCAGCAGCAGAAACAGTCCAAAGCACAGCAGTAATTCCCCTGCCAGAGCATAATTATAATATTGATAAGCATAGCTTCCCATAATGATCACTTCTCCTGTGCCGTCGGAAAATTCCACCGGAGAATGGTAGTTCAATTCATAATCTCTGACGGCAATCTCTTCCTCCCATATATCCTCCTCCGGATATACAGAGTCAAAGACCAGGATACTGTCTTTATAGATCTGGACATACAGGATGTTCTGCTTTTTCACCCATCGGCTCAGGGCTTCTCTGTCTTTCGTACTCAGACCTTCCGCGTCCACGTACTTCTGCAGTTTCTCCACATACTTTTCATTCTGCCGTTCCACATAAAAAGGATTTTCAAAATATCTGGCGACCAGACAGCTGACGGCAAAGTCCAGTCCCATAAAAACTGCCGCGGATATCACAGCAGAAAGGATCAGCTGCCGCAGAAGCTGAAAATAAATAGAATTTCTTTTACTCATATTCTGTGTCAAACTTATAACCCTTTCCCCATACAGTTTTAATGTATCTTGGATTTTTTGGATCTTCTTCTATCTTAACCCGCAGTTTACGGATGTGTACCATAATGGTGCTGTTGCAGGAATAAAAATAGGGTTCTTCCCACACGCTTTCATAGAGATTCTGGGCAGAAAATATCTTCCTGGGATGTTCCATCATCAAAAGCAGGATCCGGTATTCCAGTTCTGACAGGTCGGTCTCTTTTTCTCTGACAAAGACCTGATTAAACTTTCTGTGGATCCTCAGGCCCCCGCTCTCCAGCCAGGAATCCTTTTTCTCATCTTCCGGTTTTATCCGGCCCATATAAATATTGTAACGGCGGAGAAGGGCCTTGACTCTCCCCAGAAGCTCCGCGTAGGAGAAAGGTTTTGGCAGATAGTCGTCCCCTCCGGCCATAAGGCCGATGAGCTTATCCGACTCCTGGGCTTTTGCCGTAAGGAACAGCACCGGCACATTGGAGACCTTTCGGATCTCCTCGCAGGTACGCAGACCGGAGATTCCCGGCATCATAATGTCCAGGATCACCAGATCTGTCTCCTCATCCAGCAGTTCCAGTCCCTGTCTGCCATTTTCCGCCTCTTTAACAATATAGCCCTCACTTTCCAGCAGGATCCGGACCCCTTCTCTGATATCTTTGTCGTCTTCTACGATCAGAACTTTCTCTTTATTCATACGCCGGTAAACTCCTTTCCCTTCGGTTTTCCACCTCTTCTCCTGTTATCTTATCATCTTTCCACATAGCTTCCAATTTTTCTTTAGCCTTTTCCCCATATTTTTCTCCTTCCTCCCTCCAGAGATCATAGGCCTCTTCCTCCCGTCTGTCAGGAAGAGAAAAATTTTCATGGAGATACTTTCCGGTAAATCGGGTAACCTTCCAGGCTCCGGACAGATTCAGATGATCTCCCCCGTCCAGGCTGTCCTTTTCCCAGTCTATGCCCAGCTCTTCCGCTTTCAGGTTCATATCTTCATATGGGATTCTCATCCGCTCAGCATACTCTTTCAGGGTATTATATTTCCTGTAATTATAATTTAAAGGAGAAGGGGTGCTGACCAGGATCAGTTCCGCCTGATTTTTCCGGCACAGGCTCCGGATCTTTTCCAGATAATCCTCCACTGTCCGGCTGATCTTTTCTTTGGCTGCAGTTTCTTTCATATATGGTCCGCCCCGGTACGGATTTGTGACCTCCCGGAACTGGAAGCCTTTATAGTTTTCCTCAGGATACTCTTTTCCGGTAAGAATGGATTTCCAGATATCATGATAGGTAAACATGGGAAAATAATAGCTTCCCATAGCGGCCAGAGTCATAGTCAGTCCGGAATTTCCTTTCTGGGGCCGAAAGAGCACGTTAGTCTCCAAAAGCACCAGCCGGGGCTTCTGATTTTCAAAAGCCTTCTTCAGCATGTAATAGCTCTCCTGGATATTCTGACCTGACTGTCCTCCTACAAAAGCAGGAATCCCGTATTCATTCCACATCTGCATGGGAGAAAAGGACGTATAGCTGAGACTGTCTCCCAGGATCACCACATCTAGGGTATTTTTCTGTTCCTTTCCGAGAAGGAGAGCGCTTTTATTTCTGTAATGGACCCAGTTCTCATGATCCTCTGCCAGCTCTGCCGCTTTCCGGGACATTCCTCCGAGCAAAACGGTCAGGATCAAAAAGAACAGAAATATTCTTCCCCATTTACCTTTATTTTTCTTAAAATCCCGCATAGATCAGATCCACCTGCTGATAGCCGATCCCGTAAGCGCCGAATATAAGGACCGACAGAATCAGGCCGTAATATACCGCCCACCGGAGAGGTGTGCTCATATCCCGAAGGCCTTTTCCCTTCAGCAGATTCCTTTCTTTTATGATTCCTATTCCCGCCGCAAGAAGAAGCCCTGCAAATATCACCATATAATCCCCTTTGTCCAGGCTGAAATCCAGAAGGGTCCCATCCCACAGGACAGAGAGTCTGAAGTCCTGGAAAATACTGAAAAACATGGTCATTCCCGCCTTCAGGCCGTTTGCCCGGAAGAAAAGCTCTCCCGTAAAAACGATCACCCAGGTCTTCAGGATACAGGGGATCTTCCAGTACAGGGCCTTCTCATTTATATGAAAGAACCGGATCACCCCGGCGCGTACCGGTTCTAAGGCTGCGCCGGCCAGCAGTATAACAAAGTAGTACATCCCGTAAAATATGTAGTGCCAGCTGGGTCCATGCCACAGACCGTTACAGATCCATACAGGGAAAAGGCACAGAGCTGTAGCCCCCAGCCGGGTAAGATATTTCCCCAGATGTTTTTTTCCAAACCGGTTCCATTTCTTTACCATCCGTGATACGGATACCGGATAAAACACATAAGTCTTCAACCATGCACCCAGAGTGATATGCCACCGTCTCCAGAATTCCGCTGCGTTTTTGGAAGCAAATGGGCGGCAGAAGTTTTCCGGAAGCCTTACGCCGAAAAGCCGGCCGCTTCCTATGACGATGTCCATGCAGCCTGAAAATTCCATATATAACTGAAGGGTATAAGCAATAGCGGCAAAAACCACAATGCTCCCGCTGTAGTCCTGATAATGTTCAAATACCGCCTTCACCAGCACATAAAGCCGGTCAGCAACGATCATCTTCTTAAACAGCCCCCACAGGATCCGGCTCCAGCCTGCAGACAGATTCTCTCCCCGAAGGTCTTCTCCCTTCCACAGATCTTCCCCGGTCTGCTCATACATACTGATAGGGCCTTCCATGATCTGGGGAAAAAATCCCAGAAACAGAGCCAGTTTTCCCAGATGTCTCTGGGCAGGGATCTTTTCCCAGTATACGTCTGCCATGTAGCCGATAGCCTGCAGGGTATAGAAAGAAATCCCTATAGGCAGGAGAAGAGTTTTCATCTCAAAAATCCTCCCCTGTCCGGCCTGTTCCAGTAGCAGATTCAAATTTTTTGCAAAAAAGTTATAGTATTTCAGACAGCCCAGCACTCCCAGCAGTACACAGACTCCCAGAGCCAGAACCATCCTTTCTTTTTTTCTGTATTCTTCCCTCACCGCCTTTTTCCTGGCTTTTATCTGACTTTTTTCACTGTTATTATCGCTGCTTTTTTCTCTTTCCAGACTCTCTGCGCAACTCTTTTTTAACAGTTCCAGCCACAGGCCGATGTAGTGGGTAAACAAGGTGGTCCCCATAAGATACAGCACCAGTTTTCCGCTGATGGTCCAGAAAAAGAAATATCCTGCCAACAGAAGCAGCATCCATCTTTTCTTTCTGGGAGTCAGCTGATATGCCGGCAGTACTGCCGGCAGAAACAAAAATAAGTACACCGGATTATGGTATGGCATCTCTATTTCTCCTGAAGCCTCTGCACCATTCTGTATATAGCTTCCACAGAATTAAAATTTTCCGGCACCATTTCTCCTGCCTCGATTTCAATGGAAAAACTGTCCTCCAGCTCAGAAACCAGAGAGATTACCCCAAAGGAGTCCAGAAGCCGCCGGTCGATCAGTCCCTGCTCTTTTTCCCATTGAATACTGTCGTCAATATCATTCAGAATACCAATTAATTTTTCCATTGTCATCCTCCATATTCCATATATAAGTCTGCTGTTCCCGCCTGACCAGCTTCCATCCTTTCTCCCTGCTGTAAAATACCGCCGCCGGCAGCTCGTGGCTGAGAAACAAAGCCATGCCTTCCATATGAGAGTATGCCCCGGCATTCTCAAAAGCAAGGATACTGCCTCTTTTCACTCCCTGTAAGGAAATCCTCTGAACGAGCAGGTCGTGGACCGTACACAGAGAGCCGTATATATTCCACTCCTTTTGTCTTCCCGGTATTTCCGGCAAAACCCGGACTTTTGGATGGTACATTCCCCTGATCTGCCCGTCATATTGAAGCTGGTGGATACCTCCGTCTGTAAGACAGATATTTTTCCCATTGTTTTTCTTTATATCCTCTGCCCTGGTAAGGTAGGTTCCGCAGGAAGCGGCAAAGGCCCTGCCCATTTCCAGAACTACTCTGCCCTTCCACCTCATCCTGCCAATAGCACGGGAAAGCAGTCCAAGATCCTCCAAAGTCCGGTTCTCCTGCCCCTGAAAATAAGACACAGAAAGCCCTGGTCCATATTCCAGCTCCTCTGCCAAAAATCCGCAGTCTTCTTCCAGTTCACCTAAAAAATGATCCAGAAATTCCAGCTCCTTCTCCATCTTCCCGGGCTTTTTCAGAGTTCCTGAAAAATAATGGATCCCCCGGATCTTTACATAAGGCCAGACTTCTCTGTTTTTAAGGATCTTCCGTATAGCTTTTTCCTCCATGCCGAACTGACTGTCTCCTGCAAGCCTGAGATAAAGAGAAACGGTTTTTTTATTCTCCTCACTCCACTGAGCCATAGCAGAAAACTGACTGAGGGATTCTGCGTTGCAGATACATTTTCCCTGATAATAGTCCAGGATCTGCCAGATGTCTCCTTTTTTCTTCACAACTCCGGAAATAAAAAGTTTCTCCTCCGGTATTTCCATTTCCCTGCAGATGTAAAATTCTCCCATGGAGCACACCTCGATCCGGTCCGTCAGCCCTGCCATCTGTTTTACCAGGAAAGGATTTGCCTTCATGGCATAGCACAATCCAGTCTTTTCTCCCAGGATCTCTCTGAAACTCTTTACCTGTTCTGCCGCCTGATCAGTGTCAAAAATATACAGAGGCGTACCGTATTTTTCCGCACCCCGGATGAGTATCTCTTCTTTGGTCATTTTCTGTCCTCCAGTCTCTTTTGCAATGCTTTTCGGTCTGTCTTTCCGTTTTTCGTAAGCGGGAGCTTTTCTGTCTGAAAGATCTTCCGGGGCACCATATAACCGGGAAGTCTCTTCTTCAGCCAAAGACGGATCTCTCCAGGTATTGCTTTTCCCATATAGAAGGCCGCCAGACAGGTTTTTCTCTGGTCTGTGACGCAGCAGCTTTTTTCTATTCCCGGCATCTGATCCAGGACTCTTTCAATTTCTTCCAGCTCTATCCGGTGTCCGTTAAATTTGATCTGAAAATCCTTTCTCCCTGAAAAATACAGGTTTCCGTCTTTTCCCCAAAAACCCAGATCTCCGGTTCTGTAATAACGCTCTTCTTTTCCTTCCGGAGATTTTCTTTCTCTAAAGCGCCTCCTTGTCTCCGTTGGATTATGATAATATCCCAGGGAAAGAGACTCTCCTGCCACGCAGATTTCTCCAGTCTTCTCCGGCTCCCGGATCTCCCTGCCCTCTTCCGTCAGGAGAAATACTCTGCGGCCTGGGAAAGCTTTTCCTATAGGAAGTTTCTCCTCCTCCCGAAGGATTCCCTTCACCGGAAAATAGGTACAGTTGCAGGTGATTTCTGTAGGACCGTAAAGATTCACAAACTCTGCTTCCGGCAGAGCCTGCTGCCAGCAGGCCAGCTGGTTTGCCGGCATAACCTCGCCGCTGAACATGACTTTTCTCACATCCGAGGGGATCCTGTACTTAAATCCTCCCAAAGCCGATACCATGGTCAGAGCCGATACCGCCCAAATCAGCACCGTAGTCTTTTTCTCACATAAGTAATCCAAAAGAGCCGCCGGAACAGAAAACAGATGTCTGGGGATCAGCACCAAAGTCCCTCCTGTCATTACAGCAGAATAAATATCCTTTACAGACACATCAAAATCAAAAGGGGCCTGGTTTCCGATCCGGTCCTTTTCATCAATCCCAAATATCTCTGTAAAATGGGTGATAAAATCTATAACGGCCCGGTGGCTTACTGCAATTCCCTTGGGAGTTCCTGTGGAACCGGAAGTAAAGATCCCATAAAGGATGTCCTCGCTGCGGCTGTCTTTCCGCCGTCTTTCCAGCAGTTCCAGATCCGGCTCCTCTCCTGCCGCCTCATGGAGCAGACAGTAATCTCCTGTATAACCGGCCTGGCGGATAAGAGGAACTTCCTCCTGCCGGATCAGGACCAGCTTTGGGTGGAGTACACGGAAAATTTCTCTGAGCCGTTCAGACGGGAATCCCGGATCCACATTTACATAAAAGCCTCCTCCGTAGACGGCGCCAAACATAGCCGCCAGTGCCAGGGGACCTTTCGGCGCCAGGATCACTACCGGATCTCCAGAGGTGATCCTTTTCCCTGCGGCAGTTCCCATCCTCCTGGACAGATTTGCCAGTTCCTTCCAGGTAAGGGACTCCTTATCATCTTCCACTGCTGTCCTGCCGGGATACTTTTCCGCAGTCCTTTCTAAATACTCCAATATATTTTTCATCTTAGATACCTACATGAAAGTTTTCTTTGAAGAATTCTTTCTTACTGTGCTGTTTTTTCCTTTACTCTTACTAGATTTCTGTGTTTTTTTACCTGTTCCTTTCTTTTGGGTACTCTTTTTGGTTTTAGACTCTTTTTTCACAGTCTTACTGTCTTTTGTACTGTCCTTTGTATTTTCACCTGTGTTTTCCTTTTCTCCGGTTCCTCCTGCCTGCTTGGATTCCTGGGTATTGTTTTCTGCATTTTCCTGATTTCCATTCACATTC
>ERZ1643249.377-NODE-377-length-53001-cov-10.366279_pt1 | contig 53001 bp, 49 predicted proteins | sample MGYA00579263_ERZ1643249 | MGnify/ENA primary metagenome ERZ1643249 (study PRJEB29033, sample SAMEA4952264) | chicken gut metagenome | biome: Broiler Chicken; feature: Gastrointestinal Tract; material: Caecum | place: Ireland | collected 2018 | study: Broiler...
TCAATCATGTTTGTGTCTCCTTTCTGCAAATTACTTGCTGATTTTATGCTTTGGAGAATAGTCTACTTTTTATTTTAACATCTATACTGTAAGTATTCAACTGATAAACCCTAATTCTGTGTCTTTGATTGTGCGGCTCGTTGCTGTAGACGCTGGCTCTGTGCTGTGTGACTGCGCTATTCGCTTTGGCTGCTGTCTGCTGTGGGAGCGTTGAAGTATGTGTCGTATGCACGGGTCTCTGAGGGGTCGTGAGGATAACGCTCTTTGATTTCTTTTATCATGTTTTGACGATGAAAGTCTGACAGACTTGGAAAGCGGTCTGCACTGCCTAGCATTTCTTCTAGGTATTCCTCTGATAGGTCGGGGTTTTCGGCCCAGAAGCTGACTACCATATCGTAGGTTGTTAGCTCGGATTCGCTCATTTCGTTGTTTTGATTGATTTCGTAATTGTTCTCAACGGCTGGCTGTGAGGGCTGTGTGACTGACTGTGTGGGCTGTTCTGCTGTTGTGTTGTCATCTGTTGTATCGCTGGAAGTGTTGTCTTGCTCTGCGGCAACTTGCGTCTGTGTCGTGCCGTTCTCTGCTAGATGACCGGGAGTGTTGAACTCTACGAAATAGTCTCCGTTTGCTAAACGGCCTGTTGCTGTGCCGTCTGCTTGTGTTTCAATGATTTCAGCGATAGCTGTCTCTTCGGGAGAGGTAGTTTCGAGTGTTGATGAGGTCGTCTCGTTGACGTCGATTTCTACATGGCCGAGAGAGAAGGGGTCCTCCGTTGACTCTACGGGAGTCGTTTCTTCGATGTCAGAGATGTCTGTTTTGTTTGAGCAGGCTGATAAACTTGCTACTAGCAAAAGCGTTGTTATTAGGGTAAATGCTCGTTTCATTGCTGGCTCCTTTCTATATACTGTAATGTTGCATAAAAATGCATTATAAAAATAAAATCTGTAGTATATAGAATTTTGGAGCCAAAAATTTAAGAATGACTAAAGTGATAGGAGTAAATAAAAAGAAAGAGGATTAGCATCAAATAGTTAATCCTCTAGTAGTTTCTTATGTGTTCTATTATAGAAGCCAAGGGCAGTTATTACTTATAACGCTCATAACTTTTGAATTGCGTATCAAGTCAATAGCTTTTTGGCTTGATGAAGGTTTAGTATTGAACAAGCCACACTCTTTGGCTTTTATTAAGTTTATGTATACTCCTGTAAGCGAACATTCGGTACCGCACTCAATCTTCCAGTAGCCCCATAATTCATGCTTATTTGTGTGGTGTATAAAGCCTTTGCTTTATCCTCTGCTGATAAACTCTAGCTCTGCAACTCCCGTGTCCCCATTTAGTATATGCTGAATGTCTGCCAATTATTCATTGATTTTTGACGTTTTTTGTACCATACTTTGGAATAAAGGTATCCTTTATGGTGTTGCCTTCTCCAATAAATTGCTTGCTGATTAGTCGAGGACTAGGTCGTGCCAATATTGGCACTCTAAGCTCTGAATGAAGGTGCCGAAACTGAGGTTTGTAGGCGTGATGGAGGGGCCGTTTAGTCTATAGTTCAGGACGGGGTCATCGCTGGAGGGAAGGGTGGTTCCTTCTTCGTCCCAATAATCTTTGAGAATTGCAGCGATAGAATTAAAAGTACGCTCAATGGTATCTCCGTTGCAGTTAATGGTTGTAAATGTAATCATAATAATTCTCCTTTTCTACATTTTATTGATACTGTTATTATAATTTGGAGAGTGGGTCTACAAATTTTTAGTTCCACAATGAATTTACATCGTACACTGTATATAGAGACTACTATTCAGTCAATGAACTTTCACACTTTTTATCGGTAAACAATCTATTAAAGATTGGCTTCTAGCCTGCTCTTTTGGTACCATCAACAATATGTGAGTTCAAAATGTCATATAGCTGTGCTATTTAAGGTTACTTCAATATCATTGAAAGTGATGGCATATTTAAGTTGGAATTGCTCTACTGTCTTTACTAGATTCTCTTGCTTGGCGTATAGTTTTAAGCAATGCTTGATTCATAAGTCATTTGGGCTTACCACTCTTTCTTGCTTCTATGAACATATTATCAATGAAACCATAAGCAGGTATCTTATCCATGTTAAGGTAAAACATAAATGATTCTACTCGATTGTTTAAGACATACAACCCTAATAAACTCTCTGCAACTTCCTCGATATGCTTACGGTTGTAGCCATTACATAAATGGTTACAAGAGATGATGTCGTTATCAAAGTCATAAACGAGTACATATTGCGTATTTGGGTCGCAATCTTCTTCTACATAAGCAACTGCTGTGTCTGGATTTGCAGACCAATATATCTGCCGAAAATCAACTCTAATTGGTGCCTTGCTCATTTTGCTCTCCTTTGCTTATATTTCTATTTTGACTTGGAAGTTTCACGGTATCTCCTGCATACAACGCTTTATGCGTCATCCACTGTTCGGAATTAGTGTACTCTAATAGGAACTCATAGTAGGCCCCTGTAGGAGTTAAGGCTATTAGATTCTCAGTGTATATTAAAGCTCTTGTCTTGGACCTAAACCATATATCTATGGCATCAGAAATCTTCATATGGTTAAAGATAACTAAATTGGCTACTACTCGTTTATCTACAAGGTGATGTTCTGCTTTCATAGGTCTACCTCCGTTACTGAAACTAGACATTTATCTACTAGGGACGTTGCATAGTTATCCGTTAAACATAGCTGCGCTGTGTAATCGCAACATTCGAGCAGGAAACGAATCCCAGACAACCTCCATAAAAAGTGGTCTAGGTTGGAACACTCTTGTTCTAAAAATCGCATAATAATGCTTCTGGACAAGTTGTCTGTTGCGGGGCCTAGTATAAATGGCAGGCTTACTTTGCGAGTGTCATACTTATAGTTATGCACTACGAAGTCAATCCATGTGTCACAGGGACAATGAAGAACTGGAAAAGGTGCTTTGAAGTCGTTAGGGTAGTCGTCATAGTTATCTGGACTGTTCCACTCAAAAACTAACAAGTTGTCTCCTAAAGAGTCTATGTCTATATCGTAGGTACGAATATACCCGTGCTGTGACTTATTGGGTAAGTATTGGGATTTCTGCTTAATAACTTGAAGTGCATAGTCATAAGAATCTGTGAGATAAATCCCTAAGCCAAAGTCGTAACCTGGTCTGGCAAACTGTAAATTAAAGTGGTTAAACTTGCTCAATGTTCCATGGTAGAATCTCATTGTGTTCTCTCCTTCCCTGCTAGTGTAAAGGCATACCAGTACTCGTCCAGGCCCTCGTGGCCTAAGAATACGGGAGTAAATGGGTCATCATCAAAGTATGTCATCTTTCCGTGTAGCTCTACGAACTGTTCATAACTTATATTGAAAAAGTCTAGGCAGAACAACAAAAAATCGACGGCTGTGTCTACACTAAAGTTGACATCCTTAGTACTTAGCCACTTATCATAGGAGCTAAGGTATGCTTTTCGCTGGTCTGTGTCAAAGTACTTTAGGAAATCCTCAAAATACTGCTGGTCTACTACAGGCTGAACGTTACAGTAATCATTGATGACTTTTAGTTCGCTGGCAATGTTGTTGTTCTCAGTAGCTTCTGTGTTGATTCCTTCAGACTCGTCTATCCTGTCCAGGTCTCCAAAGAAGTAGTTATATTCATCGCTACATATTGATGAATCATCACCATCGGCTCTTCTGCGGTAGTCCAGGACTTTATTTTGCACTTTTTGTTTTAAAGCGTCTGCTTTGTCTGGATTATATATTACAAAGTTACTCATAATTACTATCTCCTTCCGGATCAATACCAAGCCCTTATATCTGTACGTCTAAATGTATTATGAACATACTGGTCTCTAAGGGCTCTCCTTGCACAATTAGCACAGCTATTCATTTTTCGTTCAGGGTTTCCAATAAACTCTAGCTCGTCTATCTGTGCATTGTAGACAATAAGATACCTGCGGCCTTTTGCTTCTACTTCTTCTAAGATAGCGTAAGCCATTGGTGGCAACCATAAAATGTCTAATAAGCGTATCATTGTTTTGGCCTCCTTGTATGGCAAAAGCTATCAGCCTATTATTGATTGACTGATAGCTGGCTCATCTTATTTATCTGTTGTAACTATTACTTTGCTCTGCTGTTGATTTCCTGTTTCAGGACCTTTATTCTTTTATTGAAGGCTCTCTTTAACTGATTGTAGTGCTGTTCGGTGAAGTATACAGAAAGAGAGAACATAATCCTCAAAGAAGTAATCTTCAATAGGGCTTTTCATATGTGCTTCGGTCTCCTATCTACTCTTTGTACTCCATTAGGTGTACATAAATGCGTCCTTGTAGGCGGTTTCCAACGTGGTTGAACCGCCCATGTGTTCGTAGTCCGATTCTCTTAGCTCGGAACTCATACGCCCGTACAGGCCGCTGTAGTCATGTACGAGTGTTAAACAACCAGGAAAGTAAGGATGCTCGATAACTTTCCACCGGGCCTTACGATTGCCCTTTTCAACTGTGAATACCTGATTTAACTCAACTTTCATTTGTGGTTGCTCCTTTCAATACTTTTGGCTCCATATTTGGGTTGAGATAATTGTGAATTTAGGTCTAAACTGTCTAATTTTGTGGATAATGTCTTGGATTAGTAAAATTTATGTAAGGAATCTAGTTTTTATAAGTGGTGCTTGCTAAGTTGAAAACTTCTTTCAAGAAAGCTCTGTCTGTGAAAGAGTTGCGAAAATTTTTTCTGTTGGAAATGTGAAAATTTATGTTGGAGGAAGGTATGGGTGGTAGATGTTTCTATAGTGGGGAAATAAGTGCTGTTTAACCCCCTCAAAATCAACATTTCACTTTGCCCTTGCCCGTCTCCTTCTCAACTGCTCAAACTTATTATAGCATATTTGAACCAATTTTGCAAGAGTTTTCTACAAATTATTTACTGAAATTGATTCAAAATTATTATGTCAACTTCTGAACAGCTTTGCGTTCTGTTTAGGCTCATGCTTCGTTTGTACAAATGAACAAAACTTCTACTAAATATTTTACTGTTAATATTAAGTGGCACTAAATATAAAATAAGCAGACTGCATTTTCTTTCTGCGGTCTGCTGTGTTTACTACAATAATACTGTAGTTGCATTATAGGTTATGCTGTAACCCTTGGCATCTACAAGGAAATCGTGCAACTGCTCTTTTTCGTTATCATGTACTGCGGTATAACTCATCACTCGCTCAATAAGCTCGTCTGATACCGAAGTATCTGTAATGTTTTTACTCAGGTACGATAAAACTGACAGGAACTCACACTGCAACGTTTCATCACTTTGAATGTACTTCGCTAGGTCACACTCACATTCTGATAAACTCTGCTTCGTTGCTTTACTGATGTCTGCTTCTTCTGTAAGGAACATTAGCTCAAAACAGATTTGTCGCTCTGTGTCTAAGAAAGGCAACTTCTCTGCTATTTTAAGCTGCTTAATTAACTCAATGGCTCTATTAAGTGCTTCAATTAGCACTTTGTCATGTGTTTCAGGGTTGCTATAGTCACTTGCGTGCTCCCGCAGGTAGCCAATTATCATTACTAGGCTCTGAATTGCTAACTTGTAGGGAGCAATCTCTAATTTCTTTGTATTCTGCATTTTCTGTGTCCTCTCATGGGGTATGTTTTCTAGCTATGCTTATGCCAATCAATGTGGTTATACTACTTGTGCTCCGTAGTAGTCCACTAAAAAGCTCTGGGCTGCTGCATTACTCTCAAACTCGACCTCTTCATTCGTAAGGTAATGCACTGTGTCATTCCACTCTCGTAACGTGAAACCGTCAGGATTAAGGTCTTGAAGTTTGTGGTAAATTTGCAGTTTTTCAACTATGCCTGTGAATTTTAAATCGGATAAGAAATTGCACCCGGACGCATATGCAAGAACGTCAAGGAGTGTAAAGTCTGTGTGCATAATCCTTCCTCCTTAAAAATTTAAAATCACAACTTATATCTCTGTTGGTGTTGATTTCTGATAAACTTCGAGCCTACAAGTTTAGGACTGTGTGTTGTCTTTATGGCTTGTAGGCTCTGTTTTATTTAAGCTGTCGTTATGCGGCTGCTGAAATTATAATAAATAGGAGCATGAAGATTATCACATAGCATATCGTTGTTACGATAGCTTTCACGATAAAATATTGGTTGATTAACTTTCTGTATGATTCGCCTATGCCAAACATGTACAGGAGCGCTCATGAAATCAGAAAACCTATCAGGCCTAGTATCGAGGTTAATATGACTGCAAGCCAGATGTAACCTTTTGGGATGTCGGGATAGTTATTCCCGTAACCGCTCTGCCGTGTTCTTCTCGGTGTATTGTAGTTCCTGCCATCGTATGCGTCGTTATAAGTATGACGGTTGTTGTCGTCTGGCATTGTCAATTTCCCTATCTGCCATTTGTACGCTACTTAATCATTCAGAGGCAGTCGATTTTTTGCTACGTCCTCGTAAATACTCTCGCTGGCCCCTGTCAGCCCGTGACGGGCCCTTAACGCTTTTCTCTGCTCGTCTCGCTCTCGCATAGAATTGAACCAATAAACTGTGACTCTGTTGTTCAGGCTCGCTTTTAATCTGTCAAGGGCTATCATTGTGTCTTTTCCGTACTCTGGTGTACCATCTATGACCTCTAAAACGATTCCAAGTTCGCCTCGATTCGTCTTAGTTTCCTGGTCAAGATAGTCACCATACAAGGCTACCTTCACTCCTCGAAAGGCTTCGCTGTTTTCTTTTACGAGTGTCTTAATGACCTCGATTGCGTCCTCTCTCGTTCTAATGGTTCTCTTAGCCTTTTCCTGTAATACGCTCATAAACTTGATGTCTCCTTTAATGTGGTTTGAGTACGAAATATTCAGTTGTCTGTTGAACTACTATTGGTTTAATATTCTTCGTCGTCTACGGTTGCGTCCTCGTAATAATTGACTTTGCCCTGTGTAACTGCCGCTCCACGGCTAAGTGCTTGACTCGTACGGGGACGTTTTCTCGCCTGCTTGTCCTCTAACTTCCAGAACTCGTAATCACCTTTGTGCAGGCCCTTCATCTTTGCAATCGTGGAAGTTGGCCACATCTCAAGGGCATTATAATAATCCGTCAGATTAGAGTTGTAAATCTTTCGGATTGCTGCAATATCGCGCTCGTTTGCTGTGGTCTGTGACATTGTGTAAGCAATCTGCTGTAGGGACTTCATTTCGGGGTAATTCTCCTGTAACCACCGTCCATTCATCATTCCTATAACTGTACGAACCTGGCTCTCGGCGTGAAGTTTGTCAGCGGGTGTCTGTGCTTCTGCAATACCGGAACGCGCCTTTGCAATCGCATGGTACATCTTTGACTCTGCGGCAACTGCCATTCCTGCTTGCTCAAGCAGCGGTTCCATTTCATCAAACCGCTTTTGAAGGTAGATGTCGATGTCGGCCCATGCCTTTTCGACTCGGTTCTTCTTCGCCATCAGTGAGTTACCCATTACAATGAATCCAACTACGCAGATGACAATTAGGGCGATAATTAGAATTACTAGCTCCATATTGGTGCTCTCCTTTGTTTGTTATTTAATATCAAACTGACTTTTATTTGCTCGACCGTTTCATTGGCGTCCATACTCATGTACTCTTGGTCTCGCTCGACAGCCAGTTGGTATTCTACTCTTAGTTCGCTGTTAGTCTTTTGCTCGATTACGCCTGGGAAGATTAAGTTTAGTGTCCTTAGCTTGTTGCTACTGACTAGGTAAGTGAGTGAGAGTACTAGGCTTGCTACAACGAAGTTAAACATTGTCAGTGCAACCATTAGGGGCTTAAACCACTGATTGCTGTACTCTCTTGTTGCCTTTTTCAAGTAGCTTACTATGACTCTACTGGGGCATAACCAACTTCAACTTGCTCCTTTAGTTCCCCGAACTGGGCATTGATTTCTTGCTTCATTTCCTTCTGCTTCATGCTTACAAAATCAAGTAAATTTGTATGGAAGGCTTCAAATGTTTCGTAGGTAATATCGTAGCCTTGCATATCCTCTATTGTTATGTCCATGTCTACCTTATCACCTGAATCGGTAAGTGTGCGATAAACGATGAGAGGTAGTCTGCTTGTTAGGTAACCTGCTTCAATCATTGGAAATAGATTCCAATATTGGAAAGGTGAGTATTTTTCTCTGAAAGAACCTTCGGGAACAATATCATAGAAGTAATCTCTCACCAATGAGCCTTCTTTAAGCTTGAACGCTACATTGGATAGACCGCCTGTTACTGAACTTAACAATGCTTTCTTTACATCTTTTGAATCCTCCGCTCGGCTGCCTACATAAGTTGCTAGTGTCATACCTTGCTCTGTGAGAAGTAGTGTGTATTGACCAAATCGGTCTAGTAAGAACTCAAGGAACTGCTCAAACACTGGTGTGACTAACTTCTGCAAACGCATTTGGATGTCTGTGTGGTCTCTTAGGTCTGTATCTAATATGCAGTTTAAGTTCTGGTTCAATCGCTCTGTCTCAAATACGAACTCTTTCTTGTTCTTGTAGATGTTTCGTACTGTATCTTCAAGTAGATATGACAGGTAACCTCCCTGTTTACTGATTAAAAGCCGCTCACCTTCTTGCAATATCCCTTGTAGGTTAATTGGAGCTATGAAAAGTGTCCCGTTAAAATCTGTTACCTCTTTGGATTGTGTCTTACCGTCTTTGTCTTTGTAATACTCTGTATGTGAGGCGCGACAGGTAACGGCTCGTCCCCAATGGTTGCCATCATAAGTTGTAAGACTATCTTCAACTTCTAACCTTTTTGCCTCTCCAGCAATGCCACTATACTTTAGGAACCCTGCTACATACTGTGTATCATTTACTTTTAAAGCTGTTTTCCATAATCCGGGGAGTGAATCTCTCACTCGTGAACCATCGAAACTTGATAAAAGAACATCGCCTACGCTTGAGGATAGGCTATCTGACTTTTGGTTCTTCATACGCCGAAGTGCTTGTTTCTGCCTTGACTTTGAGGCTGTTCTGTTGTTCTCATAAATATTCGTTCTTGCATTGGCAGCATACTCTGTTTTGCTAACCCAGCCTGGCCCGATAAGGATGAGTTTTCGGAACTTCTCAAATAACCTTTTGGGAGCTGTTACATTGCCTTTAACGACGTTTAATGCGTCATTGGCTGCAAAAATGAAGAAAATACCTACAAGTAAGAAAGGTACACCGACTAACCAATTTTTAAATACGAATGAAGGGATTAGGAAAGCTGCTATTGTAACAAGAATAATTATCCACAAATATCTGGAAACTCGTCCGTTATTCTTATCATACTCTTTCTCTGCGATATAAAAACGGTTGATTGCTAAATAGTAATCGGCACTATTAAACACATCAGAGAGGTACCCAAATGGGTCGTCTGAATAACGCATGTCTGGAATTGACTTACGTTTCTTTAAGTCATCCTTGAAAGCTGTTAAGGCTTCATTGAACTCTTCAAGGTATTGCTCGTATTTTGAAAAGTCTATGCGTTTCTCAAAAACACCGACAAAGCGGTTTACTACTGAATCGTAAAATCCGAAAAATCCGCTTCTAGGTTCCTTTGTCTTACTCATTTGTCCCTCTCCTTCTGTGACTTATATACTGCGATTTATTGGCTATGCTGTCTGTATCTTCGGTACTGCATTCATTCTCACTGCCATTACTTGGCTGTCCTATGTTCCTCTGCTAAACCTTAGCTAGGTTGCTTGGTCTAATCCTCTGTTACATTGCCTGTGTTGTCGGCGACTGACAGCTCACTGCGGTTTAAGAAGTGCATTTTGTCACCGATTAAGAAGCAAGCACTTTGGGTAACTACTGTATGTGTCTTGAAGAAATCCTCCCTACCTTCGGGATTGTCAAAGTAGTCATTTAACATCTTTGTTTTCTCAAAAGTCCCGTAAGACTCCTTTAGGTTATCTACTGACCAATCTCCGGCAGCTTCTACTGTATTATTAAGCAACTCGCTGACAATTATCTTCCGTGTTCTGAACTCGGTATCACTAACTTGGTTCAGAATATAATCCATTCTGTTGAATAGGTCTGCCCAACCTAGTTCTATATTTTGTAAACTTTTCTTGCAGTCATTGTACTCAATGTAGGATATTGGAAGCTCTTTTATGTCACCTGCCTGGGACATCAGGTTGTTATGGTACTCTGAGTCCCTTGCTTCTTTTAAGATATTTAATAACTCTGTGCGCTTCGGCTCGTACTTGGATGTTACTCCGGCGCGTCTTGTCTTACTGTCTGCTACTAATAACCCTGCAAAACACACGATTGCTGAACTGGTTTTGAATAGTATATTTAAAGCGAATAGCGTGTTGCATATCAGGAGCAGAACTCTGATGTTCTCGTTCAAACTTACGGGATTTCTTCGGATGAATAGGTATTGAACTATAGTAGCTACGAGAGCAAAGAAGCAATACGTAGTCGCTGACAACGAACAGTCTAAGGCGTCAATCTTCATTACGGCCCGTAACCGTATTGCGAATATCTGTGATATTTCTTTGCTGGCAACCTTAACCTGCCATGCGGCGAATACTATCATAACAGAGGACTGTAAGATAAAACGTAGTATCATTGGTGAAGAATATGGCTCTGCTAAAGGCGAATAACCTAATATAACTGCAAACATAGCTAAGGCTATAAGAGCTGAAAAATATATCCCTACGTATAAGTAGTAGGAGAAAGACTTTAACTTGACATTACTCAAATCTAAAGCCGCTTGGGTTTCATCATAAAGCTCGGTTTCTAAGAACTTTAACTCATTAACCCTATCTGAAACTTTCAGGAAGGAGAGTTTACCCAACTCATCCTCCCTGTAAACTTGCTCAAACCTTACGGTTCTTAGCTCTCCGTTAGAGCCTTCAATGGAGAAGAACTTTTCTGCCATTGTTTATCTCCTTGTTATGAAAACATTGTGTAACAAGTCTTTAAGAACTTGTATAATGCGTAAAGCATATTGATAATGATGAATCCACTAAATACCTGTATCGGATGAGCGCAATTCGCAATGCCGGAAAAAGCTAACCCTAAAACTGCCACAAGATAGAGGCACGGGTCAAATAAACTGCGCTTTGCATATGCTCCTGTCTCGTCTAGTCCCCACTGACGAATTGCTCGGATGAGCGTTTCGATAAGGAACAGTATTGAAAAAATAGAAATGATACACATGAAAGGCATTGAAGGGCACGCTCCTGCGGCTAACCAAATCAGCCCCGTGAACCCTAAAACAAACAAAAGGAACATTTCTACTGTGTTAAGCTGTGTGACTGGCTCGAAGGAGCCATTCAATAGGCACTGGCCAGCCAAGCCTGACTTCAAGAAATGCTGAATCAACGAAAACTTAAAGCGGTCCATAGTGTTCAGCATACCGTCCATGTCTTTGCCTAGCTCTGAAACGTTCACTTCTGTTCCAGGAGCTAAATGACCGATTGTGACTGTCTTATAAAAGCCACTGTAGTACATCAGGAACTTCTGTGCGAGTAATGGAAGCTGTACATTTGCTACGGGATTCACAATCCACAGGTCTGCATTTGAACGCTCGCTGTCCTTGCTGTTATCATCAGGCTGCTTACGATTAAGCACGATGGTTTTTCCGTCTGCATAGCTTTTCAGCTTGATTGAACTACGGCCTACGTGTTTACCAACCTTTTCAAGTTCTTTGACTAAGTGGTCTGTCAACTCTTCGGCCATAGTTTTGTTAGTATGCTGGGCTCCCATAACTTTTGCACGAAGGTCGATACCTTTCTTGTCAAGGTCACAAGCAAATGATACAAGCGTCTGTGTACCATCAAATCCAGCTTTTACTAACAGCTCCGCAATCTCTGACAAACTCCTGTTGTCGATTGTACGGGTTCTGAAAATACCATGTGCTACCAGGTAGACTGTCTGATAGGGTTCCAACTTTGCCTTGTCAAGGAACTGGAAATGCCCTAACTGCTCCTGCTCGTTGCCATTGGAATTGCCTGTAATTGCTCTAACGATTGCAAGGTTTACAGCGTCAATCTTGGTTTTGGCCCCGTTTGCCCGCTTACAACCCACAATCAAGCAGGTTCCTTTGTCCAAGTCTGTATTGATGTGCTTCACCATGGAACTACCGACTTCTTTATCGGTGTACTCGAATCCAATGGATTCTTTTAATGCGAAACAGGCTTTTGTTTCTGTCTTTGCGTCAATTCTCACTTTTAAGGTGTCCTTTCTGTGTGTAATTTATGACTTCATTATCTTATCGGCCAAGGTCGTGTAATCAAGGCCAAAGTAATCTGTACTTACATTGAAACAAACATCATGTATTCCCGATTCAAATACTCGGTCAAGTTCACTGAGCTGTGTTCTAATAAACTGCCCTCGCTCGTTTGATGTGATTGCTGTAGGAGTGAAGTTCTCTCGCTGTATAGGAGCACTTTCTTCTGCAATAAGCCAGTCTACGTAGTTTTCTAGGTATCTACTCATATAGTTGCGGAAGGAATCTTCTGCAATCTTGTCCTTAAACAGCTTCCGGCTCAGTTCTATCATTTCTGCATTGTAACACTCTAATACGTCAGGCTTCTCTGTGCTTGCAGGAGGCTCTGCTGAATCTGTGCTTGTCGTGATAAAGTATTTCTCAAAAATTCTTCTATGCTGTTCACAATAGAACGCCGCTAATTTCGAGGAATACTGCATGAAATCACGGCGCAGCTCTATAATCTTCTCGTTGCCTGAAACCCAGTCGCAGAAGATTGAGGTTAAGAACTCATCAATGTTGCACTTATAAGCCTCTGCTGTAATCTGTGGCAACGTCATATGGTAAAGTGCTTTAAAGACAAGGTAGCTTGTCATTTTCGCTACCGTGTTATTTAACTCCGATGTGACTAAAAAGCCATCACTATCAGGATATTTGACTTTAATAACGGAATAATTTGCCGCCTGCGAAAGTACGTTACCCTTCTTGAACCATTGTTCAAGCTTCTGTAATTTATACAGGTTCTCATGATTTTGAAAAATGGGAGGAACAACAAATTCACTCTTAATACTTGTTCTTTTACTTGACTTTTTCGCTGACTTCTTGGCTCTACTATTGAGCCTTCGGTTGGTTGCACTCATATTTTTGTTTCCCCTTTTCTCTCTTGTATTCTTGTGTTATTGTGTTTCATTCGTGTTTTTCTTGCTTTAACTGCGCTGTCAGCTTTGGGTCTACTTGATGTTTTAATTGGTGTTTGAATTATAAATTGCTTCAAGTGTCTCTGTTAAACTCAACTCCTTATAACGCCGTGTGACTTCGATGTTACATCGAAGGTTATTATTGACTAAATAAGATAATGCTTCTTGCCACCCTCGGAGAACTATGTCCTCTACTGCGCCGCTTGCTAACTCTTGTGTCGCTTTGCTTAATGTTATAGGGCACAATGTACAATTTGAAATGACTCGACTACGGTAGTCTTTTAAAATGTTCTGTAAAACTGTTTTGAACGGCGGTAACGCTGAGTCACCATTGCAGATGTCTTGAATCACTGCGTAGCTTGCGCTGTAAAAGTTTGTGGTGGCTAGAGAATCTAGGTTTGCCCCTCGCACTACACTTGTAGCTTCGTAGCTCTTTTGAAGGACTAATAAATACTCTGAAATTCTCTCTGCATATATGGCTCGGTAGATACATCTGTACGATGAGAGAAGTGAAACTTCTCTGTGATACTGTGGGTCTGTCATGCCTTTAAAGCCTAGGAGAATTGCTACTTCATCTGTGGTAGCGTGCAAGACATCTTTGATAAATGTCTCAAAGTCTAGGCCACGTAGTATTCCGAATGAGAAAAACCCTAACAAGGCTGCGGCTCCGTTGTCTAATTTAGAAAACTCGTTATTTAACGTTGCGGTACCATCACATAAACCTGACATAGCACTGCTCACACTTAACTTAACTAAAAGTTCTGAATGAGGTTTAAACTTATTGCTATCGAACAGGCACTTATTTGTTCGGAGTTCTCTTGTTTCGGGAGAAACACTTCGTTTGTATCCCGGTTGAGTGCCCGTATTCATATATAAATCCTCCAAAAAATTAAATTTGCTGTATTCTACAAATTGGCAGTTACTGATTCAGCATTAGGTCTGTATCAATAACATTCAAATAAACTGTCTTTGCTTCAGTCGCCAGCACTACACTTCTGTCCTCTGTAATTTGTAGAGGTGTTGCGCCTTGTATGCTGTCCCAGCTCTCTAAAAATGAGGGAACTAGCTCAGTGGTGTATTTGGCTCCTATAATTGTTCCCGATATGTCTGTATTAAGTATCATACCGTTTGTGGGAAACTCAATTTGTTGTTCGGAAGCCCTAACACCTGCTCCTGTGTACCTCATAATAAGAAGGTTTATTTGATTTTCTATTGGCTCATACTCATAGAGTATGTATATCTCTCTTTCACTTGTGTTTAATGAAAGCTCTGTCGGCTCATTTGATTGCCGATAAACTCTCATGCTTTCTTTTATTTGCTCGTATGTCTCTAGTGCAGGCTCTGTAGCTTGCTCAACTGTCTGAGCTTGTTGTGACTGCTCGGTTATTTGAGTTTGCTCGGCTGATTGCTCGATTGACTGAGCCTGCCGTGTTCCGTCTGTAGTGAACCACTCTTTTAGTTGGAAGTTGTTGAACTTTCGCTCATCTTGTATGTCTACGAGGTTACCTTGAATCTCGGTACTAAACTGCATGTATGTAGGAGCATTTTGCTCTGCACCGGCAACTTTGTATCTATAGATTTTAACAACTCTCGTTGTTCGGTTCGAAGTTTGAGACTGTTCATCACCTGCACCTATGCTCTTGGCTAAGCTAAAAGGCGATATCTGCTGTGCTGTATCGTTTAATGGAGCTGGCCCTATCTCAAAGGCACTATTTGCGATGTCGTAGGTAGGAGCGTAAACTCTATAGCGGTATGCACTAAACTCCTGCTCGACTCGTGCTAATAAACTTTCATATTGCAATTCACCTAGAAGGCTGTATCGCTCCGCCAACGACTTGAACTCGTTTGTGCTGTGGAACTCAATATTATGTAATAGGAGTGCTTCTGCTAGTGTTGTAAATCTCTGCTGTTCTTGAGAATTTACTGCTTTGCTAAAAGGTAACTCTTTGCAAACTGTTGTAGCTGATTTAAACTCTGTAGGCTTGGTACTAATAAATGTCTGCTCTGTGACTTGCTCTACTTCTTCATGAAGAGCTGTACGGGTAACTACTTTATGCAGTTCGGCTGATGTTAAATCTGTTAGGCTGAATTGCTGTGCTTTCCCCAGAAAGCTCTGTAGTGTATAGGTATTTGCTTGCTGAGCTTGGCTTGTTTCTTGCTGACTGCTTGTAAACGAGATACCCATACATAGGTTCAAAACTACAAGGCTTATCATCAAGCTAACAAACAAAGGTAGTATTCGTGTTTTTAAAGTCTCTAAAAATTTCATTCTGTGTCCATCCTGCGATTCTGTACTCGTATTATGAGGCGCTCCGTTCTTTGCAATGGTTAGCTGCTGTGCGATTGTTACTGTAATCTGTTTATGCGTTAATGGCACTTTCAACATGAGTGCCGGGACGCAACAAAAGTGTTCCCGGCGACTCTTTAATTTCTGTAAGGCTTTCGCCTTTGGCTTGTGGCTTATTTTGTGAATAACTTTTCAATCCATTTAATCTTGATATACTTGCCTTTTCTTGCAAGGGCGATTCCACGTACTCCAATAAGAACTACAAGGAAGTCGTATGCAAAGTCGATGAGGTCATCAATGAATCTTAGTCCATCGCCTAACATATCGAATATCTTGAAGTCTGGCAAGGTAACTACGTAATAAGTTAGGGCATATGCTGAATTGTAAACTGAGTATGCAACATGTACGGCAATGTATAATGCTAACACATTTAACATCATTCGCATAAGCGGCTTACTGTGTTCAAATGCTATAACCCATGTGCTGTTTAAGCTGCTCAATTGGAAGGGAGCAAGCTGTAAGTTGTGAGGCTGTTAATACGCTTGCTAGGCAAAGCATAATTACTTTCTTTTTCATACCCGTATTCTCCTATAATCAAATTATTTGCCGAAGGTAACGACATCACAATCTTTTACCGTGACGGATACAACGGAATTGCTTGTTAGGCCGCCGATTAACTCCATTAAACTCCAGATGAAGTCTAGGCTCTCACGAGGAGTCAGACTGGTTTCATCTGAAAGTACAATGGGAATATAATTACTCACGATGGCTAAGTTAGCTTGGTCTGGCTGGGAATCAACTAACACTTTCATGTAGTTGTCAAGTCGCAGTTGGTCGCGCCCTGTATCAATTAACTGCTTGAATGAAGTATTGTGGTCCATTAGCAGGTTTATTGTGCGAAGCACATCTAAGCCGCCTTGCATATCAAGGGGAGCTGGCTTTGTCAGATTGTCACTGAACATGCTGCACAAGGCTGCTGTAATAACTGCTTGGTAAGCTTCAATTTGTGTTGGCCCAATGGATTCTACTTCGTCTCCAAGCAGTTGTAAAACTGTTTGGACATCTGACTCTTTGACTTGGTTATATAAACCGAGAAGTGTTACAAGCACTTCGGCTGTGCCATAATTGTACTGGTCTCGCATATCGTCTAAAAAATCATCAAGCTCCGGACGGGACTTGCTGCTGATAAACGTAAATGGGTTGGCTTTTGAAGGACTGAATAGTGACTTGCACTCAATCGTCACCATTGACTCTAGGGAAATTGCTCTGTTACCCTGCTGTTCATCAAAATACTTTGTGTGTCCTGTCTTAAACCTTGAGGTCTTGCTTGCTTTAGGCGCATTATTTACTGAGACTGCACGACGCTCACTGTAGACTGCAAAGGTTCCGAGTGTTCTTTTAATGTGCTCATAGACTTCATTGTTTGGGTCTGCACTTTCAGGAGCTACAAACTTTTCGACTGATACGGGAGTGCCTGCTACACTCATAAAATCTGACTTATTAAAGGCTGTAACCTTACCGGCCGTGTCAAGGCTCATCAGGACGCACATTTCATCATACTGTTCTTCTCTCGCCTTCGAACGGAAAACCGCAGAATTACCCACAAGAGCTGAAACTGCCTGCTGGCTCACTTCTCTCTTTGTGGCCTTATCGTTGTCGTCCTCAAACTCAATCACTACCGTATCAGGTAAATTGTTGTATATATCCATAAATTCATCGTTTGTCAGAGGCACACCTGTTTTCTGTATTCTTGATGTATTACAACACATGGTCGCAATAAACTTCGACATTTCAATGACTTTTTTACCAGAAGTGTCCTCTCTTTTGTTAGGGTTGCTCATTTATACCCGCCTTTCTTGCTAGAAGCATAAATTTTTGTGCTGGCTCTGTCCCCACAAAACAAAATTAAACAAAATTAAAAATAAAATGTACTACTTATAACTTTTTGGATTAGAAAATTTTTGTGCTGTTCATTGTCTGGTAATGTACTTGTGTGATGGGTGCTGATAAACTCCTTTAGTTCTTAAATTGTGCGCTAGGCGAGTGGCAATTCTGCTTAATGTCTGTCAATTCATGCCTGTTAGTATCTACTAACGGGACCACCCTGACGCTGAGTCGAACATATGTTTGTGTTGTTTTGACCCCCTAAAATCAATCGAACATTTGTTCGACTTTGGTTGAATAATTTTTCGAATTGGTTGAGCTATGAGAAATTTTTCGGAAGTAGTAATTTTTACTCTCGGAAGTCTATTTTAAGCCTTGGTGCTGTCAGAAACGTGCTCTCAGACCGACAAAGCTCTGTCTGAAAATCATTTTGCAAAAATTTTTCGCTTGGAAGTATAATTTTTACTCTTGGTAGAAGTAGTCGGATGAACTATGAAAATTTCATTGGATGATATGAAATTTTTGAGAAGGCTAAGGAATCTCGATTACTAGGTAAGTGTGCTGATAACTCGAAATAGCATAAAAAGCACGGTATGCTGATTTCTGCTCAACATCCGTGCTTTTGTGTTTGGCTATCCTTCTTCGTCTGATGACAACTCTGCAAGGTCTGTGATTGACTCTACTTTTTCCACTTCCAACTCACAGGGCGCCCAATCATCAATCGTGTGCTTAAACACGTATCTTAGCTTGTCGGCTGCGGGACCTGCACCTGCATGATTGAGGAACCTAGGTGACATCTCAAGGATAACTTCATCATGCCGTGTGTAGTAAAATCTCAAGTCATCCTGCAAGTGATAGGTCTCAATGTAGTTCAAAAAGTTTATCACAAGGAATGCCAGGATGTCTGCACCCGTCCCTTGAATCCAGTAGTCCATTAAACGCCGTGAGGCTGCTGACGGAGGACAATGCTCTAACTGAATTGGGGTTCCGAATACCGTGTCAATGATACGTTTGCCGCCGTAGGCCATTGAGCGAATCTCTTTCTGGTAGTTCTTGATTTCAGGAAAACTTGAATACCAGTCATAGAAGGCTCTGCCATTGTCTGAGGGGCATGTTTCGGTTTCGCCCATATGGAATGTTGATTCAATCAACGACTTCTTGGAGCTACCATATGTCAGTGCGTTCCATGCGATTTTCATTTCTTTATACTGAATGTCATTAGGAAGCACCCCGTAAATGTCCTGGTATATGAGCTTGTATAAGCCAAGTTGGCCGCTTAACTTTAGGAACTCCTGCAAACGCTTAATTCCTAGCCTGTTAATGAATATCCATGGCTCCTGGTTCTTAATATCCACTCTCCAGATTGACCAGCCTGGCTTTCGGGGCTGTACTACCTGCCACAACAGCTTTTTGGGTATACTCATTAAGCCGGGATTCGAGTATGAAACCCTGTTGGTAACCTGAAATGAGATGTCGGGATGAATGAACCCGTCCCCGTCACACGCTTTCTCTAAACTGTCAAACGCTTTTGTGAAAGCGGTTGTATTTCTGTAGAGAATCAAGTCGTCTACGAACTTTAGGTTTAATCCTCTGAGCTGCTCTAACGCCTTTGCCTTTGAGGTCCACTTGCCTGTTACTACGTCATAACAGTGAAAAGCAATTTCGGGGTATGATTCAGACAACTCGGCAAGTACCTCCTGCACTTGTCTAGGGCTATCGGGATTTGTTACCCCATAGTTGGTAGCGAACACTCGTTTGAGGTAGGCTTTATCATTCTCTGCTCGCTCTCGCAACTCGTTTGGAATTACGATTTTGACACCCTCGGCCATGCTCTCTTTGATTGCATTATACAATCGCAATCTATCGGGCTTATCTTTTTGTGAATCTAATCTTAACATTCTGCTTTTGGCTCTCTTTCCGATAAACTTTCACTTGTCTCTGGTGCTTGTTACTCTGCTGCCTCGTACAAGGACGCTTCATTTTCAATAAGGTACTGCCTTAACTGCTGTACACTTGACTGCTCAATCAACTGTAACTCGTTACGGAGAACTTCTAATTTCTTTACAAACTCCATTTTGTTGCCATCGGAAAGCTCTAAAGCTTTATTGACAATTGGCTGGAGCGTATCACTGAAGTTCTCGTCATAGAAGCCGATTGCAAGGTCTACAAAAGCACTCAATCCTACGTTTGACTGCTGTGCTTTTACGAGTGCCGTTGCAATGGGTGTCAGTTCCTCTACAACTACCCCTGCACTTCTCATATAGTGCAACTCTACAAAACGAGGAAGGATGAAAGCTAAGTTATTGTGCAAAGGTGACTTTCTGTCAAGGTAGAGAACCTCAAAGAGCTGGTCTAGCTGCTTAACATCCGTCATCTTCTCTAACTGCTCTAGCATATCCTCGGATTCGTCACGCTTGTATGAAAAGCTCACAGGAACTCCGAAGGGGTAAACCATCAAGTCGAAGGTATTTTCTGATGTGTTCTTGATTCTTTCGTAAATCTCTTTAATCATGCTTCTGTCTCCTTGGTTGTGTAAAAGCTACATGCTTCATTGATGTAATTCCGTAAAGGAGCATTGGGAAATTCATCTTCCAGCTCGGCACTAACCGCTGTGAAAATTTCCGTCATGCTCTTATTCCTGATAAACGCCCGCAGTTCATCGGCATAGGCTTTCTTTGCTGAGGTTGAGGCCTTAACCAACTTCTCTATTATGTCGTAAACTGTGAACATATAGCAGGCGTGTATGTAATCATATACGCACTGCGCTACTTTGCACATTACCTCGTTGTCAAGATAACGGCACGTTACGATTGACTCATCGGAATAGCCGTGGTCCTTTAAAAGCTTGTCGATTGCTATGTTGGTAGCCACCTGAACAAGTGCTGTTCTGTAGCAGGCTACATTGGTAATTATTTGCTCGTACAGGTTATCCAGCTTCTCCACGCTGTCGTACTCACCTAGCTTCTGGAGGTCCTCTTCGGCTTTCTGCGTGTAGTAGAACTCCATAGAAACTCCGAAAGGCTTAGCATGTACAACATAGTAGGAACCGTTAAATCTTATTCGCGACAAGTGCTTTACTTTATTGGCTTCTGTGTCCTGCATTTTATTTTTGTCCCCCTTCCTATGGGCACTTATTAAATGATAAATTCTTCCTCGTCAGGATTCTCTGTAATCATTGTGAAATCCAGTGTTGGCTCAATGGCCTCAATTTTCACGCCTTGGACGAGCTGTGAACTGTAGAACTGCTTCGCTACTTTGTAGAGTTTAGGCTTTACTTCTTCGGGAAAGAAACCTATCTCGTATACTCGCTTGTTTTCTACTTTCTTTGCCATTGAGGCTCTTGGTATCCAGACCTCTACTCTGATGGTGATGATTGTTCCGTCCCAAGCTACTATCTTCATGCCGCCGTAGTGTTCAGGTGACTTGATGTCACCTATGTTGGCTGTGATGTAAAAAACGTTGTGCATTTTTATGTACTCTCGGTTAACTGAGAGTTCTACAACACCTGTCTTACTTACTTCACCTAGCTTTAAAACCCCTTCAAGCTCTCGGCTCTCTCTGTAAGCCAGTCGGGGCTGCTTGTCAGTCTGAATGGTGATGTTTTGTCCCATGTTGGTTCCTGGCTTAACTGTGTAGAGCTTGTCATAATGAGCGTAGTTCTCTGAATTGTAGATAGAAAACTTGCTATTCTTCGGAATATTGACAATTTCTACACGGCGAGGCAACTCTGTGTATCGGGAATGAGGAAATTTCTCTTTCGTAATAGCTAAATTACTCTGTGCCTGCAAGTCATGTTCGGGGTCACCTGTGAAGTAGCGGCATTTAAACAGATACTTTAAATGCTTGCTTAGTGTCTCGGCACCGTTTAGGTCTAGGCCAGCTCCATTGTTGACTGTGCCTGAGCAGATTCGGTACATATAAACAAGCATGTCTGCACTGTTGCCCGGCTCCCCAAGGGCCATCAGTTTTGTCTTGGTAAGTGACCCTAGGTTGTTTATACAGTTGCAAAAGTATTGGACTTCGTTGGGATAGAAGCCTAAGCTCAGGAGGTAATTCTCGTCAATGTAAAAACCATCAGGCAATTTGCGATAGCCTGGAGGTTTAGGAGGTTCCTGTTCCATAGGGTAGCCCTGTGCGTCTGTATACCCTTGCACGTTCCCGTAGCCCTGACCGTTGAAGTTCGGGTCATAGGGATTTCCGTTCATAAACCTGTCTCCTTTCTCTATAATCATGCTATAAGCGCAAAATTAACGTGAAAATTAAAAATAAATCATGACTAATATAAAAATAGGACAGCCCTCTTTGTATTGGGACTGTCCTATTTTACATTTTACCATGCTTTCGCTAACTTTTTAAAGCCTAACTTCTCATAAACTGCTATCCTGCTCTCGTGGAGACTAGGAAGGTATACCGGCTCTTTGATTTCTTTGAACTCTTTAGGCGATACAAGCTCTAAGCTCTCATATGCCTGCCGGAGCCGCTCTTCTTTCATTGCGGGCTTGTTACCACCAATGATGTCTTGCTCAATTTCGATTACATTCTTGACGTTCTGTGGATGGATGAGTAGTAAAAATCCATCGGTACCCTTGATATTTCTGAATCCCTTCGCTACCATGTCTGCAATCAGCTTGTCGAAGGCTTTGGGGCCGAACCCTTTTACACCTTTTACGCAGTCTGACTTGTCTCCGACTAACGACTTGTAAAGGAGGATACAGTTGTACGGCATTGCACACCCATATTCGTCGCTCATTACCTGTGAGAAGTTCGCAGGAGTGATGTGAGTGTAATTGGCAGTGCTTGATTTATAGCGCATTACCGATGTCTTGCTGCTCAGGTTGATAAGCCAGTCTGCGTCATTCGTATAGAGAAGTGTGTGATTGTAGTCTTTCTCGTAGGCTCTCACTAATGACCTTGCGATGTCATCTGCTTCGTAGCCGGTTTCCTGATAAACATTATAGCCGATTTCTGTGAGAATTTCCTGTACGACCTTTAAAGCGTGTCGGCCATCCTCCGTGACCTTGCCGGCCCTGTTTGATTTGTAATCGGCGTTCTTTTCAACTCTCTCGTTTTTGCCGCCCTCAAAGGCGATACTAAAAACCGTTCCGGGCTGTCCCTCTGTGATTTCAACCTTATGCCGCTTGAACTCGGTTTCCATCAAGTTCAGTGTATGGAAGATGTAAGTAATGTCATCACCCGTGTGCAAGCCGAAATATCCGTCCTCGCCTGCGTAGGTAAGCCGCTTCATTAAGCCTGCGTCAATCCTGTATGCAATCCGATGATAGTTTTGGTTAGCGTCCATAATAATATGGTTAAGATTTTCCTTCATTTTTCGCTCCTATTATTCTGCTTTTGTAGTTTTATTGGCTGATAAACCCTGTTCTTCGCCGCCCTGCCTTGCGCTCGTTTACTGTGCTTTCAGCTTCTGGGATGTTACGTCATAGCCACGGCTATTTAAGTAAATGTGCTTTTCTTCGCAACTTCGATAGGGGGCTATCCATGTCCTCAACCGTGCTATCTGATGTGGCCGGATCGAACCTAAATGCTTTTTAAGCGGCTCCGGAACATTACCTTTTGTGATGATTTCTGCAACATTTTCTGTGGGCCCTACAAATGTTAAGGGAGCATTGGGTGCGTCAGGCCCATTATAAATTCCGTAGTTATCAATGATAACCACTTCCTTACCGATGTGGTAGACAACTGACTTCATTAGATTTGCTGTACTGAACTCTAAATCCGTAATCAACTCCACAACCACGTTGTTGGCGATTGTCCATTTTGACATATACTCCATTAACGTGAACTCGGTAACCTGTCCCGAACCGTCTTTCTTGAAGTAAATCTTAATGGGAAGTCGCTGGGTGTGAACATCGTATTTCCCCATGATTTTGAAAATGTCAAGGGCCTTTGTGCTGTAGCCTGTGTGTAGCTTGTCTTTCACATTTACAAACCATGGCAATGCTTTGAAATTCTCGATGTCCTCAACCTTCTTCATTAGGTCCCTGTCTTTTGTAGAGGCAACTGCTTTCTTCGCTTCTAGGGTGAAGATTCCACCGCCTGTAATTGTAAGGGCGTCTGAGCTACTTAATAACCTTCCTGTATTACGCTCATCGGAATACCATTCAACTCCTGTGTAAACATAGCATTTATCATTGGTAAGTGTTCCGATAAAGCTGGTATCGAGCGTATTCAACTCGCTAATAAACTTCTTCATCTTGACTGCCATCTCGGCTTGGTCATAGATTCCATATTGTCTCTCCATCTTCTGTACCTCGCTGTGTTGGATTCTTGCTAAAAGATTGGTGCATTGTCATCATAAGTGTCTGGGTTGTAGTCTGAATCGTGCGTATCGTTTATGCCTGTTGAGGCTGATTCGCTACCACCACTTGAAGTCCCTGTGCTGTCTGTAGGAGTGAACTTCTGACCCAAACGCTGGACCAACTCGTAACTCTCGGCTGCTGAGTGAAACTTCTGCAACTCCGCTATATCTGCGGAACTATATATCTGGTCCTCGTCGATTGCCCAAAGGTCTGTTACAACTGACTGCAACTCGTCGCCAATCTTCTGTGCTTCGCTATTGGTACAAGAGAGAATCAATGTGGCTTTCTGTGTATCTTCATGTACATTGTAGAAAATCACTTTTGCGTCCCCTTTCTTTCAATTTTATGCCCATGCTGTCACACGGGGCTTAATCTTCTTCCCATTCATAGTTGTCAAAGCTAAAAGGCTGTGACTGATTGAAAGTGGGAACGTCAGGAATTGCTTGAGGCTGTGCCGGCTGATTCGCTGGCTGACTTGCTGTCTGCTGTGCTGATAAACTCTGCTGTGCCTTCCCTGTGCTGGACTGTGAAGGAAGTGTTGCCGGCCTGCTTTGTGCTGTCAAATCTGTCAACTCTTTCTCTTGCAGGTATTTGTTGTATTCCTCGTCAATGTATTCGAGCTGTTTAGGTGAACAGCGTTTGTTCTTTTGAACCCGACTCATCATTTCGGAATAGAATCCTTTTGCTGGGTAATTAAACCATGTCTTGCAGGCTTTGATTTTCTTTTCTACCTCTTCGCTATAAACGTTATCATAAGTCTCACGGTTTGTCTGACTTGTGAGCTGTTCATAACTCTTTGAAATGAGACTCATCTGTTTGGACGATAGACGCTTGCCATTCAAGTATTCCCTTGCAATGGAATACAGCGTGTACTGAAAACTTGTGCTCTTGTTTGTTTTGCATTTCTGCATTGGGATTCCGGAGTTACGTAAAAACGCTAAGTTTTCATCATAGATTTTCTGGGCTTTCTCTGTAAAAGGCACCCCAATGATTTCGTCCTCTGCGGAAGTCGGATAAATAAACCTGGCTTTGTACTCCTTCGCTTCATCAACGTCCTTCTGAAATGAAGGTGACAATATGTAGGAGATTACTGCGTCAAGAACCTGTATGGTGAACTGCTGTTTTAACTCGGAAAGCCTTGTCTTGTTGAACTTCGTTACTTTATCAAGGTACTTGTCATTACCTGTAACGAACCAGCAGAATGTAAGGAGCATTTCAAAGTGTGACTGATTCTTGAAAATCATCGTCTCAACCTGTGAGGTCTGCACCGGTAAGCTTGCCATTTCTCGCTGTGTTGCATAGCGTAACCCGTTAGCTCCATTGGTTTTATATACCCACATGATAGGGACATTTGCAAGACTCTCGGCTGTCATTCCTAAAGTCGTGATTTTCATAATCGCTGTGCTTAACCGCCAGGCGAGGACCGCTAAGTCCTGTGTCCCTTCCGTAGGAATTGTGCCGTCCACTACCTGGTCGTTAATCATGTCAAACAGCTTTACACCTTTACTAACAAACAGCGTGTAGTCGATGTCTCCGGCCTGTGAGTAAAATTTTCGGAGCTTAAGGTCTTTGTAGACGTACTTGTGCGCTTTCTCGTAAACTCCAACAAGGCTCATCGGAATGGGCAAGTTCGCTTTGTAGAACTGTCTGCATACATAGAACCTTGAAGATTCGTAATCGGAGCTGAACACTTCTTCCTTATCGGGTTCGTTTTGCGCGTCCCACTCGTCTGTTTGGTGCTCTCTCACTAAGTAGGCGACATACTCTAACTCGCTATGTGTATTAGCAAACACCTGCTTGATGATTGAGTGCTTGTTGGGGAAGAACTTTTGAAGTTCTTCGTACTTTGCAACCCCCAAATTGGTAATAAAGCGAGCGCCTAGGGCGCCTGTCTCCCAACCTGGCTCCACGCCATTTAATACTACGGCTCCGTCCTCACGAGCTTTAAGGGTTGTCAGAGTACGCTGTAATTCCTCATTCATATACTTCCGGAACTGCTCAACCTGTGCTAGGTTTAATCCCTCTAAGATGTTTGGATGACTTTTACAATATTCATTGTATGCAATGTCTCCATGGTTTAGCATTTTCTGCGTGTCCTTTCTGCTTACATAAATGTGGAGCCGAACATATCAAATACGGCATCTAAGTCTGGCTCTGCTTTTTCTGCACTCTGTTGTGCGGGCTGCTGATTTTGTGTCTGCTGTGTTGTTTGCTGTATCGTTGGCTGAATTGCTGTCTGTACTGATAAACTCTGTTGTGCGCTCTGCGCCTGTACGGGCTGTTGTGCGACTGTTGCCGGCTGTGCTGTGAGCTGTGAGGCTTGATTGCTTATCAGTGACTTTAACTCGTTCATCGCCCCGTCATAATACTCAACTGCATAGGCAATCAGTTCTTCCGTTCGGCTTGATAACTCGGAAAAGTCCGTGTTCTTCAAGTTCACGTTTAACTCGTTACTTAACTTGCGTAACTCTGACTGGAGCACCAGGCTTGCACAATAGGTTGCCTGTATGCGCTCTGGCAAGCCTAATGTTTTGTGTAATTCCAGTAAACCGTTGAGTTTTACGAGCTGTTCTTCGAGGGTAATTACTCGCTTTGCCAACCAATTCAGCTTTGCGCTGTACTCCTTGTAGCGTTCATCCTGTATTCGCTGTAACTCGCTTAGGTACTGCTTACGCTGTTCTGCGTTTATCCCTACATCTGCCATTTCTTCTCTGAACTTGTCGGGATTATAGTAGTAAGCTCTAAGGAGTTGATTCAGAAACTTTGACAACTTATACCTACTCGCTAACGAGTTTACCATTGCCACCAGGTCGGCTTCTGAATCGTCAAAGGTTAAGGTTGAATTTAACTTAACTGTCTGCGACATTTCTTGGTTCCTCCCTGTGTTTCTTTATCTATTTCCTTTCAATATAAGGTCATCCACTAACTCGTCAAACATCCCCTTGATAAGCGCATTACCAAACACTTTATGCTCATTGTAGAAGCCTGAATTGAAGGTCATTATACGATAAGGCATATTTGTGAACAACTTACTCATCAGGTTCGTTACGCCTGTGTTGGCTCCCATGTTTAAAAGCCATACGAGCTTACGTGTGTCCAACTTATTGATATTCTTAACCTTCACATACAAATTCCGTACTGCGTCATCATCTTTAAGGGAGACGACTGTAGTGCGTAGGGAGATACTGTTAAACATTCGTATCAAAGCATCCTGCGTTGTGTTTGCCCCGATTTTACCAAGGTCGAGTATGATATAGTCATAGTCGTTGCCGAGGGTATTCATCAACTCCGTCCAGTCTATCGCAATGAATCGGCTTGAATCAATGGTTGTCTGCAATCCGCTGAAATAGTCGATTCTCTTGTTGGACTTCTTTACCTGCTCCACCGTTTGAATCAACTCTTCACGGTGGTCGAGGAACCATGTGGAACCCTTCATCATTAGCAAGCCTACGCCTGTTGAATACAACGGGTCGAGTCCGTCCTCTCTGTATGAAAGCATTGGCTTGGCCCCGGAAAAGAAACTATTTATTTTGGGACTTACGAGGTCAAAGTCAAGGAGAAGTATGTTTCCGCCGTTCTCCTTGAAAATCTTCTTGGCCATGCTAACTGCTGTGGTAGTGATACCATAACTGCCGCCACCGAATACGGGAAGAAGGTAAGCTCTTGCACTGTAGCGGCACATAAGATTTACTGTACCGCCAACTGAACGCGCTCTCTCGGCAACCTTAACTGCCTTCTCGGCATTGGCTACCTGTGTATTTAACTCTCCAATTCGCTTGTCTTTCTGGTCGCATAAACGCTCGGTTTCATTTAAACGTATCTGCAACTTGCCGATTTCTTTCTGTAACTCTGTTACAGTAGCGTCGGAGATTGTTAAATCCTCTTTGGTAAGCCTTGCTTCTTGCGTGGCTAACTTCATCTGCTCCAACTGCTCGTGAAGCTCTTTGATTGTCTCGTTTGCTGTGGCAAGTGACTTGCTTGTTTCGGCTGTCTCTTGCTCCAGCTCTTCCTTGACTTTGTTGGCCCCATCACGCTCTAAGATTGCCTGGTCACGCTCTTGCTGTAGTGTATCAACTTTCAATTCAAGCTCGGTAGTATTAAGCTCTAACTTCTGAATCTGTGTTGATAATTCGGTACGCCGCCTATCTGCGTCTGCCAACTGCGCTTCATAGTTTTTCTTCTGCCTTGAAATTCTAAGGTCTCGCTCGTCAATGTCAGACTGCAACTTCGAGTTCTGCTGGGACAACTCACCTTTTTCACGGATAAGTGTCCTACACTGCTCAACCGCCATTTTGCTACGCTGTGCTTCGGTATTGTACTTATTTTTGTAGGAATCAACTAATAGAGCTGTTCTACGAATAACCTCGCGTAACTCAATAGCTTGCTGTTCACGGTCTGTAATTGTTGATACCAGCTTCGCTACATGGCTGTCTTTATCAGAGGAAGAAGCCGTTAGTGACTCAAACTGTGACCTAACGGAAGTAAGTTCTTCTGTTAAACCCTTGATTTGAGCCTCTAGGGAGGCTTTCTCTGTTGCTAGAGCTTGTGAAGAAGTTGACTGGCTCCGTAACTGTTGTTCAAGAGTAGCCTTCGTGGCTTCGAGGTTTGTAACTTTAGATTTGAGGCTGTCAAGTTTCTGCGCTAACTCTGCTGATTTAGCTTCGCTGACCTTCAGGCTATCAGAGAGCTTTGATAACTCCTTTGTGCGTCCCTCAAGGTCTTTATTGAGAGCTTCTAACTCCGCTTTCAGTGTATTTACTTCCTCACTGTTTACAGAGGTTAAAGCCGATTTTTCAATTTCTTCTACTTTTGCAAGCAGGTCTGCTGATTCAAGTGCAATGGGACTTGCTTGTAAGTCATGAATGACTTTTCTGTAGTAAGCAACTTCCGTTGCAAGTGACAGGAATAGAGCTGAGTTATCGTCAACTTTGAGTTCATCTTGCTGGGTGAGTTCCTTAAGCTGTCCGATAAACTCGTCCTTGTTTGGTAAATCTGCTGTGTAGCTGAACAATCCCGTGATAAGCTCTTGGGTCCTGTTTTCAGTCTTTTTGGTCTGCTCTACTGTTTCTGTTGCAACTGCTGCTGTTTCGCTGGAAGTTTCTGATGTCTCACTGGATGTCTCGCTTACTTCTGCTGTCTGTTCTGCTATTTCAGTAGTCTGCTCTGCTGTCTCTGCGTAAACTGCTTCTTCACTCTGCTGTTCTGCGACTACTTCGCTAGGTTGCTCTGTGGCTTCTGTTGGAGCTTCTTCTGCTGTCTCGCTGGATTCTTCAACTGCTTCACTAGGCTGCTCTGCTGTCTCGCTGGATTCTTCAACTGCTTCACTAGGCTGAATTGCTTCTTCTGCTGGCTGCTCGTCTACTGAATCTTCGGGAACAACAGCAGATACGATTGTCTCAACGAGAGTTTTAGCGGTATCTACTACAGAATCAATAACTTCACTAATACTCTCTTCGGAACCATCAGAAGGTTCTACGGCAGGCTGCGATTCTTCACTGATAAACTCCGCTCCACTCTGGGGCTGCTCGATTTGAATTTCTGATTCAAGCTGTTCACTTTCGGGTGCAGTCTGTTCATCTGTAGGCTGCTCATCTGTGAACCGAGTAATCTCTAATCCTTCGCTTGCGTCTGTCTTGCTTTCGTATATCTCACTTACGTCACCCTGCGGCTCAAACTGCTCTGCACTAGGCTCTTCACTAGGCTCTTCACTAGGCTCTGCGTTTGTAAACTGAGGAATCTCTAGCTCACTTGCGTCTAGCTCACTTTCAGCTTGTCCGTGCTGCTCAAGCATGGGAATCTCTTCTTCGTGTTCAGGTTCAGGTAAACTCTCGATTACCTCGTTGCCAAACTCGTCAAATATGTGGTCCCACAAGATGGGACTTCTCTGAACAGCATAGGTACGAACTAATATGCCCGTGTCCCCCTCGATTCTGTCTTGGAGGTCTGAAAGACCAACACAGTTTCGTATGCCTTCGATTTGGATGTCTCCGAATGTGTACATGGGCATACGATAATCTTTTCTTAACTCCTTTATTGCTTCAACTTCTTCGGGTTTCACGCCCTCAAAGATTACAAAGTCGATAGCCTGTGAGGAGAGTATAGCACTTACATCGGTCAGCGTGATTGCTCTGATGGCCTGTACTCTGTTTAAAACTACCTGCGATACTCTGCTGACTCTTACCAGTGCTGTTTCCATCGTCCCACCTCTTTCTACGGTTTAGTGTGTATTTTAATTATGCTTAGGCTTACTTTTGTTGGCCCTTACAAATGGACTGTGCGGGTGTGACACCGTACAGTCCTATGATTCACTGATAAACTTGATACTCTGCTGAAATGCTCGGCTTACTGTGGTCCGACCTGGCCGGCTCCTGTGGGTACGTACATATTGGGCTGTGCTGTTGCGGTAGTCTGTGCGTAGTTGTTGGGTGCCTGTGCCATGCCCTGCATATTGCCCTGCGGCTGTGCAGGCTGTCCCATGATAGGTGCTGTAGCCTGTGCGTTTGCAATCATACGCTGATTCGCCTGCTTTGCGGCTCTCTGTTCCCATACCAGGCCATATACCAGTAAACCGTTGATATTCGCGTGTCTAGGATTGCCGGGAGCGGGGATAACGTCTACGGTAGGACACTGTTTGTGCAGTTCTGCCATAATAATCTCTGACAGAGCCGGGGTTGTGATATTCATTGCGTCTCCCTGCCCCACACAACTGTGAAGGCTGCCGCCGCCACCTACGGTGATACACATGAAAGAAGCGAGGCTCATGCCAATCTGCTTGAAATAGCTGTTTAACCTGTCTTTTAACTGAATGGCAAATTCCTCTTTTGCACGGCGAAGCTGCTGACTGAAATCTACTTCCTGTGCGCCCAGCCGGAGCATACCTGTTTTAACTACGTAATCTGCTTCTGTAATCTGAGGCATGAAGCTATATGCCATCTGAATCTCATTCATCACGAAATCACGAATCTGGTTGCCACCAATAGGAATGGTAAAGCCTGATTTTTCCAGATACTTCCCGTTTACCATGACCGCTAAGTCTGTGGTACTTGCGCCGATGTCGATGGAAAGTGAGTTACCATTGCGATACTTAATGTTCTCCTGCCGCAGGGAGCCATTACTGTTGAAGAAGAAGTTCATAAGGGATAAAAGACTTTCTTCTTTACATTTCACATCCGCAATCTGGAACGTCACTGCCGTACTCAGGCTGTTAAACTGCACTGTGTATGTGCCTTTCAGATTGTCCTGGAAGATTTTTTCGCTACCTTTACACTCAATAGGTGGCAGGGCCACAAACACTTCAATAGGTGTTGCCACGCCAGGATTGGAATATGTCTGAGGCGTCATCAGCCACTCAAAGGCAATCGCCAGAATAGCGTTCTGATAATTGATTACCTGCTTATGCTTCGGCTCCATGCCATTGGGACGCACAGTTGAACCATAGCGGTCTGCGATTGTTCCTACAAGGTACCGCTGCTCTGCTTCAAGATACTGATTTGCTCCCTCGTGGCGCATGACGGTAACGTCCAGTGCGTTCAGGACCGATTCCTCATACGTAGCGGCATCCCAAACCGTCATATGCGTGTCCTCGTTCAAAGGGATAACTCTTACATTGTTGGGAATTTCATGAACCAGTCGGTCGCTCGTCGCAACCCTCGTGGAACTAGCCCCTAAGTCAACGCAAACGTACATTTGATTTTCCTCCTAATCATTAAAAATTTTTTGTTTTAATGTTCACACTTTTATACTTTTTGGATGATGAAAAGTAAGAAGGTGGTGCACTATTAAACTGCTTTGTTTTCCATTGGTATATTATATTCTTGCCATTCGAGCTTTATGACTAGAATTTATCGACTTTATTCTGCAAGTTTTGACATGAAAAGTGCCGGGTTAGTTAAACACCGGCACACTGTTTTCCATATCTGACGCTTCGGAATCTGTTACGAACTCCGGCATTGCGCCAATTAACGATTTTCTTACATCTGTCATGCTGTCGCTTAGCTGCTTTAACGCTGGGTCTGATTCTACTTTTTCGCCCTTGAACTCGAATGTATCTTCGGGGCTGATGTCTATTGCTCCGCCCTCTGTGAAGATTTCGTTTTTGTCTCGGAGAACTTCATAGATATGAACGGCTCCCTTGTAATCGTGCATATCCACCTTGTCAAGAACTGACTTGTGCTTTGCAAACTTCTTGGCGATTGCTGTCTTGAATGTGGCAGTATTTGAAAACACTGTTATCTCCCCTACGTCTGCAAAGGTCTCGATTAGTCCGATTATCTCAACTATCTTTGTTGCCTCTAGGAAGTCGCCCCGTCCGTAATCGAGTATCACTAACCTTGCTGGGTGTGTCTCGAACATTGCGGCTGATAGCATTTCTGAAACATCATCACTTAGCTGGATAACCTCGATTTTGTTGTTGTGTAAGTATTGAACCATTCCCATCTTCACGACTTCGCTTAGGAGATATAAGCGTTTCTTTGTGGGAGGGATGTATTCAATGTCGGGAGTCTTGAAAGAACCAAATAAACCTGGCTTCTTGTGGTAGACTGCCCTTCCGAGTATGTCTCCGTTTTTCTTTAGGACTACCGTTCCTTCTTTTGGAATTTTGCCCTCGTAAACTCCCTCGTTGCTCGTAATTGTTCGGAGTGAGCCTTCTGTGCTGTTGGAACCGCCTTCTTCATCGTATGCGTCGTCCTCTGTGTCGTATTGAGTTATTTCTAACTCGTTCTCGTCTATAGGCTCAACCTCTGTGTTCTTTTTCTTTTTGCCTAGCACCTTCGGTCTACCTCCTTATCTTACAATGTAGTAGTAAACTCTGTTGTTGTACCCGTTCAAGTCGTAACCTTCTTCGTCTGACTCTAGGGTTGTTATGCTTGCTCTGTCAATATTTGCGTGACTTAAATAAAATGTGTTGTCATTTGGCCCGGCCCCACCGATTCCGTACACATCCTGTGTTCTCGCCGCAAGGTACTTAATTACGTTCTTGATAGGAGTGATTCCGTCATAGCCTATATCCATGCTGTAGTCTACTTGTGCTACACAAACGTAACGGCGTTCATCATCTGATGACAGGTCTAGCTCACCCCAATATTCATCATTGTTCTCACCTACATGAACTACCCTTGAAAATTCATCCCTGCCATTCTCTGTGGCTAAATCGTAGACTGTATAGTTAATGTCTGTAATTTCAAAGGTATTATAGTAGATTTTGTAGCCATCATACATTACATAGTCGTAAAGCTCTCTGTCCTCTTCGGTTGCGCCTGTTATACTACCGTCATGCCTGTGAATCATTTCGTTGTCGCCTCTGTAAAGGTTCGCTACCATATTCCACTTGGCTATGCGCTCAATGATGTCTTTATCCAAATACGTCACTCCGAGGTTCAGTGCTGTTACGTTACTGTCTACGTATGTGCGACCTGTTGACTTGTACTCTGTACCAAGGTTCCGCTGTGGGATTCCCCAGGCTGTCTGATTTGCTATTCCGCAAGCTAACCTGTCTAGGTTCACCCATAAGCCTTCCTTCGTCGTTCTCTCTGACGTTCCACTGCCGATAAGTTCAAAGGAGTCACCGTATAAGAAGTCACGGAAGTCTGGCGAAAAGTAAATATCCTTATAGATTTCGTCTTGGGTACTATGCTCGAAGAAGTCGCCACTGACAGCTACTGCCCGGCCGCTCCCACCTGAGTCACGGTCACTAAACATAATGTCATAGGTATCTTTGAATACTGCTGTGTCATCATCTGTTCTGTATGTTTCTTGTGCGAAGTAACCACAGGATTCTTCAACTGCCTTGTTGATAATACCCCTCATATATACGGGAGTAAGTGCTGTATTAAATAACTCGATTAGCAAGCAAGCTACTAAAGGAATTGTGAATGTAAGAGCAAGGATTTTAATAACCGACTTAACGGTTCTTCCGTCTATCATCTAATAAACCTCCTTGTCTGCTTAATCACCACTCTCAGAGGTATCGGTCCCATCATAGCCAGAAGCTAAATCGCTGTAATACTGTAATCCGACTACCGGAGAGACTACATCAATATGCCCTAGTGAGAAACTTGTTGCTTTCTTAGCGTTCAACTGTTCTTCGGACAAAGCTAAGTTCGCATTGGGGTCTGTATTTCCGTAACCTGCTACACCGCCACCCTCAAGGGTTTGGTCGTATCGTAAAGGCCACATAATTTGAAAGTCTGTTGCAAGCCCTACGTAAATAGTTGAACCGTATTGCTGACGGGTGTTTCTGTTATCCTCAAACAGTGCGTCATATTCTGATTGGCTGTTGATTGACTTTGGAAAAATTGTGTCGTCCTCGTCCTGGCGCCAGAATCCGTCTGTGTCCCTGTCGTCCCCTTCTGTGAAAATTACAACGTGTGCGTAGGGAATAAATGAATGAGCGTCGGGGTCATTTGTATAGCAAATTGAGTTCTCGATGTATGTCTCAAAAGCCGTAAGCTCTGTTTCGGGAATATAATTATTTTCCATGGCTATCTGCTGTAAGCTGTAGGCTGCGCCCATTACTTTGTAATAGCAACTGACAAACGCTATTACATTGAAGCAGAAATACATTACCACGATTAGCATGGGTACTTTGACCAATACTCGGATTACACTTTTTAAGGAATCTTCCATTTGGTCCTCCCTTCTATCTCTGCGTATCTATGTTTATGCTTAAAGGCTTGTTTCTTTAATCAAATAAAAGCCGCTATATCTCTAGCTTTTTCAAGCCTGGATTTAACGGCTCTTATTATATCTATTTGCTTGCTTGTTTGAGAATAGAGTTGGTTGTCTTAAAATTGTTTTGGTTTTGCCATCGCTCTGTTTCAAGCCCTAACTTGAATACTTGGGATGAGGGGCTTCCTTTTGGTCCGCCCCTCATAACCCGTCAAGCATTTCGTTTACTTAGGCTTCCCGTTTTGGCTGTGCGGAGAACTTTATCAGTCGCCACCGCCACCGCCCCAACCACTAACAACCTCTTCGTTGTTGTAGGTTCTGTCATCTTCCTCAGCATTTCTGTCTGTGTCAGGCGGTCCAACAATGCCGTTACCATCAATGTCAATCTCAAAGGATGTCATGTTTCTGATAGACTCCTCGACATTACCAATCATGGCGTTCATCAAGTTCGGGAACAGGATATTGATTACTGTATACAGTAACAGCATACCAATCAACAGGATTGCCAGAATCGTGATGACCTTTTTCAGCGTTCCACTCATGGGCTTTCTCCTTTCTCTGCTAAAAACAAGCAGAACTATGTGTGTTATATGTCAACCCTTACGGGTCAGCACCGTTTTCTGTGTCTCGCTTTGTCTCTGATAAACAATTGCGAATCGTAAAATTTTTAAAATAAATTACACTCTATAAGTATTTTTGGAGAGCTTACATAAAAGCTCCGAAGTTCATTAGGTCAGGTAACGTGTTCGCCAGGGTGCTAATTACTATCTGGAACAAAATAATGAATACCAAAATCATTGCCCGTCTGCACTTCTCGGCTATTCGCTGTCCTTCTTCGTCCATTGCCATTTGCTTTTCAAGCATGAGCGACGCTCGGAAACCCTTCATATCGTTTACAACGTCACCACCGTCATAATACTGTTGTATCATACGCATTAGCTTACCCACATCGGGAAGCTCTCTGTAGTCAAGTGCCACATATTTAGAGCCTAGATACTCGCCGTATAAATCAAAGGTGTCTGCTACGTTGTTCACGAACTCTGCCATTTCTGGTGTCAACTCTCGGTTAGCATAATTTCTTACGACAACCTTGATTGGCGTTGGTGAAGTACGAATGATATTGTAATGTATGTTACCGTAAAAACTAAAGAAGTCTTTCTTGATGGCCTTGTCTTTAGCGACTACGGTACTACGAATCATCATTTCAGGAATCTTGCCTACCGCTAGATATCCTAACAGTGCTACACCAACTCCAACAGCTACGCTCTTGACACATAGGAAAACTCCTACAACTGTCATGGCTGCTTGTGCGGCCTTGATAAGTGCATTGTATTCATCTGCTGTCATTGTCTGGTTTCCTGACGGTCCCATAACACCTGCTCGTTTTAAGTTATAGTCCAGATACTCCTTCCGGGCTTCGCCTAACCCTAGGCCGGCTCCATTGACCATCTTTGTAAGCCTTGCTAACTGTTTGCGCTTGCGAATGATTGCTCGGTCGCGTTTCTGTAACCGCTGGAAGTTTGCAACTTCCGCTTCAAGTGCTCCGTATGTTACACCATTTCCCATGCCGTAGATTCGGAGAATCAATAAGCATAAAATAACGACAATAATAACGCAAATAGCAATCGCTATTAAAGGCAGGGCAGCATATAATTTAATTAAGGCTGCGTCCATAAGCTGCCAGGTGTCGTTTGATTTATCGAAGATTGCTCCTAAATCACCGAAACCGTAGCTGTTACCGCCGGATGAGGCGGCTTGCCCCATATTTCTGTTCCCTACCGCCTCTCCAAAGTCACCAGTAGAGGCTGCTAATAAAATCATGTGGTTTGATAAGTTCACTGATAAACAACCTCCTTCTAGTCTCCGAAGTAGCTCTTTGCTCGGTTGTACGTGATAATCACGAAGTAAAGAACTACTAAGAATAAGTCGATAAGCAACAACAGGTTGCCAAATACTGTATCGAAGTAAATTGACCTTACGAACGGGTAAATGGCTAAAACTCCTACGAAGAACGCTCCAATGAGTGCTACACAAAGCAAAAACTCATTGGTAATCTGCTCAAATGTGCGGTTCATCTTTACACGAACTGTAGTCATGTAAGCGTTCATTTCTACAATGTCCTGGAATGTATCGGCTGTACCACTTTCTGCCTGCATTTCAAACTGAATACAGTTGGCAATGAAACTATCGCTGATACTCCCCAGCTTATCATTAAGGTGCTTTAGAGCTGTCACAGGGTGCGTATTATCGTCTAACTCGTGTAAGTAATCAACAAACTCATCTTTTACTTCTTTTGGGAAAGAGTTAATACTGCTCCTAACTGCTACTTTAACACCGGAACTGATGTTGTTACAAATAATGTTCTCTGCTTCGATGATGGCACCGATACGGGCCGCATGAGAAGCATTAGCTTTTGTGTAAATGCCACAAACAACTGCAAAGAAAACAATCGGAAAAGCGAACACTCCGAAGAGTGCATTGCTTAATGCTGCGGCAAGCACTAAGCTGATTACAACTGCAAGAACAATCAGGAAGAAAAGCAATTCGTAAGGTGTACAGCCCTTCATCTTCAATCCTAAGTCGATTGTCAAGTCATTCAAGAAGGTATAGATGTTATGTCTACTGCTGTTCCTCTTTACTAAGCCTATTTCATTGTCTCGCATATAGGCTAGCTCTTTCTTTCGGATTTTCCGTCCTAACCGACTACTGGTAAACCTTGCAAACCTGCCAGCCGCCTTGTCTGCTTTTAGGCTGTTCGTTTTAAGTATAAGCCACGCCCACCAGAGAACTATAACTGCTATTGCTATTGTGGTGACCCGTTGAATGTCAAGGTCGTTCAAAAAACCTAGCATTTTTGTCTCCTTTCTTTAATGGGTTAAGCTAAATCCTCTTTGGAAATACCGTAGTTGTGTATGTTCTCACCTGTGTAGGTTTCCTTCTCATTTGTAGATGGGTCCTTCAGCAAAAAGTCGTACTGTGATTCCGTGATACCGGCTCTCTTGAACTTTTCAATAGTTCTTGCTGAAATCTTGCCTACTCTCTGATGATAACCAGGAATCTCCTTTACTGTTCCATCGGGATTGTACTTTGGCTTTCCGCTAAACTTGTACACAAAGATGTCATTTAGCTTTGGCATGTTCGGGTTGTGCTCGTCTACTCCGCAAACCTCTGTTACCTGCAACACCCGTCTACTGTTGTCTGCCAGGATGTGCTGAATAATGATGAAGTTTACTACACCACAGATATTGGCCAGTGCCAAGTCTGCTGGTTGGTTGCCTGACTCTGCAAGGTAAGCTGTCTGTACACGCTTGATAGCTCCTAATGAATCCTCGGCGTGAAGCGTTGTATTCAAGGGATGTCCTGCTTCTCCTAACTGCATACCTTTCTTGAACTCAATGTCAGAACGCCACTCACCGAAAACGATGAAGTTGGGAGAAAATCGAAGAATCTGGTCTGTCATGTTCGCCTGTGTCGGGTCATGGGGCCCTGCATTGGGAATGTCCCGATACTCCAGATGAACTACGTCATTGATTACTCGGCCCGTTGCGTCTCTGATACGTCCATCAATTTCTGATACATTCTGCAAGAGGACGAGACGTTTGTCCACCGGAACCTCTTGAATAATTGCATTGTTCGTTGTGGACTTACCAGAAGCTGTGGGTCCACAAGTGAAGAAGGCAATACCGCCACGCATAAATAAAGCAAATAAACGTGCCATGTTATCCGAGATGGTGTGTCCTCTTGCAATGTCAGGCAGACCCATCTTTGCTTTCTTGAACTTTCTGAGAACGAATGTATGATACTGTCCCGTCCCCGGAGGCTCGTTAGGGTCAACACCGCATACACTTGAGTGCGTTGCCGCCAGTCGGTAACCTTCTACTGTTGTAGCGTTTACCAATGCGTTGCTAGGGTTGAAAACTACATCACCTAACATCTTTCTCATAATAACTTCTTGCTCTTCGGGAGTATCGAAACAGATAAGGTTTCCTTCCTGGTCTCGCAGGTCTTGACACCGACCTGCCTTCTCAACCTTGATGAATTTCCCGTTCCCTCGAATCTCGTAAACTCTGTCATCTTCCATCGCTTCGGTGAGTTTACCGTAGTTCTGGATACTATCTGTTAAACGCTCCAGCAACTTCGTTGTGTCAGAGGAACCGTCCTCATTTCTGCAATCATCTACAATAAACTTGTTCTGCAAGTTGAAGGCCATGATTAACTCATGAATCTTCGCCACACGTTCTGCCGGTTCCAAGTTACGGAAAAGCTCTGACCGCTCTGAAATGTACTTTCTACAAAGGTTCAGAACGTAATCGTACTTTCTTACACTGGAATCAGAGGAATTAACAGATGAGCCTCGCTGGGCTGCTATTTCAGTCATTCTTTTTACGTCCACTGTCTACATACCCTCCATTCCTCAACATGGCCTGTGTAAGTTTGTTCAGGCCGTCTACAAACTGTACTGCCTGTCTTGATGTACTTGCTCCCTTGTCCAGGAATACCTGACCTCTCAATGCGGATTCAACGATTCCTGATTCATAAGGTAGCAGGGCTTCAAGCTCAATGCCTAACTGCTTGAAAAATCGCATGGGATAGAACATTTCTGTTCTCTTGTTCATCACGTACTTGATATTCTGTGTGGGAATACCAAGTGCATTGAGGTTTTTAGGAAACCTTGTTAAGGTGCTCACACACTCTACGTTCTCGTCTATCACACAATAAATGAAGTCGCTTTTAAATAGTGCGGTATTTGATAGCTCGTAGTCAACTTCCCCGTGTGAAGGAATGTCAATCAGGATTACATCGAAAAGGCTTGCGGCTTGCTCAATTAACTCTGACAAGTTTTTTCCGTATGTCTTTTCGTCTGTCATTGCCTTATCAATTACAAGCCTGTTCAAAGGAACCAGAAATGCAATCTTGCGGTTCATCTTGTACTGTAGGCACTCACCAAATGTCTTTTCACCATTGATTGCTCGGATGATGTCATCTGCGAGTGCCTGGTCAAGTCCGTAGTACATGTGGACTGCGGGATAAGCAATGTTTAAATCAATGACTAACGTGCTTAATCCCATTGTTGCGAGTCGGTAAGCTACATTGACAATCAATGTTGTTGTTCCGGCCCCACCTGCCATACTGGTAAACGCGAATACATTGTCGATTACCTTCTTCTGGAAGTTGTGTTCTACACCACTTAACTGATGTATAACGCTCTCTGTTGTTTCTTTGAAACTCTCAGAAAGGTTTCTATTGTTTAACTCTGCCATTTTGTCCTCCTAACTCTTGAATTATTCGGAACGCTGTGGTAAGCTCATTCTGAATGTTGCACCACTCTTGGAAAGATACTTATAATAAATTTCTTTCTCTTGAGGTGTGAGGGCTAACAGTAATGTGCTCGGCTGCAACTTTTTCTGATAAGTTGAATCATTGTCAAGCTCGGCCTGCTGGAAAAGACTCAACTCATTGTATGCGGCTTGCATATCAAGCACGCTGTCACCTGAACTGTTCAAAATATCTGCAATTTGAATGTTCTGGAAAACTGGCACCGTGTAAAGCTGGTCTACTGTGTCTCTTGCGTTTAACCAGTCACCACTTTCCTCTGCATTTTCCTCAAGCTGGTCTCTAAAAGAAACTGTCTCAGTATAAGTACACTCGATGTTGATTTTATCACCAGGAGCAAGGAAAGACTTGAAAGCTGTAAGGTCCGATGTTCCGAGTGTCAACTTCACAATGTCTTTACCAGGATAGCTGTAAAGCGCTGTGTTACTGTTGTCTACCTTACTTGTGGCAAAGTCGCTACGCTCAATGAGCTTTTCATTACCAATCTGGGTGGCTACATATTTGCCAAGGAGTTCATCCCGCTCGTCCCAACGGATAAGTCTCCGTGTCTCGGTACCATTGTCAGATACCACCGTGTACTTCTCATACTCGCCCTGCAACATCGGGTAACGCCTTAGCTGCTCATCGGGATTCGTGATTTGCTCGTTTTTGTAAAGTGTCTTGTTTGACATGGCCACATAAACTACTGCCTGCGTCTTGCGTGACAGCATAAGGACAAGTCCAATCATACAAGCGGCGCAAAGTGTTAAGAATAAGGTTAAACCCGTTTTCTTGAACGCATTAGCTTTAGGCTTGGCGCCGCCCTTTACTTTTGTGGAAGCCTGTGCTACGTTTTGCTTTTTCTTTATTTTCATAGTTAGCTTTCGTCCTTTCCTGGATTATCTCCATTTATTCTTTGCATATGTCTTTAACTTGTCTTGGTTCTCTACATACAAGTAGCACATCCCACTCTTTAGCTCTTGGAAGCTCGTAAAACTAAAAGTATCATCTTCTTCCTTAATGCCATAAGTAAAATAGGTTCTGCCTGTATTTGAACTAAGATAGTTAAGTACGTTTGAGGGGGCTACTATATTTATGTCGGAGCTAAGATAACTGTTGATAATACCTAGCCGCCAAAACATCCCTTTATTTCGGAAGTCTGATAAACTCTCTATTCTGTGCTTTGTCTGCCAGTTGCCACCATATGACAGGTAAGGTATATCGTTTCCTGTCTCATGGGAAACGAGCCTGTCCATAACTGCCTGCATGTACTTTGCGGGAACCTTGAAACCAAACGCTTGGGGGTGTCCCTGTGCGTAAAAGCCTAGCTCTCCGAGCAACTTGCAGTAATCAATCTCATCGGATTTACCTCGAAAACTACCGATTAGCAAGTCGCCCTCTCTGTGGTAAACTACAGATGTTTTGCTATACTTGTCTAATAGCTTGGTAGCTATTAAACCTGCGTAGTTACCACTGATTCCTGTGTTGGTTAAGTCCTTTATTGTATAGCGGTCAAACTCATATGCCCCAACTTCAAAGTTTGCTGTGCATTGGTCTTGATAGGCTTTAAAGCGTATCAAGTTGCCTATGTTATTGGGTTCATTTAGCGCGTACCATAAGGCTTCTCCACTTGCCCCGGCTCGTATTGCTCTGTTGAAGGCGGGCGCTAGTGTGTAGCCAATGTTGCTCTTACTCAAAAATAAGTCGTTTCGGCCCAACCTTAGAAGCATTGTATTGAGTGAAGGCTCCTTGTAGGTTGAAGTGCTTGACTTGTTTATCCAGTAGATGTTTCGCAACTTGTCGTTGTCCATGTTGTCGGAAAAGAGTGTTGCTACCGCCCACTGATAAACTCCGTTGTCGGCCATTGGCGTTTCTGCGTAAGCTCCGTTTCCCTCGTCTACCCACCGTAAGAACTCAAAGGTTTCCATGCCGGCTGATAGGGATTCACTGATTGCCAGGTTGGAGTCGCTGATGTAGTTTAGTGTAACCCACTCTGTTGCATTGGGATGTACTCCGTATGTCTCAGCCGTCTGCATTTTGTGATGGTCAATTACGATAACGTCGCATTGTATCTGTTTTAAAAGCTCTGTCTCGTTGGAAGAGCTGTCTAAGATGATGACTAATACATTTTCGTGTCCCAGGTGTGCTGCGACTTCATTGAAGAAATCTACGTACTGCTGATTTATTCCGTGAACTCGCTCTTGGTTAATATAAAATTCTGTGTTGAAAAAGTGGTGTTGCTGTCGGAGCCACTCTGTTAGAATCTTGCATGAACCTATGCCGTCTAAATCTACATCTGTGTGAATCAAGAGTTTTGAGTTCTTGATAAGGTGCTTTAGAAGCATGTCTCGTGCTTTGATGTCATTTGGCAGGCGCAGGTGTAAAGGCTTTGGAGCCTGTTTGTCACCTGTAAGATAATCAGCGTATTTGAAGCGGTCGTGAAACAGTGATTCGTACTCGTCATAAGGCTGACTGTTAAACTTCGCTTTCGTAGCCGGGCTCTCCGTAGTGCATGTCGGCGCTATGACTATTTCCTCGTCCCCACTCATCTGTCGTGACTGTTGTATCGGAGGAACTCTCGGCTGACTGATTTGCTGTAGCTGTACCAGTATTTGATGACTCGTCATCGCTGGCTGCTGTGTTGGCTGTTGACCCTGTTGTGTTTGCTGATTCTGCTGAATCAGAGGCATTTGAAAGTTCGCTGGCTGTGCCTGGGCCGGTGATGTCATCTGTACTGTGGGAGTCTGCTGAATTTGCTGAAGGTCCATCTTCTTGTTTGTCCCCCGTTACTAATATCTTGCTAAGTGTCTCGGTATCTGTAAAGGCGAGCTTGTTTTGCTCATCAATAACTGCTGTAAACTCAATGGGCACTTCATTGACTGATAGACTGAACTCGTAGCCCTCAATAGGAACTGCTTCGTTTTCTTGTACATCCTGTTCATTAAACAGGATGTGTTCGATTTCTATGTCGTCCCACTGAATCGCTTTGTCAGACTCGACTTGAATCTTTACGGGAATACCATAAATATTTATGGTAGCTACCTTACGATTCATGTCGTCTGTTGCTATGCTCTGCAAATAGTCACGGCTGATTCCGTGTTGCCCGTTGGCCATTGAAACTACGCTTGCGTCCGTGTGAGGCGACTGGAAGTTTGTTGAGGCTAATAGGCTATTTGCTACCTGCTGTAATTCCTCTGCTGTCATAGCTGTCTTGTTTGTGGCTATTGACAGGTTTGCTAATTCAACATCTGTGAACTTGTTGAACCATTGCTGGAGGTCCACCAGCGAAGCACTGAGAACTGATTCGACTGTGGAAAAGCCGTAGGTTGTTGTAGTGTCATTCTCTGTGACGCTGAACTGATAGAAGAGTACATCGGGAAGCTCTGAACTTGTGTCGGGTCCCTCTGTAATGAAATACATTGCCTGTAGCTTGCTAATAAACTCCTGTGCTGTTGCACAGGTAGCCAGCTCTTGAATGACCTCTTCTTTCGTGTAAGCGTCTAGTGTGTAACGGATATCCTCAATCTTGCCTGTTGGGACTCCGTTTGCGTCAATGATACCTAGGCTAAATGCTGTGAGGTACTTGTTGTACCAGTTAAGGTATGCTTGATTATACTGGAACTCGATGTTCTGATATGTGGCTTCGTCACGTTTCTGCGTGAGAAGTGCTCGAAACTTAGCATAATCTGCTTCGTTTAGAAAGGTCTTAGCTAAACTCTCATTGGCTAGCTTTGACGTTTGTGAGCCGTCTATGTAGATAATATCGGCTTCACTCATTGCAATGGGGGTGTTATCTTTGTACTGGAAATCGTACCCGGTAATGTTTACCGAACACCCCGTTAGACCTGTAAGCGCTAGGTAAGCTGCTACGCTTAACGCTACTCGGCTTGTTGCCATAGGTCATATCCTCCTATGAATCTAATAATATATGTGTAGTTATAGTCCTTCGCTGACTCTAAGGGAATGTACTGCGTCTTGTCGGTGAAAGACCGTTCTACCTGGCTTGTACTGCCCCAACTGTAAACTTCCATGACTCGCTTGTCATCAGTGTCTTGAGAACGTGAGGCTTCTGCTGATGAAGCAATTGAAACTTGCTGTGTTGATGTCTGGCTGCCTGGCTGGCTACCGTCAACTGCCTGTAACAATTCTGCTGGCTGCTGGTTCGCCCATTTGACAAAGACTTCTGTGTGTCCCCTTCTGATGGGAAGCCCTGAGGCTGTCAGTAGAGGCTCGTTTGTGCCCCACCGTGTTAGTCGCTCGTTCTTAGAGGCTACCATAATGTCTCCGGGCTGTAAGGAGTTAATGTCAAAGGGGAGAACCACTAGGCGAGGGTCTAATGACAGCGTTCCGTCACCGCATAGTCTAGTAAACGTCTGCGTGTTAGGAACGGAACTGCTATCTTGAAAGTAGCTACACCCTAGCTCTCTTAAGATTGTATAAACAAAGCCGCTACAATCTGTTCTGACTGTGTAGGTCTCACCTGTGATGTCTGAGGTGTATTCAGGGTAGTTTGTTTGACTGTAGCGTAGGTTCTGTTCTCCGCTGACCCCTTCCCCGTTTGCCCACCGGGTTCCTACGTGCTTTGCCATTTCTAAGATGAGAGCTTGTGAGGATGTAATGTCCATTCCTTTAGGTACGCTTACTGACCGCTCGGCTGATAATGTTTTGACTAGATTATCATATTTGCCGCTTTGAAGCTCTGTCATATAGTTTTGATACTCACCTTTGTGCAAATAAACTGAACTGTCGAATGTTTTTCCTAGCTGTCTGTACTTGGTGTCGATGTTTCTGATGATACGGTTGTATTGCTCTAGTGTTATCTCCTTGCGCTCCAGCAGGTTTAAGTATTTCTCGCACATTTCGTATGCGCTGTACTGCTCAACATTCTCACTCGTTAGTGCGGCAAGCTCTTGCTCGCTTTGGGACTGCCAGTCAACTTCGTTCTTGACCGCTTCGATTGTCTGTTGGCCTAGCGTATTTGAAGCAATTGAACTCATTGTTACTGTACCGGTCGCACTTCCGAGAGCCAGGATTGCTAAAGCAATAACAACTTGCTTCTTACTCTTCTTGTGGTTGTAAAAGTGCATTGCGTTTGTCGTCCTAACTTAAAATTAAAAAATTTAAAATACACAGTATAAGTAATGTTTTGGATTAGAATTTTTAACTTTATTCACTTTTCAGGTTAGTTATGTCTTTGTGCAATGCGATGATTTTGCTGATAACCTCTGCTCCAACTCTGTGGGTCGCTGTATTACTCCTGCAACTCGAAGTTATTATCACTGGGAACCATTGCGTTAATTGTTTCGTCTGGCGCGACTCCCAGGTCGAGCTGTGAAACTCCTGTGCGCTCACCACCCAACAGTAAAAATTGATAGGTTCCATAGTGGGACTGATAGTAGTAAATCTCCCGTGTGAAATCCTTATCAACTACTTTGTAACTGTAGCGGGTGTATGTTCCTACGATTGGCCTCGTTAAACTTGAACTGTCAATCTCCGTGATTCCACCAAGTTCCATTAGGTTGGCGATTGAGAGATTTATGGGGTCAAAATCTCTTACTTTGGTGATGAGAACCATTCCATATTCCCCAAAGTTTAGCGTGGCTGTATTGCTTGATGTGTCAACTAAGTAGCCTGGCTCCGAAAGGATAGGATTTACTTTCACGGCGAGGTCGCCAAAGAGAATGGTATCACCTGTTCTGTCGCCTGTTCCTGTCGTATATAAGTCTTTGATTACGGGAGCGCGCATATTGACTGTGGTACTGCTGTTTTCGCCTACCTGGGGACCCGAACCAGGGAGTATTGCGTCCTCAACTCTGTTGGCGATGTTATCCTCTAAACGTCCTTCGCTGTCAATGACCTGTTCCATTTCGCCACGGTTGTTGAACTGCCTGTTGTATTCCTCACCGTTAGGGTCGGTCTGAGGTTCATCCGAGATAGGCTCCTCGATAACTTCGGGATTTCTGTCGGGCGTATCCGCATTTGTGTGGCGGTCTTTTATTGTTTGCTCCCAAGCGTCTGCTTGAACATCGGGGTCAACTCCTTCTTCTTCTTGCGCCCTTTGAAGTTCTCGGATGATGTCATCTGATAAACCTTCCTCATTCTCAATAAATTCTTGAAGCTCTTCATCATCGGAAGTATCTGCTTCTACATCGGAATAAATTGAATCAGGTGATGTAGCGTCTGAGGAAGTTGCTATTGACTCTGTAGGTGCGTTGATTGAATCTGAGGAAATGTCTGTAGTCGAACTGCATGAACGTAACATAAATACGGTGATTAGTGTAATAACTAATAGACCTACACCTGCTATAATCAGCTTACGTTGCGTGTCACGGTCGTGTATGTCAAACATTTGTGGAAATAGCCTCCTTTCTCAAAATTATTAAATCTGCGCTTATTATGCTTTGGAAGTGATGTTTTTGTGTTGTGAATTAGCTACTTTAATTAGTAAACTTATTTACTGTTGTGCTGGCTCGTCTGCTTCTGCACCTACTGTTGAGGGCTGTGAGGTGCGACGAATTACATGATAGTAGCTTAGCTCATAATCTGCGTTAGTGTCTATATTCTGTGTGCTGTAACCGAAAGACTCTAGGGAGCTTGATAACGCTACGTTGTCTGCCTGCTCTGACTTGTCAAGGTAAATGGCTTTAACAAGACGGGAGAACTCTGTCTCGTTGAGGTTATCTGTCCACAAGCCTGTGACGATTGCTCTGTTATCGTTATAGACGTTATTATCGTGAGTGGTGATGATTGTGTACTTAAATGTCTCTTGCGTGTCCCTGTTGCGAAACCACAGGTCGATATCGTAGTTGTTGATTTTCCACTCATTGATGTTTGAGGACTTATTGTCTGGGTCGTTGGGAGCGTAGCGAATTACGAAATCTTTCTGGTATAGCTCATAATATTCCAGTTGAGCTAAAAGTAGGTCTCCCCACAAAGACTGGTCTGCTAAGAGCAGCAACTCGTTAGTAAATTGGCTGTCTGTATTTTGCGAATCTTGCTGCTCTGTTGCTTCGCTCTGTGTCGCTGGCTGGAGGCTACGAAGTGATATATTTGAGCTGTTTGCTAAGAGCTGGAACCCTGATAAACCTTGCTGGCTAAGCTGCTCTATGAACTCTGTTGTTGTGATAATGTCTGTGTTGTTCTGTAGGAAGTTGGGACTATTGTTAGCAAAGCTCTGTACGACTAGGTTGTTCGAGTTTGGAGCTAGTTCGATTGAAGCATAGTCGTTCTTGATTGGGCTGAGGTCTCGCACTTTGTCGCCTAATCCGTCTTGAATGTCAGGAAGGCTTAACGTCATACTTAGCAAGGTGTCTGCGATTATTGAGTCGCTAACTATATAATCTGCTGTGATTGTTTCGGGGAGCTTCTCTACTTTGAAAGGAATCGTGTAGAAGTCTTGCTCGTCTGTAACATAGGTGATGTTGTTTTCTACGGGCTCCAAGTTCTCATAGATTAGCTTATTGTTTTGAAAGCGCTGGGTGACTTGAGCGCCGATAAGGTAGGAATAGGGGACATAGGTGGTTTGTCCTCCATTCTGTATCGCTACGTTTATCCAGTCGATTGCTCCGGGAATGAAAGGGTAGCCTGCCAAACCTAACCGCTCTGCTGGGGTTGTTTGGGCTTGCGTTACAGGCTGTGTGGCCTCTGCGGAGGGCTGTGTCTGTAACTGTGTTGTGTCCTGAGCGCAGCCTGTAAGTACAAAGGAGGTGCTCAGGAGAACTGATACTATCGCTTTGGCTAATTGTTTTTTGAGATTTTGTCGTGTCATTCGTGTTTCCTTACTTTCTATGGTGTTTACTGTGTCTGTTCGGCAGTTCCGTATGTGCTGAAAATTGCTTCGATTTGCTCATCGGTAAGCTCTATTTTATATTCTGGTGTTAATTTATACTCGATATTCAACTCATAGTGAACTGCGTCGTCTGATGTGAGGTACTGTGCGATTCTATAGGGATACTTTTCGTCTAAGGGCGCTTCTTCCAGCGTCCAGTTGAAGTCCTCATAAGACTGTTCAGAATACTTTGACATAGGCCAGTTATAATCTGCTAGGTTAATGATAATGACTTCATCGAACATTGTGACGTTAAGGGTAGTTAAGTTAGTTTCAACGTCATCCCAATAGATTACGTGGTTGCCGTTCTCGTCTGTCTTAATAATGTCGTCTATTTTTGGGTTAAGCAACGTGCCAGAGTTCAATGCGGCTATTAAACCTAGCGGAATATCATCTGCGTCGCCTATGGAGGATTGTGCTTTTTCTTCTTCCTGCTGTCGGAGTTCCTCTTGTCTTGCTTCATACCGCTCCATTTGCTCTTGGTACTCTTGTTGTTTTTCTTCCTCTGTTCGGGTGTCAGAAGAAGTAATTGAATTATTCAGGTAGGCTTCGTCTACGCAGAAAACCCAGTAAATTTGCCTGGTGCGCTCCAACACTTGCTCGTAGCTCATGCTTTCTATATCACCTGCTGTCGCAGGCTCTACAAGATAGGGGCTGCTAAAAGAAGTGATTCCTAGGTAAATCCATTGCTGTGTACGGGAATCATTCATAGCAATAATTTCCTCGCCGTCCCCCAGGTACCACACGTTTTCCTCAAGGAATTGTATTAAACCATCAACAGTAGCTGGATAGCTAATTGAGTTTACCCTGGCCGTAATTTCGGGATAATCAGTTGAGCCAAAAGGATTGATAGAGTTATCAATTTGGATAGCAGAATCTTGTGATTCTTGTGTCTCTACTGAATTTTCTGCTTGCTGCTCGGTATCTGTCTCTATGCTTGCTAATTCTGACTCTTGTGTTACGGCTGCTGATTCTGTTTGATAGGTCTCCGCTGTTTCAGCAGTTGTTTCTGTTTCGATAGGAGTACTTTCTGGCTCAGTCGGGGTACTTTCTGCTTCTTCCGTAGCTGCTGTTGTTTCTGCTGTCTCATTGGATGCCTCTGCGGAAGCTGTTAAGTTTTCGTCCGGAGCTACTGTTGTCTCTGATTGGACTGTTATTTCTCTTGTTTCCCCCTTGTTCTCTGCAATGATTTGCTCTGCAAGAGGAGTTAAGTTATTATTTTCATCAAGTAAACCGTATTCACGGGCTTCTTCCAATGTACTGTCCCAACTGCTCTTTGCACTCTGGTAGAGTTTTTCAACATCTATATACTCATTGCCATTCTCCTGGCGGGCTATATAACCATCGAAAGCCTGCATGAATCTTGTGTAACTCTCATCGGTGAGCAACTCTTTTGCTATAGAGTCTATGGAACTACGGTCTTTCAAGAGTCGTGCTTCGGCTAAGCTGTTAAACCTTGTGGCTATTGCTTCGATATTCTCTGTCTGTGTGCCTTCTACCGTGCCTACATATAAGGTACTAGGAGATTTAGACTCGGAGGAGCAACCAATTAGCATTAAACTGCTAATTGCAAGAAGGGCTCCTGCAATAACTAACTTCCTTTTTACTACTGGCGTTCTCATACTCTGGTTGACCCTCCTTTTACAATACTAACATCCCGAATCTTGCCTTCATTATTCATTAAGTAGTAAACATCTACTGTTTCAGTTGAGGAACCTTGAACTAAATCAAGTGTTATACGATAATTTTTACCTAACGAATCGCTGACCGAATAAATTGCGCTGAAACTATTCAGGTTGATTCCTAACACAAGGTTATCCTTCTTTTCTTCATAGTTGAAAAAGGCTTCTCTATCAGAATCATTCACAAACAAATCTTCACAGCTATTGAAGTAATGGTTAAAATCGTCCATGCTCTCAGGAGCAAAGTTTGCTATCGTTAAATCTAATAGATACTGCACAGAACCTTCTACATCTGAGGTATCATATCTAGGATAATCTGCACTGTTTTGTGAGCAGGCGCTCAGTGATAATGCACTAAGCGCAACTGCTATAAATGACTTTAATTTCATAGGGAATCCTCCTTAAAGTCCGGTATACCTGAAAATACGTGTGTACTTGCTGTTACTATAATTGGCAGTACCAGGACCAGTGATAATTGTTTTGTCTGCATTCATAGGGTAACCATTAACACCATAAGTCTCATCTGGTCCTTCCCCTGACTGAGCGTGTGTCTTTCCACGGTAAGTAGCTGTTCCTAAGGGACCACCTTGAACCGTGTCGTTTGTATTTGTATTAGGGTAACTATTTAGCCTAGCACTTCCGCCCCAGGAAAGCACATAAGCGAGCTTAGAAGCTTCATCGGCCCATCCCATAAACATCTCGGTATGTCCACTCCGTACAACGATGTCTCCAGGCTGTAGTTGTGCTCTTATCTCTGCGGCAGAACCTGTAATTGTTTGGAAATTAGTGAAATTCATGCCGATTAAGGAACTTGTGCCTGGCAAACCTTCTGCTCCTGGTACTCCCATAGCGGTAATTACCATGCTGATATAGGAAGAGCAATCTCGTCTACCAAAGCCCCATGATTTATTCACATCATCGTTGTTAATTGTGTAAGGCATACCTTTTAGTCCTGTATAATTAAAACTGCTGTTTGCGGAATCCCATGTATATAAGGGACACCAGGACTGCCGGGCTTGATTTGCTGAGTACCAATCTTGATATATTACAAAGGCTGTGTCCATTAAACGCTGTACGCCTGTTGACTTAATATCTGAAAAGTCTAAGTTACTGTTCACGGGATAGTTGAATCCGTTTTCGGCGCTATATGAGGGGCCTGTGGAACCTTCGATTGTTTCGCCACCGCTTGTTGTCGTACCTGAGGAATCGCCGCTGCCTGGCAAGGAACCATCACTTCCGTCACGGTAGACAACATCAGAACGCCCACCACAGCCACACTTGCAGTTTGCGTCACCAGAGTAACAGCCACAATACCCTAGGGTGGCCATTGCACATGATGTTTGGAACTCTCTACCACCTTCGGTTGATGGATTTAATGTAATTGTGTTGCCTCCCGTTATATTTCCTGTTGAGGGCTGAACTGTCTGTGTGTTATTCGATGTGCTACCATTCTCGGTATCGGCACCACCAGTGATAGTGTCTAAGGCTGACACTTCGGCACTGTCCCAATTAAACGTACCTGTTGTTGCTTGTCTCGCCCAATCCAGACCGTGCATTTCGGTACCATCAGCAAATGTAATGGGAAAGTTCGGGTCATCTTTGTACTTCAAGATAAACTTGATTACCTCTACCTTAAATGAAATCCAACGAGCCTGGCCACCGTCACGTACTATACGGGAGTCATCTTCTGTTGAGTCGTCATTAGGAACCCAATCTGCGGGGCAGGCTTTTCCACGAAATACCCATTCGCCTGTTTCCTCCACTAGCTTCTTTGAATCATAATGCCTGTTAATTGTTCCCCGGTCCCAATACTTGTTACCTTTGCTGTTCTCTATAAAGTCAAAGTCTAAGTCAAAATTAAGTTCGACTGCAAGGTAAGCTGTTAAATGTACTAGGGTTTCGTAGGCTGCTTGGCTATACTGACTTTCCTTTCCGTACCCTGCTGAACCTGAGGGAGCGTCATGATAATTTGCTACCTCGACTGACAGCTTGTTGGAGTTGAACTCATTCTGTGTCTTACAGTAGCCTGACATCGGAATAAACTGTGCCAATGCTCCGGATTCTTCAATACCAAAAGTGGAAGTTGAAGTAGAGTTATTAAATACGTTTTGCTGTAAGGAAACCAGTGAGTTATTTTCGGAAACATAATGTACTACAAAACCGTCAAGCGTGTTTCTGTTCATGGGGTAACCGGAAGCGCAAGTTACAGGCAGGTCTTGCAATACTATCTTTTTACACTCTGTAATTTCATGCTGAGGTTCAATATTAAAGCCACTCTCATAGTTTTCAGCAGTGTAATGCAGTTGAAGTGTGTTTCCGGCTACTGTGCTGGAACCCTGTGAATTTGACTGTGATGTGTTATTAGTGTTACTTTGTGTGCCGGAGGAAGACATAGAGCCACCAAAAAATCCCCAATCCTCGACGGTAATCCCGTGCTGTGCTAAAGAGGATTTTGCACCTGTTAAACAGTTGTAGACTGCATTGGTTGAGTAGTGTATTTCTCGGTTGCAAAAATAACCTGGTTCTCTAGCTCTATCCTGGTCATTTAGCCACACACCGTTTCTATCATCGCCATCATGGTTATCAAAAGGAATCTGATTTATATGGTCAATATCTGACTGAGTTAGGTAACCCTTTGCTAAAGCCTGTGCCATCACAATCTTCTTGGCTCCTGGTGACCTATTGCCGCCTGCCCCAACATTTGAACTGGAGAAAAGCTGAACAAACTCCTTATCATTCATCAATCTCGCAAATGCGGCAAAATACTTTCGTACTATTGGGTCATTGCCAGAGGTAAAGTCGGAAGAATTATTCATGTAATTTATGCCATTGTTCCACTGTGTCAAGACATATAGGTACATCACAAATTGTCTCTCGGAAGCTGACAATGCAGAATATTCTTCAGTTTGCATTATTGGAGAGCTACTAATAGCAGTTAGAAACCTCTCAGCGTTCATCGAGGCTCCCATAACTGCGGCTGGGAAGTATTTTGGTTGGGCATACCACGCACCACTTCCAGGGTATTTCGATACATCTAGTCCAATAGAGAGTAGCCAGGATTCTGCGTCAGCTTGTGCTGACTGCACTGTAGCTGCAACGGATTGTAACACAGTATTCTCTACCTGAAACATTCCAGTAGCAGCACCACTACCAGTCCCATCAAGTTGCTTGTCCAACCCTAGGTATGCTCCGCCACCAGTCCAGGAAGACTCAATATATAAACTTCCACCAGTCTCAACAGAAGTCATTCCATACAAAATCCACAAGGGAATACCACTTCCATAACGCTCCAATATAGCACTTGCGGCCCAGTATGCGTCATTAACAAAATCGCCTGCAATCTTTTCTCCGGAGATATTTGCAGAAGCTCCGGAACCACCTGTTCCAACCTGTGTCGTTCCACCACTGCCTCCAGGAACTGTCACAGTGACAGATTGACCTGCCATTAAAGCGTCTATTTCTTCTTGTGTTAGGAAATAGCAGGTACACTCTCCCTGAGTTGTGTCATCTATATTATCTTCCTCATTAAATAGAACCATTAAAGCCGAAGCGCCTACACCTATAACGGCTATACCAATAATGGCTGCCATTAGTATAGGTACAATCATCATTAGAAAACCAGCAAGCGTAGAGGAAATAATCATCTTTATGGCTCTCTTGTTCATTTCCTTTATAACTGCCTTTTCTAATTTGCTCTTTATTCTAAATATGTCGGTAGGCTTAAAATCCTTTGTTACGTCTTTTAAAACGTCTCGGTAAATACCAAATAATTCCTTAAAATTCAACGGTAGGTCCCACCTTATCTGTTAGTATATTGAATCAAAATATCTTGGGTTCCGTTGTGTTTTTCATATGTGCTTATGTTTCT
>ERZ1643249.380-NODE-380-length-52860-cov-8.108153_pt1 | contig 52860 bp, 103 predicted proteins | sample MGYA00579263_ERZ1643249 | MGnify/ENA primary metagenome ERZ1643249 (study PRJEB29033, sample SAMEA4952264) | chicken gut metagenome | biome: Broiler Chicken; feature: Gastrointestinal Tract; material: Caecum | place: Ireland | collected 2018 | study: Broiler...
CCTGCTGCTCCTCGTTTTCCTTCAGGACCTGCTAATAGACTATCTCCTATATTTACATCAATATTCTCTTCAATTATTAAATCTTTTATAGAAGTTGTTTCAGACATTTTTTCACCTCTTCTAAAATAAATGGCACGTTCTAATGGATTTGAACCACTACTAATAGTTTTGGAGACTATTGTGCTACCGTTACACTAAAAACGCATAAAATATGCACAGCCACCCTCTGTGCGTGGACTATAGTTTTTTCTGAACAGGGTGTCTTTAAAACAGGACTCATATCCCAAAAAACCTGTAGAGTGTTATTAAAATATCATTTAAATATAGGGATTTAAGAGGTTAGCTAGTCCTCTCTTTCGAGGTATATCTATCTACGTGGACTTATGATCGCCTCAAATCATAAGTAAACCTTTAACGCAGACCCACTTTTTATATTTAAATGAATGGCGGAAAGAGTTGGATTCGAACCAACGGTACAATAAATGTACAACTGTTTAGTAGACAGACGCTTTCGACCACTCAGCCATCTTTCCGTAAATGGTTGGAGAGGTTAGATTCGAACTAACGCATATCAGGTTCAAAGCCTGACGTCTTACCACTTGACTACTCTCCAATACAATGGTAGCGGATGTCAGAGTCGAACTGACTGCCTTTTGGTTATGAGCCAAATGAGATAACCGTTTCTCTAATCCGCATCATATAGGAGGTTTTTACCCTCCTTTGTATTATCCTTTTCGAAAGGGAATTGATACAACTCTCTATATGCTTCTATTATAACATTTCACATATCCTATGTCAAATAAAAAAAGGGTACTTATTTCTAAGTACCCATCTAAGAGGTTGATATATGAAAACTAAGGTCTTTCCCTAGTTCGGCATTCACTTTGGAGGCATGCAGTGGTAACGCTCCACTCTAAAAAGTTTTGCAGACTTTTTCCTAGCTTCTCGGACAGCATGCCATTCTATTTATCTCCTTTCAAAAGCTTTTTTAATTCCTCGTTTTGTTGTATTATTTTTTCATTTTGCTCTATAATCTTCTTTAAATAATTATTTGTTTGATCATCTAAAACTCTATCTTGTAATAACAAATGTCGCATTATATCATCATTTGAAAGTTGACTTACATTCATTTGAAAGTCAGCTACTTGCAAAATGTTTGCTAATATATTTAAATAAAAATATGGATTGTTTTCTTCTTCCATTTTTACACCTTTTATATAATGTAGGATAGGGCAATATTATAAATAAAGCCCTATACCTTTTTACACTAAATTACTCTCCAAGCGGACCATATTTGCCTTTTGCTAGAATCAAACGTATCATAGTTAATTCCATCTTTTAAAACAGTTATATGACCTTCCATTGTAATTAAGTATATTCCAAAAGGATGTTTTCTAATAAACTCTCCAACAGTTCTACTATAAGTTGGTACTCTATCATATCTTTTATCTAGATATCTTTCTATAGCTTCTACACTACTCATCATAAGTCCCATATCTCTTGCAGAATCACTTAATTCATCATAAGCTTTATCCCAACTTATTCCTTCTGCTACTGATATTGCTCTTATTGTACAGTCTTCAATATTATTTCCTTTTGGATTCATGTTAAGATATTTATACATTATATCATCTCACTTATTTTTCTTGTATATTCACGGATTAATCCCATTTCTTCTGGTGAAGCTTCTTCTTTAAGCATTTTCATGAATTGCACTACACTTTGCATCATATATTCTAAACTTCTCATAGTACCTGCTTTAGCTGAATAATTTCCCATGCTCATTTCGCTTCTACCATCTGAATAATCTCTGTAAGCATTATACATATCATCCATAGTTTCTTCTCCACGGTATCTTCCTCTACCACTTCCTGGCACTCCTCTTCTTCCAAAAGAATCTCTCCCGTACTCATCATATTCACTATATCCTCTATTATATCTCATTTTCATAGCCTCCTTTTTTGCTTTCCAATAATCTTCATTACATAAATCTTTATGTACATCTACTAATTCTGATACAACCTGTAAATCCTGTAAATTAAGACCTTCTTGTGTTATATCATTTAATTTTTCTTCAACTAGTTTTTTTAAATTATCTTCCATTTTTATACACCTCTTTCATTACTTTCTTGCAGTAGTATTTATTTGAGATGTTGCTACTTCTGTCTGTCTTTGAGTAACTTGTGCACTAGCAGTAGCTGGAGCTGCAGTTGTAGGTACTGGAATACTTTGTGCTACTGTTGTAGCATTGTTTGGTAAACAACAATCCCCAATATATTTAAACACTCCATCATTTACAGCTGTATTTACTCTTACTTTATATTTTGTTCTTGTCCTAACTTGTGAAGCATAAATAGGAGTACAATCACAATTTACAAATGGATATTCTACTGTTCCAGTACCTATACTAAACACAACTGGTGCATTAATAGTAGTAGTATCTGGTACAGATTGTGCTAGGATTATACAATAAGTACAACCATTACCATAAGAGTTTTCAGGTAAATTTACAACTAAAGATGTACCATTAAAAGTAATGTTTTGTGATAGAACTATTTTCTTACACAATTTGCAATTATTTATACAATTTGACATTGCTTTACCTCCTTAAACAAAATTAAAGGATAGTATGATTTACTATCCCTTAATAAATCACACTTTTTTAAGTGAGTGGACTACACTTTTTTTAAAAACTATTAGCAACAACAAGAATTGCATCCACAATTGTTGTTATTATATCCATATCCTGTAAATTGACCACAGCAATTTGTTGGGAATGTTACAGGAGTAGGTGGTTGAACTACATATGCGTTTACAGGACAATCGTTTCCAGTTCTACGTATTATTTCAGCAGTATTTGCGTCCATTCTAGCTTGTAATACAGCGTTTTGGTTTGCCTGTGAAGCACTTAATCTTAAAGCATTTATTTCGTTTTGTTGTGCAGCAATTTGAGCATTTTTGTCTTCAATTCTATTAGCAACGATTTCGTCGTGTAAAGCTCTGTAGTTTGCATTTTGATTATCTATAATATCTCTAGTATTTAAGCACATAGCATTTTGTAATGTATTTGTATTCATAGCCATATTATAATTTACCGCGTCAATTCCTCTTTGAGTTGTGCAGCAGCAGTCAGATATTTGTTTACCTAGATCACAACAGCAATTTGCTAATTGAGCAGCAAGACTTTGAACTCCTAATCTTGTTTCATATCCATTTGTTGTTATTGCTGTGTTTACTCCTGCAAAGCCTTGACATAATGTGTTTTGAACATTTGAAAATCCATTTGTCATAGTATTATTTAAAGAAAATGTGCTATCACAAATTCCATTAGAAATACTATCTAGTTTTCTGTCAACTTGTGCAAAATCACTTGTTAAAACATAGTTATCAGCTACTCCACCAGTTGAGCCTCCAAATCCACCGTAGCCTCCACCGAAGCCACCAAAGCCTCTGCCCCAGCCACCTAGAGCAAATATTAAGAATAGTACAATCCACCATGCTCCGTTTCCATCGCCGAAGCCACAGTTATCTCCAGAATTGTTTCTTCCAGTATTCCCACTTAATACAGCTATATCAGCAGGACTTAAATTACTTTCTCCGTATGCCATTTTAAATTCCTCCTTTAGCATGTTTTTTAAATTCCATCTTGACATAACATCTCACGCGTGTTATAATATAGATGTGAGTTAAGATTAAGGAATTTATATAAATGTACTATTATGAGTATCTTAACTCACATTAAACTCATAATAGTGCATTTATATAAGTTCCTTTTTCTTATATCAGAAAGGAGTTATTATGAAAGAAATTTGGAAAAATATCGAAGGATATGATGGTAATTATCAAGTTAGTAATTTTGGCAATGTAAAAAGTCTTTATAAACATAATCCTATAATTTTAAAATATTCAAAGGATTCCAGAGGATATCCACATGTTTGTTTAAGCAAAAAGAAAGCTCAGAAGTGTTGTGCAATACACAGACTAGTAGCAGAAGCATTTATACCTAATCCAGAAAATAAACCACAAGTAAACCATAAAAATGGTATAAAAGATGATAATAGAGTGGAAAACTTAGAATGGTGTACTAATGAAGAAAACCAAAAACACGCTGTTGAACATGGTCTCAAAGCCAGAATGAAAGGAAATACTAATCCAAGAGCAAGAAAAATAAATCAATATGATTTAAATGGCAACTTCATTAAGCAATGGTTATCAATATATGATATTACAAACGAATTAGGCATAGACCGTTCTTTAATCTGGAAATGTTGCATTGGTAAATTTAAGCAATCACACGGTTATATATGGAGATATGCTAATAAATAGTATATTTCTATTTATTATTTATTGTTTTCATAAAGTTTGAAAACTCTTTGTCAAAGTCAATACCTTTTTCTTTGCAAATATTCCTTGCAAAATTTTCTACTTCTTGAGAATTTCCACTTTGTGCCATTTTCATTAAGTTTTGCATCATTGGATTAGAGTTTTGAGAAATCATATTAGAAATCATTTGTTGTGGACTTTCGCCTTTACTCATTAACCCTTTTATCATTTCTATAGGATTATTCATATTATCAATCCTTTCCTTTTTTAATATCTTTCAAGTCTTCTGATAAATCTTCTATTTTTCTTTTCAATGTTTTTATATCGTCTTTAATGCTTGAATTATCTACTTTTTTTATTTCTTTATCTAAATCTTCTTTTGTTATGTATTTAGGTACATTTGTAATTTCTTTATCCTCTATTGGTTTATATACAACTGTTTTACTTGTACCATCAGTCTGAAGTTGTTTAGTAACTATAGCACTCCCATCTGTTAATGGAAAATAACTAATGCTGAAATCCAATGGAATATCCATCGCCTTTACTACATCTATACTATCTACTGATTTACCTTGTAAACCAACTGATTGTTTGTACATTGTTTGAGGTTGAGTATATTGTGGTGGAGTATATTGTTGAAATTGTTCCATTGGTTGGACCTTAGGTATTTGCATTTGTTGTTGCATAGGTTGACCATAGAATTGATTGTAATTTGGATAAGTTCCGTATGTTGCCATATAAAATCCCCCTTTTTCTTTACCACGATTATATCAAAATAAATTTTCAAATGTCAGTCGAGTATGTAAAAATAAATAAAAAAAAAGAAGTATCTAAAAGATACTTCTAAATTTTGCAATTTAATCTCATAGCAAAAGCTATTTTATCTAACATTTCTGATATTCTCGGGGTTGGTATATCTAATTTTTCTTCTATTTGACTAAAAGTTAAATTATCTTTAAATCTATATTTATATACTAAATACATAAGGTTATCCTGTCTTTTCAATTTATTTTCAAACTCAAATAGTTCATCGTCTAAAGGATGATATTTTATAAATTCCATTATATCCTGATATTTAGATGGTTGATTTTCGTTCTTCCACATACATATATCCGTTATATCTGCTTTTCCACTTACTATAAAAGCAGTAAATGCGGTAAAAAGCAATATATTTATCAAACTTAGATCTGATAATAAATATAAACTCAAAAATACCAATATAGTCCAAATAAAACATTTATATAGAGAATAATAATGTTTAGTCTTTTTAAAAATAAATTTAAATATAATGAAAGATAACATCATAAAAATAATTGTATTAACTTCAATCTTTAAAAATATTCCTATTAAGAACACAACAATTACTTCTACTATATTAAAAATCAATGAATATATAAATTTTAAAATCTTTTGTTCTTCATTATTCATACCACACCTCTAATATCAATTATTCTCCACAATCTTTATCCCAAAAGCCAAACCATGAGTTCCAAGGCCAATCAGCAGTTAAATTTATAAGTTTCTTAAGCATAAAAATCACTTCCTTTCTTATTTTAAAGTTAATAAATAAATCATAAACATATTTATTAAACAAAACATAGCATTAAATATTACAATAAATATATTTCTTACAGTTAAACTTTTTATTTTATATTTATCATTTCTATTCCATCTATTATTTACAACTACTAAAATTTTATTCAATTTATTTTTAATTATAAATAATAATACAAATAAAATTATTTTACTAGAAATAGCACAAATTATAACTAATTTTTCATTTATAATAAGTGGTAAACAAAATATAAAACTAATTATTATTAGTAATATTGAAGCAATAGTAAACATTAAGACATCAGTTATTTGAGCCTTTTCTTTATAAAGCACTTTTAGATTTATATATGTCATAAAAGTATGTATAACTTGAAGCCAAACATTAAATTGAATTAGTTGTGTCAATGCTAAATATTCAAATATCATTACTAATATAAATAGTATTCTTTTCTCTTTTAAATTTTTAGCGAAAATCATAAATAATGCAAAATATATTGCTTCAGGTATTTGACCTAATATTAATTGTGCTATATCCATTATTACATCCCTTTCTGTATATAAGCCATTATAATTCCAAATATTATAGCCAATACCTCACCTATTATCGAAGTAACTAACCATTTTTGATTAGCTTCAAGTTTACTAACTCTTTGTTCTATTGCGTCTATCTTTTGAGAATCTAACTCTACTTGCATAGCTTCTTCCTTATCTTTACTTTGAAGTATTTGTTCTATTTTTGCAATTCCTATTAATATCTGATTTATTTTTTCTTCATAGCTTTCCTGTTTTTGCTCTAATCTTGAGACTCTTTTTTCTAAGTTTTCCAAACCCTCCATAAAATCAGCCCTCGTTTCTTATATTATATCATAATATTGAAAATATGTAAATTATTTAATACTAAATTTCTCTGCTAGAGCTCTTTCCATTTTTCTTGTTAAAGTATTTATATCAGATTTATCTTCAATATTTGCTTCTATTTTAATCATGTCACCTTTAACATTTAATGTACTTCCTTGATTTATTGTATTTTGAGTATTATTTGTAGAAGTTCTTGAATATTGTTCCAACATTCTATCTAAATCTCTTGCCCATTTTGTATTTAAAACAACTTCTCCAGCTTGTAATTCTACTGCACCATCTTTAAGTACTTTACTTCCTGTATGAGAAGATGGTATTTTTATTACATTTCCTGCATATATTCTATCAGCATTTGTTATCCAGGGGTTAGCTGCCATTATTTTTGCAATAGTTGTTCCAAATCTGCTTGCAATACCTGTTAAAGTATCTCCCCATTGAATTGTATAATCTCTAGAAGATGATGTAGAAGTTGTTTGAGTTGAAGCGTATTGATTTAAAGCATCTCTTAATTCAGAACCTACAGGATCTATAAAATTAGTTTTATATGTATTATATAAAGCTTTTGACTGAATAGTTGCTTCATCAAAAATTATTTTTCCAGTTTCTGCAAATTGCTTTACTCTATAATCATAAGTAGCTTGAAGTGCTTCAATTTCAGCTTCCATTGCGGCTTGTGCTGCTTCAATTTCAGCATCTCTTCTATCTTCTATTGCTTGTATTTGATCCTCAGTATTCCAGTCTTCTTGCTTTTCTTGCCATTCTTTATCTAATTCCTCTAATTCTTTTCTAGCTTCTGCTAATGCAAGTTGTGCTTCTCTTCCTGTTCTTTGTTCCCAGTATTCAATTCCCTGATTTCCGTGTATTATCTCATCACGTCTTGCAAGGTAATCTTCTTTTTCTCTTATCCTATCGTTTTCATCCTCAACCTTTTGTAATGCCTCTATTTCTGCATCTGCTGTTTCGTTTATCTTATCAATTCTTTCATCATATTTCTTTTCTATTGCATCTATAGCATCATTTAGTTCATCTTCTAAAAGTTTAATATAATCAAGTTCTAAATCTTCTGCTTTTTGTAAATATTCTTTTTTTACTTCAAGTTTTTCTTCCTCTGTAACTCCTGCAAGTTGCATTACTTCATCTGCATACTTTTTATATCTTTCAATTTCTTGTTGTAAAATGTATTTTTGATCATTTAAAGAAAGTTGATTTAATTCCTTTTGTTTATCTACCCAACGTTGTTCTTCATCTTCTCTTTCAGCAATTGCATCTTTAAAATCTTGTAAAATAGTATTCTTTTCAGTTGTACTAGAAGAACTACTTCCACGTGATGAACCACCACCAGAGCCTCCCGAACCACCTCTAGAGCCACCTCCAGAGCCTCCACCCGAATAACTAGGTGTGTATGGTCTACTATAACTTGAAGGAGTATAAGAACCTGCATTTAAAATATTTCCTATATTTACACTTCCAAAATTTAAACTTGCTAAATCACTTCCAAAACTTTGTAATGCTCCTGCTAGTTGTGATACAGATCCTCCACCTTGTCCATAAAGATTTAATTTTAAACCACTTCCTACAAATGCGTTTCCACCTTTTAATAGGTTTTCTAAACTAAATTTTAAACCACCTGATGGTACAATTGTTATACTATACTTAAAGTTAGCAATTACTTTACCTAAAGCATCAATTACGTTTCCAGCTGATTGAGTTAATTTACCTAAAGAATTTCCTGTTTGCTTAGCAGATTCGTTTGTTGCAGCTGACAAAGCTTCTGCGTTACCTGCTATTGCATATTTTAATTCGTCAGATGTGTTAATTGTATATCCTACAACTCCTTCTACAGCTGCTACTATTGCATTATATGCTTCATTATTTCTTTGAACCATAAAATCTAGTCCAGCAGAAAAAGAATTTACATAGTTATTATATGCTTCTGTACCTACAAGAGCTGAGTCAATAGCAACTGTGCCTAAATCTGTTAAACTACCTTTTAAAAACTCTGAATTATCATATATTGAACTTAAAACTTGATTAAATCCTTCTAATTCATCTTTTGCATTTTGTAATGAATTTGCATATTCATTTACAGCACCTGAAGAGTCTAACCATTGTTGTGTTTGGTCATCAAAAGTAAGATCATTAGCTTTTGCGTATAAATCTATAATATTATCTGTAGCCTCTTGCATTGATAAAGAATAATCTTCAAAATTCATTTGACCACTTTCAAATTGTGCCTGTATATATTCTATTCCTTCTGCTGTTGATTGTGTAAATGCAGCAAATACAGCTTGCATTCCTTCTATTTCTTCTGTAGCCTGTTCTCCATCTACTATTTTAATTTCACCAATATTTGCAATATGTTCTTGTAAAGAATTAAAATATTCAGATGCAGTGCTTTCACCATCAATAAAAGTTTGATTTATTTCTTTTACTTGCTCAGATAGATTTTTTATACTTTCAAAATCATATTGTTCTGTTATTGCATCTAGAAATTCATTATATGTCTCTGCAAATTCTTTTGTACCAAATTGCTCTTCTTGTAATTTTTTTATGTATTCATCTACTAACGCATTTGTATTTTCTTGTGCAGCATTATAATCTTTTAAAGCATTTTCATTTAATTTATATGTATCTCCTACTTTTATTAAATATTTTGCTAATTGTGGAGTATTTTCTAGCATTGTTAATACTTCATCATTCGTTAATTCTCCATTTTGATTGTAAGAGTTCATTGCTGTTTCTAATGCGTCAAAAGCATCATTTGTTCCAGATAAAACCTCTTTTAATTGTTCGGCTTCACTTTTAAACTCTGCTGTTGTTTCAGTTGCTGAACCTTGTACTAATCCTAACTCCTCCAAAGATGATAACAATTGAGATAAAGACATGTTATATTCATCTGCAACATCTCTTAAACTTTCAAAAGAAGCTTTTTGTTCGTCTGTTCCATAAGTTTCTAGTTGCAAAATATCTTCTGTACTTAGCCCTTCTAATTCCTTAATAATAGATTCTATATTATCCTTTATTCCGTTAGCATTTTTATTAAAACTCTCTTCAAATTTATCTGCGTTTAGTTCATTTAACTTTTGTGCTAATTCTGGATATTCTCTTTCTATCAATCCTCTTAATAATTCTTTTTGATCGTTTATATCACCTTTAAATCCTTCCATTAAAGGCATTTGATTTATATTGTCTATAGCTTCTTGAAAATCCTGTAAACTAGTAATATTTCCTTGTATATTATCAGCAAAATAGTCTTCTGCAAGTAAATTATTTAAAGTATCTTCTGATTCTGTTACAGCATCTATTTTTTCTTTTATTTCTGGTAATTTTTCTGATATTACTTGCAATTCATTTTCATACGTACTAAGTTGCATACTATTAAAAAGACTTTCATTTTCGCTCATGTCAGGTGTATTTTCTATAGTTTCCTTCAAATTTTCTATAATATTATTTAATTCTTCTTGCCTGTTTTTCAATATATCATAAGCAGATTCTAAATCTCCATTTGCCTGGTCTAACAAAGCATTATAATTTTCTTCTCCAAAGCCTTTAAAAATATCATCTACCTTAAATTGATCCGTACCAACATTATAATTAGCTTGTGCTGCTATATTAGCACTTTTTGCGTTTTCTATTTCAATTTTTCTATTTTCATCTAATATTTGATTTAATTTTAATAATTGTTCACTATATTTGCCATTTATCAAATCAATACTTTTTGATTGTCCACCTAATGATTCTTCTATTTGTTCTTGAAGTGAAATTATTTCCTTGTTTACTTCTGGTGTTCTTACTTCACTTTGAGACAGCTCTTTATACTTTTGCATAACATCAGTTATAGTTTCACTTTCATTTTGAAGTTCTTGAATTTTATCTTTACTATTTTGTATTATTTGATTATTACTTTCTATATACTCTTTTTGTCCATTTATCAAATCTGAAATTAAACTTATAACAACTGTTATAGCAGCTGATAGTCCTAAAGATAATGCTCCTTGTAGTGCTACTGTTGCAGTTTGTGCTGCTATAGTTGCAGCTTTCTGCTTAACTAAACTTCCTATATATCCTTTAGTTGAAGCATCTGCTAATCCCACATTATTTATATATTGCTTAAAAGAATCAGAAAACTTGTAGCTTTCTCTTGAAGCTCCTTGCATTATTAGTTGTAAATTTTTTACTTCTTCTGACGCTTTCTTTATATTATCTACAGTAGTTCCTGAAAATCCAACGTTAAATTTTCCATCTTTAAAAGTTACTTGTGCTTGTAACTGTTTATTAAATGCAGTATATGCTAGAGTAGCAGCTCCAATTACAGTTGGTATTCCTCCAAAAGTATCTATTAATTTATTTAATATATTAATTAATCCTTCTCCTGAGTTGATTATTGTATAGAAAAATCCTTCTCCACTTTCATCCCATATTGTTGTTTGCAATTGTAATAAAGTATCTTGAAATCTTTTTGTAGCAGCTTCAGCAGTATTCATGTATTTTGAGTTTTCTTCTGCTGAATAGTTTAATGCGTTCATAGAAGTTTCTAGAGCCTTTACATAAGTACTATCTTCACCTTCCATTTCAGAAAGTAAACCTGCACCAATATTTCTTCTAAATACTGTAAATAATTCTAGTAAAGATTGCATTTCTGTAGAACTTTCTTTTCCTTCTTCTTTTAATTGAGCCATTCTTTCTGACATCTCAGCAAATATATCTGTAATAGATTTAAATACAGTTTTAGCATCATCTTCATAAAAATCTAATCCTAGCTCTTCTGCTAAATTTAATTTTCCTTCTGCTTTTAATTGTTGTATAATATTTGCCATAGCAGTACCAATTTCTTTACCACCACGTTGAGCAGCAGTTTCAGCAGCAACTATTAAAGCAATAGTTTCATCTATACTTGCACCTGCTAAATTGAAACCTTGTGATGTTCTTTGTAAAGCTTGTAATAATCCTTCTGAAGACACAGGAAAATTATCAGCAGTTTTGTTTATTTTATCTATTATAGATTCTAGTTTTTGTGCTTTTTCTGTTGCTGTACCTGTATTTAATCCCCATTGTGCCATTATAGAAATAAGTCCATCTGTAGCTTCATTTGCATCTAACTCAGCAGTATTTAATGCCAAAAGTGACTTTTCAGTCATTGCTAAAGATTCCTGTGCATTATAACCAGCTCTTGCAAAGTTTAATGTTACAGTTGATACTTCATCAAATGTTCTTGAATAATCATATCCTAATTGTATTATTTCATCTCTATAATTCTGAACATCAATAGTACCATCTTCCATTATTCTAGAAATTTCTGACATTCTGCTTTCTACACTTTTCATAGTATCAACAAAATCTACAGCAGATTGTCTTAAAGCATCTAATCCTTGAAAACCTATAAAAGCCTGTGCATAGTTTTTCATTTTATCCAAAAAAGAATCATTTAAAGAATTAGTTAATTTTTGTTCTTGAAGCATTAATTTATCTGCAGTCTTTTGTGCTTGTAATTCTCTTTTATGATTAAAATTCTCTTCATTTGTAATTCTTTTTTGTATTTCCCTGTTATTAACCTCTGTCATTCTATTTTGAGAAATTTTATTGCTTGATTCAACTTTAAGATGTGCTTCATTATTTCTCTTTATAAAATTTTCGAGAATTCTTGCATTAGCTTTTTCACTTAATTGAACTGTATTATTTAAAGATTTTGTATATGATGTTGTGTCTATAACTTTTGATAAATCTATTTTTTTTATTTTATCTGTTGTAATACTATTAATACTTTTTTCAATAGTATTCGACATATTTTTAAATTGTGTTTCAGTATTTTGAGAAATTTTATTTAAAGTATTAGCTAAAATTTCTAATTGTTGTATACCTTTTGTTATATCAAAATCTAATGAAGCTATTTCTCTTTTTTCACTATCTGCCATTATATCACCTACCTATGGATATTAACTATTAAAATCAGAATTCATTAATGAGATAAGATTTTGAAATTCATCTATATTTAATTCTTTAGACTCATCAATATCTATCCCTTCATTTTTAGTTTTATTATTTGTTTTTGCATCTTCTGAAGAGCCTAAATACGGAATAACAAAATTAAATAATTTATTATTATATATGTTCATATATAGTGCTTTAAATTGTGGATAGCTTAAATTGCACATTTCTTCCATGCTAAAATGATATGTTCTAATCATTCTAGAAAACATCATTCCCCAATCATCATATTCTTCTGTGCTTTCTTTTTTGGAACTTTCAGAGCTATCCTTATCTTTTAGTTCCAAATCTAGTCCGATATTTGTAACCAAACTTCTAAGAATTTTTTTATATCTTTTATACTCCAACCATGTTCTTCAACTAGTTCTTTAGTCATTGGTATTTTTCCATCCTCATATCTTACATATTTTTCTATAATATAAAAAAGTATTTTAGCTTTTTCTGGATCAAAAACATTTGCTGTAAAAGCTATTTCGTCAATTGTTTTATTTTCAAAAATTGGAAAAATTAAAGCTCCACTTTCTATCAAATTCATATCTCCTATATTTATTGGAGCTATAAGATATTTTCTTCCAGCTAATTCAACTTCTTTTCCAACTTTTGTCATAGTATCTAAAGTTATTTGTTTAATTTCTTCTTTTTTCATATTTTCCTCCTAAAAATATAGGAGCTTATATTATAAATATAAGCTCCTTAAAACTACTCTGCTGTATTTTCAAGTAACATCTTATATGGATCTTCTCCAGCACGTGGAGCATAAATATCAAATGTTAAAGTCTTTGTTGCACTAGGATCTTTTTGTAAAGCATCTGTAGTATCAGAGCCAATTGATGCTCTTGATATAATTATATTAGCTCCAATTTGTTTAGTATTATCTACATTTGACATAGTAGTATCTATTATAAATTGATGAGCTTGCATTGGCTTTTTACCTATTGTATAAAAAGCTGTATTCATTTTTACTTGCTCAGATATTACTACTGATTTTCCTTTATCTGCTGTATTAAATGTAATAGTAGTTTCTCCACTATCTGCGGCAGAAGTTACTTTAAATTGACCAGCAGTTGCTGCTGATTCTTCAACTTCAGTAAATGGTGTACCATCTGTACCAGTTACTATAATAGTACCTTTTTGTCCACCAATAGTAGCTCTTTCATATGGAAGTACTACTGTTCCAGCAGTTTGATCAATTGTCATTGGTTCAAACAATTTTAACATCGTATCACCTGTTTTTTCTTGTAATTCACCTGTTCCTGATGCCATAGCCCAAAAAGTAGGATCATATGTAGAAAACTCTATTGCCAAAGTACCAGATAAGTCAGTTACTCTATCACCCGCTGGATAGAAACCATTTCCATTTGGAATATTTGTTTTTGTTCTAGTATTAGTAACTGAAATAGTATTTATAACTCCAACGTTTCTTTTTGCATTTTGCCAATCAAGTTGACCATTAGCTAGTATTGGAATTGCCATTACATAACCTGGTCTGTCAATTACAAATCCTTGTGAATTGTTTGATTTTAAAAACTGAACACTCATATAAATTTCCTCCTTTATTCTAATATGAAGTATAATAAGATGCAAAATAACTAAATCTTATTCCTGACTTTTCATAATTATTTATATTAGGTACCTGTGTTATAATACCTCTACAAGTCAGTTCTCTATAAGATATATGCTTAAAGCCTGCATCATCTGTCCATTCTATTTCTATTTTTCTTCGACTAAATTTTTTTGATAAATAATTTATAATTTCTAAAGCTTTTTCTGTATCTTCACCTAAATGATATATATCTATCTCTACTCTTGGTCTACCAAAAATATCACTACCTAAATCATCACTTTGCATATTACAAATTGTCATTCTTATTTTTCCATAATCACTATAAACATTATCTCCTATTTTTATTTTAGGAAATCTCTCTCCTAATGCTCCTGGATTTTCAGAAGAAAATGTTATTGCTCTTTTAATGACTTGATTTGTTTTTTTAGTATTTATTTCAATAGGATCATTGTCATTTATAGTTGGTAAATTCATTAACTTCATTATATGTTCATCTCTAATTATTTCATCAAATATAGTATTTAGAGTTTGTCTTAATAAAAGCATAAATCCCTCCTATTATTTATAAATAAATCCCTTTAAAAAATTAGTATTATTTACAGCATTGTTAAATATTATTGGTAACCAATCTTGCATATACCATTGCATACCCTCTTCTATTGCATGACTAGGATCTTGTGGTTTTATTTCTATATATCCGCCAGTTTTACTTTTTATTTTTCTGTTTTCTAAATCTTGTCCTGCAAAAGCTCCTGAAGATTCAACTATTTCTCCAAATACATTTGTATAACTTCCTGCATCTCTACCACGTATTGTTGTATCAGACCTACTTCTATATCTATTCCAAGCATCACTTGCAATATATTCAGATAATAATGGATTACTTAAATCCATTTTACTACCAGTACCATAGTTATCCATCAGTGCTTCAGCATTAGCCGAAATTGATGCAATTATTTCATTATTTAAATCTTTAATATCTTCTATAGATATTTCACCTCTTTTTCGACCAATACCTGTTGCAAACTTTGATTCAATTTCTGATTTTAATCTTGGTTCAGATTTCTTTAATTCTTTAATAAATGCTTTTTTAAACTCCTGAATTATAATATTTTTATCAACATATAGTCTCATTTTATATCCTCATATCCTGAGTTCCTTGTAATTTAATAGTTCCACTTATTCCAAAATTATCGACACTTTCCACATGGATATAACAAATTAGGTCATTAGATATTAAATTTTTTACTTCTATACTATCATTTTCTTTAATCTCTCTGACTTTTTCTGTTATTTCTCCAGTTTCTTCATCTGTTTCTATTTGCCAAATTGGAAGTTGTATAACTTTGATAGTTGTAACTTCAAATCCAGCATTAAAATTTTTACTATCAGATAAAGTTTCAGATATTGAAGCACAAACGTCTTTGTATACTTCTATCCAACTTTCATCAGCCATATCATCTTCAAAACCTTTTCTTCTAACTGTAATTTTACAATTACATCTTATAGCATTAAAATTTTTAGTTTTTAATTGTTGTTCCCATAAGCTTAAAGTTTGTATGAAATAAATATTGCTAGGATCTTCTTTTATAGTATATAAATAGCCAGATTTTAGCTTTTCTATTTCATCCATTGTAATTAATCCATCAACAGTATTTTCTCTCATACTAAGATCATACGCCGCTCTTGTAGTTGGTTTCATGGAAATATGTCCTATTTTATCTCCCTCAGAAGTTTTCACTTTTACTTCAAATCCATTTAGTTTTTGATATTTATCTGCATAACCATCTATGTAAAACATATTAATCACCTATGTCAATTCATTTGGGTAAGATACAGTATCAGATAATTCTACAATTGTATTTCCTATAGTTGTTTCTTCTTCACTATACTCTTCTATTAAATCATCTATAATTTCATCACATCTATTAAGCATTTCTTGTCCTAATGTATACCAGTTAATAGTCTGCATATCAGTTTCAGTAGATATATTTTTCATTTTTTGTGGTAGTCTTATTTGCATACTTGGACATATAAGATATGCTAAATAATAAATATATGCAATCTGTATATTGCCTTTTTCAATTTCTTTTATATCATTATAAATTGTAGATAACTTTCAGCTCTTATTTTATATTCGGGAGATATTATATCTTCATCTTCAAGCAACACATTTGGTATTCCAAATACGCTTTTTACTCTTCTAGCTATTTCATAATCATCATCAAAAATATCAATTTTTTTATCTGACATATATAATATCTCCTTTCTTTAAAATTAGTCTACTTCTAAGATTGCAGAAGCTTCATTATAAATTTTTCCAAAACCTGCATTTTCAGTCATATAGATTACATTAGTTTGATTGCTTGCATATTTTTCATTTTCTTGAATTGTTGAACCTTGTTCAATAATTTTTCTTATACCTAAAGATCTATTTAAACCAAATGCTCTTGGTTTAGATCCAGCTGTATTTTTTATATCCTCATTATATAATATGGTTAATCCTTGGAATATTCCTTGTGGGAATGTAAAAGGTACATAATCAGTAACACCAGTTGTTAAACTTGTATCATATTGACTAGTTATCAATTGTAAATATAAGTCTTGATTAACAATTAAAGTATCATAAGCTATTGGATATTGAGCCATTAAGAATTTTAGTAAAGTAACGTCATCTAATACTCCAGATGTACCACTAGTATTTAATTCACTTCTTTTATAAACAGTAGCTGGATTATCATTTCCGTCTCCTTCTTCTATAACTCTTATAATTTCAGCAAATTCAGCTTCAGAAATAAATCTACCAATAAGTTCAACTGTTTTTCTAAACATATCTATTGTAGTTCTTCTTAAAACTTCATAGCTAGCTTTTACACCTCTACCATATTTATAGATAGTTATAGCAGTTTTTGCTAAGTTAATTTCTGTTGTTGGAATATCAGCAGCTTCTGAAATTCTTGTATATTTTAATGCTTTTCTATTTTCAGATTCTTTTGATAAATCTAAAACTGGTTGTAGCATTGTATCACCAGTAATAGTTTGAGTTTCACCAATTAAATATTGAGTAATTGGTTGTTCTAAAATAGATTGTCTAATAGTTCTTACAATAAATTCTGGGAATAGTAATCTACTAGATGTAGTAGTATTGAAGAATTTTATCATTTTAGAACTTTCAATACCTCTTTTAACATCGCCTCTAACAATTATTCCTTGTGATAGTACTGCTATATCAAATGCATCTAAATTATTATTGAATTTTGCAACTTTATCTGAGTATTTTTCATTTAAATATGTTGATAAAGATACATCATTATATTTTGCTTGTTCTATATCTTCCTGAGTTACTTCTATTTTCATCTCATCAGATAATACATTTAAAAATTTATCCATTATTTTAACCCCCTTATTATCCAATTAATATAGTCATTTTTTTATCTGAAGCTGTTGAAGCTTTAGTAACAATTGCTCTTCCTGCACTTCCAGTTACACTAGAAATTACACCTTTATCATTTACTGCTAGAGTTGTAGTTCCTAAAGCAATAGCACCATTTACAGCAATGTTTTCAACAAATCCTTTGTATTGTACTGCCGCATATCCATCTTGCTCGTATGTAACTATAATTCCAAATAAAGCATCTGTAGCAGCAGGTGTTGAAGTTCCAAATCCAACTGTATTATCACCAGATAATTTAACAGCTAATTTTTTACCATTTATATCTACTTTACCAGTTGAGGCATCTAGATAATTTGTTTTTAAATATGTTATTGTAGTTTCATCTACTTTAAAAGTAGCTGCACCATATCCAATATCATTGTAACTTAACTCTCTATTCATTTATTTTTCCTCCTTCTATTAATATACATCTGTTTTTAAATTTCCATAATCAATATTAGGTTTTATTTCAAATTTGCCTTTATCTTTTTTGTCTTTGTCTTTTGAAATTCTTCCCATTTGATACTTTTCTTTTACATCACTATCAAATGATTCTTTAGCATTTAATATATCTTTAGTACTCATAACTTCAAAACTTTTTCTAAAAGAATCTACATTAAAAGCATTTCCCATTGATTTTATACCACTTTTTAAAGCATCTTCTATAACTTCAGCTCTATATTCTTTTCCTTCTTTAGCAAATTGTAAGAGCATTTCTTTTGTTATATCTGAATTTCCAAAAGTTTCATTTAGTTCTGCTTCTGTTATAGAAAATTTTTCTTGCACTTTTTCGCTTAATTCTTCTTCTTTTTCTACTTCAACTTTTTGATTTTCATTTTCTTGCTTAACTTCAGTTTCTACTTTATCTTTTACTACATTATTTTCTAATTCCTGTGTATCTTCATTAGCTAAAGTTTCTTTTTTTGAATCTTCCATAAGCTTTCCTCCTTTCTCAAATGGTTTATACATAAGTTTTATATCTTTATCACTTGCAAAGCCTATTAAACTTGTATTTTCAGATAATTTTTCCTTATCTTCTAGTAATTTCATTTTTCCATTTGATATTTCAACAATTCCTCCATCTGCTGATTGATGTATCATTGCATTAGGATAAGCTCCGTCAAATACTACACTATTTTCACTTAGCATCATATTTCCAGAATGTCTATTTTCAAAACTTGGAGCTCCTATTTCCACTATACACGTTCTTTGTTCTCCAGTTTCTTCATTTACAACATATTTTCCTCCAGCTATGTGCATACATTTACCACCTAAATAAGGTTGATGACAAATACTACATTTAGTAGATTCCATCGGTATTGAAAATCCTACACTTGTATCCTCGATAATTCCAGTCTCAATTAAATTGATAATATCATTTTTAGAATATCCATCCACTTTACTATCATCTTTTAAGATATATTGTGTTAGATATAAAGCTGTATTTTCATCTTCTTGTGTTCCATTATCAATTCTTCCATCAAAAACCTTTCCGATTGGAATAGCTTGTACTCCCCAGCTTCCTTCATTATGATTTAACATTAAAGATACACCTTTTTGAGCATCTTCTTTCATAACTTCTAAAGCTTCTTTAGTAATTCTCTGGTATCTATTTGGAACTATTCTATCTCCTACTGCCATGGTTTCAAATACAAAGAAATCATCTTTTGTATATTTATCACTTTTTATAAATTTTTGCATTTTTTGCCATTGTTCTTCAGTAGCTTGACCAAACATTTCTAACACCTCTCATTCTATTTTTTGCCATTTCTTGAAGATTTAGAATCATTTTGATTTTTATCTTCATTATCCATATTTGTGTTTTTTTCTTCTTCTTTTATTTTATCTTCTTTTTTTACAAAACTTTGATGTATTAAAATTCTTCTTTTTGTATTTTCTTCCATTGTTTTATTACTCATCATTATTTTGTTGTTCACCTCCTGAATTCTCTTGATTATTTTGTTCGTTTTGATTGTTTACATTATTGTTTACATTATTGTTTACATTACTGTTTTGCTCATCAGTTTTTTCAGTAATTTCTTTTCCAGAAATAGTAACACCTACTATATTAGAATTTTCATAAATATCTTTAACAGCACCTTCAACATCTAATGCTAATTTTGCAGCTGTATTTGCATCAATCCATCTCTGATTTTGTGCTTTAATATAATGATCTACTCTTTCATTCAATGCTTGCCATTTCTGTATTTCACTTTGATAATCTAAAGGTTTGTGTTCCATTTTGAAATATCCTTGAACACCATTTAGTTGTAACCATAATGCCCCAACCTGTTCAATAAGTCTTTTAGTTTTATTTTGAAAGCTTTCTACCATATCAGTTATTACTTTCATTTGTACTGAACCCCATGTTTCAGTATCACCCTGAGACCTATTTAATAATATTCCTAATGATTTAACACCATTCATAATTTGAATATCAACACTTTCCATCCAAGCTCTAACATCTATTGAACTTCCAGCTGTAGAATTTGCATTTTTACCTACTTCAATATCATCTGTAACAATTATATCCTGTGTAGGTTCTCTTCCTGAAGCTGCTGTCCTTGCTAATTCTATAGCATTTTGAATAGCTGCTCTAACTTTATCAGGTCTAGTTTGTTCTGAAGGAGTTAATGAATTTACAACTCTTTCTTTGTTTATACTCCAAACATTGACTGGATAACCATTATGTCTTAAAACTGCTGAACTATCAGACATTGTCTGTAACTTATAATCAACTGCTGCTATAGCTGGCTCTAATAAATAAGAACCTACAGGAGTTTGTAAATCAGGATTAGCAATAGCCCAATAAACATTTCCTGTTGTCAAATCAACTTTTGTACCATTTTGATCTTGATAAGGAATCCATCTTTGTTTTCCATCTCTTTCTTCTAAAGTCCATTCAATATCTCTTGGATCTATTATAAATATTCCATCAAAAGTATTTTCAGAATCCTGTGAAACAGCTACTTCAATCATCATAATATTGTATAATAATCCAACTTTATGTAAGTTATCTACAATACCATCTAATCCATCACTACTTAAAGTATTCCAATTCTTACATTCTGTTTCAAATAATTGCTCTACATCAGTAAGTCTATTTCCATTCAAATCAGTAATTTCTATATTAAATCCTTGAAATGCTAATCTTTGAAAAGCCCATACTGCCATTGAGACATCAGGATCTCTGTTTGCGATTATTTCAATTTGATTTCCAGTTTCGGTTTCATTTCTTAATGCTTCTAAAAGACTTTCTGTTATAGTTTCTGGAGAAACACTCTCTCCTACATTATATCCAGAGGTTGAAACTTGTGGACCAGTATTTACTTGAATTTCAGGAGTTCTATTTTTATTGTTTTTTTTATTTCGTGCAAATCTTGTCTTTATAAAAATTTTAATTTTTTCTGAAATGCTAGACAAAATATCACCCCTCATAATATACTTTTTGTTATATTATAACATACAAAATCAAATGCAACAACTAAAAATGTCATTTTTATGTAAAAAAAATAAAAAAATATAGCAAGTATTTAAACTTGCTATTAAAAAAGACTATTTCTTACAAGAGAATTTTTCTTTGTATTTATATTACTTATTAGTTTTATATTATCCTGTGAGTAGAAATTATAAATTTGTTCTGGATCTTTTGCTTCTACATCACTTACAGAAAAGTACGAACTACTAACAAAATCGTCATGTCCGGTTGACGTAATATTGTGATAAGAGATATTCCCTTTTTCAGTTATAAAATATCCATAATCCTCAAATTGTAAAATAGCTTCTTCCGTAATATCATCTACATTGTATATTTTAAATCTGCCTCTTTTTATTAGTTCTGTAAGATTTTCTACCATTTTTTCTTTATTTCTTCCTTGCTCTGGCTTAGCAATATATGAAATTCCAGCTTCCATAAAATATGGTTCTAAAGCTTCACCTAATCCAGTTTCTCCATACCATACAGTAGCATAATTCCATTTTTCACATAATGCTTTTAAGTGGACTTCTATTTGCAATTTGTAACTCATTTTTTCGTATCTTACGAATTCCACTACTTCCCCCATAGTTTCATCATATACAGTTATACAACTACCATCATGTTTTTTAGCAGGGTCAAATCCAATTCTGTATAAATGTCTTGGATTTGGGGTTTTTAAAATTTTTTTAAACTCTTTAAAATCCTCTATTGCTGCTCTTTCTGTAACACACATATCTCTAAAGTGTGGAAATTGTGAACCTTCTTCATCTGAAGGAATACCAAGTATATCTTCATCATATTGTCTATCACTTTTAGAAAGCTTTAAATCTTGTTCATATGTTCTGTCTCCTATTTTTTCTGGAGTATCTCTATCCCATTTTCCAGTCTCACTATTATAATACTTATTTCTAGCTTTTGCATAATATGGATTATCCCATCTTGATACATAAAAAGTTTCCCAACCAGGTCTATATAAAGGAGATTTCTTATTACCAAATAGACAAATCTTATTAAAGTGTGTTCTACCTCTTGGAGAACTATTTACTAAAAGTAATCCTCCATTTCCACCAGGTCCTCTTCCAGGTGAAGATAGACGGTCTTCAATATTTCCCATCGCAATGTCAAATTGTTTTATTCTTGCAGCTTCTGAAATCCATACTATATCTAATCCAACAGAAACTAAACTATCTGGATCATCTGCTGATCTAAACTCAATTAATCCATTATTTATAGTTTCTATTGCAAGCATTTCTTTATCATAATTTACAACTAATTGTCTTGGAAAATATTTCATTAACTCTCTTATTAAGGTTGCACCTATCTTATATGTTGGAGCAATTACCCAAGCATGTACCTTTGGAACTAAACTATAATCCCTATCTTCATTAAGCATTTCTACAAATTTTTCAGTAAATTCCATTGTAGTCGCTCTATCTTTACCAGCTCTTGCAGCTCCTGAAATTACTTTACACCTTGCTTTAGATGCGTGAAATCTTTGCTGCCATGGATAAGGATTATAATTTATACTAACTTCTTTATTTTCTGTTAAATTTGCAGTATTAAATATTTCATCTCTACATTTTTCACAATATTTGTATTTGTTTGGTACTAAATTTCCATTTTCGTCTTTTTTATATCCTTGTTCGAATTTTTTTCCACATGAATGACATACACTTAGATTCTTCTCAACTTGTCTTGCTAGCTTAGATGGACCTTCAAATAAGAAATCTTCATCATTAAAATAATCATCATTATTTGCCATTAAGTCTCAGCCCCTAAGGTAAATTCTTCTCCACTATCATTTGAGAATTTTAATGCTATCTTAAATTTCTTATTAGAAGTATTTCCAGTAATTCTCTTAGCAAGTTCTTCTCTAGCCAACATATTATTTTTATTGAAATCACCTATATTTTTCAATGCTTTAAATGCTTTATCTGGATCTTCTTGTGCTAATTTTTCAAAAGCTTCTGGTTGAAGAATCATTTGAAGCATTTCTGCTTGCTTTTCTTGTGTTAAATCAATTAAATCTGTATATCTTTCCATTAACTTTAAATCTTTTACTTTTTGCCTTAGCTTCATGTTTGTTTGAGCTGTTTTTAAGGTCTTTTGCATTTCTTCTACATTGGAATATACATTTAAATTATCTTCTAAAATCTCTCTTTCATCAGATGGTAACATAAAATCTATAGAAGTAATTCCATTCTCATATACAACTACTTTATCATCTTTTTCTTCAGTATTATCTTTTTTTTCATTATTAGCCATAAAATCACTCCTTATCTTTTTGATTTTTATGTAATAATGGATTATCTACAAAATCATTACTTGTAAAAAATTGTGGTCTTCTCATCATATATTCCATTATTGCTAGCTTTATTCTTTGGTCAACATCTATATTACTTTCTTGATAATAATTCATTCTTGCACATCCAGCTAAAAATATATTCCAAATATCTTCTTCTTCTATATTCTCATCTATTTTCTTAAAATAGTCTAATGCAAACTCCCAATTATTCTTAGTACATAATTCATAAAAGTAAGATGAATTATACTCCCAAAATTCTTTTTTATTTATATCTGGCTCTCTATAATCTATTCCAGTATCTGGTAAAAGACCTGTTTCTAAATATAATTCAAATATTTTTGCAGGAATAACATAAATCTTTTTCTTTTTAATTTGTATAAGCTTAAGAAATGGCTTAAATTTACTTAATACAGGAATATTAGAACATATTTTATCTATTTCTTGCCTTTTAGAATAATAATTAATAAGAGTTATTGAATTTGCATCTAAGTCTAATACTTCAGCAATTTCTTGTAATGTATAAACATAATTAAAGATATTAAGCATTTTCTTCTGCCAACTTTTCAAATATCATTCTAAGAAGGTTTTCATAGTAATCATTTTCAGGAAATTTTATTATATTCATAATACCACCTATTTTCAGTATATCACACAAAAAAAACGAAGTCAAATTTAATCGACTTCGTAATTGCTTTTATAACTTGTTTTTATAGGTACTATTCCAGTTATTTTTACAATATAATCTATAAGCAACTTTATAAGTTCTTTTTCTGGAATCTTCTCATTTTCTTTTTTTAATATGTCTTTTAACATATCTTCACTTTCTCTTACATTTTTATATCTTTCATCATGTAATTCTTTCCAAAAGTTTTGGTTTTTAAGTTCCGTTAAATAAAAATGTTTGATTTTATTTTTCTTTTCAATGCTATTTTCTAAAGTTATATCACCTCTAGAATATTGTTGATATAGTTCTACCATTTTATACCAAATAAGTTGGTCTAAAATTGTTGAATTGTCCTTTAATTCGTCTTTTATATAAGCCTTTTTAGATATTTCTTCAAACTCCATATAACATACCTTCCCATATTTCTCTACATTTCCATATTTCTAGAGGATCATTATTTAAAATGCTATCGCATATCCATTCATAGTAATCTCTTACAACGTAAACTCTCCATAAATCTATTTTTGTCTGTATTTCTTTATGTTTTTGTAAATAAAATATAAAGTTATTCCAATCTTTAAATTTTTCACATGAAATGCTATATATGTTTTCATAATAATCTTTTATAGTCTTTTCTTCTATTTCCTTTTTATATAATCTTTCTTTATATTTCTTTAAATCTCTTTCGTAAAACATCTTTGGTTTTCTATTTTGTAAATCAATAGGTAAAGAAAAATCATTTACAAGTTTCTCTGCTGATTTATAAGAATTTATATCAAATAATTTACTTACAAAAGAAATTACATCATAGTGCTTACTATCACCAAAATCATGTATTCCCTTTTTATCACTTACACAAAAGGACGCTGTCTTTTCTCTTCTAAAAGGTGAAATATACCAGTATGAACCCGATTTATATTTGCCATTTCCTAAGTAAAATTTTACCACTTCCGTTGGTTTTAAATATTCTTTTATATCTTTATAAATATTCATATTTTACTCCTTAATCTATTTTAATTCCAACTCTTTCCAATTCCTTTTCACAATCTTCTAAATTTAAATGCCCACTTATAAAACAATCGAACGTATACATTATTTGCTCTAACATTTCTGGTAATCTCTTTTTTCCAAATCCATATTTATAATTTAGAGTATAAGCAAGTGCTATACTATAATTTTTAGCGGTTTCTTCCATAGTTTTCTTTCTTATAATTTCTCTTTCAACGCCTTCTTGATTTTCAAAGTTTAGTAAGAATTCTAATAATTTCTCTGGTTCATCCCACTTTTTCCTAATTTCTCTTAAAATTTTTCTTTTATCAATTTTCATAACTAACTCCCCTCAAATATTTTAAGATATTATTTATACATACTTTCATATCTTTTTTCAATACACCTTGTAAATTTTCAATCGTATCGCTTGATAAATCAACTTCTCCAATACATTCATAAATTTCGCAAAAAGAATCACTAAAATATTCTTTTATATTATTTTTTAATTCATCTTCATTTTGTATAATATGTTTTTTATCTACACTAAAACTCCAGAAAAGTAAATCATCTATAGTTAATTCTTTTTGTGTATCTTTATTAATAAAATTCGCATAATGGCTATTATATTTATAAAAAGGAACTCTTGAAATATTAGCCACAATTTCATCACCATCATCAAAAAAATTACTCTTCATCATTTTTAATAACTCTACTCCATCAACTGTCATTTTTAAATCTCCCCCTTATCAATATCTATTATATTCTTCATTTCCTAAAATACACCATAGTCTAATTTTTTGCCACCAACTACCATTTTGTTTAATTTCTTTTATAGTATTACAATATTCTAAATATTCCTCAATACGCTCTTTTCTTGTTTTGCCATCAACTATGATATCAATATCATCTAGACCTTCAAACCACATATTTATTCCTCCTTTAAAAGTAAATATCCTAACCAAAAATCTACTAATGTATACCAAAAATTTCCATCATCAAACAAACTCAATACTGCCATTATTATAAAAATCAACCCAAATATCTTTCTCATATCTATTCTCCTAATATTTCTTTTAAAGTTTCTATTATTCTTGCATTGTCCATTTTTGTTTCAAATATTTTTTCATATCCTACTTCTATAGAAATTTTTGCAGTTTCTAACTCGTGTATCTTTTCTTTTATTTCCTTTTTTGGTATATAATCATCACAACAATAGTTGTTAGAAAAATATAATACTCTTTTATTTTTGCTTTCTAATCTCTTTATTTCTTTTTGTTGTTTTTTTATAATTTTAAAAGCTTTTTTCCCTGATTTCATTACTAAATCTATATAAGAATTATCACAGGTATTATGGTCAAAATCTTTTTCTCCTAAAAGTGTTAATATTTCTAATTCGTGCATCTCATCTTGTGTAAGTTTCATATTATTTATTCCTCACTTTCTAATAGTTTTTTAAAATTTCTAATTAAATCCCAATAATAATCAGCTCTGTCATTATTATTTTTCCTTTTTGCCTTTTCAAATTCATAATCAAAATAGTCTATTTTATTTTCAATTCTATTTATTAAAGAATAATATTCTTTTTTAGTGCTTTCTATTTCCTTTTGCTGTTTTTCTAGTATACTACATAATGTTCCTAAGTTTAATATTCCTAAATCTGTCCAAAACACTTCATTATTTACTCTTTCTTTTAATATTTTTATAGCCTTTTTCTCTTCCTCTGTATATATCATATCTATTCATCTCCTAATAAATCTTCTAAAACTTCCACGCACATGTTATTAATATCCTCGTTTGTATATTCTTTTTCTTTCCAATCGTCAAATTTAGACAAATATGGTCTATTATCTTTTAATTCTTTTATCTTTTCTCTTATTTTATCTTTATTAACATAATCACTTGTATCAACTGCTTTTTCAAATTTTAATTGATTTTCTCTGTCTAATCTGTAATTATCTTTATATAGTCTTTCTATTTCTTTATTCTGTTTTTCTAATAAATCAAATATTGTTTCTATTTCATCGTAATAGAACCAAGAATTCTCATCATTATCTAATTTATCTTTCATAGCTTCAATAGCCTTATTCACTTCTTCTGTGTATTTCATTTTAATCTCCCTCCAATAATTTCCTATAAACTTCTAACTCACAAACATATTTTCTTAATTCAGCGTAACTAATATCAGTTTCTTTACCATTTTTCATTTGCTTATTATATTTTTTTATTATAAATAATAATTTTCTCATCTTTTTTCTTATTTTACTTTTTAATATACAACTCCCTTGATATTTTCCTGCTAGTTCTTCGTAATAATTGCTTCTTTCTTGCAATCTTTCTATTTCTTTTTCTTTTCTTTCAAGTAAACTTAAAATAGCATCTAAATTTTTTCTATTATAATCCAAAACATCTATATGTAAGTATATTTTTCCCTTTAAAATATACGTTTCTTCTAAAAATTCTAAAAAACTTTTTAAATCTTTAATTGCTTTCTTTTCTTCTTTTTTTGTGTATTCCATTTATATACACCTCCTAAAATAAATCTTCTACATCACAATCGTCAATTTTTAATTGCTTTCTCCATTTTATGTAATCAAGAATTTTTCTGTATATAGGATATTTATATCCTAATCTTTTTCTACCACTTTTGGAAATATCTATTACACTACCATAAGACCAATGAGCTAACCATTCACCACAATCTTTACAAATAATGTCATATTCTTCAATAGTTCCTACTGGTATATTATATCCTCCTGAAATCACGTTTGTTCTTGTTATGTTTTTATGTTTACATTTCTTCATTCGCTTCTCCTTTTAATTGTTTAAAAATGTGTGCTATCACATCAATAGTCCAACCATCACCTAAAACATTTGCAGCTTGATTTCTTGTTAAACATTTTGTATATCCTTCTGGAACTGTTTGTAATCTTTCAAGTTCTGTTTGATTAAAATATCTTATAGAATTATCGTTATTTTTTATGTCATATACAATGGTTGTAAATCCAGTTTTTTTGTATCGGTGCATCATTTTTTCTTTATCAATTAATGGTCTACTATCACTTACAAGTAAAGCTCTTGCCTTTTTTCTGTCTGTATATCCACTTGTCAAAATATCTTGTAATAAAATATTTTTATCGTTAGGTATTGTTACATTAGGAATATTAGTCCAATAATATCTATTCCTTAATTGAGCCGAAACAAGAGAACTATTTATTTTTATTGGTTCTACACCTAACAAACTTGATATAATGTCTCTATTTTCATTTTTCATACTTGCAACATTTTCAACTAGAAAATACTTTGGATTAACTTCTTTTAAAACTCTATAGCAACTAAAAAATAATCCTGACTTTTCCATGTTAGAAAATCCTACCCTTAAATCTTTTTTCATTGCAGAACTTAAACTCTGACATGGACTTCCAAAAATAACCATATCAATTTTTACTTTAAAATCTCCTTTTTCTGTATGTAAAACTCCATTTTTGTAAAATATTTTATTTACATCACCTATTTGAATTGTATTAGGATAATTATATTGAGTTACTTTTATAGCTATATTTTTTATTTCACTAGCAAAATATTTATCTACTTTAATACCTGCTCTTTCTAATGCTATTTGACCACAACTCATCCCATCACATAAACTTAATACGTTCATATATTCCTCCTTTAAAATGGTGGTTCAGATAAAGGTTCGATATTTTCCAAATCGCTATCGTATAATTTCTTGAATTTTACAACAGTTCCATATTCTCCATACCTTGTATAATATTTTTGCTTTGAATTGTAAACTTCAATTATACCGTCTTCTGCCCACTTTTCTTTTACCATGTTAAAATTAAATCCGAACTTTTCTAAGTATTCTTTCAAACAGTTTAGATTAATATATACTTCCTGTTTTTCAAAATTTATTTTTCCATTGGTCTTATTTCTTCTTAACCTTTTTTCTGCCTTTACTTCTTCGCTATCTTTTTCGTCATCAAAGTAATATCTTTCCCTTATTATCTCTGAAATAACACTTTCCTTAGCTCTTATTGCAATATTTATTTCGTCTTCATCTTTTACTAATCCTAGAAATTCACTATTTCCTAATTTCTTTTCTTCAGAAAATAATCTTTCCCTTACTAATTCATCAGCTAATTTTAGGGCTGATACTGCATTAAGCTGCTTAGAATCCAATTTTACTTGTGATTCTTTCAATAATTCTTCTTTTGTTTCTTCAAATCTTTTTCGTATTTCATCTTTACCTAACTCTATTAAGTATTTTATGTATTCTTCTCCTGCAAATCCATAATTATTCTTTATTATGTTTGCAAATTGCATTAAATCAATATCTTGATACATTTCGTGACTATTCTGAATTTCAATACATCTGACTTTACATCCAGACCTAGAACTATCGCTAGTAATTGGTATTTCTCCAGTTGTTAGCATTACTAAATTCCAAGAACTTTGTCTATCTAATTGTCCATCTTTTGTTCCTCTTCCTTTTCCTGAACCATTTGAAATCATATAAATTAAAGTATCGTTATTAAATTGCTTCTTATCAATATTTTGCATTTCATCTCCTGAAAAAGGTAAATTTTGTAGAAATTCAGCTCTTTTTTCCAAACCAAATAGAGTATTATCAATACCATTAGTCAAACATCCCATCTCTGGATTACCCCATACAGACATTGCTAACATAAGAGAAATAGTTTTACCTTTTCCTCTATCACCATATAAATGCACTATAAATCCATTTATCCCAATAATTTTTAATAAAGGACTTGCAAAAGATGCGTCTGTATATAATCTTACATTATGATTTTCCCTAGCATTTAAAAAGTTGTTTTTCCATACATTATAACTACCTCTTGATGTGAAATTTTCCATTATCTTTTTATACTCACCTTCAACGTCGCATATTATATTTCCTTTAATATATGGTAAGAAACTATTAAATCTGTTGTCTATCCAACCTAATCTACTTATACTCTTTACAGTAGGAATAATTACGGAATTTAAATTATAAAAATCATTTATATAATTACAAAAGTTGTTTGCATTACTAGGAGCTATACAAATTCCATAATTTACTAACTTTGATACATTACTTCCTGATGATAACATAGTCCTTGGAATATTTTTCTTCTTCCATTCTCCATTATCATCAAAAGTTAATTCAAACATTTCTGTATCATCTTCTATATTTATTAGTCTTTTTGTCACTATAATAGTTTGATATGCTGCATATAATTCTAAATCATTTATTCTTTTTATTACTCCGTATTCACTTACAATCCAACTTCCAGTATCATAAGTAGTATCATTTTCTTCAAAATAGTATGTATAGCTTTCTAACTTTTTTGAATTTCCACCTTTTATTTCTCTTTTTTCGACCTCGTTCCAAAGCTTTACTTCTCCTACCATTCTTGCAACTTTTTTTATGTCTCTACATTTAAATACTTTTTCTAAATCTGGTAAATTATTTACTGCATTAATGAAATCCTTATTCCTTAAAAGATTGACAAACTTATCAGCGTCAGCCTTAGTTTTTATTTGATTTAAATATTCATCAACCATACTTTCACCTCTTATTTAATTTCATTAAAATACATTTTTACTTCATCATTAGATTCCGAATAATTCTTGTTAAGATATATTAAAGCTAATGCAGTTGTTATACTACATCCTTTTCTAGAATTAAATATATTCGCTATATGTGCTGGAGATGTATTTAAAGTCTTTGCTAAACATGTATATGTTCTACCATCTAATAGCTTACGTTTCATATCTTCTTTTAAAACATACATCTTATTCAATTTCATATCTATCACCTCACAATTAAAATTATACATATTACCTTTTAAATTGTCAATACCTTTTAAAGTCATTTTTTTACTTATAAGATAATTATGTCTATTTTACTTATAAATATCACCATATTTTCTATTAAAATATATTTTAGATTTTTTTACAAATGTTTTTTACGTTTTACAATTATGTTATTTTTTATAATTTTAAAGCATAATTGTAAAAAAATCACGTTTTTTCGTTATGAAGACATTGTAAGAATTTGTAAGAATTGTAAGAATTGTAAGAAAACGGCTAAAAAATTCTCACAAATTCTTACAATTCTTACACCGTGTAAGAACGCTACAACCCTACAGTATCAAGGGTTTGAGGGCAAAATTCTTAATTCTTACAAAATTTTCTATACACTATATATATATATAATATATTATTTTTTTTATTATTTTATAAAAATATGTATTTTGCCTCGTATGAGGACATAAGAAAAATGTAAGAATTGTAAGAATGGATTTTTAAGAAAATGCTTATAAACGTTGATATTTCAATATATATATATATTTTTTTATAAAAATAAATATATATATATAAAATCTCTGAAAGCCTCTATTTTCAAGGGTTACAAAAAATTCTTACAATTCTTACATGCAATGTAAGAACGTGTAAGAACGTGTAAGAATTTATAAAACAAAAAAAGACTAGCTTTCGCTAGTCGGGGAATTTGTTATTGAAAAATAACAAACAAGTATGGCATTGGTAGAATATTATCTGTGTCAGAATTATCACGTATTCATTTTAAAAGATTGGAATGCTGTTGTATGAGTTTATATCTTAAACAGAACCAATGAAAATAATGTATTCAAAAGTAATTAAAGTATATCATATAGCTTTTTAAAAGTCAAATGCTTTTAAATGGCTTTTAAAACGATTTTAAATGCTTAGTAAAGTAATTTTATCAGAAATGAATAAAAATAAAAATTTGGCACATTTTTGTGCCAAATTTACCCATTACTTAACCAAAAGATAAAGTACCAAATTACGTTTGGTAAAATCTTGCTTAAAAAAATGAAAAATAACATTAAAAAAAGTAAAAAAAGTAGTAAATAAAAAATGGTTTTAATTTTTTTCATATTTTTTCTTTAAAAGCTCATAAGTTTCAAGCATATATTCAAAGTTATTTACTACTTGATCATTTGAAAGCTTATTATCAGAAATATTTTTCATTTTTCTAGCTGCTTTTTTTAGTCGATTTAATTGACTTCTTTTCATAATTATCACTCCTTTATTTCCAAGTTGACATTTCAAGATTGTGAAATTTTTTCCTTGTAACTTGACTTAAAAATGGATCAAGGTCATCCCTAAAAGCTACGTATAAATAAAGTGGTAAGTAAGTTAATTTAGCTGCATAAGTGGGATTTACTGCCCAAACTAAAATATCATCCATTCTTATTTTTTTTATATATTTTTTATTAAGATTTCTCCATGCTCTTTCAAAGGTACTTTTAGAAATTTTATCGCTTAATATTTCAAAAATATCATCTTTAGTCATTGGCTCATACTTTTTTTTAGCATATTTGTTGGAAGAATCAATTTTTCTCATAAACAGATTATCTTCATTCATAATTCTACAAATCATGATAAAAACATTTAGGTCAGGACCTTTCAAATCAAATCCCGCATCAAAATATATTTTTAAAGGTTTGGATTTACTTCTAAACTTATAGGATTCATTTTTCCAACCACTCCAATTAACGTATTTTTTATTGTAAATTATCTCTCCAGTGTCGTTGTCAACTACATTTGTACTAATTGTATAATAACTATCTGAAAAACTCATTTAATCACCCCTATAAAGTTATATCAATTGCCTTTGATTTCAAATCCTTTGATTTACATTTACAATTTCCATTGCATTGAGACTTCTTTAATTCCTCGTACATTCCCTTTATCTTTAAAAGCTCTTTGTATTCCTCTAAATCTATTGTAATTTTATCTTTCATTATCTTCACTCTCCTTCTCTAAAACATAATTCTCTATATATTTTCTCATCACTATATAAATAATTATCTTTTAATCCACATAATTCCATATTAAATTTAGTTAATTGTTTATTTTCTTTGTTATTTGTATATGAACTTATAAAAGCCTCTTTAAGTATATCTGGAAATATAAGTTCTTCTACATATGATTTATTAATTTCAAACATTTTATTCTCCTTTCAGCACTTTTATCGCCTTTATTCTATCCCCAAAAGTTAATCCGTATTTCGTATTTGTTTGAATTATGTATTTTCTATCAAAAAATGGTAATATATCAAACGTATCGTCATCTATTATTACAAAGCTTTTTTTACCTTTTGAATGTTCTTTTAGCCATTCTGATATTTCAGCACCTCTATTCATACCAAAATTACTTGTTTGGTCGTATATTTTCAAACCATATTCTGCAAGTCTTGCTCTTAAAACTGCCATATGCTCTTTATCTAGTCTCCAAGTGCTTGTCAAAACTATATTTGCACCTGTTTTTCTTACAATTTTTGCAAGATTTTTTAAATTATAAGGGTCAAATGGTGTACAATACATACTCATAGGCTTATGTCCATTCTTTTTATAACATTTTTTTGTATAATTTATGTTATTTAAGACACCATCACAATCGAGAAATATTATTTTCATTTATTTTCACCTCTTGCTTTATCTACTAATTCTTGAATTTCTTCTTTTGTTTTTCCTTTAAAGAAATTATCAATAACTTTTTTAAATTCATTAATATTATTATCTCCTAATCTCATAAAATTGCACCTCATTATGTTAATTTTGAATATTTTTGCCATTTTCCATATTCATTTCTATTAAAAATTGTCTCAAATGCTTTCTTTTTATTATTAGAAGATACAATATTTATTATATCTTCTTCATCAAGGTATAAATCGTATTTTCCTTCATATGGATCTCCATATAATACAAAATCAACTGTTATATTAGCTCTTTTATAGTCTATATATACAGTTTCTCCATATACTGTAAAAGGTATTTTTAAGATGGTTAGAAGCTTATCTAAACATTTAAAAGCGTCATGTTTTGTACTATAACAAGCAATTAAAATATTTTCATAATATACACCTTTATAAATTCTTTTATATAATTTTTCTAATATTATTTTTAGCATTGTAGAATACCTCCAGATGTAGAATTTATCCAAGTTTCACTATTAAAAGGAATATTATTCTTTAATTCTTTATTAATATTAAGGTCAAAATTAAAACAACAAGTTTTAAGTTCCTCATATCTACCTTTTATTTCCAAAAGTTTTTTATATTCTTCCATAGGTATTGTAATTGTATCTTGCATATTATCGTTCCTCCTTATCTGTAAAATCTAAATCTTGCAAATTAAATGAATGAGCTATAGGTTTTGAGTTATCTTCAAAGTCATCATATACTTTATTATCAATCCAATCTTGATAAATATAGTGAATTTTCTTTCCACTTAGATTAGTGCAAGAATAAGCCTTTGTTTTTTCTTCTGTTTCCCAAATTTCAAACACCTTTAGCACCATTCCATTTTCTAATAAAACATACTCATTTACTTCAAATTCCATAATTTACCTCCTATTCTAATTTTAACTGCATTTTCCAGTTTACATATTCTGTTATTCTATCTAAATTCATTTCAATTTGTCTAAAAGCATCAATTTTTTCGTATTCCTCAGGATATTTTGAAGATAAACCTCCAACTGCTATCTCATATTCACTTCTACTCCAATATTGTCTTTGAAGTATTGATTTTAAGTATTGCTTTAACTCTTCCAAAGTTTTTATTCTACCTTTTGTATATTCTTTGTAAATATCCTCATTATAGCTATATAATACGTTGTAATTTTTTATTTGTCTACTATTAAAATCTGCAAGAATTACATTCCATTCTAAATCAACTTTCCTTTTTGCCATTCAATTCCCTCCTTTTGACTATATAAAGTTTTTAATAATTTTTTCCTGGTATTATATGTTCTATTACCTTTACACCATTTACAATTTCCGTGATTTCTACAACTTAAATCTATGCTCTTAGCATATCCACTCTTTCCTATCCATTTTCTATGTTCTTTTCCACTTAATATCGCTTTTTCTAAGCTCATTTAATATCACCTTATTATTTTTTAGGAATAATATAAACGCTATTTTTGCAAGTAAAAATCTCGTAAAGTATTTCTTGTGCTCTTTCATTAGTATCGAATTGACCTAAATATCCCATATTTTGGTTATCATTATCATCATTTATAAAAAGGCATTTGTTATAAACACATAATCTAAACATTTTACTAGTATTGTATATTGCCTCTTGGTTTTGATTTAATATTAACATTTAAAAATCACCTCTACAATTTTTTAAAAACTTTAGTCTTCACAATATAGCTCATTTATTATATTTTTATTTCCACACGACTTGCATATAACTACCTTTACATAGCTTCTTAGCATTTTTAATTCGCTATATTTGTTTTTATAAACTCTTTCTTTCCTGCCTTCTAATACATCATCAGCTTTATATATATGTTTTGTGCCACATTTACTACACTTTTCTATAAATTCATCAAGTCTTAAAAAAGGTATTTCCACAGGATATAGAAAATATTTTTTACCTCCCATTTTTTTATATCTTTTACAAAGTTTGTTAAAATAATATTCTGATTTTTTTAAGCTCTTATATGCTTTTTTCCTATTTTGATAATCTAATTTGTAAAAATTATCTTTAGAATTTGATATCTCTTCAATTTCTTTAGAAATCTCTTTTATATCGTTTTCAGTTTTTTCTAAAATACTTTGTCTTCGCCACACAGGTAAAAGCTTTATTAATACACTTTCAAACATATTTCATCCTCCTCTTTTATATCCATCTTACAAAGCTATCTCCTTTATAGCCTTTTTCCCAAATAAACCAACAATAGCAAATTGCACTTGATTTTATACTTTCAAAGTTATTATTTAAAGCACATATCTGACGTTCACTATTTACATAGATATACTTTGGAGGATATTTTTCAAATAATTCTCTTCTAGCTTTACCTTCTAAAAATTGTATTTTTAAGTACATTATTACATAATCTCCTTTAGAAGATATTTCTAAAGCATGTTCTACAAACTCTTTTGCATATTTATATGGTGGATTTGTTAGTATATCTACTTCAGGTTCTTTATACATACAATTTAAGAAATCTACTCCACTAATTCCATATCCTCTGTCAATCAAATCTGTACTCATTACTTGATAGCCTTTCTTTTCTAACACTTCGCTTATATTTCCTTCACCACAAGCACATTCCCATATTTTATTACGAATTACTACAAAATCTCTTTTTAGAGCATCTAAAAATATTTCTACGCTATGCGGGTCTGTAGCATAATAATCATTACTTTCTCTAATTGCATCGGAATGATTATTTGCAGCTAATGCAGCCCATACACTTTTCTTATTTCCAGACCAATCTTTTCTTTCACTCATTCAATCTCCTCCAAAAGTTTTATTTCCTCTTCTGATAGAACATCTCTAAGAAGTCTATCAAAGCTTTCTCGTAGTTCTTCTAGCTCATACTCTGTAAGGTAAACTGTTTTCCTATACTTTGTACGATTTAGCATAAAAATTTCTTCATTTTCCATCGTTATATCCTCTTTTCTTTATACTTTCTTCCACAATATCTATCAGTGCACTTTCATAATCATTTTTTAAAGCTTCTTCAGGAATACTAAAGTATGTTCCTATGTAATCGCCCTCTGTAACTTCTACTTCTACGTACATTACAAATTCGTTTAAAAATACATAGCTTCCTATGGGATTAAAAAACATTACGTTAGAATTTTTATATTTTGCTCTAAAGAGACTTTCTATTATACGACAACTACTTTTAGCCTTTTCTATATTTCTAGATGAGCTGAACCCCATAGTACATGCCTCCTTATAATCCTAACTCTTCTAAAGTGTAATTTTTATGTGGTTCCATTCCTTTATACATTGTATTCTTTTTAAAGTAAGGTAATGTAATAGGGGTATCACCATATACTTGTATATAGATATATTCTTTTTCAGTATGATATCCTCCTATACATGAAAATTTTGTTATATTTTCAACTCTTTTTCTAAAAGGATTTATAACTGCTCTTAAATACTTTTTTTCTACTTCATCAAGTATTTCTTTTTTCTCTTCTTTTTCAATTACTTGTCCTTTTTCTATTGTAAGCTTTCCACTAAAATCGTTTGGAAGTGTTTTGTAAAAGGTATTTTCAACTAGTTCAAATAAATCTTCGTAAAAATATAAGTGATATTGTTCTCCTTTTATAATATAAAAGTAACCACAACCACTATTAGAGTAATCTAAAACATTACTTATTGTTAATGTTTTTCCCATCATTGTTTCTAAATATCCCTTCGTAATACCATAGGTATCTCCAATTTTTTCTAAACTCTTTAATCTAACTTTATCTCCTACTTTAAATTTACTCATTTATTTTTCCTCCTTCATCCATTTTTTCTATAATCTCATTTACTTTACGAGCGATTTCCTCTTCAAAGGGTGTTTCAGCCTTGCTTACATCTAGTAAGCTTACTGTTTCTTCTTTAGTATCATCAATAATATTCTCAATCTTTTCAAAAATAAAAGAAGCAAACTGCTTATCACTATAATATAAAGAAAGAGAAATTCTAAATGTTCCATCAATAGCTACTAAAAACAGTTTATCATTATAATATATTACTTTATTCATCAAAGTATCTCCAAATGGGAAAATCACATCAAACGTATCACCATCTTTTATTTTTCCTTCTGAAATCATTTTCAGTAATTCCCAGCCTTTAATTCCATTTTCCTCTTTACTCATTTCCCTTCACTCCTTTCTAAAACCATCCCCAAGTATCTAACATAGTATAAAATCCTCTTCTCTTCCATATGTTCCAAACTATTTCCTCAGCCTTGTTTCTACTATACCCTTGACTCATTAGTAACTTCTTTAGCCTCTTTCTGCTAATTCCTTTTATCTGTATTTCGCAGCTACTAGTAAAATCAGCATTACTCATCTGTTTTAAACCTCTTACCACATCTCCTACTTCTGCTCCTGAACATTTTGCTATCTCTCCACACGCATAAGCCAAAGCTTTTACACTATCATCTTCCTCAGGTTCTTCACAATCTACTTCTAAACTATGGATAGGTCCTAGTTCTTGTAACTTACTTACCTCTCCATCTTCTCCAATTGTTCCAAACATTAGCTTTCCAATAATATTTCCCATACTCATACTCTCATTCATTCTTCTTTCCCCTTTCTATTTCTATTACTTTCATTAGTATCTCCAAGCATTCCTCATCTTTTGCACGTATCGCTATCAACTCTTTTTTCAGTATCTCCTGCTTGTCTTTCCTCATCTGTTCCCTTAGTATCTTCTCCTCTAGCCTCTCTATGTCATGTTCGTACTTTGCTATCCTCCCCTTTAAATACTTCTTTATCATTCGTCCTCACCCTCTTTAGATCCTCTATCCAATTACTTTTAATAGCATCTCTACTATCATTCCGTAAAATACTACGTTTATTACTATAGCTACTAAACTATCCCATACTTTCCATCTCTTGTCAGCTCTCTTATTATAGTATACCATGTAACCTACTTTCACTACAGCAGCAACTATCCATACCATTATCAATACCATTTTAAATCACCTCTTTCTCTTATCCTTGATTATACCATTTTCTATACCTTTTTTCAAGACTTTCTATTCCTTTTTTAAATTATATAATACTTACTATCACCTGTCTTTCAATTACCTTCTTTCAAAATTTGCTACTTCAATGATAATTCTAATATATCTTCCCATTCCTAGCTTTCCTAAACATCATCTTTCATACACCCTCTCCTGCAAAAAGCACGTCATACTCGTTTTTCTCCGTGCTTTTTTTGGTAAAAGTGCTATCAACCTTGCAATTGATTCTTTCCTTATAGCCCGTATGAGTGGGAAAAAATCGCTGGAGGGGATTGAGCGATTTAGGGTAACCTCCCCCCTCTTCTCGGATAGGGTGGTGGCGTAAAACGTAGCAATATCAAGGGTTTTAAGGTATAATATACATTTTATACATTTTGTGTATTATCAGAAAAGTTGATTTTAAAGTTGAAATTTTAAAAAAATCTTTTTAGAAAAAACAGTAATACTACGTCGCTTGTATCCACTTTTTTTAAAGATGATTTGTAAGTGTCATATATCGTGGACTAAAAAAAGCTTTTTTGTAAGTGTTTTTTTAAAAAAGTTTTTAAAGTTTTTTAATAAAAAATATTTTAAAATATTTTATTAAAATAATATATTAATATTATATATAATAATATATAATAATATATAATAATATAATATAATATAATATACTACTATACATACTACTATACTACTACTATAGTACTACCCTTGTATATTCCTTATTATACTACTAAGGTATTACAATAGTAGTACTCATATGTGCAAGGGCATTTTAAAGAGGTTTTTCAAAAACTTTTTTGAACTTATGAAATCTTGATTTACAAAGTATTTTAAAGGTGTTCTGAAAACATAATAAAGCTAATTTGGTAAAAATGTTTTTTAAAATGCTTGACAAGTAAGATATTCAGGTGTATAATAGAGCATGTAAAGAGATATAGAAAACAGCTTGAAGAAATAATTTTTAAAAGTGCTTTAAAAATTACTTGATTATATTTTATTTTATTAATAGAGTTTTTTAAGTAGATTTTAAAAAAGAGTTTTTTAGATTTTAAAAAAATCGTTGTATAGTCAGCAACATCAGAAAAAAGTAGACTTGTTTAAAAAACTTTTTAAAAAATTAAAATTAATACTTGACAAGCATTAGAAAATATTATATAATATTCTCAAGTAAAGAATAGAAAACACTTTTTTAAATTTTACTTGATTAATGCTTTACTAACATAGTACATTGAAAAATATATATCTTCCTAAACTTTAGTAGGTGCTAGCAGATGTGTGGCAAGAGTACCGTTACACGGTTGAGTATCAGAGCAAAGTTAACACACACTAGAAACTAAACTCTTTAAAAAGTAGTTACTTTTTAAAGTGAACGTCGCGAAACACAAAGAAAACTAAAGAGGGATAAAAAGGATATTGTAATATAAAACTATATATATGTATGAGTAGCAACATACCAATGTATGTAGTAGACTAGTGATGGGACTTTTTGCAATGAGGTTTACTTGCTGGTAAAAAGAGCAAAAAGACACGTTAGAATCGTGATGACAACACTTGTAATATATGCGAGTGGTCTACCGTATACTAGTAAAAAATAAAAGCTATTCTATGGTAGTAGAATAAAAGTTTGATGGGAGCTTTAGAAAATCTCATCACCAACACGTGAATACATTTTCACGTGAAATATTTTAAAGGAGTGATAGAAAATGTATATTAAAAAAGATTTTAGTTTTAATGATTTAAAAGAAAATTCTTGGAGTGGAGCTATAGCAACATTAGAGGAGATTGAAAAAAATGGAAAAGAAGAGGAATTAATGGAGTTATTAGAAGAGATATTTACAGATATACCAACAGAAACAGAAGTAAACGACTTTTTATGGTTTGAAGACGATTATATATTTGAAAATTTAGGAATTGAAATGGAGGAATAGAAAAATGCTAAAAAAATATTTAAAAGAATTATACGATGCTAAAAATGAATTTGACAAAAAATTTACAGATTTAAAAGTTGCAACTCATAGCGTTGATAAAATGGGAGTAAATGTAGAAGATATTTACAAGCAACTTGATAACGTGGGCATAGAATTATACAAATTAAAAAATATGATTGATGATAAAATCAAAGAACATATATAAAAGTGAGGTGTAAAGAGTATGTTAAAAAACTATAAAAAAGTATGTAATTATAATGGTTATACCATTGCAAAAAGTAGAGAAATGTATGCAATATTTACAAGTGAGCTTGTAAATGCTACACAACCTCTTTACGATTACTTTACAAGTAAAAAAGAGGCAATTGATTTTATAGATATGCTTTAAAAAAAGGAGTGAGAAAAATGAGAACAGTAAAATATATATCAATCGAGCAAATAAAAGACTTGATTAACAGATACGTAAAAAATGGTGGCGAGGTTGTCGAGGTTATTCAAGGCACTTTAGGTTATGGGACTACTTTACTACTTAATAATGGGCATAATCTAAAAGAATTTGTAATCGAGGAGTACTATCTAAATGAGTGGAGTAGTGGACATAGATTACTAACATATAACAAGGGCATTTCTAAAAAGTATCAAGATATGCTAGAAAAATATGAGGCAGGCTATGAGTTTGACTATAATAAAGGTTGGATAAACTAATTGAAGATATTAAAATAGATTATAAAAACAATAATAATATATCAAGATTAACTAAAAAGCATAAAGAAAATATCGAAAAAATGCTAGAAAATAACGAGGATATGCAAATCTTAAAGGAATTAAGAAAAAATGTTAGAGGCAATGTTTGGTAATTAAATTTAAGGGGGAATTTGAAATGAAAATATATAAAGAAATGGAAAAAAGAAATGAATATGAAAAGCAATATGGAAAGGCAAGTTATTCAACTTTAGTACACAAATATATTGATAACTTAATACTATGTAACAATATATTAGAAATAGATGAAAATCTATATGGAAATATAGAAGTTGGAGAAATTGGAGAAGATACAGAAATATATCAGGCATATATAACTGACTTAAATAATTATGACGTGGAATATATGCAGCAAGATTTAGAAAATACAAATGATATAATAGTTGCTTATAGTGATATGTTAGATTGCTATATATTACTTGTAGACCACCTAGGTACTAGCTGGGATTATGTAGGAACAGATATTGAATTAACAGAAAATATTGATGAAATACTGGAGATATAAATATGAAACAAATTAGGCAAAATAAAAAACATAACTTTAGAATATATGAGCAAGGCAAATATTCAAATATAAGTGGATATGAGTTAGCATATATATTAACAGATTATAATGGAAATTATATTAAAAAATTTAGTAGTTATGAACTATTAATAAATTATTTGAATGATAGATTAGGAGTGAATTGGAAATGAAAAAGGATATAAAATTATATGATGGTATGCTCGAATTACATGATGAGCATACTTTTTGGAAATTGCAAAATGATACAATACAAGAAGAAATAACATTTGAGGAACTTGTACTAATTATGGATAAATACTTTGAAATGTTTAAAGAAAAATTTAATACTGAGCTATATAGATTAGGCAGAAGTGGAAGACATATTTGTGTTGAAGATAACGACTGGAACAGAAGACATTATAAGAGCATGCAAAACTATGCTTTAAAACTTGAAAAAATGTTTGTAAATGAATTTAATGAAATAGATTTTGGAGAGGTGTATTAATATGGATAAAGAAAATTTGGAAAGATACAAAAGAATAGAAGAAATGATTGATGATAAAATAGTCGAGGCAGAAGTTTGCGAGGAATATGAAATAGAAGAAATAAACAAAGAGTATTTAAAAGGATATATAAATGGCTTAGACATGGCAAAAACAATTTTAAAGGAGATGTGGTAATATGGAAATAAAGGAAAAAAAGTACTTACAAAAGTATTACAACGAGATATTTGAAATTATAGATAGGATAGGAGATTTTGAAACATTATCAATAGGAATAGAAATTTTAAAAATAGCTAGAAATAGGCTCGATAAAGATTTAGATAGTGATTATATAAGAAATGAATATAATGAGATAGGCAAAATTATAAATAAACTAGAAAAAATATTAGATACTTATATGTAGGGAGATGATAAAAATGTATGATGTTAGAGAAATCAAGAAAAATGATTTATTCAAAATTGTAGAAAATAATAGTGATATAGCTATAATAAAAAACAACGCTTTACAAGAGCAGTATAAAATATATACTAGAGAATGGAACGGATACGAATATACAGACAGTTTACGAATACCGTTCAAAAATAAATATGGCACAAGCAAAATTCAAGAGCATAAAAGCTTTGTACCAGTTTACACAAAGGAAAGTTATGAAAGATGGCTAAAAGACAATGATGAAGAGTTGCAAGTGGCAGGATATTGTGAAAATGTTTTTGGAGGAGATTACACAATATATATTATATAAAGGAGTGGTTAAAATGGATATACAAGAAAAAATAAATAAACAATTTGAAAAGGTTAGTAATGAGTTAGGCAAAACAATTTTAGGAGATATGCAAGAGGAATTTATAGGCAAAAGGAAAGATATTGTAAAATTTTTAAAAGAAGAAATAAATGCTTGCAAAAAATTTGATTATGAAGTAGAAGTACAAGAGGCTATAAAATTTGCAGAAGAATTTATAAAAAAACTTGAAAAATTTGAAGAGAATGATGTAGTAGGTGTTTTTATACACCCTATGGACGAGGGTTTGCATTTAATGGAACAGGCAAAATTATTAGAAGAATTAGAAAATTGGATATAAGAGAGGAGAATGTAAAAAATGAATAAAGAAAATATAATAGAAGATTTTAACAATATGGTATTAAAAAGTTGGACTTATGCAAAATTGACAGAAGCACAAAAAAAGCAATGGGAAAACGCTTTGGACACCACACCTATTAAAAAGGCAATAAAAGGTACTTACAAACAAAGATGGGATATATTAAATGGAATTTATACAGCTTTTTTATATGGCTGTGGATATCCTAATAGTTTATTTAAAGATATGTTTTAAAAGGGGGATATAATATGAGTGAATATGTATTTTTAGGAAAAATAAAGAATAGTAATGATAGAGATTGTGTAAAATATATGAAATTTGAGGGATTTGTATGTGGACATTATTTTGGAGGTTTAGTTATAAGTGGAGCTTGTTTTTGTGGAGATTTAGATAATTTAAGAGATAATCTTGATAATTTTGAAAGCATTTTAACAAAAGAGGAATTACTTAAATTATTTGAATTAAATGATAAAATAAAAAAATTAGGTACTGGAATTGAAAAAGGAAGTGAAAAGTATAATAAAGGAATAGAAATTTTAAATGAATATGAAAATACAATAGGCAAAAAACTATTAAGTGAAGAAAACGAAAAATTATTTGAAAAAGTTATGGAAGAAGAAAAAGAGATAATGAAAGCAAAATGGAGTTTATCAGATGATGATATTGAAAGAATATTTGAATGCTATACTTTAAACTATAGAGATAGAGCAATAATAGGATATGTTTATAATGATGCTTATGAATTAGGAGAGATGGAAATTGATGAGTGCTATAATGTACCAGAAAATTTAAGAAAATATATAGATTTTGAAAAATTTGGAAATGATTTAATAGATGATGAGTATTATGTTGAATTATATGATGGTAGAATTGTATATTTAAATTATTAGGAAGTGGGGTAATTAAAATGGAAAAATATTTTAAATTATTAGAGCAATTAGAAAATGAAAAAATAGATATTGTAAAATTATATTTATTGAATTATGTAAAATTTACACAGGATAATGAAAAAGAAGAATGGAAAATAGTGAAATATTGCTATGATATGTGGCTTAAAATTGACGAGGATATTGATTTGGCAAAATTAGCTGATATCGTTGTAGAAAATTGGGAAGACATAAAAGAAGACAAGTATGGTTACAATAATATAATTAATGATATATTTGCTTAGGAGGTATTTCAAAATGAAAAAGGCAGAAAAATTAGAAAATGAAATAGAGGAACTTAAAAAAGAAATAGAATATGAAGAAAAAAGACTAGATGTTTGTGCATATGGAACAAGTGATTTATATTATTTAGAAAGTTTGAAGAACAAACTTGAAGAATTAGAGAATTTAATGGAGGAGATATAAAATGACAGATAAAGAAATTTTAGCAGAGTTAAAAAGAAGTTATGAGTATTTAGATGATATAACAGAAAATGGAAGTGAATTACATTGCAATGGGCAAATGTCAAAAGAATTGACAATGCAATTAATTGAGGCAAAAGATAAAATAGCAAAAGTTTATAGAGAATTTTATAAAACATTAGATAAAAGCGAATTAAATATAAGAAATGATATATATATATCTGATGTTATAAGTGCAGAATATATGATGATAAAAGATGAATATTTTACAGTAGATATTTTTGAAGATTACTACGAGTGGTGGAATGATAATAAATTTTTATTAAAATAAGGGGAGGAATAAATTATGAAAAAGAAATTTTTATATACAAATGAAATAAAAGATTTTACAAAGAGGTGTTTAAATAATGAAAGCATATATGATTTTCAAGGTAGCATAGAAATTATCAAAGAATATTGGAATACAGCTAAAACGGTTAGTGAATTTAAAGCTCTGATTTTAAATGATAAACGACTTGAAAATAATCAAGGATATTGGGAGTTAGCAAAAGAAGATGAGGACTTTTATTATAAAAAATTATCTATATATTTAAGAGATAGAGCTGATGAGAATTTTATTACAACTAGTGATATTGGTAGCTTGTCAATTGGAACAAAAGATTTTAAATATAATATTAGTAATTGTTATGGTGATGGAATTAATAATGTATTCATATTCAACAAATGTACACATTTAGAATGCTTAGACTTCTTAACAACGGTTGAAGGTAATTTTAATATATACGATTATGATTGTGGAAATTCTATTTCTAAAACTTTAAAAGGTAGATATGGAATATATAGAGGAGTAAAGGTATTTGTATTTGTAAAATTAGATTAATTATAAAGGAGGTATAAAATTATGAAATTATTTTTAGTTTATCAAAGTAATTATGGAGAATTACAACAAGAGGGTTGTGCAACTGATATTGTAGGAGCATATAAAACAAGAGAAGAGGCAGAAAGAATAAGAGAAAATATTATAAAAGATGATATTGATAATGACTGGGTACTTGATAAAGAAGTAGAAAACGATTATTTAAATAAAGATATGGTAATAATGTTTTGGGCAGAACAAGAAAACTGGAACTGTTACTATGAAATATATATAAAAGAAATGGAGGTAAAGTAGTATGAAACAAGAAAGAATTTGTAATGAATGTGGCAAGCAAATGAATAAAGGATATTGTGTAAGAGGTGGAGAAGAATATTACTGTTGTGATGAATGCTTGCATAAACACTATACAGAAGAAGAATGGAATAAATTGTATGAAAATACAGAAGAAACTTATTGGACAGAGTGGGAGGAATAAAGATGAAATTAGAAGAAGCATTTAAAATACAAGATTTTTTAGATTTTGAAATTGTAAAGAATATTTACGCATTTATTTATAAAGAGAATAATATATATTATATAGAGGTGTATTCAAATGATGATTATGGAAATAAGATTAATGTAGGAGATTTTATACATCTAACAGATGATAGTTTAGTAGAAGATTTGCGAGATACAATTGCAAGAGGCATTGTAAAGAAATATTTAGTAGAGAAAGTTTAAAGGAGGATTTATTATGGAATTAAAATGTGAATTTTGTGGAAATTATTTTGAAAGTGATAGGAAAGTAAAATATTGTAAAAATATAGAATGTATTAGAGCTAGAAGTGTTGAGGCTTCTAAGAAATATATTATGAAAAAGAAATTAGAGCAAGGACAAATTGTTAGGCAAAGATATGTAAATGAAAATGGCGAAACTATTAGGACTGTTATAAAAAATGATAACAATTCAAAAGAGAATATTGTATGTGAAAAACAAATTGTAGTAGATGAGGGTTTTGGAGATTTAATTCAAATTGCAAGAGAAATTGGTACTATAAGATTTTCTTTGATACAACAAATTCAAAAGATAAATGAAAAAGTGAAAGAGTATAATAATATTGAACAAGATTTATTGCATAGGTTAGAAAATGTAGAACAATTATCTGAAAGTGAGGCTGTAGAAATAGCAGTATCATTAAAAAAAAATAGAAATGACAGAAGAATTGTTAAAAACTCACAATATCTAATAAGTCTTTTACTTAATAAAGCCGTACCTATAAAATCTCCAGAAAAATATGTAAGAAAAGCAATAGAAATTGTAAAAGATAGAAAATATGAGCCTAGATGTTTAAATGAACTATTTGAAGAGGATATGGAGGAAGATAATGAGGAAGGCAAATAAAAAGGGCATATTAGTAAGTGAAAAATATCCTTGTTTGCGAATTGAGGAATTTTATAGAGCAGTTATACAATTTAAAGGACAATTTACTTTAAAAGAAATAATAAAAGTATATGAAAAATTGAAAGGAGAGATTTAAAATGAGATTTTGGCATTACAAAATTTTACCAGTACTGTCAAACAAGATGATTGTATCTCAATGGCGAGAGATAGTTGCTATTAAAAGGCAATGGGAGAAAGGCACTTTAAATCATGGACTTGTAAATTATGTTAAAGAACATCATAAGTGCTATTTTCTTTCATATACAAACGAAGTTATTATTGAAATGTTTAAAAGAAATATAAAATTTAATGGAAAACTGTATAATGAAATTTATGAATTCTGTGAGTATGAGTTTGAATCAGTATTTTATCCAGAACATGATAAAATATATTTAAGAGAGTGTCTATACAACTTAGAAGAAAAAGCAAGACGTGGTATTGTTACAAAAGATGAATGGAAAAAGATTTATAATAAGTTTTCAAGTGAATTTGACTTATGGAAAGTAGAATAATGAGGGAGGCAAAAAAATATGAATTTTAATAAAAAGGCAATAAATTTTTTAAAAAAAATAAAATCTAAATTAAATGATGAAGAACAAATTGAGTTACAAAAAATAATAGATTATGCAGATAAAACAAGAGAAAATAATATAAATATGATAAATGAAAAAAGAAAAGATCCTATAGGAAGGCAAATTACTAGAATAAATAATCAAATAAGTTACCATAATAAAAGAGGAAATACAGATAGAGTGGCAGAACTTGTTATGGAACGTGAACAATTATATAAAGAAAGAGATAAAAATATTGACAATGAATAATGTTTGTTATATAATTATTATATAACAAGAAGGGGGAGTTTGTTATGAAAAGATATAAGAGAGAGTTACCAAAGTTTTTGGAAATTGAGGATTTGGAAAGGCTTGAAAAACCTATTATAGATGAGATTAAAATGACTAAGGCAAAAGAGGTATTAAATTCAAAGGATAAAATTGCTATAAGAGATTTTGCAGTTTTGACTTTAGTATATTCTTGTGCATTAAGAATAAGTGAGGCATTAAATTTAGAGCTTCACAATATAAATTTTAAAAAGCAATATATGATAGTTTACGACAGTAAAGGAGATGATAGAATGGTATCTATTCCAGCTCCTGTAATAGGCATTTTGAAAGAATGGTTAAAAGTAAGACCACATTGGGAAAATAATAATTTTCTATTTTGCAATATAAAAGGAACAACAAGACCTAGTGAAGAAGGAAAACCTTTAAGAAGAAATTATTATAACAAACTTATAAGCAGACTTGCAGATATTACAGGAGTAAGAATGGCTGGAGGAGACGAATTAGTAAAGCCTCATCCACATACTTTAAGACATACAAGAGCAGTAAATTTAAAAGACCATGGAGTAGAACTTGATGTAATTCAACAAATACTAGGGCATAGAAATATATCAACAACACAAGTATATGCAAAAGTAAGAAACGAAACAATTAACAAGGTACAACAAGACAATTTAGATGGAATTGTAAATATATAGGAGGAGTAAGATATGGAAAAATTAGTTAAGCAAGCAGAGTTGATAGAAAATATACCGAAAGAAGCTTTAGATTTAGCGTATTTAATCAATTTTAAAATGCAAGTAGATAAAGTACTTACCAAAGCAAAAGTAAGTCTTTTATTAGACAATTTGAAAGCATTGGAAAATGTTTTGAAGCTGAATAAAATTTCAAATGACATTTTAAAAAGGGAAATAGAAAAGCTAAAGGAAAAGCTTTATCAAAAGCAAGAATTTTTCAAAGAGCAAGAACTTTTGAAAGGACAATAGAGAGGAGTATAAAAATGGTAACGGAAAAAGATTTTGAAATAGCCAGGCAATATTTGGAAAGACGACTTGCAAGTGATGTGAAAGTAAATGAGAGCTGCAATTTGAGCGATTACATATCGTTCAAGGCTATTGAAACTGTTTTGCAATACGCAAAGGAAAGGAAAGAGGAAAATGAATAAGGAATTTGTTCCAAAGAATATGAAAGAGGCAATTGAAATTGTTGAAAAATTCAATTTAGAAAATAAATTTAGAGATGGTGGATTGACAAATAATGCAATACAAATGTTAATAGATTTTGCAAAAAGTGGTACTGAAAGTGCTAGTGCTATGGATAATATAAAAGTAGCAACGTATTTTTATATGGGAGAATCAGCAGCAAATAGAATGGAAGATGATATAAATGATTTTATAGAAAATAAAAATATAATTGATATAAAATTTCAAGTTTGCCATAATGATTATGTCTTATATACCAGCGTCTTGATTATTTATAAGGAAGACTAATATTGAGGTAAGTGAAATAGAGAAAGGATAATTAGTATGGATATAGATAAAAAAATAGAAGATTTAAGAAAAGAATTTAATGAAAAGATAGATAAATTAAAAGAAGAATATGAGCTAGAAAAAAACGGAAAATGGATGCTAAGATTAGGAACGGAATATTATTATTTAAGTGAAAGTCTTGTGGTTATGCATGATACTTTTTCAGATGAACCATATCAGAATGAGCTTATAAAATATAACAGAATTTTTAAAACTGCAGAGCAAGCTCACGATTATGCAGATTATTTAAAAGCTAAAAAAGAATGTAGCTATGAATTTTCTAAAGAAGAATGGGAAGAAACTGAAATAAAAAAATATTTTATCTATTATAATTACGAATATAAAAGAATTGGCGTAGATTATTATAATTCTTTTTTTGAAATGAATTGTATTCATTTCAAAACAGAAGAAGAAGCACAAGCATTTATAGGCAAATACAGAAAGCAAATATTGAAATTTGAGTTTGGTATTGAGGAGGAATAGGGATGGATTCAGGAAAAGTTGTGATAGGTTGTGTAACATTTTTCGTAATATTTTTCGTAATACTTGTTATATTAGCAGTTATAGGTGGTATTTTATCTGATTATAGCTATGGTGAAAAAGTAGGCGTGGTAGTAAACAAAATCTACTATGCTCCACATGGTAGAACAGATGAAAGTTTTTCGTTAGAATTAGAAAAAGAAATAAATGGAGAAAAAAGAAGAGTATTTATATATGTACCAGAGTATATTTATAAAGAATATAGTATAGGAGATTATTATGGGGGAGAATAAAAATGAATAAAATAATTTTTATGTTATCATTAAGCATTATATTAAACATTTCAAGCCTGATTGGTCAATGGCTAGAGGATAATGAAATGAGTGCTTATCAGTTTGCAGGAGTAATATTTCAAATTATTTGTGTAATACTTTTATTTTAGAGGAGGAAATGAAATGTTTAATAGATTAATAGAGATATTTACAAAGCCACTAGTTTCTTTAAGCTTTTTAGATTGGATAATAATTATAGCAACAATAATAATATCAATAATAATTTTAATATATATAATTTGCTTTATAGATAAATTTAAAACTAAAATTAAGAATAAAATTCAAGAAATAAAAAATAGGAGGAAATAAATGGGTGTTAAGTATTTATATGAGAAAGATTATAAATCAGAAGGCAAACCACAGATAGAAAGAAAACTTTTTAAATCTTCAAAAGATTTATTTGATTATTTACAGCAAAAAGGTGAAACAATATTTAATGCAGGATTTAAAAGTGCAGAGATAAGTTTATATAGAGTTGAGGAATATGAAGTCATACAAGATTAAAACACAATCCTTTTGTCATTGGTGTGATTACCATTGCAGAAAAGGGCATAAATGTAAAGTTTATAAGAAGTTTGCAAAAAGCAAAAAGGAGAGGAAAAATATTTTTAATTTACCTATTGATGAGTTTAAAAAAGAAGTAAATAATTGGCTTGAAAGTAAATCAGAAGGAGAAATTTTAAATGGTTTAGAAAAATATAAGGAGGAAGATAATGAAAGTAGATATATATAATACAGATAAAAAATATAATATAATTTACGCAGATCCACCATGGAGTTATAGAAATATGGGTAATATACAAGCTACAGCTAATTCTCATTATTCAACAATGAAACAAGAAGAAATAGAAAAAATGGGCGAAACTATAAAAAATATAAGTGATAAAAATTGCATGTTATTCCTATGGGTGACTTTTCCTAAATTGCAAGAAGGATTAAATACTATCAAATCTTGGTGATTTGAATATAAAACTATAGGTTTTAATTGGATAAAGAAAAATAAAAATGGAACTAATTTTTTTGGAGTTGGATGGTATACAAAATCTAATAGTGAAATATGTTTAATAGGAGTTAAAGGAAAACCTTTTAAAATTAGTAATTCGATTTCTCAAATAATAGAGACAGTTAGAGAAGAACATTCTAAAAAACCTGCAATAGTAAGAGATAAAATAGTAGAACTATGTGGAGATTTACCTAGAATCGAACTCTTTGCAAGGCAACAAGTAGAAGGTTGGGATTGTTGGGGAAACGAAGTATAAAATAAGGAGGAATAATATGACTAAGAAAGAAAAACAAGAGCATATTGAGTTTATACAATCTATAGTAGATAAAGATATAAAATTTGATAAAAGAAAAGAAGAATTAGTATTAGGATTTATATTTAGCATATTAACTAACAATACTGTATTAAATAGATACATTTATACTCAATATGGAAATATTGAAAAAAATGAAGTTGTAAGAATTACAGATTGTATTAATTATATATATAAAAAAATTGAAGAAAATAATGAGGAGGAATAAATAAATGAGTGAGGCAGATAAATTGTTTGAAAAATTGGGATATAAGAAATATACAAGTGATGACTGCATAATGTATATGAAAGATTTGTTTATGATTACATTCATTATAGGTAACAAAACGTTTGTAACTGAATATAAACAAGGAGATTATAATTTTCCAAAAATAAAACCTTTTGAAGTAGATATGCAAGAATTAAAATCTATATACTTAAAATGTAAAGAATTGGGGTGGATATAATGAGTATGAAAAATAAAATCAAAAAATGTTATAAAAAAATAGATTCTTTAGAAGAAGAAAAAGAGGAAATATATAAAATGTCCGAAGAGATGGATAAAATAGGTAAGGAAATGGGATGGTTTAAATGAGTAGAAAATATCCTATAAATTCAAAGGAATACGATATAAAAGACAGATTAAGACATAAAAATATATTTTGCATAAGTGAAAATTGGATAAAATGGGCAAAGAAATATCTTAATAGAGTCGACAGAAGAAAAAATAAACAAAAAACGGGAAAGGAGTACAACTAAATGGAATATACAGATAGAGAAAAGAAAGCTATGGCTGATGTAGATAAATTAAGTTTTTTACTTGATGATGTGTATAGTACAGGATTAGTTGATGATGAAGAAAGAGATGAATATGTAAAATCAATACAAATGGTTTTAGATTTACTAGAAAAGAAAAATAAAATAATTACAGAAGTAGAAAGATATGCTAGAGGAATAAAAGATGAAGAGCTACTATTGATATTAAAAAGAGATGAAATTGAAAAATTAGTAAATGAATGTGAAGAATTGTTAGGAGATGAATAATATGAAATACACAGAAAAAGAAAAGAAATCATTAAAATTTTTGACTGATAAAAGAGATGAAGCTTATGGACTTATGCAGTTTGAAGATGGAGAGATTTATCAGCTTGCCGAAGAAGAATTTAATAATTATCTTACAATAGAAGAAATAATAGATAAGCAACAAAAAGAAATAGAAGAATTAAAATATAAGTATAAAAAATATGGTAAAGTATTATTTACAG